>ERZ1023241.20-NODE-20-length-92728-cov-24.589902_pt1 | contig 92728 bp, 83 predicted proteins | sample MGYA00380455_ERZ1023241 | MGnify/ENA primary metagenome ERZ1023241 (study PRJEB33173, sample SAMEA4830304) | metagenome | study: EMG produced TPA metagenomics assembly of the PRJEB25223 data set...
CTAGTGAAGTTATGGCTGGTTTTTATACTGTTGCACTTGCTGCTTGAATCCGCCTATAGAAAAGGAGTTCGGCTCAATGAATCAGTTTAAACCTGCCTTAATTTTAGGTGCATTGATCGGCTTGGGAATGATTATTGCCGGATTCATTCTGGGCAATAGTGCGGTCAAGATTAAGCAATATGAGCGGATTGTTTCCGTAAAAGGGCTGTCGGAACGTGAAGTGAAAGCCGATGTCGCAGTCTGGCCCATCCGTTTTAGTGGCGGTAGTCAGGATCTGACAGAACTGTATGACACCATGGAGCTGCAAACCCAACAAATTCAGGCGTTCTTAAAAGGCGAAGGTTTTAAGGCAGAAGAAATTACCACAGGTTCTCCAGTCACTACAGATAAATACGCACAGCAATACGGCGGTGATGCCAATGTCGCGCTACGTTATACCGCACATCAGACCATTACAGTTTATACCCACAATATTGATGCAGTCCGTGCAGCGCAAACCCGTCTGGTCGCTCTCGGTAAAAAAGGTATTGCTTTTGGTGGTGATGATTCCGGGCAAAGAACGGAATATATTTTTACCAAACTGAATGACATCAAACCGGCGATGATTGAAGAGGCCACACAAAATGCCCGCAGTGTGGCAGAAAAGTTTGCAGCAGATTCTCAAAGCCGTCTCGGGAAAATCAAGACGGCCAATCAAGGTCTGTTTAGCATTGAAGACCGTGACAGCAATACGCCTTATCTAAAGAAAGTTCGTGTGGTTTCTACAGTGGATTATTATCTGGCTGATTAAATGGCAGGAAAACTGAACTTAGCGGTCTGAAAAATTTAGAGCAGAATGAAGTTTTAAATGAAGATAAATTCCAGAAATTCTGCTCTTTCTGCAATAAAAGATCTTTATTTTGAGCTAAAAGATAAAAAATTCTTCTATAAATATATTCTAAGAAAAATATTTTCAAAAACTGGGAAAATTAAAAAATCTTAGGAAATTAATTTTACCGCAGCTTGGCTACTATATATCTCAAGGGTGTGATGGGATCGAAAAGAGTAGCATGCTGTGAGTGGCGCAAAACGCGAGTGCAGTACGAACCCAAAAGGTCTCGATTCGGCTTAGGACGCTATAGACCAAAAGTTTATAGGCTATAAGATCATTTCTTACAAAGAGTGATAGTTGAAGTAAACCATCAAAATGTTTTCCCAACACCCTCAAAATTTTCTCTTCTAATAATAAATCTTCTGCTCCAAACTGCTTAATACTTTCCTTACCCAGTCACTTATCTTCTTCCTCAAATAGCTTTAAATTCATTTGAGATTCAAATAAATACTATTAAAATCACATATCTAATCTATTTTATTTGTAGCCTATAGCTTTCAATCATCCTTTATTTAACTACTACTCTAATGTCGATGTTTGTTTATAAGTATTTGATATAAATAATTTAAAATATAATATGTTTAATATTTGCTCACAAATTATATCCTTGAAAAATAAAACAGAATGCTATGATAATTTTGCATATAAGAAAGGGGCGTGTCCCATGAAAAAATATGAATTAGAAATCAGTTATCCGCATCAGGAAGAAGACGAAGCAGAGCAGCTAGGCAGCTTATCGGCAGAAGAAATTCTCTCTACTTTTAAGTCCATCAATTGGCAACAGTTACGGATTTTACAATTACAGATGCAAGCCGCCATTACCACTTTTACCGTAACAAACTCCGATGCTGAACAGTCGATCCAGATCACGCTGAATGAACTGGCGCCCTCAGGTCAGCTTGAGTTCAGGCTGGAAAGTGATATTGAAGTCGAAGCTCAGCATAAAATTCTGGGACTGTTTAGCCTGAAAAACAAAGACTATGTGTCATTTCGCAGTCTGACTATGTCACAGGTTCAGCAATATCTTATGACATTCTTAAATGAAGATCTCGACAGCCTGAAAACCCAGTATCAGTCAGGTCATTCAGTATCTCCCATCAGTGCAGCGTCCAAAGCTTAGTCGGGCATTGATTCTATAACAGGGCTGGATTGACAGGATTCCCTGACATTGTTATTTTGCGCGTTTTCTCCTGAATGCTTACAGCACATGCCTATTAACGACAACTTTGTCTACGCGCCGCCTCAAGACCCATTGCATATTCTGTATGAAGATGATGATCTAGTCGTCATTGAGAAGCCGGCCGGTTTGTTGTCTGTTCCGGGACGTTTGCCTGAGCATCATGACAGTGCTTATCTACGGGTACTAGAGCGTTATCCGAATGCCAAAATTACCCATCGTCTGGATATGGCGACGTCCGGAATACTGATGTTTGCCAAACATCGCGAAGCCGAAGTGGCGGTCAGTAAAATGTTCCAGGCACGTACTGTCAGCAAGCACTATATTGCGCTGATACAGGGAGAAATTCAGACCGAGGGCAGTGTCGATGTGCCTTTAATTACTGACTGGGAAAATCGCCCACGGCAAATGGTACATTTTGAACTGGGTAAAGCTGCCAAAACACTCTATCAACGGCTGGAATATCTGCCTGAGCAAGACATCAGCCGGGTATTACTGACGCCAATTACCGGACGTTCACATCAGCTCAGAGTCCACATGCTGCATATCGGTCATCCGATTACGGGCGATAAAATCTATCATCCGGAACCAACGCGTAGTCATCTTAATCGCATGGCCTTGCATGCCAGTGAACTGACTTTTACTCAACCCTTGAGTGGTCATAAAGTTGAAATTCTTGCACCTGCACCATTTTAGTAAAATTTAAGCATTCAAAAAATGAATATGGGTTCTGATAAATATTTCAATTTCAGTAAGCTGCAACAGAAATGTCAGAATTTATTTCAATCATCGGAAAATTATGGAGTTGAATTTAAGCAGTTTTCTAGAAAAATTATGTTCTGAATCATGTCTTATCAAGTAATGATTTTTTGAAATTAAAAAAGTGTATCCGGAAAAATTTCAGGAATCATTTAAGGGGGATTTATCACTTTATCTTTAGTTTAACTGTTTGATCTGTCTATTTTTATTAGGTTTTTCTCAAGATTTTCAGCCTATCCGAAATTCGATCTTATAACTTTTGATATAAAAATAAAAACCACTCTAATCGCTTATCACCAACAGATTCATTTTAAGTAAATTGATAGGCATAAAAATATTAAGGTTTTATAGGCGAAAGATTATTTAAAAGATCAAATATATTAAATATTTATGGTCATTTTTTATCTTTGATTCTCATCATTAAATTATGCAGAATAACTTTAAAACATCATAAATTTTTAATTTTTTAGTGCCTATATATGGTGCAAGGGGTAAGGGACAGGATAATGCTAAGTGGCGCGCTCTTTGTTCTCGCAGGTGTTTTAATCATTGTATTACTACGGGTATTCAATAGCCTGAAATTATCAAGAAACAATATTCGGTCTCTACAGGAAAATCTGGATCATTCACGCAGTAAATTAGCTGATTATGAAACACAAGTTGATGAATTAAATTATGAAATGACCCAGCTACGGATGCAGCTGGGGAGTGCCAGAACTGAACTGAATAAATATAAAAAATATCAGGATATCTGTGACATCGAACAGTACATTATTAACCGCAGTTTGCAGGCTGAAAATTTCGTAGAAGTAACCAAGCTTGATGCTTCCATCATGCTGGATGATCTCAAAGCCTATATCGCTCAGGTCAAAGCATATTTACAGAGTTTACAGGCTCAGGCCGAAGCTGATATTGAGCAGCAGGCCCGAAAAGCTTTACAGGCTTATTATCAGCAAGCCAAAGAACAGCAGCGACTGCAAGAAGTAGTTGAGGCTCTCGAGCAGAAGATCAAGGGCTATCAACATGGTTTTGATCTGCCGGTCACGCAGCTTCTGGATCAGCTCATTAGTGGCTACAATGATACTGATGCAGCTCGGCATTTACTGACTATCAGAACACAGATTGAGCAGGCCAAAGAACAGCAGCAGGTGACTAGCTGTAACTATGTTGATGAAGACCGTCGCAAGAGCACCATCGAGATTTTGAGTCTGGCATTTAATAGCAGGGCAGAATTCTATTTGTCCCAGTTAAATACTCATAATCTGGGAGAAATGCTGCAATCCTTAAAAGATGATTATCGCCTGATGAACTATAAAGGACAAAGCTTGAGCCAGGCCATGATTCAGGAGTCTTATCTGAACTTACGTCTGGAAGAGCTTAAATTCGCCGCCATTTTACTCGAGTTTCGACAGAATCAAGTGTCTGAGCCATCTGCAGTGATCGCTTCCTAACTCCAATTAAAAAAGACAAATCAACCGATGAAATTTTTTAATCTGCAGATTGATATGTAGGTATTTTTAATTAGATGAAAATGCAGCTTTTTTCTCAATTTATTAAATTTATATTGATAAAATTCAGTTGGTTATTTAGAGAAAGTTAATTTTTTTTCATATTCTGTACTCGATAATTCAAATAAAATAAGTTAAGCTGAATCGAATAATAAAATATCATAATAAGGATATCTCTATGGCACGCGATTATGACAAATTCCCTGACGATGAAAATGGTCATGTACTGTGGCAAATGTATCAGGATGGTGATGATCTGCAGGACGACCATGAAATTGAATTCTCGATAGCCTTTAATAGTGAAGAACAGGCTGACCGCTGTGCATTGCACTTGCTTAAAGAAGAACAAAAGATAAGCCTATATCAGGATGAGGAGAGCGATACGCTGGAATGGACAATTACTATTCATGTCTATATGCAGCCTACCTATGAAAATATTGTCGATCTGGAACAATGGTTTACCAGAATTGCCGCTGAATTTCAGGGTGAATATGACGGCTGGGGCTGTATGGCCTATGTCTATGATGATGAAGACGACCCGGAAGAGGGCGAAAGCAAACTGCGTAGCAGCTAATCAAAATTTCCTTATTCAAGCCCGGTTAAACCGGGTTTTTTATCGCCTGCGGTATTGGTCGGGTCAACTGTAGTTTTTTGTTATACATCCTATAAAATGGATAGATAACAATTATATTTAGGCCGTACAGTATGTTGGGCAGTTATTTAAATACTGAGGCCGACGAGATCGGGATGATCCGTCCGAATAATAAATAAAAATAATCTTTCAGTAAGAACAAGAAAAAAGGTAGGCTGAAATGAGTTATACCCTAAAAATGCATCGCGTATTCAGTGCGCCACCGGAACGGGTGTACCGGGCCTTTATTCATCCAGATGCTATTGCAAAATGGCTGGCACCGCATGGCTTCACTGCCAGAGTTGAGCATGCCGAAGTCAAACCGGGAGGCAGCTATAAAATCACCCTGACCAATTTTGCTACAGGTACCCAGCATCATTTACATGGCACCTATCATGAAGTTATTCCCAACCAGCTACTGCGCTATACCGATTGCTTTTCTACACCTGAAGTCAAAGGTGAAATTGAAGTCACGCTCATCTTTGAAAAAGTGTCTGTAGGCACCAGCCTGCATATTATTCAGGTGGGTTATCCGGATCTAGTACCGCCATCTGCATGCCACTTAAGCTGGCAAGAGTCATTGCAGCTTTTGTCCTGGCTGGTCAATCCACATATTTTGGATGGTTAAGTTCAGTTAATTAAGTTGAGCGGGAGATCCTTTTAAAGCTTGAGCATGAACCTATCCAAAGATGCTATAATTCAGCTTTAATTTTTTGTTTTTTCTTTTATTTTTTTATTTTGTCGAGGTTGCTATGGCTCTACCACAATGCCCAAAATGCCAGTCTGAATATACCTATGAAGATGGTGACTTGTTAATCTGCCCAGAATGTGGATATGAGTGGAAAGAAGGGGAAGCAACTGAGGAAACCGTGGTCATCAAGGATGCGCATGGCAATCTGCTGGCTGATGGCGACACAGTTACGGTGATTAAGGATCTTAAAATTAAAGGGTCTTCTTCAGTGGTTAAAGTCGGGACTAAGGTCAAAAATATTCGTCTATTACCGGATGCAACTGATGGACATGATATTGACTGTAAAATTGATGGCATTGGCGCCATGAAGCTCAAATCTGAATATGTGAAAAAAGCCTAATACATTCTTATACGAATGAGTGCTTTCGGTCTTCGGGTTTGAAGGTTTATGCTTCTTCCTCAAACTCGAAGATCAATCTCTTCTGATCACTATATCATGCCTGGATCTATGCTTTATGCCTCATCTTCATCTTGAATATTCAGATAATATTCAGCAGCTCGAAACCCAACCTTTAATGTTGGCAATTCATCAGACCTTATTTAACGCCGATTATATTAATGACCCGAATGATTTAAAAAGCCGGGCGATTGTACAGCAAGATTTTGTGATTGGACTAGAGCAGAAGACAGATCAGGCTTATGTGCATGCTAAAGTTTCTCTCCTGACTGGTCGTAGTCTGGACATTCGTCAAGCAATTTCCAAGCTGGTACTTCAGGTCATGCAGCAGCACATTGTCTCGCAGCCAGGGCTAAAGATTCAGCTCTGTGTTGAAATTCTGGAAATGGACAAAGAAACTTACACTAAAGCTATTATTTGAATTTTTTAGATTGAAGTGAGGACTAGGAAATGAAGTTTTCCTAGTTCCTCTCTTTATCTTGAATGTATAAGAACTTAATAAAAAATTGAGAAGTATCAAAGCAATTTTGAAATATAAAGAATGATAAATAAAACTAGGACGTGTCCTCATTTGGCTTTGCACCAAATAAATATGCAGGCTATACGGATCATAGATTTATAATTGCGTGCTAGTTTATCAAATCGAGTTGCAATAGCACGGAAATGTTTTAATCTCGCAAAAGCATTTTCAACTAAATGTCTTAATTTATATAGATATTTATCAAATTCCTTATTCGATCTCTTACTGTTTGATCTCAATGGAGTAATGGGAATCATATTCTTGTTCTTGGTACATATTCTAATGTGCTCAGCATCATACCCCTTGTCAGCAATGAGATAAGTTGCCTCGCCTACAATATCAATCAGTTGTTTTGCAACTTGACTGTCGTGGACGCCACCCCCAGTGATTTTAAAATCAATCGGTAATCCATTCGCGTCGGTTGCAAGATGTATTTTTGTTGTTCGTCCACCACGTGATTGTCCAATTGCTCTTTCGAAACCATTCCGAGCTCCACTTGCATGTTGATGCACGCGTATGTAGCTTCCGTCAATGAATACCCATTCTTGATCCAAGACGCCTCGTAATCTAAAAAAAATTTATTCCACAATCCCTTGCTTGCCCAACGATTAAAACGATTATAAGCAGTTTGCCAAGGACAAAATTCTTGAGGAATATCACGCCATGTGGCGCCTGTACGCAGTTTCCATAAGATCGCTTCCATGATATTTCTACTATTCTTTGAACGGTAGCAACCATGTAATCGCATAGTATCTTGAATTTGCTGCCAGATATCATCGGTAAGAAGAGTACGTGCCATTGAAAATATAGAAATAAAAATAACTCAAAGGAGGATTTTAAGTATTTAAAACCAATTCTTCAAATGATGACACGCCCTAGAGCATAAAAATTTAAATAATCAGTCAAAATTCACCTGATGATTGCAGTTGATCAGAAAATTTTGCCTATGATTAAAAAAATGGTGTAATTTTAGGTATTAGGTCACACTTTTGACCTGATCTATGGTGGATGGGTAAAACCAGGACTCATCCACATAATTAAAAATAATGAAAAACAAGAAAGACTGAAAAATGATGAGATGCTTGAAATCTCGGTTTTCAAGTCTGAATAAAACCTTATAGAGAGGTATTCAATGAAAATAATAGGGGAAGAATGTCTGGCTCAGGAAGTCAGGACATTTTTACAAAAATGGGATCAAGCTATTTGTTCACTTGAATTCAGCGAAATTCGTCAACTTTGCCGACCAGATGTCTGTCTGATTGATATTAGCTCCGAGCTGAAAGGGATTGAGGCTTATCAGGCTGCATGGCAACAGTACCGCCCATATATGCGCAACAATGGTATGCGCGTTGAACGGCAGGAGGCCACCATTCAGGTCAATAATGACATGGCTTTCGTGTATGGGTATGTCCGGATTGCCTATGCGGCGATGGAACGATATTTTCCTTTACAATGGTGCCGCTTCAGCATGGTCTTGAGCAAACAGCAAGATCAGTGGCAATTGCATTATCAACATATTTCTGTTCCTGTTCAGGAGAAAACTGAAAAACTGCGTCCTGTGAAACTGGCAGGTTAAGGCGCAAGTTTTAAATTTCATTGTAACAAGATCATCATGTCTATTTGTTCATTCTTGAAAGAAATCACCATAAAAAGCCTGAATCGTTCAGGCTTTTTTATTTAGGGAAGATTAGAAACGTTTTGGAATCCGCTGACCATCCGGTACCGGAATTTCCGCATTCTTTAATACACCAAATAACCAGGTTTCTGCATGTTGTACGGCTGTTTTTAACTGGTCACCCAAGGCTAGACGTCCGGCAATAAAACTTGCTAATGAACAGCCTGAGCCGTGATATTCACCCTCCAGACGCGGGCAACGGGTTTCGTTGATCAATTCACCCTGAATATATAGACGGTTCTGGATATAGTCGGGAGTATCTTCATGGCCGCCTTTAACCAGAATCGCGTGAGCACCCATTTCAAACAGTTTCTGCGTGGCTTGATCTAAATCCTGTTCACCTGTTAGGGCACGCAACTCAACTGTATTCGGAGTTAAAATCGTGGCTAGTGGAATCAGTTGTTTAAACGCTTTGACCAGTGTGGCCTGATTGCCGAGTGAGCCACCACTGTTGGCTACCAGCACCGGATCCAGTACATACTGATAATCTGCATGCGCTGTTAGAAATTCTGCCAGCGCCTCAATATTTTCAGTAGTACCCAGCATGCCTGATTTAACACAGCGGATCGGTAGATCCTTTACCACGGCATTGGCCTGAGCCAGCAGTAATTCCTTTGAAGTTGCTTCAAAACCAAAGACCTGTTGCGAGTTCTGGATGGTCAGGGCTGTACAGGCAATTGCAGCATGAGCACCACTTTGACCGATGGCTTCAATGTCTGCTTGAAGGCCTGCTCCACCTGAAGGATCTAAACCTGAAAAGCAAAGTACGGTAGGTCGCAAAATGATGTCCTTCATTCACTAAAATTGCCTTAGTATAGGCAAATTTATTCAAACTCTCGATATTAATTTCTATCACTTGTAAGAACTGTCTGTCAGGCAAAATTTCGTATGTTTATCTGATCAAAATATAGAGTTGACTACCCTGAAAATGGGCGTTATTGGCTTATTTTTATGGTCTAGTAATTGCTTTAGTGTAGAGAAATCTGGCTATACTCACGATATGAATTGATGTCGGCTGCAAACATAGGGGATAAGGTGTGATTCAGAATATTTTAATTGACTTGGATGGTACATTAACTGACCCAAAAGTGGGGATTACGACTTCTGCCCGCTATGGTCTGGAAAAGGTGGGTCATCCGATCAGTGAAGACACGAATATTGACTGGATTATCGGGCCTCCTCTAAAAGCTTCGCTAGCCAAAATTCTGAATGTAGATGCGGATGATACTCTGGCTGAACAGGCACTAATGGCATACCGCGAGCGTTTCGCAGTGACTGGCTTATATGAAAATCACGTCTTTGAAGGCGTAGCTGAAACTCTGGCGGAACTTAAACGCCGTGGTTATCGCCTGTTTCTCGCAACAGCAAAACCAACCGTTTATGCTAAACAGATTCTGGAACATTTTAATCTGGCCCAGTATTTTACTGAGATTTATGGCAGTGAGCTGAATGGTGATCGGACCAATAAAGGGGAACTGATTCAGTATATCCTGGAACAACAAGGCATACAGGCTGATCAATGCATTATGGTGGGTGACCGTGAGCATGATATTTTTGGTGCCCGCCATAATGGGATTGAGTCGATTGCAGTCAAATACGGCTATGGTTCAGAAATTGAATTACAGCAGGCACAGCCTAAGTATACGATTGAGAACTTTAGTCATTTATTAAACTATTTAAAATAATTTTTTATTTTCATTAAAATAAAATGCTTCTATGTTTAGGAGCATTTTTTATATTCATTATTAACAATAATTTTTAACTTTATCTTTTGAATAGAAATCTATTTTATTGCGTTAACTTGATTAATTATTTGTATACTTTTGTTCTAATATTTTTTAGGCTTACATAAATATAATAATGTATTTTATGTGATGAATGTCATAGTTTAATTATAATTCACAAAAACATATTTGCCATATTTTAATATCTATTTATTTAAATCTAGCTAAAATATTAAAATTCAACAGCTTAATTTTATAATAAGTTTTTAATTTATTCATTTCACTATGTTTTCAATATTTGGTAACAAGTTAAAGATAATATTTTTCAGATTCTCATCCCTTGATTTTGATGCTATGTATTTCACGTTTAATTAAGCAATAAATAAATTATAAAAAAGGATGGGAATAATATGGTAAATATACAGATATTGTCTGCAGAGAATGGAGAATTAATTCAGTATATTAATACTAATATTGTGAATTTAACCGAAAAATCAGTGATTAAGGTAAATGCCACGATTGATGAAGTGGCAAAAATTAAGCGTCAAGGTAATTCGGCCGTTATCCATTTTAAAAATGGTGAAACTATTACGATCGAAAATTATTTTGATTATGCAGTGAATGATAATCGAATCGTTTTTGAGCATGAAGGCCAATTGTACTGGGCGGAATTTACTGATGAAAATGGGGTAATGCTCGATACGATTCGATATCACCCGCTTACAGGAGATCTGGCTGAGGGTGGAACCGTAGCTGCGGGTGTTTTACCTTGGCTGGGTGGGGCACTGGCTCTAGGAGCTATTGCGACAGCGGCAGGTGGAGGCTCATCCTCAGGAAGTAGTTCGGATAATCGGGATATGAGTCCGCCGAAGTTAGCCGGCGTCATTGTGAATGAAGAAGGCCAGCTTGAACTGAGTTTCGATGAAAATATAAATGGTTCAAATCCATGCGCTGAAGATTTCACAGTGGCTGTGGATGGAGAAGAAATTCCCGTCACCAATATTATTGTACAAGATGATAAGATTATCCTGATTACGGAACCAGAGATCTGGGACGGACAAGAAGTTACGGTTGAATATCAGGATAGTACACCTGATGATAATCAGAGAATTAAGGATTCAGAAGGGAATGTATTATTCAGAAGGGAATGTATTAGAAGATCTGGATTCAGATGATGTGGGGGGAGTGCAGAATCCGGATATTAGTGGGCCCGTACTTTTAGCTGCCGAAGTTAATGCCAATGGCAATATCGAACTCAGTTTTAACGAAACTCTAGATGCAGACAATTTACCACCTTTAGATAGTCTAGTCGTTACAATCGGTACAGCTCCAGATCAGACTACAGTCGATGTGATCAATATTGCTGCCGATGGAAATATCCTCACGATGATTACCAATCCAGTGATTACAGCTGGGCAGAGCGTTAGTGTTGAATATACTGATCCAACCCCCTGGAAATGATGACAATGCAATTCAGGACTTGGCAGGGAATGATGCCGCAAGCTTTACTACAGCGGATCTACCCAATTGAGTTGTAAATAATTCAGAACGTTTACTGAATCTTACCGATAATAATGTGTCCGCAATTTTGGAAGGATCACAAGATGCGACTGTAGTGGCAACATATAGTGATAGTAGTGGTATCGACGTGCTCAATGGCACTTCGGAAGTTGCCGTAGTCGGTTTTACGATTGAGGAAAATACTTCTAGTGTAGTGATCGCTGTACAGCAAGAAAATCTGGTTGGCTTGGCGAATGCCTTTACTTTCGTGGTACGTAATACAACCACTGGCGAAGAATTTGAGGTCGCTTCAGCAAATACCAGTCAAGGCGGCTTGATTGCTGGTGCATTGGGACTGGAGCTACTGGGTGGAGTGGCAGATGCTCAAGGATTGAAGCTAGATATTAATGACTTGCCTGCTGGAATCTATGAAGTCTCTGTATAGGGTGATTCTTCACAATTAGCAGATATCCTGACCACTATAGATCTAGCAAGTTTAGGGGATAACACGGTTAACAATCTGGTGTCAGATACCGTATTAGGTCTACTGGAAGCTACCTTGACTGGCCAAAATGCTGATCCTCGTGGAATTCTGGAGCAATTGACACTTCGTGAGTTATTGGATTTAACTACAGGTTCTTCTGTACCAATTATAAATACTTTAACCACAGCAGTTGATTCAGTTTTGTCATTGGCTCTGGATAACATACTAGTTCGCCCAATATTAGGTGATGTATACAATACCTCCGTAGGGAGTTTACTTGCAGGAAATGGAGGTGGGGCATTAGGATTCCTATTAACTACCTTAGGACTGGGTACAGCATTAGATGCGCTTCTAAATGGAATTTTAGAAGGGGTAGACGGTGCAGGCCAGGCATTATTCGATAACCTGGTAGAACCATTAGTTAGCGATATTTTGCTAGATACCGTGCTTGAAGATACTGGCCTGACGACTGGTTTAAATACCTTACTAGGATCATTAAATACATTGCTGAGTACTTTAGGGCTGGGTGATGTTTTACCTGCTGTTGATGGCTTGATAGACCTGATTGCTCAAGAAGCCTTAAGTAATCCATTAACGCTATTTGGTGGAACCACTGCTGAAGTCTACGAAGTTAATGGAGAAATCTACCGTGCAACAGGCAATATTCAGGAAACTTCAGCCGACGGCACACAAGCGGATAATTGGGCGGGTGGCGTATTAACTGAGATTAATGGACAGCCAGTAGCTTTCGATTCAAGTGATGATGGAGATAACTTTACCCTTATCGAAGGGACGTATGGTGAGCTCAAACTCTATGAAAATGGTAATTTCAGTTATGAATACAATAGTTCAGTAGGACAGAGCCCATTACTCAGTGAGGTATTTGAATATACAGTAACGCGTAATGCGGGACAGGCCGATCAGGAAAGTGCTTCAGCAAGTCTGGTGATTAATATTGATCGCGTAAACCAGATTCTTAACTATGCTGATGATCCAGCAGATAACCTGTTACAGGATGGCGCAGGTGATGACATCCTGACGGGTGGTGCAGGAGCAGACACAGCGATCTATTATTTACTGAATAATGCTGATGCAACAGGCGGCAATGGTACAGATACCTGGACTGACTTCAATGCAGTTGAAGGTGATACCATCGATGTCTCTGCATTATTAAGTGATCAGGCAGTAGATGCATCAAATCTGGGGAACTATATCACGCTCGAACAACGTGGAGATGATACAGTCGTGACGATCGATCGTGATGGTTCCGATACCGATACCACCTTTGCGCACGCTGATTTGCTGATATTGCAGAATGTAGACAGTGCAACTTTACAGCTGGATGACATCATTAAATATAATCCAATCTAATCAGAAGTTTTTAAAATGGATTATTCATAAAAATTTATGATGTCATTGAACTTCAATTAAAAAATCCCGCTTGATGCGGGATTTTTTAATTTTACATGGGTATTTAAAGTGTTAAAAACCAGATAGAAGCAGCAATGACGATAATTAAGATAACCAGAAAGATTTTTAGATTGGTTTTAGGATACGTGGTGCTCAAGCTTGCTTTCGTAATTTCCTGACCTTCAGGATCATACAGAATCACCTTTTGTGCACTATTTTCATAACCTAACTCTAGCAGGGCACGCTGTTCAAGAGCTGTCAGACCCTCTTCAGGCATATCCATAACTTGCAGCAGTGTTGTAGAGCCCCAAAGTTTTTGAACAATTGAAGTAGATACCAGCTGTTTTAGGGTTTCTGAGGCAGCCTTAAAGTCGGCAATGATGCTGCGTTCATGAGCATAGGGAACAGAAGGGACCATTGTTTGCACAATTGTGCCCTCATTGTCCATCAGTTGCATTTTATCTTTATAAATTTGCACCCATATTGCATTGGGAAGTTTGGATAACTGATCTTGCAGCATGAATTGCCCACGTATTGCTTTGATATTAAATTAAATAATCTATAAACATATCCCGTATCAAGACGGGATATGTAATGTTCCATTACTTGGCAGGAGCACCATATTCATTATTTTCTTTTTTGGTATCACTTGCCCACCAGATGATGAGTAAAATTATTCCTATCCCTGTAAGCACAAGCAATTGCCACCATCCAGAGCGTCCAATGTCATGCAAACGACGCGCCCCTACAGCCAGACTTGGAAGTAAAAGAGCTAAATTTAGCAGGCCATTCACCAAAGGTTTGGTACCTAAAACTGCATCAATGACTTCACTAATAATGCCTAAAATTACACAAAACAGCATAAAGAACCAAAATTCTTTACGGCGTGCACGACCAGAAAAATTTGCATAATTGGTTAGACATTTTACAAACCAGTCGATACTGCTATAATTCTCTTCAGCCTGATCCAGATTGGAATATTTGTTAATCTGATTGCTAATGCTTTCTCCCAGATGAATCGAGCTGCCCAAAGCCAGATAAATATCTGCTGCCTGACCGGTTGAGTTAACAATAAAATCAACCCGGTCACCGCGTGATGGAGGGCGTTGTCCACGCCAGTCTGCACCGCTAAAACTGTAGCGGTTGTGATCATCCCCTGTGATAAAACCCGTATTATCTTGAATAGAAAAATCCAGGATGGAACCTTTCATAAGCCCTCTCTATTTATCTTCTGGCTATTATAGATTTGTATAAATATTATTCATATATGGCTGATAGTAGCATAGGAAATTTAGTTTGAGATCAAGCTTTTATAAAAATATTTAGGTAATAAATTTTCACTATCTAAAGCTAGAAATCCTGATTAATAAGAAGTTGATTTAGCTGATAATGAATAGTTTAATTAAATTTAGATTTTCTTAATTTGTTGAATAATAAACAATAATTCAAGGGAAGAAAAACTGAAGTAAATTTAATAAAGCTAAGAATATACTAAGATTTATAAAAATAATTTAAATCAATAACTTAATTAATTTTAGTATTTTACTCAATATGAATATATTGCGAATTTTTACGTAGAGTTTGAATAAGAAACTAATCCTCAACAGACTTTGCTTAAGTTAATAAATGCTTATATATTGATCTCATAGAACAACTTAAACATTACGCTGTTTTTAAGCTAATTCGCCTATTTTATAAAGGCATTTTTAATTAATAAAACATTATTAAAGGGTGCCATGATGAAAGCTATTCCAATGAAGAAGATGATTAACTGTGTTTCGATGAGTGGTGTATTGCTATTCACTGCTGGGCAAACAATGGCAATGAATCAGCAATCTTCAACTGCTGCTCAAGCAAATTCTAAAGCATCAAATGACAGCCGAATGCATTTAACCGAGAGTCAAGTGATTAAGGTTGTAAGTACGGTCAATAACGGTGAAATCAAACAGGCAAAAACAGCCTTACCAAAACTTAAAACAGATGACGCACGTAAGTATGCGCAAATGATGATTAGCGAACATACAGCGAATGAGAAAAAAGGTCAGGCTCTGGCAGACCGTTTAAAATTAACTCCGCAAGCAAGCAGTCTCAGTACGGCATTGCAAAGTGATAGTGACAAGATTGTTACTGACCTGAGCAAGCCATCTGCAGCTGATAAAGACTATATGATGAGCCAAGTTAAAGTACATCGTAAAGCCCTGAACACTTTGGACACACAATTGATTCCAAATGCAAAAAATGCGGAATTAAAAAGCATGTTGACGCAAACCCGTACTGCGGTAGCGACACATCTGAAAAAAGCTGAACAAATCGTTGAAAAGATGAAATAAGTTGAGCATTCATCCAATAAAAAAACCGCCATTTTAGGCGGTTTTTTTGATCATAATACTTTATATATCATGTGATATTTCTTACCAGCTTAACGCACCACCAGTTTGGTAGTCTGTTACGCGAGTTTCGAAGAAGTTCTTCTCTTTACGCAGGTCCATCATTTCTGACATCCACTGGAATGGATTGTTCACACCAGTAAACTGTTCAGGCAAGCCTAACTGGCTCAAGCGACGGTTACAGATAAATTTCAGGTATTCTTCCATCATACCGGCATTCATGCCCAATACACCGCGTGGCATCGTGTCACGTGCATATTCGATTTCAAGCATGGTACCTTCAAGAATCATCTGAATCACTTCTTGCTGGAATTCAGCAGTCCACAAATGCGGGTTCTCGATCTTGATCTGGTTGATCATATCAATACCGAAGTTCAGGTGCATAGATTCATCACGCAGGATGTACTGGAATTGCTCAGCAACACCATTCATCTTGTTACGACGACCCATAGACAGAATTTGGGTGAAACCGCAGTAGAAGAAGATACCTTCAAGGACACAGTAGAACGCGATCAGGTTGCGAAGCAGGATCTGGTCGTTTTCTGGCGTACCGGTTTTGAAAGTAGGATCACTTAGAGACTGGGTATATTTCAGGCCCCAAGCCGCTTTACGTGCAACTGATGGAACTTCGCGGTACATGTTGAAGACTTCGCCTTCATCCATACCTAGCGACTCAATACAGTATTGGTAAGCATGCGTATGAATCGCTTCTTCAAATGACTGACGCAGAATGTACTGACGGCATTCAGGGTTGGTGATGTGACGGTAGATCGCCAATACCAGATTGTTTGCTACCAGTGAATCCGCAGTAGAGAAGAAACCAAGTGAACGCATCACGATGGTACGTTCATCTTCAGTCAAGCCATTTTCAGACTTCCACAACGCGATGTCGTGGTTCATGTTGATTTCTTGAGGCATCCAGTGGTTCGCACAACCATCCAGATATTTCTGCCAAGCCCATTCGTATTTGAATGGTACTAACTGGTTCAAGTCAGCACGGCAGTTGATCATACGTTTATCATCAACCTGTACACGCTGTGCGCCCATCTCAAGTTCTTCAAGACCAGGCGCAACGTCCAGTTGGTCTAGGGAAGCAGATGCTCTTGCCAGAGAATCGGTTGAATTTGATCCTGCGCTTCGAGGGGCTGCAGCGGGTTGTGCAGCTGCCACATTCGACGATGTGTTGCTTGCATCAGATACCATCTGCGGATTAGCCGTTTTTTTCGGCTCGACGGGCGTAGGCTGCTGTTCAGGTGCAGCCGGTTTTTGCGAATCATCTTCGAAATCGTCCCAACTGAGGATAGACATACTAATACTCTCAAAAATTATACGCTCCATTGGATGAATTTGTGAGTAACAATAAAGTAAGTGCTGCTCAAGTATTCAAAGGGGCGAAATAGTTTTAATTAAAAAATTGTAGATATTGTAGTTATCATTACCCAAATTTGATAGTTATTTCAAATGTGATTAGATAAAAAATAAGCGAATTTATAGATATACTTTTGTTTTTTAATAGAAATAAGAAATGTAATAAAATCATTAATTTATATTGTGTTTTTGCATTGACTTTACCCCGACATAGTCGAGGTAAAATATCTATCTTTACTGTTTTTTAAAGAGAACTATCCTTTGATCTTTCTTGGATCGTTTCCTGGCGAAATGGTGTTCTTTTCACGAATTAGACCATTTTTACCTTTGATGGTTATCTCACCGCCACCCGATTTTTGAAGCATAGATCGGGCTGAGTTGTAAGCTTCTTTTTGAGTATCATGAGCAGATGAAGCTTTGGAGTTACCATTGGCTTTATTTACCCATTTACCATTTTTCTCATAAATCATGCGATCATTTGACTTACTCATTTGAAATACTCCTATAGTTTGAGCAATCGTGTTTAGACTTATTTGACGATGGCTGAAAACTAGTAGAAAATATTCCCTAGCTTTTTCGTAAGAAAAGTCATCGCCTGAAAGTTAGTCATATATCTTTCAGGAAAAGGGATATCGTTGGCGCGATGTCCCTTTTTCATTTTCTGGCATCAGCTAAAGAACTGACATAACCAAAAGAAGTTGTGCTAAAAATCCGAGTACTACTTATTTTGATTACGCTGCTGGCGAACTTTGAGCCAGAAATAAGCAATTGGTAAATAAAAAGTAATGCCAAAGGAAATCAGCAATGCCGCAAGTCCTAACATGTAGTTGTGGGTCATATGGGGCATTGAGGTTTCCTTTGGTTTAAATTTGGGAGACATTGATATCTCCCAAATTCTCCTAATTACTTAGGATTACTACGATAATGTGAACATACAGTCTCAAATCGATTCAATCGACGTCGAATGTATGAACGCACATGTACACACTTCTTTCGAGGTGACATATCGCTTACTCCCATACAAATCAAGATGACTTGTACTGGCTCGATAGCTAATTCGATGATAGAATCACTATCGCATTCACATATGCCAGCCTCGTCGTGACCATCTTGGTATCACTTCGAGATTGAAAGCCTTCTAGTTAGTTTTGACGGACGCTAGAGGGCTTTTTTATTGCCTAAATTTCGTAATCCCCCTAAATCCCCCTTTAAAAAAGGGGACTTTTTCCCTCCTTTAATAAAGGAGGGTCGGGGTGGATTAGAAACCCGTCAGATTACTGACAAGCTTCACAATCAGGATTGTCAATTGAACATGCTTGTGGCACTGGCGCTGCCTGAGTGAAACCTTCTTCCTCTACAGGCGCTTCAGGTTTTTTCTCTTCAACCACTGACGCTGCAACTACAGGAGCCGCAACGGTTGCAGGTTTAACTGCGTTCAATGCACCAGTATTAATAGTTGATTTCTCAGCAGAAGTCGCACCCAATGCACGTAGGTAATAAGTCGTTTTCAGACCACGTAACCAAGCCATCTTGTAAGTGATGTCCAGTTTCTTACCGTTTGCACCCGCGATGTACAGGTTCAGAGATTGCGCTTGGTCGATCCATTTTTGACGACGGGAAGCAGCATCAACAATCCAGCGTGGCTCAACTTCAAACGCAGTCGCGAAGATCGCTTTCAACTCTTCAGGAATACGAGAAATCTTCTGTACTGAACCTTCGAAGTGTTTCAGGTCGTTGACCATCACCGCATCCCAAAGACCACGTTCTTTCAACGCACGTACCAAGTAAGGGTTGATCACAGTGAATTCGCCAGACAGGTTCGATTTTACATACAGGTTCTGGAATGTCGGCTCAATAGATTGAGACACGCCACAAATGTTTGAAATAGTTGCAGTTGGAGCAATCGCCATCACATTCGAGTTGCGCATACCGTCTTTTTGAACTTTGGCACGTAAAGTGTCCCAGTCCAGACGTTGAGTGCGGTCAACTTCGAACATGCGTTCTGGACGGGTTTTCGCAACCAGATCAAGCGAGTCGATTGGCAGGATACCTTGATCCCACAGTGAACCTTTGAATGTTTCATAAGTACCACGTTCAACAGCAAGGTCACTTGAAGTTGAAATTGCGTAGTAAGAAATCACTTCCATTGATTCATCCGCAAACTCAACCGCAGCGTCAGAACCGTAAGCCATACCCATTTCGTAAAGCGCATCCTGGAAGCCCATGATACCCATACCGACAGGGCGGTGTTTCAGGTTTGAGTTACGTGCTTGTGGAACCGCGTAATAGTTGATGTCGATGACGTTATCGAGCATACGAACCGCAGTTTTTACTGTACGAGCCAGTTTTTCACGATCTAGCTTGCCGCCTTGAACGTGTTGTACCAGGTTGATCGAACCTAAATTACATACTGCGATTTCTTCTTTGCTGGTGTTCAGGGTAATTTCTGTACACAGGTTAGAAGAGTGAACCACACCCACGTGTTGTTGTGGTGAACGTAGGTTACATACGTCTTTAAATGTGATCCAAGGGTGACCTGTTTCGAACAGCATAGACAGCATTTTGCGCCACAAATCTTTTGCACGGATTTTTTTGTGCAACATGTTTGTTTCTTTGGCAATACTTTCGTAGTAAGCATAACGCTCAGCGAATTCTGCACCAGTCAGATCATGAAGATCAGGCGTTTCAGAAGGCGTGAACAGTGTCCATTCTACATCTTCGAATACACGTTGCATGAATAGGTCAGGAACCCAGTTCGCAGTGTTCATGTCGTGGGTACGACGACGATCATCACCCGTGTTCTTACGAAGCTCAAGGAATTCTTCGATATCCAGATGCCAAGTTTCAAGATATGCACATACTGCACCTTTACGTTTACCACCTTGGTTTACGGCAACAGCAGTATCGTTGGCAACTTTAAGGAATGGCACCACACCTTGAGATTTACCATTTGTACCTTTAATGTAAGAGTTCAGGGCACGAACTGGAGTCCAGTCATTACCTAAACCGCCTGCCCATTTAGACAGCATTGCGTTATCACGCATTGCGCCATAGATGTCAAACAGGTCATCATCAATCGTAGTCAAGTAGCAGCTAGACAACTGTGGACGTAACGTACCTGAGTTGAACAGGGTAGGTGTAGACGCCATGTAGTCGAAGCTAGACAATAAGTTATAGAATTCGATTGCACGGTCTTCACGGTTATCTTCGTTCAGGGCAAGACCCATAGACACACGCATGAAGAACAATTGTGGCAATTCGAAACGCACGCCATCTGAGTGGATGAAGTAACGGTCAAATAGGGTTTGCAGACCTAGGTAAGTGAACTGGTTTGAACGTTCTGGTTGAATCGCTGCAGCCAGTTTAGCCAGGTCAAAGTTTAACAATTCAGGTGAAAGAAGCTCTAACTCAATCCCTTTTTTCAGGAAAGTTTCAAGCGCATCACCTTCATTGGTATCAGTGGATAGACCCAAGAACTCTAAACCGGTCGCCACCAGGTCATCACGCAACAGACGTGCAGTCACATAAGTATAGTTAGGTTCTTGCTCAATACGAGTACGAGTCGCCATCATCATTGTTGTAGAGATGTCAGACTCTTTTACGCCGTTATAAAGGTTTTTTACGGTCTCATCGACAATCGCCTGTACGTCGATCCCTTCAAGCCCTTCAGCAGCGCGAGTTACAGTCGCAGTCAATTCGCTTAAGTCAAGCGGTTTTAACTTGCCTTCTGCATCAGTCACTTGCAGTGTAGGGTGATGGTTGGCACCTAACTGTTTGCGCGCTTCAGAACGTTGTTCACGGTAGATGACATAGGCACGTGCAACTTTCTGTTCACCAGTACGCATCAGCGCAAGTTCAACCTGATCCTGAATTTCTTCAATATGGATCGTGCCACCCGATGGTAAACGGCGTTTGAATGTGTTCAGAACCATTTCCGTTAATTGTTCGATACGGTCGTGTATACGGCTCGAATCTGCACTTTGCTGGCCTTCTACTGCCAAAAATGCCTTTCCAATTGCAACAGAAATTTTTTCTGCATCAAAAGCGGCAACATCACCGGTGCGTTTAATCACCTGAAGTTGACCCGGAGTGGACGTGATTACGCTCATGTTAGCATAGCTCCATTGTCATCTATTTTTATGTTTATGGACCGTTTGAACTGGGCACAAATCGTGCCACAGTGTTCGAGGAATAAACACAAGACCTAGTGGTTATAAAATTAATTGAACACAAGATACGGGAAAATTTAGGGTAGATCAATATTGACATTTTGCTAAATATTTTTCTGAAGTTTTATCTTAATCTTTTGCAAAAAGATTCCAATTTTTATTGATTTTTGCATAAGCCTTATCCGGCAAGGCATAGCATATCAAAGCTGGCAAAAAGTGCTTATAGATAACATTGTGGATAACTAAAAAGGCCTGAATCAACTAGTCATATTTTGTCCAGATTAAGCTTTGATCGATGCAAATAAGCCGATAAACGGTAGTTAAATGCCCTTCGAGTGAAATGTGCACGATAAAATATTACAAAATGCTACTTTGATGTATTGGTTTGGTGAACGCTATCTTGTTTACAATGTAAACGTGTGTATATTGCAAGCATATTAAAAACGTATCTATTGGATTTCAAAAGGATACGTCCGTAGCATACGTCCATCAAATAAAGGGGCAACACATGAGCCAAGAAGAAAAGTTACCTAAAATTCTAATTGTTGAAGATGATGAGCGTCTTGCTCGTTTAACACAAGAATACCTCATTCGTAATGGTCTTGAGGTTGGGGTAGAGCCGGATGGCAATCGTGCTATTCGTCGTATTATTGCTGAGCAACCAGACATGGTGGTTCTAGATGTCATGTTGCCAGGTGCTGATGGTTTGACCATCTGTCGTGAAGTTCGTCCACATTATCATCAACCGATTTTAATGCTGACTGCACGTACTGAAGATATGGATCAGGTCTTAGGTCTGGAAATGGGTGCAGACGACTATGTCGCTAAACCGGTTCAGCCGCGTGTCCTGCTGGCTCGTATTCGTGCTTTATTACGCCGTACCGACAAAGTGCCTGAGGATGAAGTGGCTCAGCGCATCGAATTTGATGACCTGGTCATCGACAATGGTGGTCGTTCAGTTACCTTAAATGGTGAGCTGGTTGACTTTACCAGTGCAGAATATGACCTGTTGTGGCTGCTGGCTTCAAATGCGGGTCGCATCTTGTCACGTGAAGATATCTTTGAGCGTTTACGCGGCATCGAATATGACGGCCAAGACCGTTCAATTGATGTGCGTATCTCACGCATTCGTCCAAAGATTGGTGACGATCCTGAAAATCCAAAACGTATTAAAACAGTACGTAGTAAAGGTTATCTATTCGTCAAAGAAACTAACGGTATCTAATCGGTGCCTTTAGCCGCCTGAATAAACAGGATAATTAATAGGTGTTTAAACACAGTATATTTTTGCGGATATACGCAGGCCTGGTCATGCTTGTGGTCCTGGTGGCAGTATTCAGCTATCTGCTGGTACAGATCATCAACTACCAGCGTGCGCAGGAGTATCGTGAATCCCTGACTGATGGTATGGCATATATCATCAGTGAGGGGGTTGCGAGACAGCCTAATCTGCAGCAAAAGATGGATTGGGTTTCAGATGCGTCTGATCTGCTGGAATTACCGATCTACTATGTCGAATCCAGTAAAGTGGATATTACCCGGGCGGAAGGTCGACGTCTGGCTAACCGTAAGGCAGTCGTGCGTTGGGATGCCAAAACCGGGGTAGCTTATATTGTCATCGGGCTACGTGATGATCCAAGTCATTATCTTTATATTAAGGCGGATAATATTACTGAACGTCAGATGAAGGCTTTACCGGTCTTTATTCTGGATTATCTGGTGTACTACCCGGGTCAGGAAAAAGAATACCTGAAGCGAATTCAGGACTATTTCTCTTATCCAATCTCGATCGAAAATGTTCAGAGCCTGCCACTAGATTCCGAGCAGATTGGACGTTTGCGTCTAGATCACAGCATTATTCTATATCGTGATAGTGCCTCAATTCGCGGTACTACAATTTCGATCATTTCTCCTATTCCTAGCTCGACGTCTGAAGTGCTGGTAATGGGGCCAGTGCCATTATTTAACTGGATGCCATTCCAGTTAGCTGCCGGGATTACCCTGCTCAGTCTGTTTGTCTTGAGTCTGGGGATTTATGGTCTGCTGGTGCCAATGCAGCGTAAACTGCGTGAAGTGAGCTATGCCCTGAACAAGATGAAAACTGGCAATATGTCATTACGTCTTCCGGTAGAGGGTAGTGATGAGATGGCGACGCTGGCTTCCAGCTATAATAATATGTCGGATCATATTCAGCGTCTGATTGAAGCGCAGCGTGAATTGATGCGTGCCGTATCGCATGAGCTGCGTACACCTGTTGCTCGTATTCGTTTTGCTGTGGAAATGATGGCAGATGAAGATGACTATGATTATCGCTTGCAGCAGGTTGAGCAGATCGATAAAGATATTGAAGCCTTAAATACCTTGATCGATGAAATCATGACCTATGCCAAACTGGAACAGGGCATGCCTTCAATTGAATTTGAAGATATTGATCTGTTTGAAGTGTTGGATCAGGTGGCAGTCGAAACAGATGCTTTAAAAACTGGTAAAGAAGTCGAAGTACTGCCGATGCCAGTACCTGTGACCGTAGAAGCTGAACGACGTTACCTGCATCGTGTGGTACAAAATCTGGTGGGGAATGCAGTACGCTACTGTGAGCAAAAAATCCTGATCAGCGGCGGACTAGACGCTAAGGGCATGGCGTATATCTGTGTAGAAGATGATGGTCCGGGGATTCCGGAAGCTGACCGCGCTCGTATCTTTGAGGCTTTTGCCCGACTGGATGATAGTCGTACCCGTGCTTCAGGTGGTTATGGTTTGGGTTTGTCTATTGTTAGCCGGATTGCCTACTGGTTTGGTGGAGAGATTCAGGTCGATCAAAGTCCGACACTGGGTGGTGCACGCTTTATCATGATTTGGCCAGCCAGCCGTTACGGTAAAAAAATCAAGCAAAAACCGATCGAAAAACTAGAAAAAGCTGAAGTGTCAGATCAGTCAGAATAAGAGTTTAGGTGAGAAAAAACGATACATAGGTATCGTTTTTTTATGGCTATTTAAAGGGGATTATTCATGGATGGTAGCATCCGGTTCAATCAGTGGCTTGCCTTCTTTCAGGCTGTTTAAGGCATCAGAATTGAAGTTGATCAGTAGCTTGTTGTTTTTAACATCTACCTGATAGCTTTGGATTAGCTTTTGGTCACCAGATAAGGTTTCAAGCTTGTACTCATCGGCAATATTCATAATACCGTCTAGGTTAATGCTGGAAGAGGCATAGTCTGTCTGGAAAAGTTTATGAATATCCCCTAAGTCAAAGATTGCATTGCTGGCATCCTGATGTTTTTGGATATAGCTTTCTACGTGTCGCATCAATAATTGAGCAAAGAAAAAATAATCAGGTTTATGGGTAAATCGTAGAGACATGCATGGACTCCTTATTGTTACTTTATAAATGTCATAGTGTGTTTAAAAATAGAAATATCATAATCTGAATCAAACTGTTGGACGTGTTGCAAAAATACACAATTGCTCTTTTAAGGCTTACCGAGAGCGGGTAGAAAAGGGGCTTCTAATTGAATGACAACATTCATGTTAAACATCTTTTAAAACACACTTATTTTTCCGGAGCATGATGCAAAGGTGAAATGTTTTTAATTGATTCTTTATAAGTTTCGTTTCATTGGGTGGGTAGCCAGCCATTGTAAAAGGAGTGAGGCTTAATTAAGCAGAGCTTTAAAAGCCTATCTGGTTTTAGAAAAAAATAATGGAAATTTAAACTTTAATTTAAAAAAACGATCGGTTGAGATTCTCTGAGCTTAAAGCCAGAATAAAATTAGGAATGTCTAAAAAATCATCCAAAAGACTAAGGCTTATAAACTAGCAAGTGAAATCCAAAATCAGGTACAATTGGCGGGATTAATTTTGTGTTTGGTGTATTTGAAGGCCAATACATACATTCTTTGTTAATAAATCGGCCTGCCAGGAGTTATCCCCGCATGAGTGCCATTACTCCATACGAATGGGCAATTATTGCCTTCGTGATCGGCGTTACATTTTTATGCGTCTTTATGCTCACTGTCCCATTACTCCTCGGGGGTAAATCATGGGGCCGTGCCAAGCAGGAGCAGTTTGAGTCAGGCGTAGTCAGCGCAGGTGGAGCTCGTATCCGCTTGTCTGCGAAATTCTATTTAGTTGCAATTTTCTTTGTAGTCTTCGACCTCGAAGCACTTTACCTGTATGCATGGGCATCTTCTGTTCGTGAAGTAGGTTGGATTGGTTTTGCAACTGCAGCTATCTTTATTTTGGTTTTACTTGTTGGTTTGGTTTACGAATTATCGACAGGCGCACTGAACTGGGCACCTTCAGACAGACGTAAAGCAGCAGGATACAAAGCTAAAATTGGTTCGCCAAATATGGATCTTGCAGAAATTACGCGCTTCAACTCTGTTGAAGAATTGGTTATGGATCCAACTGGTCAAATCCCAGCTCAATCATCTGGTCTTGTGAAAAAATCACAAGTTCAACCCTCTGATAAGGAGTAACTCGGGATGAAATATACATTAACCCGTGCGAATCCGAATGCTGATGAATATCCACTTCAAGAGCGTATCGTTGTAGAAGATCCGCTTCTAGAAGAAGAAGTGAATAAAAATGTGTTCATGACTCGCCTAGAGGATGTAATGCACACAGCAGTGAACTGGGGTCGTAAGAACTCAGTTTGGCCATTTAACTTTGGTACATCTTGCTGCTACGTTGAATATGCAACGACTTTGACCGGTGTGCATGACTTGTCACGTTTTGGTGCCGAAGTTATCCGTGCTTCACCGCGTCAAGCAGACTTGATGATCGTAGCAGGTACATGCTTCGTAAAAATGGCTCCGGTAATTCAACGTCTGTATGAACAGATGCTTGAACCGAAATGGGTTATTTCAATGGGTGCGTGTGCGAACTCAGGTGGTATGTACGATATTTATTCAGTCGTACAAGGTGTGGATAAGATTATTCCGGTAGATGTATACGTTCCGGGTTGCCCACCACGTCCTGAAGCATTGATCCAGGCATTAATGCTGTTACAAGACCAAATTCAATTAGAGCGTCGTCCGCTGTCTGCGGTAATCGGTGATGATCTTAAGCCAGTGTATAAGCCAAAGATGATGCCGGAACGTGACCGTAAGAAAGACCAGCGTGTGGCTGTGAAGAACTTACGCTCTATGGATGAAATTAAATAATTTAAACGACCGGTTTTTTGTTGTGCACCCGCTATGGGTGTAGTTGTCGTTTAGGTTGACTGAATTTGTATTAAATAGGAAGCCAAGCCAATGGCTGAAACTGACATTGCTATGCCAGAATCAACAGCAGTTGATTCACGCCCAGCATTTGCCATCATTGAAGAGCTCAAAACCAAGTTTGGTGAGAACTTCTTTGTGCAAACGACTTTCGAGGATTTCCCGACAGTTTGGGTTGAGCGCGCACGTGTACAAGAAGTACTGATGTTCTTGCGTACCGTGCCACGTCCATACGTGATGCTATTCGACTTGTCTGCAGTAGATGAGCGTTTACGTACGCACCGTGACGGTTTGCCTGCGTCAGAATTCACAGTGTTCTATCATTTATTATCTTTAGAGCGTAACTGTGACATTCGTATTAAAGTTGCATTAAGCGACAGCGATCTGAATATTCCGACCGCAACGAATATCTGGCCAAATGCGAACTGGTATGAGCGTGAAGCTTATGACATGTTCGGCATCAATTTCGAAGGGCATCCAATGCTCCGTCGTATCTTGTTGCCAACCTACTGGGAAGGTCACCCGCTACGTAAAGAATATTCTGCACGTGCAACGGAATATACACCGTATATGCAGAACCAAGCCAAACAAGACTTCGAGCAAGAACACCTTCGCTTTGTGCCTGAAGATTGGGGCTTAAAGCGTGGTAATAAAGACGAAGACTTCATGTTCCTGAACTTGGGTCCTAACCACCCATCTGCGCACGGTGCGTTCCGTGTAATTTTGCAGTTGGATGGTGAAGAAGTGAAAGACTGTGTGCCAGATATTGGCTATCACCACCGTGGTGTGGAAAAGATGGCTGAACGTCAAACTTGGCATTCATTCATTCCTTATACTGACCGTGTGGACTACTTAGGTGGTTGTGCTCAAAACATGCCGTATGTGATGGGTGTGGAACAACTGGCAGGTATTACTGTGCCAGACCGCGCACAATGTATTCGTGTCATGATGTCGGAATTGTTCCGTATCAATAACCACTTATTGTTCATTGGTACTGCAATTCAGGATGCGGGCGGTATGACGCCTGTATTCTATATGTTCGCAGACCGTCAAAAAATCTACGATGCGATTGAAGCCATTACGGGTTACCGTATGCACCCAGCATGGTTCCGTATCGGTGGTACCGCACACGACTTACCAAACAACTGGCAACACCTGATTCGTGAAATCTTGGAGTGGATGCCAAAACGTATGAACGAATACTACACTGCGGCATTACGCAACTCGGTATTCATGGGTCGTACGCAAGGCGTAGCGCAGTATGATGCGAAATCTGCCTTGGCTTGGGGTGTGACAGGTACTGGTTTACGTGCAACAGGTATCGACTTTGACGTGCGTAAATACCGTCCATACAGTGGTTATGAAAACTATGACTTCGAAGTGCCAGTTGAGTACGAAGGCGATGCATATGCTCGTGTGATTGTTCACTTCCGTGAAATCGAACAGTCACTGAAAATCATTAAGCAGTGTCTAGAGAATATGCCTTCTGGTGCGTACAAAGCGGACCATCCGCTGGCTGTTCCACCACCAAAAGACAAAACATTACAAGATATTGAAACCTTGATTACGCACTTCTTGAGCGTTTCTTGGGGTCCTGTAATGCCTGCAGGTGAATCATCTGTGATGGCAGAGGTGGTGAAAGGTGCGTCGACTTATTATCTGACTTCAGACAAGTCAACCATGAGTTACCGTACCCGTATTCGTACACCAACTTTCACGCATTTACAGCAAATGCCTTCTGTGATTAACGGCAGTCTTGTATCTGACTTAATCATTTATTTAGCGACAATCGACGTCGTAATGGCTGACGTGGATCGCTAAGGGGTAAACGCATTATGATGATTTTGACTGATAAAAAGCCACGTGTGAATGTTGAAGGGATTTTAACTTCGGAAGAAATCCATGAAATTGAACATCACATTGGGCATTACCCATACCCACGTGCAGCGTGTCTTGATGCGCTGAAGTGTGTACAACGCCGTAATGGCTGGGTAGACGATGCTCAAATGAATGCCATCGCGCAAATGCTCAGCATGAGCCTTGCCGATTTGGAAGGGGTTGCAACGTTCTATAACCGTATTTACCGTCAGCCAGTGGGTCGTCACGTAATTTTACTGTGTGACTCTATTGCGTGTTTCTTGATGGGTGCGGAGACTTTAGCAGAAGCATTCCAGCGTGAATTGGGTATCCAGTTCGGCCAAACCACAGCGGATGGCCGTTTTACCTTGCTTCCAATTTGCTGCCTAGGTAACTGTGACAAAGGTCCAACCCTCATGATTGATGAAGACACTCACGGTCTCGTGGAAGTGACATCAATTAAACAGTTATTGGAGAAGTATGTATGAATACCGAACCAAAACCAATTTATGGCGACGGTAACCCGGAAACGCATCCACTGACTTGGCGTCTGAGCAAACAAGCAAATGTCCGTCACGTTGATGACTACGAAGCGCTTGAAGGCTATGCAGGCTTTAAAAAAGCCCTGTCTATGACACCGAAAGAAGTGCTGGAAGTTGTAAAAGCAGCAACCGTAAAAGGTCGTGGTGGTGCAGGCTTCCCGGCAGGGATCAAATGGTCGCTGATGGCGCCAAATGACAATTCAGGTCCACGTTACCTGATTTGTAATGCCGATGAGATGGAACCAGGTACCTTCAAAGACCGTCTGTTGATGGAAGATCTTCCTCACCAGCTGATCGAAGGTATGCTGATTGCAGCTTATACCCTTGAAGCAACTCAAGGTTATATCTTCATCCGTGGTGAATACATCGAAGCGGCGAAATACCTGAACGAAGCGCTTGAACAGGTTCGTGCCAAAGGTTATCTGGGTGACAACATCCTGGATTCTGGCTGGAGCTTCGAGTTACACGTGCATACCGGTGCGGGTCGTTATATATGTGGTGAAGAAACTGCATTGATTAACTCGCTTGAAGGTCGCCGTGCAAACCCGCGTACCAAACCGCCATTCCCGCAGGTTGCAGGTGCTTGGGGTCGTCCTACAATTGTGAACAACGTAGAGACCTACAACAACTTGCCAGCCATCATGTTGCGTGGTCCAGAATGGTACATCGGTCTGTCTGCAGGCAAATCGAAAGACCCTGGCACAAAAATTTATGGTGCTTCAGGTAAGGTGAAATTCCCGGGTCTATGGGAACTGCCATTCGGTACCACTGCACGTGAAGTGATTGAAGAACATGCTGGTGGTATGCGTGACGGCTTGAAGCTGAAAGCATGGTTACCCGGTGGTGCATCAACTGACTTCCTGGCTGCTGAGCATATCGATCTTCCGATGGATGCGGAAAGCATCATGAAAGCAGGTTCACGTCTGGGTACGTGTTTGCTCATGGTGGTTGATGAAACTCAATGTATGGTTTCAGCAACACGTAACCTAGAAGAATTCTTTGCGCGTGAATCTTGTGGTTTCTGTACACCTTGCCGTGATGGTCTGCCTTGGGCGGTGAAAGCGCTGAAAGCACTTGAAGATGGTACAGGTAAGAAAGAAGATATCGATCACTTACAAGAGCTTACCCGTAAGCTTTGGATTGGTAAAACTTTCTGTGCTCACGCACCAGGTGCGATGGAACCGTTAATGGGCGCACTCAAACATTTCCGTGGCGAGTTTGAAGCGAAAGTGGTGAATGCCGCAGCTCAAACTAGCAACGTAGAACAAGCTTAAGGAATTCGACTATGGCTACAATTCATGTCGATGGAAAATCGTATGAAGTCAACGGCTCAGAGAACTTGCTACAAGCATGTTTGAGTCTGGGCATCGACATCCCATACTTTTGTTGGCATCCATCCTTAGGTTCTGTCGGCTCTTGCCGTCAATGTGCTGTGACTCAATACGCGAATCCAGAAGATACGCGTGGCCGTTTGGTCATGTCATGTATGACGCCTGCGTCTGACAATACCTATATCTCGATTGAAGACAAAGAAGCGAAAGATTTTCGTGCTTCGATTGTTGAATTCTTGATGACCAACCACCCGCACGACTGTCCAGTCTGTGAAGAAGGTGGTCACTGTCACTTGCAAGATATGACAGTAATGACACAGCATGACCGTCGTCGCTACCGTTTCACCAAGCGTACGCATTACAACCAAGAACTTGGTTCGTTTATTGCGCACGAGATGAACCGTTGTATCGCATGTTACCGTTGTGTTCGTTACTACAAAGATTATGCGGGCGGTACCGACTTTGGCGTATATGCCAATGCATCACGTGTGTACTTCGGTCGTCCAGAATCAGGCACTTTGGAATCTGAATTCTCAGGTAACCTGACTGAAGTATGTCCGACTGGTGTATTCACCGATAAGACTCACTCAGCACGCTATAACCGTAAATGGGACATGCAGTACGCACCAAGCGTATGTCATGGCTGTTCTTCAGGTTGTAACATCTCTCCGGGTGAGCGTTATGGTGAATTGCGTCGTGTAGAAAACCGTTTCAACGGTGAAGTGAACCAATACTTCCTGTGCGATAAAGGCCGTTTCGGTACCGGTTATGTAAATCGTAAAGACCGTCCGCGTCAGCCACAGTTTCGTACTGGTACAAATGTAGAAACTGTTTCTGTTGATACTGCACTGGATACCGTAATTGCGAAAATCCAGGGCAAAAAAGTTCTGGGGATCGGCTCTCCACGTGCATCACTTGAGGCTAACTTCGCACTACGTGAATTAGTTGGTCAAGACAACTACTCAACCGGTATGGCTCAAAAAGAGCAAAATCTGGTTGAACTGGCTGCATCGATTATGCAAACCGAGGGTGTTTATAACCCGAACATGCGTGAAATCGAAAGCTATGATGCGGTACTGATTCTGGGTGAAGACCTGACTCAAACTGCGCCACGTATGGCTTTATCTGTTCGTCAAGCTGCGAAAAATAAAGGCAAAGAAATGGCTGCAGAGCGCCGTACCCAAGAATGGCTGGCTGAACCTGTACAACGTATTGCCCAAGATGCGAAATCTCCGATTTACATTCTGGCTGCAACACAAACACGTTTGTCTGACGTTGCGGAAGGTGAAGTGGTTGCTTCTCCAAACGATATCGCACGTTTAGGCTTCGCGATTGCTGCGGGCGTGAAAGGTGAAGTCATCACTGGTCTTGATGACGATGCGAAAGCATTTGCACAAACCATTGCAGATACGCTGAAAGCTGCCAAGAAACCACTGATCATCTCTGGCACAAGTCTACAAGACGCAACCATCATGGAAGCTGCTGCACAAGTAGCACAAAACCTAGGTAATGCGGGCTTGACCTTGACTGTTCCTGAAGTGAACTCAATGGGGCTGGCAATCTTCGGTGGTCAAAGCCTTGAACAAGCATTTGCACAAGACTATGACACTGTCGTAATTGTAGAAAACGATCTATACCGTCGTTTACCAGTAGCTCAGGTTGATGCTGCGCTTGCAGGCAAACAGGTGATCGTATTGGATCACTCTGAAACTGCGACTGTGAAGAAAGCCAACATTGTATTGTCTGCTGCTTCATTTGCTGAAGGTGATGGTACTGTCGTTTCTCAAGAAGGCCGTGCACAACGTTTCTACCAAGTGTATGACCCTAACTACTACAACCCGGAACTGGCAATCAAAGAATCTTGGCGCTGGTTACACGCACTGGAAACAGGCGTACAAGGCAAAGCGATTTCTTGGACTGTGCTGGATGATGTGATCGAGTCAGTAGCAAGCAATGTTCCTGCACTTGAAGGTATTCTGGATGTAGCACCAGATGCAGGCTTCCGTGTCCATGGTCTGAAAGTGGCACGTGAACCACGTCGTTATTCAGGTCGTACTTCGATGCGTGCGCCATTGTCTGTACATGAGCCGAAACAGCCTACTGATAAAGACACTGCATTAACATTCTCTATGGAAGGTTATGTCGGTGATGAGACTCCATCTTCACTGGTACCATTTGCTTGGGCTGCAGGCTGGAACTCACCACAAGCCTGGAACAAATACCAGGATGAAGTGGGCGGTCACTTAAAAGGCGGTGATTCAGGCGTTCGTTTATTCGACCGTTTACCAAAACGTCCAGCACGTAGCTTCGTTGCACCAGCACCTGTGCTTGTAAATGCTGAAAGCTTCCGTCTGGTACCAATGCATCACATCTTTGCATCTGGCGAGTTCACCATTAAAACTCCGGCAATGGAATCACGTATTCCTGATGCAGTATTTGCAGTGGGCGAACAGGATGCTACACGCTTGAACCTGCAAGACGGTCAGAAGATCACTGTGAAAGCAGGCGAGACTTCAATCGTTCTTCCTGTACAAGTGATTGAATACTTACCAACAGGTTATATTGGCTACCCAATTGGTCTTGCACCAACGGTATCTCTTGCAGAGCCTGTTTCAGTCGCGGTAGGAGCGTAATTCATGGAACAAGAATTAATCCGTCAAACGCCGCTGTGGGCTGAAAACTGGCCAATCGCCTATTCAGTACTTCAAGCGATCGTGATCTTACTGGTTGTAGTACTGATCGCTGCGTTGATGTCTTTTATTGAACGTCGTTTACTCGGCTTGTGGCAAGACCGTTACGGTCCGAACCGTGTCGGTCCGGGCGGTATGTTCCAGATTGTTGCCGACATGCTGAAAATCATGTTCAAGGAAGACTGGACACCAAAATTTGCTGATAAATTGACTTTCCGTATGGCTCCAGCAGTTGCGATGGCAACTGCGGTGCTGTCGTTCATGGTTATTCCTGTATCACCTTACTTAGGTGTTGCAGACATGAGTATCGGTCTGTTGTTCTTCATGGCAATGGCAGGTATTGCAGTCTATGCGGTACTGTTTGGTGGTTGGTCTTCTAACAACAAATACGCACTGCTTGGTGGTCTACGTTCAGCAGCGCAAACCATTTCTTATGAAGTGTTCCTGGGTATTTCACTGATGGGTGTAGTGGCAATTGCCGGTTCATTCAACATGCGTGAAATCGTAGAAGCACAGAAAGATGTATGGTTTATCATTCCTCAGTTCTTAGGCTTCCTGATCTTCGTGGTTGCAGGTGTTGCGGTAACTCACCGTCACCCATTTGACCAACCAGAAGCAGAACAGGAACTGGCGGAAGGTTACCACGTAGAATATGGCGGTATGAAATGGGGTATGTTCTTCGTTGCGGAATACGTGAACGTAGTACTGATCTCTGCATTGATCGTAACCCTGTTCTTCGGTGGCTGGTTAGCACCATTTGGTCTTGATTTCCTTCCACCAGCATTCTGGTTCATCATTAAAACAGCATTCTTCGTAATGATGTTTGTATTGGCGCGTGGTTCTTTAATGCGTCCACGTTATGACCAGGTGATGAACTTTGGTTGGAAAATTTGCTTGCCATTGGCGTTGGTTAACCTTTTGGTGACTGGTGCTGTGATTCTGTTGAATCAGGCCTAAGACAGCAGGGAGAACAAAATGTTTAAATTTCTAGCTGGATTCGGGTCAATCGTTCGTACGTTGTTTATGGTATTTACCCATGCAACGCGCAAACGTGACACCATTTTATATCCGGAAGTGCCAGCCGAAGAAATCGTGCCACCACGTTTCCGTGGTCGTATCGTATTAACGCGTGACCCAGATGGCGAAGAGCGTTGTGTAGCATGTAACCTGTGTGCAGTTGCATGTCCGGTAGGCTGTATTTCACTCCAAAAAGCAGAACGTGAAGATGGTCGTTGGTATCCGGAATTTTTCCGTATCAACTTCTCTCGTTGTATTTTCTGTGGTATGTGTGAAGAAGCATGTCCTACGACTGCGATTCAAATGACACCAGATTTCGAATTAGGCGAATATGTTCGTCAAGACCTAGTCTACGAAAAAGAACACTTGCTGATTTCTGGTCCTGGTAAATATCCTGACTATAACTTCTACCGTGTAACCGGTATGGCAGTTGCTGGTAAGGACAAAGGTCAGGCACAGCGTGAAAGTGCACCTGTTGATGTACGGAGTCTATTACCATGATGTGGCCATTTTATTTAATGGCCCTTGTGGCCATCGTCTCTACGGTTCGTGTGGTAACTAACACGAATCCGGTACATGCTTTATTAAGCCTGATCGTTTCACTCCTTGCTGTAGCAGGACTGTTCCTGATCGTGGGTGCACCGTTTGCGGGTGCGCTTGAAGTCATCGTTTATGCTGGCGCGATCATGGTGTTATTCGTGTTCGTGGTAATGATGCTGAACTTGGGCGAACAGACTGTTGCTCAGGAACGCAAATGGTTGACTTCATCAGCTTGGGCTTATCCGGCATTGATGAGCTTCCTGATTGGTCTGATCCTGGTTTGGGTACTTAAATCAGACTACGTACAGCCTTCAATGGTGATGGGCACTGAAATGGTCGGTCCTAAAGCGGTAGGTCAATCACTCTTTACGCAATACTTATTGTTGGTAGAAGTTGCCGCGATGTTATTGCTTGCATCACTTGTTGCAGCATTCCATTTGGGTAAACGTGAACCAGGTGCAGAAGAGGAACAACAATAATGGGCAACATCCCTTTAGAGCATGGTTTGATCGTTGCATCCATTCTTTTTGCACTGGGTTTTTACGGTGTAATGGTGCGACGCAACCTGCTATTCATTTTAATGAGCCTTGAAATCATGATGAATGCTGCTGCTTTGGCATTCGTCCTGGCGGGCAGTGCATGGGCACAGCCTGATGGTCAAATCATGTTTATCCTGATTCTGACCCTTGCTGCGGCAGAGGCGTGTATCGGTCTTGCGATCGTCCTTCAGTTCTATCATCGCTTCCATCATCTGGATGTGGATGCTGCTAGTGAGATGCGCGGATGAGTTATTTATATCTAACAATTTTATTCCCGCTCATTGGCTTCGTCCTTTTAGCGGCAGGGCGTCATAAGCTTCCTGAAACAGTTGCAGCCATTATTGGTGTAGGGGCTGTGGGGTTATCGGCATTGTTCGCACTCATTGCGGGTATGGACTTTGTCAACAATGGTTCTACCGCAGTGGTGCAACCTCTTTGGACCTGGTTCAATGTCGGTGGTTTTGCACCAGGCATCAGTCTGCACCTGGACGGTTTGTCTCTGTTGATGCTGGGCATGGTGACAGGCGTTGGTTTCCTGATCCATATCTTCGCGTCATGGTACATGCGCGGTGAACAAGACTTCGCACGTTTCTTCTCTTACTTCAACCTGTTCGTTGCAAGCATGTTATTGCTGGTACTGGGTGACAACCTGGCGTTGTTATTCTTGGGTTGGGAAGGTGTAGGTCTGTGTTCTTACCTGCTGATTGGTTATTACTACCAAAACCCTGCAAACGGTGTGGCAGCGATCAAGGCATTTACCGTTACCCGTATTGGTGACGTATTCTTGCTGATTGCCATGTTCTTGCTGTTCCAGCAATTCGGTACATTGAATACTCAGTACATCGTAGAAAATGCTGCGACTGTGATGACGCAAAGCTCATCATTGACCATCTGGACTGCACTAATGTTGTTCCTAGGTGCTGCTGGTAAATCTGCGCAGATCCCGTTACAAACATGGTTGGCAGATGCGATGGCAGGTCCGACTCCTGTTTCTGCATTGATCCACGCTGCAACAATGGTAACAGCGGGTGTTTACCTATGCTGTCGTCTATTCACAGTATTTGAGCTTGCGCCTGAAGTGATGATGTTCATCTCGATTACTGGTGCGGTGACATTACTGGTAGCTGGTTTTGCTGCATTGGTACAAACAGACATCAAACGTATTCTGGCTTACTCAACGATGAGTCAGTTGGGCTACATGTTTATGGCTGTAGGTGCTGAAGCATACCAGGCGGGTCTGTTCCACATGCTAACTCACGCATTCTTCAAGGCATTATTATTCTTGTCTTCTGGTGCGGTGATTCTGGCTTACCACCACGAACAAAACATCTTCAAGATGGGCGGTCTGTTCTACAAGAACAAGTTCCTGTTTGCATGTTTCGCCATTGGTGGCGGTGCATTGGCTGCAATTCCATTCATCACTGTGGGCTTCTTCTCAAAAGATGCAATACTGGGTGCGGTATGGGTACAAGGCCAATCAATCGCAGTTTACAGCACACTTTACTGGGTGGGTGTACTCGGTGCGTTCCTGACTTCGATCTATACATTCCGTCTAATCTGGGTTGTATTCTTCGGTAAAGAAAACACACCTTACCATGCAATCAAGGGTGTAACTTACTGGGGTCCATTGGCAATTCTTGCAGTACTTTCAACTTTCGTGGGTGCGTCATTAAAAGCGCCTGTGGAAAGCATTTTAAATGCGGCTAAACTTCCTGCATTTGAAATTCCGGAAGCACTTGAACATGGCATGCATACTGCAGAATACACAGCAGTAGGTATTGCACTGGTAGGTCTTGCAATTGGCGTAGTGCTGTTTGCTTTTGCTTACAATGCTGTGAAATCTTTTGCGAAAACTTCTCTGGGTGCGGGTCTTGCCAACATCTGCCGTAATGCACTTGGTTTCGACAAGCTGTATGACATCGTTTTTGTGAAGCCTTATTTGTTCTTCGCGAAACTGTTCGGTCGTGATCCGATTGATGGCTTCTGGTTAGTGCTGCCTGCACTGGTTAAAGGTGGTCATAGCTTTACTAGTTCGCGTCAAACAGGTTCACTGCGTGAATATGCATCTAGTATGGGGCTCGGTGTCGTTGTCCTACTGATGATCTTGCTCGTGATTCAGGTAGTGGGGAAATAAAATGGAAGCTCCAAACAATATTATTTTGCCGGCTCTGATCCTCATTCCGTTCATTGCAGGTTTTATTTGCTGGTTGGTCGATAAACTCGACCAACACCTTCCGCGTTATATCGCGCTGATTGGTATGTTAGTGACGCTGGTCTTGACCATCGTCCTTTGGCAGTCGGGTACTTATAACTATGAACTTGGCGGTGCGGCTCCTACGTGGGCAGCCGAGTTCAAATTGCCTTGGATTCAAACCCTGGGCATTAACATTCACCTTGCAGTGGATGGTTTGTCTTTACTGATGGTTGGCTTGACTGCACTCCTTGGTGTGCTGGCAGTAGGCTGTTCATGGGGTGAGATTCAGAAAAACGTGGGTTTCTTCCACCTGAACCTTTTATGGTCTCTGGGTGGTGTAATCGGTGTATTCCTGGCGATTGACCTGTTCCTGTTCTTCTTCTTCTGGGAGATGATGCTGGTGCCGATCTACTTCCTGATCGCACTTTGGGGTCATAAAGGGGCAGAAGGCAAGTCCCGTGTATACGCTGCAACCAAGTTCTTCATCTACACACAGGTGGCTGGTTTAGTCATGCTGATTGGTATCCTCGGTCTGGTGACTGTAGGCTACACCATGACTGGTCAAATCCGTTTCGACTATAACTACCTGATGGGTGTAGCGAACATGCTGGATACACAAGCGCCAGCAGTTGCTTATGCATTCATGATCTGCCTATTCATCGGTTTTGCGGTAAAACTTCCAGTTTTCCCATTACACGGCTGGTTACCAGATGCGCATGCACAAGCACCGACAGCGGGTTCTGTTGACCTTGCAGGTATCTTGATTAAGACAGCTGCCTACGGTCTGATCCGTTTCGTGATTCCATTCTTCCCGGCGGCTTCTGCACAGTTTGCAGACATCGCGATCATTTTCGGTTTAATCGGTATCTTCTACGGTGCTTGGTGTGCTTTCCAGCAAACCGATATGAAACGTTTATTGGCGTATACGTCTATTTCACACATGGGCTTCGTTTTACTGGCAATTTATGCAGGTAACATCCTGACCTTCCAAGGTCTGATGATCATGATGCTGGCTCACGGTCTGTCATCTGCGGCGCTGTTCATTATGTGTGGTCAGGTGTACGAACGTGTTCATACACGTGATATGCGTTTGATGGGTGGTATTCGTGGTCAGTTCCCATACCTTGCATTCTTCCTGATGTTCTTCATCGCGGCGCTTGTCGGTATTCCAGGTCTAGGTAACTTCATTGGTGAGTTCCTGATCCTGATGGGTTCATTCGGTAAATTCCCTGCATTCACAATCCTCGCTGCAATCAGCTTGGTATTTGCGGGTCTGTACGGTTTGATTCTGATCCACAAAGCGTTGTTTGGTGTTCCAAACGAAGAGCAAAAACAGCACTACACAAATCCGTTAAAAGATTTAAATGCACGTGAAGTGGTAATTTTGCTGATCTGTGCATTTGGTCTAGCATGGCTTGGTCTATACCCACAAAGCTTCCTTGACGTTTCTAACTCAAGCATGGCGTGGTTAGCGAATAGCTACATTCCTGTGTCTGAAGCAGCTGATGCTGTGCAGCAAGCTGCCGTTTCAGCTGAAAATGTGGAGATCCAATAAGCCATGAACTTCACAATGTCTTTTTCTGAGCTTATGCCTCTAGCACCTGTGATGATCGTGTCATTGACTGCGATCGTCGTGATGTTGCTTACTGCAATTAAGCGTAACCATAACTTAGTTGCGACTACGACAGTCATTGGTTTAAACCTGGCGGCGTTGTACATTCTGTTCGTTCTGTTAGCGGGTCAATTTGCACCTGCTAATGTAATGAACCTGTTCCTCGTAGATCCGTTTACGATGCTGTATCAGTTTGTGATTATTGTGGCTGCACTGGCGTGTAGTACCTTGTCACATGCTTATATTGAAACCTATAAAGATAACCGTGAAGAACTGTATATCCTGATGCTGACCTCCGTTGCCGGTGCGATGCTGATGGTGGCAAGTTCTCACTATGCATCTTTCTTCATTAGCCTTGAGCTCATGTCGATCCCTGTATATGGCTTATTAGCGTATACACATCAACGTTCTCAATCACTTGAAGCAGGTGTAAAATATCTGGTGCTTTCAGCAACTGCATCTGCAATGTTGCTGATGGGTATGGCATATGTTTATGCATATACAGGTTCTCTAAGCTTTGTCGCTGAACCAGGCAAACTGTTGACTGCGTTTAGTCAACCTGCTGTGGTGATCGGTCTGGCACTGATTGTATTTGCTGTTGGCTTTAAACTGTCACTGGCTCCATTCCACAAATGGACACCAGATGTATACGCAGGTGCTCCAGCGCCAGTTGCAACTTTCCTTGCAACTGTGTCTAAAGTGGCAATGCTGGGTCTGTTCGTACGTTATGTATTGTCTTCAGGTTTAATTCTGTCAGATAGTTTCGTCACTATCATCAGCGTGATTGCAGTACTTTCCATCATTGTAGGTAACTTGCTTGCAGTGAAACAGGTGAACCTGAAACGTATCCTGGCATACTCTTCAATTGCTCACTTCGGTTACGTACTGGTTGCAATCGTATCTGCACGTAATACTGACTTTTTACAGGTTCAAGGTTTCGCGACTTTTGAAAGTGTAAACGTCTATATTATCACTTATGTATTGACTACGATTGGTGCTTTCGGTGTGGTAACGCTGATGTCTAGTCCGTATAACAATACAGATGAAGCGGGTAGCTTGGCTGAGTACCGGGGTCTGTTCTGGCGCCGTCCAGTATTGACTGCTGTATTAACTGTGATGATGCTATCTCTAGCAGGTATTCCATTAACAGCGGGCTTCATCGGTAAGTTCCTGGTGGTGAAAACAGCGGTAGCTGGCGAGTCTTGGTTCCTTGCTGCGATGGTTATCCTGGGTTCAGGTATCGGTCTGTACTACTACCTGCGTGTGATGGTTGTCATGTATATGACTCCACCAGAAACACCACGTCTTGACGCTGTAAATCACTGGGGTCAAAAAGTCGGCGGTATCATGGTATTGCTCGTTGCATTACTGGTACTGGTGATCGGTGTTTATCCGGATCCAATCATTGCACTGTCTCGCTATGCATTCTTCGCAATGTCGCCTGAATTACAACAGTTTATTTTCACTTTGGTTCAAAGTGGTTTTAACTAATTCAGCGCAAGTTTGAAGTTATTACAAAAAAGCCTCCACGATTGGGGGCTTTTTTAGTTAAACAAATCCGGAAAAGTCTTTATAATAGCGGAAATTTATCTTTAACCTTCTAGGTGTTCTCCCGTGGCAATCCATGAAATCCGTCATCCTTTAATTCGACATAAACTCGGTTTACTGCGTCGTGCTGACATTAGTACCAAGAACTTCCGTGAGCTGGCTCAGGAAGTGACTATGCTTTTGACTTATGAAGCGACCAAGGATCTTCCTGTCGTTGAGCATGAGATTGACGGCTGGAACGGACCAGTGACTGTAGACCGCATTGCAGGTAAGAAAATTACTGTGGTGCCAATTCTGCGTGCAGGTATTGGTATGCTGGACGGTTTCCTGAATCTGATTCCAAGTGCCAAAGTCTCTGTACTGGGTCTGGAACGTGATGAAGAAACCCTACAGGCACGTACTTATTATAAAAAACTCGTTCCAGACGTACAAAACCGTCTTGCCATGATCATTGATCCAATGCTGGCGACTGGTTCTTCTCTGGTAGCTGCGATTGACGTATTGAAAGCCAGCGGCTGTAAAGATATTCGTGTGATGGTATTGGTCGCTGCACCTGAAGGCATTAAACGTGTTGAAGAAGCTCATCCAGATGTGGTGATTTTCACTGCGGCGATTGATCATGGCTTGAATGAAAATAGTTACATCGTTCCGGGTCTGGGCGATGCGGGTGACAAGATTTTTGGTTCAGTTCAGAAAGATTAATATTTTTGAAAATGAACAGAAAAGGGGCTTTTACAGCCTCTTTTTTATATACTGAATACTGACAGATACAGAGTAGGGGATGTTTATGACTTCCGAGCAATACCAAGGAAAAGTAAAACAGTACAATCCAGAAAAAGGATTTGGTTTTATTTCTTCACCTGAGGGTGAGGTATTTTTTCATATCTCGGATTTCCCCACCGATTCAGGTGAGCCGAAGCGCAATGACCGAGTAAAATTCAATGTAATTCAAAATGGTGATCGCTATAAAGCTATTAAAATTGAACGTGTAGAAGATAAATCGAAGAAAGCCAAAAAAGCCAAAGCGGTAGCAGTCAATACTTCGATTACATCAGCACTATTGTCGAATTTAAAGCGTTAATTTTTGCTTGGAAAATACATTCAAAAGGAGGCTTTAAAGCCTCCTTTTTATTCGAATTATAAGTTTATGTAAGTTGTAGGAATCTTGTGTAATCTAAAGCTTATAGAATGTTGCGAAAACAATAAAATACCCACCAAAGCTTAACAATATCCTTTAATCCCTTCCATATAAACTACGCATCTGTTGAATGATCTAGGGACACATATCATGTTTACAGATGGAAGAATTAAAACCTATGATGCTGTACGAGGGGTGGGAAGTATTGAACTGACAAATAATGCGAAGGAACTTAATTTTCGGTTAGATCAATTACCTTCACCTGAAATAGTACCTCAAGTCGGAGAACGACTTAAATTTAGAATAATTGAAGAGCAAAATGCGATTCAACTGGATAATATGGTACGTTTGGATATCAAGCGTCAGGAAGAGTTCGTCTCTGAAGTAGTTGCATTACCATCTCTAGCTTCTACTACGATGGTTAATCCGGCACGTAATACTATTTTCTTTAGTCCTACACTCTGGTTGATTCTGGTAACAGCAATTGGATTTATGATATTTGGAGAAATTTAACTTAGGTTCTCATTTACTAAGATATTTGTCTCATCATTCAAATAAGAAAAAGCATCTTACGGTGCTTTTTTTATCTTAGGATTTTAAACGCTTTTTGAATACAATAATTAAAAATATCAAACAATAGAGTGAATTATGTTTTTAGAGGGGAAGATCAAGACCTATAACGAAGAACGAGGTTTTGGTTTTATTGAGATAGCTGGTGAGTCAAAAGATTTATTCTTCCATATTAAAGACTTCCCAAATAAGAACGTGCCACCCAAAGTTGGGGAAAGTTTAAAGTTTCTCAAAGTACAGGATGCAGGCAAGTTTAAAGCAGATCATATTGTTCGTTTAGATATCTCATATCAAAAGACACTTTCAAAAATTGTTAGTCAACATAATGATCTTCAGATCGAAAGAGCAGTACCTTATCATCAGCCTAAAAAGTCAGTTTTATCAAAATTGATTACAAGCATTGGTTTAATCATTATCGTGATACTTGCTGTATTGGTTTATGGAAAATACCAAAACTATAAAATACAAAAGCAACAGCAACTTGAGCATTTAATGCAAGAACAAAAAAGGCTTGTTTCAGAACAACGTGCTGCTTTAGGTGACTTACCAGAACAAGGCCTAAGTGAACAAGGAAAGAAGAATTTAGAGGTATCCACAAATACTCCTATTAGAAGTACTGCCTCATCCACTTCAGTATCTTCACCTTATCGATGTGATGGTAGAACCCATTGTAGCCAGATGCGCTCTTATGATGAAGCGGTATTCTTTTTGCGAAATTGCCCGGGTACTCAGATGGATGGAAATCATGATGGTGTTCCATGTGAAAGACAGTTTAAGGAAGAAATTAGTAAGAGACATTTATTCAGGTAATAAAAAAGCGCCAAAAAGCGCTTTTTTTATTGAAAGTGAAATTTACGCTTCACAGAATTTCATAAAAGCTTTGAGGCCTGGACCTTGATATTTCTGGCGGTGTACCAGCATAAATAAAGGACGGGTGAGTGACCAGAATGGAGTATCCAGAATCACCAGTTGGCCTTTTTCCTGTAAAGGTTCAATTGCCAGCTTGGAAATACAGGACATCCCTAAACCACCTGCCACAATCTTCAGAATTGCTTCATTATGACCTAGCGTCAGACGGATATTGGCATCAGGCACATCTTTTAGAATGGCATTATCAAAGACTTCACGAGTCCCTGAACCTTCTTCACGTAAAATCCATTCAACCGATTTAAAATTTTCAGCAGTAAGCGGACGGTTTAGCTGAGCCAGAGGATGATCCGGCGCACAGCATACTGCCAGTTCATCATCGCGCCAATGAATACATTGCAGCTGCGGTAAATGACAAGAACCTTCAATCAGGGCCAAATCTAGCTGGAACTGATTCACAGCTTCAATCATCTGGCGTGTATTGCCGACTTGCAGTTGCAAGTGAGCCTGTGGTTGGATTTTCAGGAAATCCGCCATCAGGTCCGGCATCAGATAGTCGGAAATGGTCAGGGTCGCACCGAGACGCAGGTCAATGCTTTGCAGTTCACCTTTAGCAGCTTGTTCAAAAGCTTCACAGCGACCAAGAATTTCAAGTGCTTGCGGGAGAAGAAAACGACCTAAATCATTCAGCTGTAAACGCTTGCCTAGACGGTCGAATAAAGGTGCGCCAAGACCATCTTCTAAATCTGCTAAAGCCATACTCGCCGCACTTTGGGTGAGTTTGACTGCATCACTGGCTTTGGTGACGGTACCTTCTTGAGCAACTGCTACAAAAACAGCCAACTGGCGTAGAGTCATGCGCATGAATAGAGCCTTAACATTTAAAAAATATTAATAAATTATGCTGTCATGCTACCATGAGCATAGTCTTTGATGCCACGTTTGAATCATGTCTATTGAAAAATTTAGCTTAGAAAAGGTTTTATCTGTACACCGTTGGACCAATACGCTGTTTAGTTTCACCATGACCAGACCTGCGCATTTCAAGTTTACGGCAGGACAGTTTGCGCGTATTGGCCTGAAAGTGGGGGATGAACTGGTCGTTCGGGCATATTCAGTCGTGTCATCGCCTTTTGATGAAACACTGGAATTTTTTTCGATTGTGGTTCCGGAAGGGAAATTTACTTCGAATTTACAACATCTTAAAGTAGGTGATGAACTCTACTTAGAGAAAATTCCCTATGGCTATCTGACTTTGGCACGTTATCAATTGCCATTACCACAAGATTTATGGTTGCTTGGCACAGGTACAGGTCTGGCACCATTTTTATCTATGCTGCAAGACTTTGAAACCTGGAATAAATATCAACATATTAACCTGGTTTATAGCGTCCGTACGCAAGACGAACTGGCTTATGTCGACCGTATTCAGGAAATTGCCGAGAGCTTTGGCGAAGGTCATACAGGTTTTAAATTTATTCCAATCATTACCCGTGACCCTGAAGCAGCACTTCACCATCGTTTACCGATCTTGATTGAAAATGGAGAACTTGAACGGGTAGCAGGACTCCAGCTTAATCCTGAAACCAGTCATGTGATGCTCTGTGGTAACCCCGAAATGGTCGAAGATACTAAAGAAGCACTTAAAGCACGTGATCTGACCATGAACCGACGTGGTGAAGGAAATATTGCGGTAGAGAATTATTGGTAATTCCTTCAGAGTTCCTCCCTTTCTAAAAGGGAGGTTAGGAGGGATTAAAGTTAGATTATTTGCCAGTTCTTGAATCCTCCCCAACCCCTCCTTTGCAAAGGAGGGGCTTTTACCTCTCTCTTGCGTAGCAGCGCTGCTCATCGCCTAAAAGGAAAGGGAGTTACAGCCTTCTAAAAGTTAGAAATGGATTAAAATTGAAAAAATATTTTCAAGTTAAAAAAGAATCCCCCCTAAATCCCCATTTGTTAAAGGGGGGACTTTTATTTTCTTTAGGCACAAAAAAAACCTCCATACGGAGGTTTTTTGCTATTCAGGAATTAATGTACAAACATATCCATAAAGTCACGGATTTCCTGAATGGCAGTATCTGTATCGGTGGTTAACCAGGTCGGCTCAAAGAAACCGGCATAATGTTCGATTCGATCCGCGGGCACAACTAAACGTACCGGACAATCTTCTTCCAGCAGGCGCCACGGAATAATCGGAACGTCATTATCTAGCCAAGCCGCCACATTCCGTACATCAATGACCATGGCATTAATGCAGTCCGGAAAAGGCATTACCGACATTTCTTCAGTACGGCGGCGGAAATATTCCAGATCTTGCCAGCGTAGCATAAAGCTCGGTTTGCTAAATTCAATGATTCCAATCAGATGCTGATCACGAGTGTAGTGCAAAGCACATTGATGTGTGACGTCAGTGTCAAGATCAAGCGATACACTCTGTTGACGATACGCCATAAAACTCGGGTGCATGAAAAATAAGGTGGATAATTATAACGTATTTTGCGCAAAGTAGCAGGTATATTGAAAAACGGTATTTTTACAGCATGTTTTAGCCCACTTAAAATTTAATAAAATCATAATGGTATATTGTCTATTTTATAGACAATTCAATTCCTGATAAATCAGCTAAAAACCGCCAGTATTAACTGTCTCGGAAGAGAGTTTCTAACCATAAGAGCATAGTATATTCAGGCTAGAAAATGCCTCTTTTTGAAACTAATACCAAGTTCATCAGACTCATACATATAACTTACATCCATTCACTATCTCACCATCTTTTGTCACAGAAGCTGTGATAACTGCTTGTTATGATAAAAATCTACTTATGAATAAGAAAGAGTGAGAATGGTCATGGTTGATGATTTTAATAAAAAACCACCTTTGCATGATCAGGCAGCAATCACGCAGAAGAAGCGCATTCCTGTCTATATCCTGATTTTGGTCGGTATCTTTTTACTGGCAGTCCTGTTCTATATGTTTGCAGATGTGAAGCCAGATGCACCTGCGACCCAGCCTAATACACCGGTACCAGCGACTGAAGCCCCTGCCAATAATGGTAGTCCGGCGGCTACTCCAGGCGGTGAAAGCAATGAAGCAATGGCTACCGCAGATGATGCGATGACAGAAGCAACAGCCACTGTAGGCGAAATGTCACAAGATACAGCAGAAGCCACTGCAACTGATGCTCAACAGACCACCCAATAATTGGAATTGTTAAAAAAACTCTGGTTAATGACTAGAGCTTTTTTGCAATAGGTGGTGATGTTTTTCAAAGTTCTGTATCTCCAGGTAAGCTAAGCACAGGAAGTTCAAACTTTATAAGCACTCGGAAAGAGCTGAAGATTTCAAAAATTAAGCTCGTGAATTCAGATAAATAGCGTAATAACAAAGAGGGCAGAAAACATGAATGATTATATGAGAGGCCCACGTGGTGGCTATGATGCCATGTACTACTGGGATCAGTTTCATCCAATTCTTAGTGCAATTGCCATATTAGTTCTAGGTTGGATTATTGCATTACTCGTCTCGGCAGGTGTTAAAAAAATCTTGCAAAAACTAGGGACCAATACACACTTAAATGCAGCGACAGGACATCGCTCTAATGTCGAGAGTATTATCGCTCGTGTTGTGTTCTGGATTATTCTGATTATTGCCGTCATCGGGGCGCTTAATGTACTGAATCTGACAGCAGTGAGCGGACCATTCAGTAATATGATCCAGCAGTTCCTGCTCTTTATTCCACAATTGCTGGCGGCTATTGCTGTGGCCTTTGTTGGATGGATTGTGGCGAATCTGGTCAAAGTGGGCTTGCAAAAAATGCTTGATCGCACTCAGCTGGATGAAAAGCTGAGTGCCGAAGTCGGTGTCAGTCCGATTAGCCAAAATATCAGTGAAATTGTTTACTGGCTGATTTTACTGCTGTTCTTACCAATTGTCTTGTCGATTCTAGGTCTACACGGTTTATTACTGCCTGTGCAGAACATGCTGACGGATGTCGTAAGTTATCTGCCTAATATCTTCATTGCTGCAGTTATTGTCTTTGTCGGATACATTCTGGCAAAAATCGTTCGCGGTATTGTCGAAGGTTTGCTCAACAGCTTGAATATTCAACATCAAGCTGAAAAAGTCGGCATTTTCAAAAACTCGAATGTCGCTCAACTGATTGGTTCATTCATCTTTGCAGTCGTAATTATTACGTCATTAATCATTGCATTTGAAGCACTGGGTATCGAAGCAATTTCTCAACCAGCAACTGCAATGCTGTATGAGATCATGAATGCCATTCCAAATATCATTGCAGCTGCACTGATTCTAATTCTGGCTTATGTAGTCTCTAGACTGGTAGCACGTCTGGTAACTGAAGTCGTTGCCGGAACAGGCGTAGATGAGGTTCCAGCTAAACTGGATCTACAACGCTTCCTAGGCAAAACCAAACTATCAAGCTTGGTGGGTTATCTGATTGTACTGTTCACTATGCTATTTGCGGTTTCTGAAGCAGCGGACCGTTTAGGCTTTGAACAGGTAAGTGGCCTGATTGCGATGTTCATCTACTTCGGTGCAAACATCCTACTAGGTGCTGTAATTCTGGTGATCGGCTTCTGGCTGGCCAACGTAGTTGCCAACATTGTGCAACGCGGTGAATACAACAGTTCACGCTGGTTAGCAAACTTGGTTCGTGTACTGATCATGGGTCTGGTCATTGCAATGGGTCTACGTGCCATGGGCATTGCTGACTCGATCGTGAATCTGGCCTTTGGTTTAACTCTGGGTGCTGTTGCAGTGGCCTTTGCCTTGGCCTTTGGTCTCGGTGGCCGTCAACCAGCAGAACGTGTACTAACTGATTTGATCGATAAAGCTAAACGAGAAGCTAAAGAACCGAATCCTTTGAAAAATGAAACTAATATCATGACTTCAGGCCTAGGTGCTGATGTCAGTGGTACTACAGGTGCAGGCAGTTCAACTACAGGAGAAAATATTGTGCCGAAGCAAGATCAATCACAAGATGACAATACGCCAATGCGTACCAATTTATCCAATAGTACACCAGCGACCTTGACCACTGCACCACAGGATGATGAAGCTTCAGGTATAGATCAGGTGACACCAGATGTAGATCAGGCTGTACCGGATTCGCTTCAAGTTGATCCAATTCATCCACCAGCGAATAATCCATTTGGTTCTACAGGTGAAGAAGAACCGAATGTCGATAGTCATCCAAAAAAAGATGACCCGAATTAACCTGTTCTATCCAAACAAAATCGGCCACGCTTGAGTGGTCGATTTTTTTAATTATGAGGAAATCTGAATGAATGCCAAGAAACCGAATAATCTATTAGCACCCTTAGTGATAGCAGGCATTACCATTGGCTTTTTCACGGCTGCTTATCGATTTGTCTTTGTGAAAAGTAAACAGGATGAGCAGGCTGAACGAGAGCTGGATAAGAAAATACCTGATCCAGACGAATTTAACTAAGCCAGAACACTGCTCAGTCACTCCACATAGAATTTCTTTTTTAAAAAATATAGAATATTCAAGTGAATACTAAAATGATTTTGGTATTTTTCTTGCATTAAAAATATAAAGAAAAAGGAGATCAATAATATGTGGAAAACATTGCAGCATAAATTTATGGCATCTATGGCAGACCGAGTACCATTACATCTGCAGGAAGCGGCTCAGAAAATGCAACTGACGATTGACCGTTTAGAAAATATGGCCAATCTCAACCTGTTTAAAACGGATTATCTGGAATAAGCGAAGTATTTTCTTTTTCCTAGATCATCTCTGTATTAAACATATTCCGATGCGGCATGCGCTGATGACCATGCCCATTGGAAGTTAAAACCTCCCAAATGACCAGTCACATCCAGTATCTCGCCCACAAAATATAAGCCTTTCTGTTTTTTGCTTTCCATGGTTTTAGATGAAACTTCGGTTGTATCTACGCCGCCCAAAGTCACCTCGGCTGTCCGGTAACCTTCAGTTCCAGAAGGCTTCAGTTCAAAGCCACTTAAACGTTTGGCAATCTGTTCCAGCTTGTCATCACTAATATTGCCAATGGATGTTTCAGCCACTTCAGGCCAGATCAGATTCTGTAATTCTAGTACTACGCTCTTCGGTAAATGTTCGGTCAATAGTGTACGTAGCAGAACTTTAGGCTGACTCTGTTTTTTAGATTTAAAGAAATCAAACAGGTCGACACTTGGTAAGAAATCGACCTTAAAGCTTTGGCCAACATCCCAGTAATTTGACAGTTGTAGGGAGCTAGGGCCACTTAGACCACGATGGGTAAACAGCAGGGCTTCAGTAAAACTGTTTAAATCATTAGACAAAGTGGCTTCGACTGCATTACCGCTCAGACGAGTGGTGACTTCCTTGAAACTATCCGAGAAAGTAAAAGGTACCAGACCGGCACGGGTTGGATAGACATGATGTCCAAACTGCTTGGCAATCTCATAGCCGATGCCTGAACCGCCTAGAGTCGGAATCGACAAGCCACCTGAAGCAACTACAACTGATTCCACTTCAAAATATCCTAAAGAAGTGGCTACCTGAAATCCTTGATCGTCTACAGTGTTGACGGCTTTCACTTCGCAGTTGGTTTTGATCTCGACCAGACCAGTCTTGTCACATTCAGACAGTAGCATCGACAGAATTTCTTTAGCACCATTTAAGGTAAATAACTGTCCATGTTTACGTTCTTCATACTCGATGCCATATTCGCAGACCATACCAATAAAATCCCAATTGGTATAGCGGGTCAGTGCTGAAATCACGAAATGCGGATTATGCGAGATGAAATTTTCAGGTTCGACATAGAGGTTGGTGAAATTACATTTGCCGCCACCAGACATCAGAATTTTTTTACCCACCTTATTGGCTTTTTCAACGACTACGACTTTACGACCACGTTGTGCTGCCATATAGGCTGTCATTAAACCGGATGCACCTGCACCTATGACCAAAACATCGTATTGCTGAACAGACATGACACACTCAAGGGAGAAGAAAGGGGAGCATTATAGACAATTTTATTTCAGCTTTCTCTATTCCTGAAGGAGGCTGCCCGAATTACAGCGTGTTAGCGAATATTTATCATAAATAATTTGAAGCAGCTGGCGGATTCATGCATAGTTTTGTCATGCCTAAAAAATAATCACAATGAAAAGGAATAATTTATGACGGATACGGCAGCATACAAACAATATAATCTGATCAGCTATATTCTTCATCTACTGGGTTTTTTCCTGGGAATAACCCCATTAATCGCTATTATCATGAATTATATTAAACGTGATGAAATGCGAGGCACCTGGCTAGAAAGTCATGTGGACTGGCAGATTAAAACCTTCTGGTTCAGCTTGCTGGGTTATATTCTGGGTGGGCTGCTTACCGTAATTCTGATCGGTTTTGTGATTATTTTTCTGGTCTTTGTCTGGCATGTCTATCGACTGGTAAAAGGGCTGATTGCCTTAAATGAAAATAATCCGATAGGCATTTAAGTTTCGATCAGAACTTTAAGCGATTTAAATATTTCGACCTTGTAGTCCACCAGTATGCAGGATTAGTAGCTTTGCTTCTGCTGAAAAATAGCCTGTTTCAATCAGGTCGGAAATTCCCAACAGCATTTTTCCCGTATAAATATGCTCTAAGGGAATATCATATTCAGCTTCAAAGTGCTGTATAAACTGGATCAGTTCAGGAGTGATTTTGGCATAGCCACCGCAACAATAATCATCGAGAATGGACCAGTTTCTTTTCGTGGTCAGCTTAGCCACATCCTTATTCAGGAAATCGCCTTTTAAGGCAGAAAATCCTAATACCTGTTGCTGAGGCTGGCTGGCTTCAATCAAACCTGTGATCGTGCCACCCGTGCCTACAGCACAGCAGATCACGTCAAATTGTGCATCGCCGTCCTTTAGAATCTCCTGACATCCCCGAATCGCCAATGCATTAGTACCGCCTTCAGGAATGATGTAATGTGCAGGAAACTTTTGTGCTAACGCTTCTAGATAATCAGTGTCATGGTTACGTCGGTATTCTTCACGACTCACAAAATACAATTGCATGCCGAATTGTTGTGCCAACTCTAAAGTAGGATTTAAAGGGCGATGGGCCAGTTCTTCACCTCGAATAATACCGACACTCTCAAAGCCAAACTGCCGTGCTGCAAACGCTGTTGCTGCAATATGATTGGAATAAGCACCACCAAAAGTCAGTAGCTTTTTGAAGCCAAGTTGTTGTGCTTCCAGAAAATTGTATTTTAGTTTAAAAAACTTGTTGCCGGATATTTGCGGATGCACCAGATCCAGACGGCGTATGGTTACAAGTCTGTCTTTCAGCCAGATGCGCTGGTCTGGAACATGCTGGGCGATTTTTTCAAACATGGTATTTTCATAAGCTAAGAATGAGCAAATTATAGCGAAATAGAATCGGCAGGATGGCAGAATCATGAGCTCCTTAAACTAAAAATAAAATTTCGTAGATTGTCACAATTCATATGCTGAAAATTTAAACAAATTTGATAATCTGAATCTTATAGGGAACTTAGAGGAGGATAGAATAATGAAAATACTATCCTGTACGATTTTAAGTGTATTGCTCTTAGGCTTATCTGGCTGTGATGATCCGCTGAATAAACCTAAAACTGATACACGAAGCATGATCATTGGCGGAGTGCCGGTGCATGACCATGATTATAAAATGCTTGATTCATCTCTCACCGCTCAAGACCAACTGAAGAAATAGCAGGATTTCGCACAAATATTGCATCATTTGTGTAGAAATATTAAAGCAAAATAAATTATTTTTACTTAAAATAAGCCATTCATTTTAAGTTTGGATGGTCACGTGGAATCATTTTGGATTTTAGGTTCAATTGCCTTTGCCCTCATGTTAGGTGCAATGAGCCCAGGACCGACTTCTATTTATGTAGCGAAAAATTCAATTGCGATCTCACGTAAGCATGGCCTATTTACAGCTTTAGGTACCGGAACAGGGGCGGCGATTTTTGGCCTACTTGCAGTCCTAGGTTTACAGGCATTCTTGCTGGCTGTGCCATCTGCTTATCTGGCGCTTAAAATTTGTGGTGGTTTATATCTGCTCTGGTTAGCTTTTAAAATTATCAAACATGCCAAAGAACCGATCGATGCAGGCGATGACAGTCAAACTCAGATGTCCTTACGTCGCGCCTATATGACAGGTTTGATTACCCAGCTCTCGAATCCTAAAATTGCCATTGTATTGGCCAGTATTTTTACTGCGCTTTTACCAAAAGAAATTCCAACTTACTTTTACTTTGTATTGCCGGTTTTATGTTTCTTTATTGATGCAGGCTGGTGCTCGCTGGTGGCCGTTGCACTTTCTGCCGAAAAACCGCGTCGTGTGTATTTAAAATTTAAAGCCGGTTTTGACCGTGCAGCAGGGGCGGTCATGACCGTGCTTGGCTTAAAGCTGATTTTTGGGATGAAGTAATTTTTCAATTATTTCAGACTATAAAAAACCGATGATTCGGGGCTTTTTAAATTTGGTGCTTAAAAAATATTTTCTTCCGAATTAGCCGAGATCCGGTGAATAGATAAGTCTGCACCAGTAAATTCTTCTTCCTGACTCAGACGAATACCGATCAACATTTTCAGCAGACCATAAATCAGGAATCCACCTGCCAGAGCCACTACAATTGCCAGTACGGTACCGAATAGCTGTGAAATGAAAGAAACACCACCCATGCCTCCGAGCCATTGCTGACCGAATACACCGACCGCAATTCCACCGAAAGCACCACATACGCCATGCAAAGGCCAGACCCCTAATACATCATCGACTTTGAGTTTATTTTGGGTATAGGTGAAGAGTTTCACAAAAATCACGCCTGCACTCATCCCGATAAATAATGCACCCAATGGATGTACCACATCAGAACCTGCACAGATGGCCACCAGTCCGGCTAATGGGCCGTTGTGCAAGAAGCCAGGATCATCTTTACCCGCTACTTTTGCTGCAATGGTTCCACCAACCATTGCCATTAAAGAGTTAATCGCAACCAGTCCGGAAATGGCATCCAAGCGTTGTGCACTCATCACATTAAAGCCAAACCAGCCAACAATCAGAATCCATGAGCCTAGAGCAAGGAAAGGGATAGATGATGGTGGATGTGCGGTAATCCGGCCATCATTTTTATATCGACCATTACGTGCACCAAGTAAAACGACCGCTGCCAGAGCAATCCAGCCTCCCATGCCATGCACGACCACAGAGCCGGCAAAGTCGTGGAAGTTGGCACCGAAGGTATTTGCCAACCAGTCTTGAAAACCAAAGTTGCCATTCCAGATCATCCCTTCAAAAAATGGATAAATCAGAGCAACTAAAAATAAAGTCGCTAAAGCCTGCGAACGCATTTTAGCCCGTTCAGCAATACCTCCCGAGATAATCGCAGGAATAGCTGCGGCAAAGGTCAGCAGGAAGAAACAGCGCATCAGGTTATAACCATGATCGGCTGCTAAAGTAGAGGCATCATGGAAAAAATGCTGACCATAGGCAATATAGTAGCCCACCAGAAAGTAAGCGATGGCGGATAGGGAAAAGTCAGTGAGAATTTTACTTAAGGCATTGACCTGATTCTTATGGCGAACTGTCCCTAGTTCTAAAAATGCAAATCCTGCATGCATGGCAAGCACTAGAACTGCACCGAGAAGGAGAAATAATAAGTCTATATTTTGCATTGTGCGTTCCAATTTAGTGCATAGAATCACAAAAGAAATCCAGTATATAGAGGCAAATTGATTCGAAAAGAGTTACTAACAAGGGAAATTTTGATAAAGAATTTCTTGAAACTGACAAGACTCGATATAAAGCACAATAGAATTTTATGCACCAAACTAAGACATCATAAGAAAAGATAAAATTTAAATTTATATTTTGTTTTTTAGATATTTAGCTTTATCACAGAAAATGGCGTGTTAAAAATGTGTGCTAAAGGTGCACATGAAAAGTAAAAGGATTTTTAAGAAAAAATTTAAAAAAATTAAGTGATAGATTCTTTTGAATTGCAAAAGTACATCATGGTCTTAAATTTTAGAAGTCATGAAGACTATAACTTAGCTATATCTCCAATAAATAAAACCCTAAAAAATTAGAGTTTCATCCGGAGCTAAAATCTCTGAAGTATTCAATTAATCTTTAAAATGCACAGGAATCCATTGATAGCTCTTTCCATCTTTTGAGTAAATATGACCGATCCCCGGGAATGGTAAATGTGGTGCTGCAATGGTCTGGCCTTGCTTGGCATATTCAGCAAAATGCTTTAAACGGGTTTGCACCGCAGTTTTAGGATCAACATCGAATTCTATGGCTGTTTCAGGTTTGTCGAATTGCAAGGTATGTGAATGGACGATGTCACCGACAAATACGACTTCTTGACCATCTGCTTGGAGTTTAAAGCTGTAATGCCCTGGGGTATGACCAAAGGATGGCTTAAACTCGATCCCACCAAAGGCTAAAGATTTATCAGAAAAGACTTTTACTTTTTTAGCTTTTTCATAGGGTGCAAGGGCTGCTTTAATTTTCTCTACGGTGCCTAAGAAACCCTCCTGCTGGTCTTTCGGTAGTTTTGTAACGGTATTTGGACTTAGCCAGTAGTCATATTCGGTTTTAGAAATATGTAAGGTGGCATTTGGATAATTTGCTGCGCCGTTATTTGAAATGCCATAAACATGATCAGGGTGGAGATGAGTCAGGAAAATACCACTCACTTGTGCAGGCTGATAACCCGATGCTTTGAGATTGTTATAAATTGACCCTAAGTGTGTACCAAAGCAGCTTGCAGCTCCGCTATCCACCATAAGTAGTTGATTACCTGTATTAATCAGGAAAGCATTGACTGAAGTCTGTATACCTTTGGCTTGATCGGCATGATATTTCTTCAAAATCTCAGTTTTTTCTGCATCACTTAGGCCTTTAAACATCGATGGATTTAAGTAGTTTGTACCATCGAGCAGGGCAGTAATCTGAGTATTACCAATTTGGTGATGATAGTAGCCGGCGACTTATTTTGGTGAAGCAATTGTTGCAGGTTCAGCAGCCTGACTCACACTTACACCCAAAACAGATAATAAAAGTAGAGAGGTGAGAAGGGATGTCTTTAAAATATTCATGGTAATTCTTATGGTTGTGAGGTTTATGCTATGTATTAGCATGTAAAGCATGAAAATAGAATATAAAAATATTTACCTTTTTTTAAAGAGAGAAGAGAAATTGAATATCTGTACTAGGCATTCAGTTTGAATCTGTATATTGATTTTATAAGGAAATAAAAGATTTTTTATCTAAAAATATTTTTATAAATAAAATACTTAGATAAATTTCACTTTTATAAAAAAGCCCGTTAACATGGGGTATTGCAAACAGCCTTGGGTATCGCTATGAGTTTTTGGAAAAAGAAAAATAATGCAGCATTTGTATTTTTCATTATTACCTTATATTCATTGCTAGGCTTCGGCATTGGCTATGTCATCTGGGAATTTTTCCTTGATAAATAAGCGCTATGCGATTTATAGATCGACGTAAAAAAGCCTCTAAAGATAGAGGCTTTTTTAATAAGCAATTATTTACTGCATTCAGGCTGAGAACGGTCAATAATTTGAGTGCCTTCTACGCGATAGCCAATTTGGCCTACCAGAAACGCTTGATTTAGTTGAGTGATGACTACATCAGAAAGTGCTACTGCACAACGATCTTTTTCAATTGCACGATCTACTGCTGTTTTGAAATTAGGAATACCTAAAGGGAATAAAATTACTGGAACTTTATCTTCGCCTTTAACGCGTTCGCCTTTAACGAACTGAGTTGAGTTTAGGTTGAAGTTTTTCGTTGAAGCTACAGTCATATCAGCCATACGAACTGAACATCCTGTGAATACAATTGTTGATGCTGCTAAAGCTGAAACTAGTAATTTTTTCATGTTTACCCCGAATAATTCTAAAAATAAAAAAAAGCGTTTAGATATCTATAGATATATTTTTTAAAAACAAGAAAATAAATTGTATAAATGGTAAAAAAATTAAAGATGAAGAACTTTTATTGGCTGAGTATTATTTTATTAGACTAAGTAAAAAGCCCCTACATCAGTAGAGGCTTTTCTTCTATCTAAGACCTAAATCTTAAGAAACTTTATCACCCGGTTTAGCACCAGATTCAGGTGAAATCACCCAAACACCTTCGCCATTACCAGCCGCAAGTACCATACCGTTTGAAATACCAAAACGCATTTTACGTGGAGCAAGGTTCGCAACCATCACCACCAGTTTACCTTTCAGGTCTTCCGGTTTATAAAACTCACGGATACCGCTGAAGACATTACGTGGTTCAGCTTCACCGACATTTAACGTGAGTTGTAAAAGCTTGTCAGAACCTTCAACCGTTGCAGCATCCAGAACTTCCGCTACACGCAGGTCAACTTTGATGAAGTCATCAATGGTGATGATTTCAGCTTCACCGACTTTAGGCTCAGCTTTCTTCTCTTTGGCTTTCTCTTTTTTCTTCTCAGCTTTCGGTACTTCAGCAGCAGGCGCAGCTAAAGAATCTTTAGATGCATCGACCATCGCAGCCACTGCTTTCGGATCAACACGTTGCATTAGCGGCTGGAACAACGCAATTTCATGACCAGTCAAAATTTCTGTACGAGAAGCAAAGTCGAAAGAAGCCAGTTTCAGGAAGTCCTGAACTTGAGCAGCCAAAGTTGGAAGTACTGGAGCTAAATACACAGCCAATTGACGGAACAGGTTAATACCTACAGAACACACGTTATGAACTTGCTGTTCTTCACCTTCAATTTTCGCTAAAGCCCAAGGTTTTTTCTCATCGATGTACTGGTTGGCTTTATCTGCAAGTGCCATGATTTCACGAATCGCTGCCGAGAATTCACGGGTTTCATAAGCTTTAGCAATCGAATCACCAGCATCAATAAAGCTTTGAACCAGTTCAGGTTCAGCACAAGTTGCACTTAACTTGTTATCAAACTTGGTATTGATGAATTTTGCACAACGGCTTGCGATGTTCACCACTTTACCTACAAGGTCCGAATTCACTTTCTGGACGAAATCATCCAGATTCAAGTCAGAATCTTCAACCTTGTCAGAAAGTTTAGAAGCAAAGTAATAACGCAGGTATTCAGGATTCAAATGCTGTAAATAAGTTTCAGCTTTAATGAAGGTACCACGAGATTTAGACATCTTCTGACCATTTACAGTCAGGAAACCGTTCACGAATAAACCGGTTGGAGTACGATAGTCTGCACCTTCCAGCATTGCAGGCCAGAACAGGGCATGGAAGTAAACGATGTCTTTACCAATGAAGTGATAGACTTCATTTTTAGAATCTTTTTTCCAAAAATCATCAAAGCTTAAGTCAGGACGTTTAGTTTTGATGTAATTTTCGAAGCTCGACATATAGCCGATTGGTGCATCCACCCAAACATAGAAATATTTGTTGGGTGCATCAGGAATTTCAAAGCCGAAATAAGGTGCATCACGGGAGATGTCCCAGTCATTCAAGCCATTATCAAACCATTCATCCAATTTGTTGGCGATAGACACTGGGAGACGACCTTCGTCACGGGTCCATTTTTGCAGGTATTCACCAAAATTTGGCAGTTTAAAGAAGTAATGATCCGAAGATTTCTCAACAGGAGTCGCACCGCTTAAAGTCGATTTTGGATTTAATAATTCAGTCGCGTTGTAAGTTGTACCGCAAACTTCACATGAATCGCCGTATTGATCTTCCGCCTTACATTTTGGGCATGTACCCTTAATGAAACGGTCTGACAGGAACATGCCTTTTTCAGGGTCAAATAACTGGGTTACAGGGCGAACTGCAATATTGCCGGCTTCACGGTTTTTGATATAGATTTCTGAAGCACGGGCGCGGTTGGTAGCACTGTGGGTAGAGTCATAATGATCGAAATGCACACCGAAACCGTCAAAGTCACGAATGTGTTCTTTTTGCACATTGGCGATCTGTGCTTCAGGTGAAATGCCATTTGCCTCAGCACGCAGCATGATCGCTGTACCATGAGCATCATCCGCACAGACATACGTCACGTCATGACCCATTGCACGCATCGCACGTACCCATATATCAGCCTGGATATAGCCGAGTAAGTGACCCATATGAATCGGGCCATTGGCGTAAGGAAGGGCATTGGTGACTAGGATTTTACGCACGGATTCACTCTCTCATTCGTATTCATTATGCAATGGGCCATAATTTTACATGATGCAGAAGGGATTACAAAGAAATGCTTTTACAGAAGCCTCAGGAATAAATCAGGCTGAATATTCAGAATACAAAAACTGGCTATAGACGGGTAATTGGCCCGTAAAAATTCGATTGAGATAAGTTGATGCTACTTCCTGCAATCAATAGCAACAACATGTACAGGCTTTGTTGCAGTTTGCTTAATTCATCCACGTCATTGCATGCTTTGTGCTAAAAATTTAGCTGATCATTTTTATTATGACGCCTTAGGAGGGTACTCATGACTCAGAATAACCAGACAAGTACTTCAAAACAGAATCAAGATCAAGATAAAGAACAACATGCACGAGAGCTGCATGACAAGATTGAACAAGAGCAGAAGCAGAACGAGATTGATAAACAGCATAAGCAGAAACATGAAGAAGTCCTAGAAGCCCAAAAAAATGGTGCTGATGAAAAGTCTGATAATCAGAAGGACTCTAAAGCATCTGGTAATCAGCAATCAGAGCAAAAAGATGCGTCTAAAAATGACCAATCTGATTTTGATAATGTTGATCAATCAGATAAAAAGACGGAAAGCACCAAAATGGATGACTTAAAAGCAAAAGCCATCGCAATTGGCGAAGAGCTATTGCAAAAAGGCGAAAAGATTCTGAATGAGCTGAAAAATGGCAAATCAGATAGTCAAAAAAATGGTGAACAAGGTTCAGATGATTCGAAAAAGGCACAGGATCATACTTCTGGAGATAAATCAGCGAATCAGACTGACCAGGATCGTATGGCAAATTTAAAAGATGAAGCGCTACACAAGTTTGAAGATACTAAGGTCAAAATTAGTGATTTGGTAAATGAAGCTGCTACGAAACTAAATGAGTTGAAACAGATGGCGGCTGAAACCATGACCAAAATGAAAGGCGATGATCAATCTCAGTCAGATGATTCTAAAAAGCAGGATCAGGATTCTTCTTCTAAGGATGCTAAGGATAAGGACCAAAATTCAGATCAGACCAATAACAAAGATGATTCTAAAAAGGATCAGGATAAGGCTGATCAATCTGGGCAAAACAAGACCGATCAAGATAAAAATCATAAATAATCATTTCATGTCGAAAACCACTTCATTCAGTTTTTGAATGAAGTGGTTTTTTAATGGATACTATCTAATTAATTTGATTTAAAATTTTAAATATCAATAATATAAAACAATAAATAAGATGTGATGCTGACTTTATAAATTTTCTTCCCTGTAACCCTTTAAAACCAAGTAAAATAGTTGGAAATCATATTTGTCTTTCAGGCTTGTGAATACAGATTGCTTAACCTGAGCCAAAAACCTCGTTAAACTAAGCTATTCAGATGTCTATCTATATTTTTGGAGTAACCTATGTCCTGGCTTTCTTCGCTTAAATCGGTTTTTTCGCCTTCCAAGGAGGTGAACGAAGAAGCTGTGCAGAACGTACTGCAAAACTATGTCTTGCCAAATTCTAGCAATGCACTGAAAGACCGGATTACTCAGGTCAATGTGCAAGGTGAGATTCTGCAAATCACCATTAATACCTATCCGGAAGAAAAAGAGCAGTTACAGCAGATTCATGATGAACTGGCGGATGCGCTAGAGAAATGCGGTATTAAAGAACTAAACCTGCATGTGATTCAGCAAAAGACGAGTCATAAAAAAGAAGGCGGTTGTGGACATCATCATGCAGAAGGCGAGAGCTGTTCCAGCCAGCCGCAAACTGCTGCTTCAAAATCGAATCTGCCACCTGTGGTTGATGCTTCAGGTCATGCAGCTCAAGCAGAAGCTGACCCAAATAATCCGCCGATCCAGAAAGCTGCTCCACAGCAACGTGATGTGCCGAAGCATCCACGTATTCAGAATGTCATTCTAGTCTCTTCAGGCAAGGGCGGTGTTGGTAAATCTACAACGACTGTGAATCTGGCTTTGGCTTTGCAAAAATTAGGTTTGAAAGTGGGTGTACTGGATGCGGATATTTATGGTCCAAGTATTCCGACGATGCTCGGCAATGCTGGCAAAACCCCGATGATCGAAGCCGAGCAGTTTGTCCCACTGGATGCGTATGGTATGGCAGTGCTATCGATTGGCCACTTAACGGGTGATAATAATACGCCGGTTGCTTGGCGTAGTCCGAAAGCAACAGGTGCCTTGATGCAGCTATTCAATCAAACCTTATGGCCGGATCTGGATGTATTGATGATCGACATGCCACCAGGTACAGGTGATATCCAGTTAACGCTCGCTCAGCGTATTCCAGTCACAGGTGCTGTGATTGTGACCACACCACAAAACGTGGCATTGCTGGATGCGACCAAAGGCATTGAACTGTTCAATCGTGTGCAGATTCCAGTGATGGGGGTAGTCGAAAATATGTCGACCCATATCTGCTCGAACTGCGGTCATGAAGAACAGATCTTTGGTACAGGCGGCGGTGATAAACTGTCAGAGCAATACAATATTCCATTGCTCGGTCGTTTGCCTTTGAATGCAGTAATTCGTGAAAATGCCGATGCCGGTAAGCCTTCAGTGATTGCTGGAGATGATGCTGCTGAAAGTTACATGACCATTGCCAAGAAAATTGCAGCGAAATTGCCAAAAGCAGAAAAAGATAAAACTCGTATTTTCTAAGATTCTATAGTGAAAAAAAAGAGAGCCGAGGCTCTCTTTTTTATGAGGTTTTAGTAGCAACTGTATTTTCTTTTCTTGCCTGAATGATATTAAAGCCAATTGCAATAATCACCATGATGGTGCCGATAATATCCGTCATGGTCTCAGGCACAATCATCATGAGTGCGCCAACCCCCAGGAAGATGCGCCAGAACCAGCTCAGAGCTATTTTAAAATAGCCTTCTACTGCAGCGCCAAGTGCCAGAATGCCGACAATCGACGTCACGGTAATGCTTAAAATGACATTCCATGCCGGTAAGGCAAATTCTTTGGCATTCACGGCAATATCTGTTGTATCAATCATCAGCATCGCCGGGTTATAGACAAACAGGAATGGCACAATAAAGCCAGCCAGAGATAGGCGTAGTGCCAGGAATCCAGTCCGCATTGGATCACCACCCGCAATCCCGGCACCGGCAAAGGCGGCCAAGGCGACGGGTGGGGTAATATTAGCAAACAGGCCAAAATAGAACACGAACATATGCGCAACTAGGATTGGAATATCAAAGTTGGCTAAAGCCGGAGCTGCCATGGTTGCGGTAATAATATAGGCAGGAATGGATGGTAGGCCCATACCCAAAATCATCGATGCAATCATGGTAAAAAACAGTGTTAGAAACAGACTGCCTGCACCAATACTCATAATTGAAGAAGTCATTACCGAGCCAAAACTGGTCAAGCTGACCACACCGATAATAATACCCACCACTGCACAGGCAGACATCACAGAGAGTGACTGTTTAGCACCATCTGCCAGTGCTTCCAGGATTTCCTTCGGTCCCATCCGCGTAGATTTTCTAAATGCAGCAACAACGATGGTTAATAAAATAGTATAAACCGCTGCATAGCTGACCGGAATTGACTGGAATAAGAACACCACAAGCGCAATAATTGGAAGTAATAAATGTCCGCGCTCTTTCAGAACTTCTTTGACTCGTGGCAAGTCTGCTTTGGGAACGCCTTTAAGATTATCCCGACCTGCCCTGAAATGGACTTGTGCCATCACACCGAGGTAATACAGTAGAGCAGGCAATACCGCAGCTAAGGCAATGGTGCCGTAACTGACACCTGTAGTTTCTGCCATAATAAATGCGCTGGCACCCATTACTGGCGGCAAGATCTGTCCACCGACCGAAGCACTGGCTTCAACAGCACCGGCAAAGTTTTTGTGATAGCCAATTTTCTTCATTAAAGGAATGGTAAATGAGCCTGTTCCTACGACATTGGCAACCGCTGTCCCGTTAATACTGCCCATAAAACCACTGGAAATCACCGCAACTTTGGCTGGCCCACCTTGTTTATGTCCGGCAAGTGCCATGGCGAGATCATTAAATAATTTTCCCATTCCTGATTTCGCCAAAAATGCACCAAACAGGATAAACAAGAAAATGAAGGTGACTGAAGCACCAATGGCTGAAGAATATAAACCTTCAGTCTTCAGATACATTTGCCCGAAAATATCACTGAATGTATAGGGGCGAGTGAGCAAGCGATCCGGCATCCAGTCAAAATGACTGACAAATGGATAGCTTAAGAAAATCAGTCCCAAGATCGGCAACATCCAGCCCATTACCCTTCGAGCAGCCTCAACCACCAATACTACCGTCATAATTGAGAAGACAATGTCCAGTGTATTGGGAATGCCTCCCCGGGTAGTCATAATGGCTTGGTATTCTTTAAACAAATAAAAGAAAGAAGCAAAAGAGGCAATGACCCAAATCCAGTCTGTCCATGCGACCTTTTGCCGGCTACTGGCCTGACGTGCTGGATACAACAAGAAAATCAGCGCCAGACCAATGGATACATGGGCTGCACGTTGAATCAGTTCTGGCAAAGGATTAAAAGTAATATAAAGATGAAATAACGAATAGGATATTGCCAAGGCAGCAATAAACCAGCGAACCGATTTGTTGATCGGATTGCGAGTGACAGATTCACGGTCAAATTTTTCTAATAATTCTTGTTGCTGTTGATCATCCAGTGCTTCGGTCACATTTCTTGTTTCTTGTGGATTCATAGGCAATCATTTAAACCTCTTTTTTTCCATAGGCTGTCTTTTTTTATAGAGATCTGTACCGTGCTATAGTCGGGGAAATCCTGATAAATATTCCAGACCCGATCAGCACTCTCAATTTTTCCCTGCATTCTGTGTGAAATCACCCAATTGATTTCTTTCATCTTCCGGTTGATTTGCATATGTATATTGCCATCATCCTGTCGAGTAATAGTATCTTGATCAGGTGTACCCGCACCAAATGAAACGAACTGAGTATCTGTCAGAATGAAATGATCCTTGTCTAGAAGATAACGTTCTTTCCACTGTGTTCTTTCTACCGAATGCATCCAGCTCAGCTGAAAAGATTTCTGGTTAATTTTGCACTGAAAATTTTGTTCTTTCACTTCCACAAAAATATACGAAAATGTCATCCAAACACAGCTAATAAAAAAAGTAGCCAAACTAAAAAGTGCAGCAATCGCTGCACCTTGTATCCATTTCATCAGTTCGCTTTATTTTCATCATAGAATTTTTGCGCGCCCGGATGCAGTGGAGCAACCAGACCTTTTTGTGCACCTTCTAAAGTGATTTCTTTAGCAGCCTGATGCGAATTTGCCAGCTGATCCAGGCTGGAGAAGAACGTCTTGGTTAGCTTATATACATCATCTGTAGAGATATCCGAACGAACCACCAATGCATTCATGATCGCTGCTGTTGGAATATCTTCAGCATTGCCATAGGTCCCTTTAGGAATGGTCATTGGCAGGAAATACGCCTGATCTTTGGCAATCGCTTTCACTTTATCTGGATTAATACTCACCAGTTGTAGATCAAAGCCCTGTTGCAGCTCCATCAGTGAAGAGTTTGGAAGACCACTGGTCAGGAAGGCTGCATCCAGTTTACCGCCTTTCAAGGCATCAGCTGCTTCGGCATAACCTAAGTAATCTACTTTGACATCCTTATAAGTGATACCAAAACCATTCAATAGAGTACGGGCATTCACTTCTACGCCTGAATTCTGGGCGCCCACTGCAATACGTTTGCCTTTGAGATCTTCAATATTTTTGATGCCAGAACGTTTTGAAGTGACAATCTGTACATAGTTTGGATAAAGAGCAGCGATCTGCTGCACGTTGTCAATTTTAGAACTAAAACTGCCTTGACCATTAATTGCTTCAGTTAAGCTGTCGCTCATGACAAAGGCCATTTCAACTTTGTTCTGTTTTAATAAATTTAGATTTTCGACAGAAGCCCCTGTGGTCTGGGTTTTAGAACTCACACCATAGGTCTTGTTATAGATTTCAGCCAATCCTGTCCCGATGACATTATAAGGACCTGAGGCACCGCCTGTCGCAATATTGACAAATCGGGTTTGCAGTTTATCTGCAGCGACACTCTCGCCAGATGCAGCCTGATGATCTGATTTATTTTGCGCATTATCATTCGAGCAAGCAACTACGCCTGATAGCGCTAAACTCATGACTGAAAGTTTGATCCATTTATTCATATATGACTCCTGATATTATTCTGTAGTTCTTAAAATATAATTAAAACAACAATATACTAAACCGTCTGGATGTTAAAAAAATGTGAATTATCAATTGTTGTCCTTGTACAATTTAACAGCAATTATTTTATCTGAATACCTTTAATAGCATTTTTTTCAAAAATTTACTTTATCAATATATTGAACAAATTGAGCAAGATAGACATCTTAAATGGAGAGTAAAAATTTAATCATTAGGAGTTAGGTAAAAGTTGCTCCCATCACCAAATCTTTCTCTAGAAGTGTCCAAAGTTCATACGTAAGAGCAGGGATTTTTAGTTGGCTAAAATTCAATCAAAGCTTACCAGAAATAATGATTTCAAAGTTTTGGATGATTTTCCTTTCATAGTGTGAAGACTGGTATTTCAGTAATTTTAAGTCCGAATACTCTATAGAAACTTCTACTTTTATAGCAATTTTATTATGAGCTTATAGGTTTATAAATTGACAAAATTGACTGAAATGAATTTTTCTTTTATTTTGATATAATTATATGAAATTCATTAAAAAATAATAAAATATAAAATTTTTTAATATGTTCTCTTACAATTATTTTTTTGCAGATTTGACCAGATTATTTTATGCTTAATACCTAAGAGCGAGGTCAAACTATGATTTCATGGTTATTTATTGGTTTAGTGGCAGCCATTCTATTAACACCGGGCCCAACCAATACTTTATTGGCATCGTCAGGTATTCAAGTTGGATTTAGAAAAACTTTTCGCCTTATTCCTGCAGAAGCTTTCGGCTATCTCGTCGCAATTACATTCTGGGGTTTTTTGATTGGTAAAATCTCGGTCTATTTGCCGGAATTACCTCATATTCTCAAACTCTGTAGTGCTGCTTATATTCTATTTTTAGCTTTAAAATTATGGCGTACCGCAGAACTTGGTGAAAATTTTCAATGTATTTCGATTCGGGCACGGGAACTATTTTTGGCGACTTTGCTGAATCCTAAGGCATTATTATTTGCTTCGGCCATTTTTCCGGTCATTGTGTGGAAAAGCAGTCAATATTATGTGACTTATATGCTGGCATTCTTGACATTACTTATTCCTATCGCATTTTTCTGGACATTTTTAGGTAGTTTATTGGCCAGAAAAAGCAATCGCTGGCTGAATCAAAAGAACTTGCAAAAGACTGCTTCCATTATTTTAATGAGCTTTTCTGTACCTTTATCCTATTCAGCACTCCTGAGTCTTTAAACCTGAAAAAGCAGCTAAATTTCCTAAAATTTAGCTGTCAGAATTTCGCTTATTTTCATTAGTGTTAATTTCAGTTAAAGTACGTCGCAATTACTTATTTTTAAGATTTTTGGATTATATCAATGGCAATTAAGTCTGATCGTTGGATTCGCGAAATGAGCGAAAAACACGGCATGATTGAACCGTATGCAGAAAACCAGATTCGTCTGGATGAAAATGGTCAAAAGCTGATTTCTTATGGTGTTTCAAGCTATGGCTATGATGTGCGCTGTGCGCGTGAGTTTAAAGTATTCACCAATGTTCACTCTGCAATTGTCGATCCGAAAAACTTTGACGAAAAAAGCTTTATCGATATTGAATCGGATGTTTGTATCATTCCCCCCAACTCATTTGCGTTGGCACGTACAGTAGAATACTTCCGTATTCCACGAAATGTACTGACCGTTTGCTTGGGTAAATCGACCTATGCACGTTGTGGCATTATCGTGAATGTGACTCCACTTGAACCTGAGTGGGAAGGTCATGTCACGCTAGAGTTTTCGAATACGACTAACCTGCCTGCACGTATTTATGCGGGTGAGGGTGTGGCTCAAATGTTGTTCTTCGAATCAGACGAAGTTTGTGAAACCTCCTATAAAGATCGTGGTGGTAAATACCAAGGGCAGACAGGCGTTACTTTGCCTAAAGCTTAATCGTTTTAAAGCATTCAATAAGCGAGGCAAATGCCTCGCTTATTTTTTGCTGTTTCATTCATCGGAAACTCGGGGTTTTTAGGCTTTTGGCTTTGGTAATCCTGCTAAAAATAAGCATAATGAAGAATGAATATATAAAAAAGATGTGCCAAGCATCATAAAAATCAAAAATTGAAGGCTGGGAAGCTGAAGGATAAAGATGCGGAGCATCAGATAAGAGGGATAGGTCGAGATGGCTCAAATAAAAGCTAAATTTCAATTTCGTAAAAGCTATTTGGCAATGATGATCGGTTTAGGATTATTGCCATCCGCACATGCAATGCAGGAATTAACAGATTCTTCTCTTTCTGATACTACCGGTGAAGGTGTTGCCCTAGTACTTGATGACTTTAAAATGGTTTTTCAGGCACCGAATGATGCTTCCGGTGGTTCAAGCTATGCACGAGGTATTGCCAATCCAGGTCAGGCAGACACTGGCTTTATTCGTATTATTCCGACTGGGGAGAACTATGCTCAGTTAGGTGAGCGTGCCTATGACAAAGTCTATGATCGAGTGTATGCAAGTAGCTATTTAAATGGTATTAGTGCAAATGCCAATCTTTATCAAACGACTTATAACAATAGTGTCAGTACCTATAAAACTCAAAACTATGATTCGACTTTAACTGCAATCCGTAATGAAATTGGTGCTAATGCGCGTGCTGGTCTTGTTGAGCAATATCGCAATTCAGATTTAATGAAGCAGTATTATGATCAGCGCTATCAAGATTATTATGATGGTAATCTTTGGCCTTTAGCTCTAAGTAATGATGGAACAATAACAAAACCTGATTCATTAGAATCTACGTTATGGTTAAAAGATAAATCAGCAGAATATGCTTTAGCTAATACTTATGAAATGATTGAATTATTATGGGGGAATCGTGCATCCGTTTCTCTTAATAATAAATGGACTCAGGCTGTAGGATCCCGAAGTAATTTGATCGATCCTGGGGTAACAACGATTGTTGAAAACCGGACTCAAGAAAAACTAGCAATTGAAGCAGATAAATATGCACTAATTCAGGCAAAAAATGCAGTGACCGCTATGGAGCAGGCGGTTAAAGCGAGCGCAACAACAGCGGCCAAAGAAGCTGCAATGGGTGCCTCAGTCAGTACGCTACGTACGAAGGCTGATGTATTTATTTATGGTTTGGCTCTATCAAAAAGTGATAACTCGCTCAGTAGCCGCTATAGCAATCAGGGATTTAGTTGGGGAACAGCCAGCAATCCATGGTTATTCCATGCAGGGTCTGAAACGGTAAAACAGTTTACGGATACTGGAAAAGAAGTGGGCTATCTAGCTTTGGAAGCCCCTCTTGCAACAGTTGCTGCAAATGAAGCAGATAATAATATTAAACTAGGTTTTTGGACTGATATTTTCTCACGTTCTTTAAACTCAAGTAATACCATAGATTATGCTACTGGAGCACCTACTTCAGGCTTAGATATTTCTGAACGTTTTCGTGCACAGTTTATTGCTAATGGTTTGAGCATGAACGGTTCACAAGTCCGATTATTTCAAACCCTTACATCGCCTGATCTTACATATAGTCAAACCTTAGGCCTGGCGAGTCTGATCCGACTCAATACTAATGATGACCCCTCTACTCTGACCAGTGATTCAAACAATTTGAACAGTAAAGGGATTCGCATTAGTAGTGCAGCAAAAGACAATAATCTTGATGGAGATGGTCCGACCCCTGCTTTAAATGGCTCTGCAGCACCTATATTTCATGATACCGAGGGATTGTATTTATATAGCCCGAATATCAACTTGGTACTAGGAACTATGTACCAACCTTTTGTTGTGGGTTCGGAAGGAAATAATATTATTTTGGAAGTGACACGTATTCCTAAAATTCCAGATATTTACAACCGGATTTATCAGCGTTATCCAGATGGAAAAGGTGGCTTTTTAGGATCAGAAGCACTTTTAGGCTCTACATGTAATGTATATACATGTGGTACTGAAATTAAAGCTCAAGCTTCAGATAGCATTGCCTTGTATCAAGGACGTGATGCGACACACAGTAGTATCGCCATTGGTTCTGTTGAACGTATTGCCAATACCAATATGCTGAAGGCAAAAGATGATAATAATGCAACTGGTGTGGTATTTAGGGGAGCTACTGATAACTCAATGAGGAATTTTGGTTCAGCAGTGATTGATGGTGTGTTGATTCAACATCTAAAAATAAAAACTACGGGTCTATAAAGGAATAGGGCAATGTTGAAAAAGTTAATGCTTGCTACAGTTCTTGGGATTTCTTTAGCGACACAAGCCGGCTTGGTCAGTCTTGATCCGCAGCAAATGACAGCAGAAACGGGTCAAGGCGGAGCGGATTTAAGCTGGACCTTGTCACTCAATCATCAATACGCTACTGATTTAACGAAATCTCAAATTTCTGAAACGGTCGCTAATAAGTTAGAAGTGTATTACAAGCAAACAACAGATTGTGGAATTAACACCTTGTTTTGTCGCTTGGCGATTTCTCCGAACAATCATGTCGACGCCCAAGGCAATAAAAAATGGCTAGTATTTAAAGGCATACAAGGCACCCTGCAAATTGATAAGTTTTCTATCGATGGCACCACGATTACTAATGCGGCAGGCGATCCTCAAACAGCCATGAAAATCACTTTTTATGATGATAAACCTTTGAAAATAAGAAATTTGGGCTTTAATACTTTGGCTATTGAAACCGGAACCGGTGAGGGTGATAAGGAAGGCTATGCCAATTCAGAAAAGTATACGACCTTCACCAATCGTGTTTATAAAGAGGACGGTACATATACCACTGCCTCAGCAGATGTTCCAGAATTTGACCAGGGGCGTGAGAAGGGCTTTATGGGTCTCAATATGCACGGCAACATGCACATGTCAGGAAACTTAAAAATATTTGGCTTTAACTGCTCAGCAGGGAGTGCACAAAGCCGTTGCTAACTGCATGGATGCAGCATAGGGATGAAAGAATGAAAAAAATAAAATCACAAATTAAATTATTAACGGCATGTATCTGTTTGGCACAGCATAGTTATGCACTAGAGCTGATTGAAGAACAAGAATTAGGTTATATCACTGGTCAAGACGGTATTACGATTACGCACGAGGTATCAAAAGTTGAAGTTGAACAGCTCAATTGGTATGACCCGAATGCTGATGTAAATACCAAGATGGGACTGGGATTGTATAAAGTAGAAATCTTAGGCAAAGATCAAAATGCGATTTTAAGCCAGCTTAAGTTTGATGTCGGTGCGACCGATGCTGGTGCAGGGATCCGTCTAGAAGCAAGCGTAGCTCCCTTTAGTGCCAATGCAGATTTTAAACTTGTGAGTAAGGATTGTGTTGGAACAAGCTGTGTCGAAAACAATCAAAATTTGGGCAAATTAGGTCTTGCGATTGATAGTCCATTTAAAATGGTGCTTCAAACGACAGCTGGTTTATTCAATAAGAATGAAACAGCTACTATCGATTTCAATTTGCAAGATGCCACGATTAAACATACTTTAGGTACAAATAGCTTAGTTCTAGATAACTTTAATTTTAACTTCGCTGGTACGGGCTATATGTATATAGACCCGATACAAGGCGTCGTACTCGCCAGTAAAAGTGGCACACAAGACCATCTAATTAATTTAAAACCAGTGGCTGTAGGAACAACTGGTGCGCAAACAGCTGGATTAAACTTTGATTTACGCTATCAGAATGGAGATGGCGATTTAAAAAATATCATGCGCTATGGTATTTCGGGTGCAGTGAGTAATGCACGTTTGTCGTTAGGTGCCGATCAGTCAAAACTGAATTCTTTTGATATAAGTAATAAAGTCGGTGGTGTGCTGACGCGACAAGATCACAGTGTTTCAAGCTATAACGCAGGTGAAGGCGGCTTGCATCTTGGTTTATCAGCTGATTTTACCAATCAGGAAGTGGCAGCAGCACAGGGTTTAAAACCAACGACTTTGGAAATTGGTCATACGGGTAAAGGAAGCTATGCAGTTCAGTTTAATGAATTACGTTCATTAACTGGAAAAAATAATGCATATATCGATTTTGGCGATATTTATATCAATACAATTCAAGCACAGAGCCTAGAGTTTTTAGTGAATGACAATATTAAGTCAACGCTTAGACAAAGTAATCCGGTTTTGCAGCAAACTTTAAGCAGTACATCTGCTAATCAGGATTTTGCACTAATCGCCATACGGGGTATGGATTTCCAGTCGATTTCAGCCAAAGCAAATTTTATTTCTAATGATACTGGTGTTATTTCCGGGAATAGTGGTTCTTGGGGAATTGGTATTCCAATTTACAACCTGAATGCCAATGTTGCCTTGTCGGGTACAAAATATGATGGTGACAAGAATGGTATTGCCTATAACGTAATGGCATCAACTGAAGGTTATGGAAAGGATGCCAAAACTGGAGCACCAAGTACAACTTCAATTCTTTTAATTGATGGTGGCGTAGAGAATGGCCATGCGCGAAACTATTATGCTGGCCTTCGAAATATTGATGCCTTTATTGAATCCAAAGGGGGGATTGGTTATGAGGATGAAGGCATCTATGTAAAAGCTGATAAATTGCTGATCGCAGCGAAAGCTGAGGTGGCAATTGGGCAACTACCGGGATCTAAATATAACTGTGTATCAGGCAATAAATGTGATCAGTTTGTTCCTGATGACAATTTTTCTAAACGCGACGATGTATTAACAACAATTGCCATGATGCTTGATGGTAGTGGTGAGTTAATGATTATTCCAGGACTGGATGTAGCAGACGAAAATTATTTATCGCTGGATGTAAACTTTAAGTTCCGAACATTAACTTCTACAGAAAAAGGCGATGTCAATAATCTTGGTAGTTATTTTAGTCTGATTAATGAAGATGTAGATAGCACAGGTGCAGTTCATACTTCTGCGATTAACTTTAATCGTATGGAAGGGAATTTAGGATTAATCACCAAAATAGGCGTGAGTGAAGATACTGTTACTTTAGATAATCAAATTAAATTTAATAAAGATCAAAAGATTATCGAGCCGTTTAGAACCAACATGGCCATGACCACAAATAGCAATATGCAGAATATAGCAACAATTGCACTCACAGGCGGAACCATGCGCAGTACGCTTGGTATTACACCGCGCTGAAATAAGGGATGATTTCATGAAAAAAATAATATTGAATAGCTTGATTGTCACGTTAATGGGCCTTACTCAACAGGCGATGGCTATGACAGCCTTAGACGATGAGGCTTTATCGGCAGTTGATGCACAGGCATTATTAAATTTGGAAAATGCTTATGATTCATCACAAGGGATTAACTTCCATAAGCTAAGTATTGAAGCTTTAATGGAACTGAACATTAATATCAAAACTTTACAGCTTGGTTGTGGTGGAACCAATAACAGTATTGGGAATACCAATGGTTGTGATATTGATATTTCTAACTTGGCTTTGAGTGGCTTAAATACCAGCCTTGATGATAAAGGTAACCCTGTCTTTTCAGGCGACCGTGCTAATACCAGTGCCAGTGTGAGTAATCCCTTTGTTGAGTTTGCAATTAAAAATGGTGGAAGTGCCTCTACCCGTGAAGTGGTCGGTTTTCGTCTAGGTGCAGAAAAAATTGTCGGACTCTTAACCATGGGGACTGACAACATCGAAAATCCCAATGATGGCCTCAAAAGTTTTAGTGGTTATATGAAAATGGCGCAAACCACTGGTGAGTCTGTTACAAAAGCGGGAACCTTTGGTATTGCAGATGATGAAAAAATCTCAGGGAATCTAAAGGCTTTAGGACAAACACGTACTTTCACCAGTAAGCCAGGTGCTGATGGTCATACCGGGATTACAGTGCCTTCCATGCGGGTAGACTTTACTATGCCAGAAACTGTCGTGACTGGGCAACGCTTAAAGTCAGCGACTGTAAGTAATATCCGTTCTACTATTGCTTCGATTCCATTAGCAAAGGCTTTAACGGGTTCAACTTTGCCAAATGATGTGATTGGTACACCAGATTTTTCAAAAGATAAGCTGTATGTAGAGTTTGATCCATTAATTGGATTTCTTAATTTAGGAACACATTCTTTCTTTCAAATGGGTGCTGGTTCAAGTCTGGATAACCTGAATATGGACATCACCTTTGTTCAGGCTCTAAATATGATCCATAATATTCCATTAAATGGTACAGGCGGTTATTTGTCTTTACAGAGTCAGAATGTGCATTGGCAAGGTGCGGACGCGGCTGATATTGCCAAACCAGGTTGGTGGCTATCTTTTAAAGACCCGATTCAACTGGGTGTATTAAAAACTACAGATGAAGTTGATATTTCATTCGTGTTACCTCAGGTAGCAACTGCTATTTCTGAATTTCTTTTACGTCCTGAAAACTTGATTGATGTCAGTGTGGGCGAGGCTTTAGGGTCTCTGGCGAATGTCGCGGTGGTACGTAAATTGAATATTGATGTAGGTAAATTTACTAACTATGTAGATGGTACTCCTGCAACTTTAACCTTAATGGATAAGCTGCTACAGAACCAGAATGTGACCTCAAACTGCTTTGGCGGACATAAGTTCTGCTAATTCAGACATATAAAAAATCCCGCCCTAGGCGGGATTTTTTTATTGATTCAGAAAAAATTATTTAGCAATTTTTGCCAGTAGTTCTTCTTTCGAAAGATTTACTGATTCTGCATCACGGCGACCTTTATATTCAAAAGTACCTGCATCTAGACCTTTTTCACCAATCACAATGCGATGTGGAATACCGGTTAATTCAAGATCAGAGAATTTCACACCTGGACGTTCATTACGGTCATCAAGCAGTACATCAAAACCAGCAGCTTGTAGTTCTGTATATAAGCTTTCAGCAGCTTCTAAAGTACGAGGTGATTTATGCGCATTCATTGGCACAATTGCCACTTCAAATGGAGCAATCGCTGCTGGCCAGATGATGCCTTTTTCATCGTAGTTTTGCTCAATTGCAGATGCTACGACACGTGTCACACCAATACCATAACAACCCATAGTTACAGTGAATGGTTTGCCATCCTCACCTAAGACCTTACAGCCTAAAGCTTCAGAATATTTTATGCCTAACTGGAAGATATGACCTACTTCAATACCACGTTTGATTTGAAGTGTACCTTTACCATCTGGAGAAGGATCGCCTTCAACCACATTACGCAGGTCATAAACTTCGCTAAACTGCGCATCACGTTCCCAGTTCACGCCAGTTGCGTGCTTGTCTGCTTCATTTGCACCCGCGACGAAGTCAGAAAGTACAGAAGCAGCACGGTCAACAATCACTGTTAGGCCTTTTTCTACTAAACCTTGTGGACCTACAAAACCAGCAGTCAAACCTAGTTCAGCAAGTTGAGCTTCAGTAGCAAAAGCCAAAGGCGCAGCAATTTTTGGATGCTTTTCGGCTTTAATTTCATTCAGTTCATGGTCACCACGAAGGAACAGGGCAACGACAGGAGCTGCTTTACCTTCTTCAGCTGCAACGCCTTGAACCAGTAATGCCTTCACTGAATGTGCAGGGTCAGTGCCAAGGAAGCTTGATACATCAGCAATCGTTTTTTGATTTGGGGTATCAACCACTTTCAGTTCTTGAGTTGGAGCAGCACGATCGCCCACCAGAATCGCTTCAGCCATTTCGATGTTAGCCGCATAATCAGATTCAGTTGAGAATGCGATATCATCTTCACCACTTGAAGCCAAGACGTGGAATTCGTGTGAACCTGAACCACCGATTGAACCGGTATCCGCTTGTACTGGACGGAAATCCAGACCTAAACGGGTAAAGATCTTGCAGTACGCTTCGTACATTTTGTCGTAAGTTGCTTGCAGAGATTCCTGATCCGCATGAAAAGAGTAAGCATCTTTCATAATGAATTCACGTGAGCGCATTACGCCAAAACGAGGACGAATTTCATCTCGGAATTTTGTTTGAACCTGGTAGAAGTTTGCAGGCAATTGTTTGTAACTTTTTAGCTCATTACGTGCCAGATCAGTGATGACTTCTTCGTGTGTTGGACCAAGCACAAAGTCATTGGTATGACGATCTTTAAAACGTAATAGTTCAGGACCGTATTGCACATAACGACCAGATTCTTCCCAAAGAGAAGCTGGTTGAGTCACAGGCATCAAGACTTCGAGTGAACCCGCGTTATTCATTTCTTCGCGAACGATCGCTGCAACTTTATTTAATACGCGAACGCCCATCGGCAGCCAGGTGTACAAACCTGAAGCCAACTTACGAATCATACCGGCACGAAGCATCAGCTGATGTGAAATAACTTCAGCATCGTTCGGGGTTTCTCTCAACGTTGCAAATAAAAAGCGACTCGCGCGCATGGAAACTGTCCTAAAAAATTAAGCGTTAAAGCAAAGATTATACAATAAAAAATGAGGTGAACATTCGTGAATGTCACCTCATTGTGATGGTTTAAATTATGCCATGATTTTACGGGCTTGGCGCAGCATAAAATTCTTAAGGTCATCCAAATAAGTGAAAATCACTGGAACCACGACCAATGTCAGTAGGGTAGAGGTAATCACCCCACCGATCACGGCATGTGCCATAGGCGCACTTTGTTCTCCACCTTCACCTAAGCCCAGAGCGAGCGGTACCATTCCCATCACCATGGCACTGGTGGTCATCAGAATCGGACGTAAACGGGTTTTGCCAGCATTTAGAATCGCATCATACCGGGCTTCACCCCGATCCATGGATTTCTTGATGAAGTCGATAAGCAGAATCGCATTTTTGGTTACCAGACCCATCAGCATAATAATCCCGATAATCGAAAACAGGTTCATGGTCGAATTAAATAGGAACAGCGCCAGGAATACACCAATTAATGACAAAGGTAATGAAGCCATAATGGCAGCAGGATGAATAAAGCTGTTGAACTGTGAACCCAGCACAATATAAATAAATACAATCGACAGGGTAATCGCAGTCAACGCATAACCAGCGGATTCTGCCATATCTGCATTGGCACCTTGGGTATCAAAACTATAACCCGGTGGCATGTCGAAATTATCCTGAAGTCTGCTAATGTCAGTACCGATGTCACCTGCAGGGCGTCCAGAGGTATTTGCTTCAACCAGCACCTCACGCGCCAGATCACGACGATTAATCTGAGAAGCTCCCAGTTTTTCCTCAAAATTAGCAACGCTAGAAAGCGGGATCAAAATCGGCTCATTATTGCCATCCATTTTAGATGAAGTGATATACATATTTTGCAGATCGCTCGGCAGGGTGCGCCGGTCTTCGGTCAGGCGTAAGTTAACATCATAAGTTTCACCTTTTTCATCCTGCCACGTAGTGACATCATCGCCGGCAATCAATGGGCGAACTACATTGGCAATTTGATTGACTGACAAACCAAGATCACTGGCCAGAACGCGATTGATCTGTACACCTAAGGTCGGTTTTGGCTCTTTGAGGGATGTTTCCAGATCGACGATGCCATCAATTTTAGCCATCTCGACCATAAAGCGATCAGAAATCTTTTGTAGTTCATTCAAATCAGGGCCCTTGATTGAGATCATAATCGGCTTTTGACCACCCGATACGGTTTCATCCGCGGAAGCAACTGAGGTAATGGTAATGCCGCCCACAGATTGTAAACGTTGACGGAATTCATTATTGAGATCATTCAAGCTTTTCTCGCGTTCAGTCCTTGGAGTCACAGTGACGCGTAAGCTGACATGGTTTTTACCGCGATCGGTTACACCATTAATCACGCCGTAAGTTGCGCGTACATCAGGATGCTGACGCACAATTCTATCGACCTGTTGCAGTTTGGCTTGTGAATATTCCAGTGAAGCATCGACTGGGGTTTCAAACTTGATCCGGATTTCACCCTTATCCGGGACAGGTACAAACTCGGTACCAATCAGTTTCGAGAGTGCTAAAGCGCCAAACAGAGATGCCACTGCAATCACAATGGTAATGAACCTAAAGCGTAAAGCCAGTTTCAATAGCTTTTCATAGACATGACTTAAATTGTCTAATTTGCCTGCAATCCAGTTAAAGAAGCGTTGGATTCGGCCCGGCTTTTTATTGGGATCTTTCTTCTTTTTTTCTGCCCAATGCGCAGATAGCATCGGATCTAGAGTAAAACTGACAAACATGGAAATCAGAACGGCGGTACTTACTGTCACACCGAACTGATAAAAGAAACGCCCAATAATTCCACCCATAAAGGCAACAGGCAAGAAGACCGCGACGATTGTCAATGTTGTTGCCAGAACAGCAAGACCAATTTCTTTGGTTCCGTCCAGTGCAGCAGTGACATGGTCTTTACCCATATCGGTATGCCGTACGATATTTTCCCGTACTACAATCGCATCATCAATCAGCAAACCGATGCTTAAAGACAGGGCCAATAAGGTCATCATGTTAATACTGAAACCAAAAGCCCAGATAAAGGTCAAAGTTCCGAGCAAAGCGATCGGCAGAGTGAGGCCAGTAATGACCGTTGAGCGGAAAGAACCTAAAAATAATAGAACAATCAGCACAGCAAGAACCGCACCCTCAATAATGGTACGCGCAACATCACCAATGGTGCCGCGGATACTTTTTGAAGAATCCACCACAACTTTTAAGGTGGTTCCTTGTGGCAGTTGGGATTTGAGGCTTTCAAGGGTTTTGTAGGTACTGTCTACAACTTCAATGACATTAGAATCAGAGCTACGCAGAATGTCGACAGCCACTGCAGCTTTACCATCCAGAAATGCACCAGTTTCAAGTTCTGCCTGGCTATCTTCAATTTCTGCGACCTGTTTCAGAAAGATCGGTGCACCATTTTTATTGGCAATGACCAGATCGCCAAAGGCAAGGGGATGAAGTACTTTGGAGTTGATCTCGATCACCAGTTCCGAATTGCCAGATTTTAATGTACCGCCCGGAACTTCGATATTTTCAGATTTCAGAGTATTAATGACGCTATCCACGCCGATGCCAAAAGCTTGTAGTTTCTGTGGTTCAACCTGAATGCGAATCTGGCGCTGTGCATCACCAAGAAGGTTGACTGTACCTACTCCCGGAACAGTTCTTAGTTGTGGAACAATGCGCTGATCCAGATAGGAACTCAGTGCCTTTAAACCCATATTGTCGGACTCAAATACGATCGACATGATTGCATTGGCAGTCGGATCATAACGCTCGACAACTGGTTCCTGAATTTCATCACGGAATTCGGCGGTGACTGAGGCAATTTTGTCACGGACATCCTGTGCCGCCATGGTAGAAGGAACTTCCAGATTGAATTCGGCCGTAATCATCGACAGGCCTTCACTGGATTGTGAAATTACCTGTTTTAAACCAGAAATAGTATTGATCTGGTCTTCAAGTTTTTTGGTAATTTCCGATTCAACGGTTTCTGGAGAAGCGCCTGGATAGTTGGTATAAATCACCACAAAGGGAAAGTCGACATCCGGAAATTCTTCTACACCCATGCGCTGCCAGGAAGCTAATCCAAGCACCATCAAACAGAACATCATCATAATGGTGAAGACGGGATACTTCACACTAATTCGGGTAAACCACATATTAATGATCCTGTCTGATTAGTTGGAACGCAGCGTCACTGGCTTGTTGAGATCTGCCTCGGTAAATGGAATGCGACTGACCTGATCACCTGTCTCCAGACCCTGGATCACTGCAGTATTCTGGTTATAGCGCTGTTCCAGAACCTGAACATTCACCTTAATAATTTTGTTCTGGCGAATAACCCAGGCATAAGGTTTATTCTGGATATCCTGAATGGTATCGAGGGGAATAATCTGACCAGAAATCTGTTGAGAACTCAGAATATTGCCTTCCACAAAAGAGCCAATACTTAAAGAGGGAATACTTTCATTCGGTCTGGCAAAGAATTCAATCTGGCGACTGGCCTGATCGGCAATTGGAGACACCCGGCTAATAGCAGCGGTAAACGTATTTGGATTGCCCTGAATCTGATATTCAATTTTGCTACCTAAACGCAGACTGGACTGCATTTCACTCGGCACACGGGCCTGAATTTCCAGTTGATTTGGATTTACGATTTCAAACAGGGTTTGTCCGATCGCCACGGTTTGACCGGGCTCAACCTGACGCTGAGTGATCACGCCACTAATCGGGCTAGTGATAATGCCATCACGATCGGCTTTTACGGCAATATCGACATTGGCTTGCTGTGCGCGGACATTTTCAACCTGAGCCTGATAGTCAACCTGGCTTTGCTCATATTCAACTTTAGAGATAAAGCCTTGGTCGAGCAGACGCTTTTTGCGCTGCATCATGTTGCGCGCCTGATTAGCCTGTGCCTGGGTAGATGCCAGATTGGCACGGGCCTGAGCCAGACGTGCAGCATTATCCTGATTATTTAAGCGGACCAGTACTTGACCTTTAGCTACATTGTCACCGATCTGAGCATTAACACTGGTGGCAGTGGCAGAAACCTGCGCCTGAATACTGCTTTGATTGACTGCGCGAATAGTACCGGTAAATGCAGATTTCTGGATAGAAGTGCCTGTTTTTACAGCAACCAGATCCTGAGGAATCAGTTCAATTGTTTTTGGACTTTCGGCTTGCGGTGTAGATTCATTTTTATTGCAGCCGCTTAGAAAAAGACTTAAGCAAAGTGCACTCATCATCAATACAGAGCGCGAAGAAGAGGTCTTTGAAATATGAAAATGCTGTGCAAATGGCATATTAATCCTTTTCACTTGTGGTCGTTTAAAGCAACAACAAGTTATTTGTGTTTATTCAAGCGCTTTTAAACGGGCAATAATTCTGTCGTATTCCGCTTCCATATTTCGATAGCGAGTTTGTAAAGATTGAATATTTTCTTTTTGAGAAATCAGGTTTTTCTGGTTGTTTTCAAGGTTGGCTTTTAAAGAGGCCGGGGGATTATTGCCTTTACGTAAATATTCACGTTCTTGGCGTACAAACATGACCCGGTCTTGCTGCAACTGTTTCATCTGCTCTTGCTGAAAGGCAATCTGTTTCTTCAGTTGGCTCAGACTTTCATTCTTTTTTTGTAGAGCAACATGGCTATTGGTATAGGCACGTTTCAGTTTTTGATCTTCTGCGATGCGCTGGGCTTGCTGGGCACGTTGCGGCGCCTGTTTAATATCTTTATCGACATTATAAGGACGTGTACGTTTAATGACCTGCATATTCTGGTCAAGTGCCTCATAGCCATAGCGGATATGGTTGGGGGTAACGTTAGTGCTGATATTGGCCACGCCTTTATTATCATAATAGCGATACCAGGTGGCTTTTGGTGGCTGGTTAGTTGAGGCATATGAAATGGTGACCTGAAGAAAAAGTGTCACTGCAAATATGAATTGGCCAGTCATTTTATTTTTATCAATGAAAGCAAGTTTTTCTGAAAACTGACTCATCATTGGCTCCCCAATTGAAAGTTGACTAAATTACTTATTTTAAAGTAATAATAATGCTATATTAGACTCAAATTCACGAATTAAAAACTACCGTCAGTCAAAAAAAAAGCAATGACAAAATAAAAATGTGAAATGGTTGATGAAATCCGCTATTTTTGCACACTTGTGTAGAAAATGTTCATTGATAATACAAGTGGATTTGTGTTAAAAATGTTTATCAATCGTAATAAAATAATCCTATGAGCCTTATGGCGCATCGTTTCTAAAATGGGAAGGGTCAAAATGGACGATAAATTCCAAAATCTAAAAGTTATGGTCATTGATGACTCAAAGACCATTCGTCGTACAGCAGAAACTCTTCTACAGCGCGAAGGATATGAAGTCGTGACTGCGGTAGATGGTTTTGAAGCTTTATCAAAAATCGCAGAAGCCAATCCAGATATCGTATTTGTAGACATCATGATGCCTCGTCTAGATGGTTATCAAACTTGTGCGTTGATTAAAAACTCTCAAAATTATCAGAATATTCCTGTGATTATGCTTTCGAGTAAAGATGGCTTATTTGATCAGGCCAAAGGTCGTGTTGTTGGTTCGGATGAATACTTGACTAAACCTTTCAGTAAAGATGAATTGCTTAATGCAATCCGTAACCATATTAGTGCTTAATAATTGATTTTTTAGGGGAATTGGCATGGCGCGTATCTTAATCGTAGATGACTCACCGACAGAAACATTCCGTTTTAGAGAGATTCTTTCTAAACATGGCTTTGAGGTGATTGAAGCATCCAATGGTGCAGATGGGGTAACCATGGCTCAGGCTGAGTTGCCAGATCTGGTATTGATGGATGTGGTCATGCCAGGCGTGAATGGCTTCCAGGCAACACGTCAAATCGCACGTGGTGCAACCACCAAGCATATTCCGATTGTGATTGTAAGTACCAAAGATCAGGCCACTGACCGCGTTTGGGGTAAACGTCAGGGTGCCGCAGATTATCTTACAAAACCGGTAGATGAAAAACAGTTGATTGAAGTGATTAAGCACCACCTCAACGCAGGATAAGCTCTATGGCAGCAAATGGATTTATCGAATTGCTTCGCATTGCGAAACGGGGAAATAAAAACTACGTTTCTAATGAAAATGAAGTCAACCGATGGTCAGGCATTGCTTTTGAGATGATGGGGCAATATTTTGTTGCCCCGCTGGGGGAAGTATCCGAAGTGATCTATCCTCCAAAATATACGCTAGTTCCTAATACTCAATCATGGGTGTTAGGATTGGCCAATATTCGGGGAAGGTTATTATCAGTTTCTGATTTGACTCAATATGTATCAGGACAGAGTAGCCAGTTTTCACCGACTCAAAAAGTATTATGTATTCACCATAATGACCAATATGTCGGTTTGGTCGTTGATCAAGTTTTGGGTATACAACATTTTAATAAGAAAAGTTTTTTTTCTAAAACTACTGAATTGGATAATAACTTACAAGAATACTGTCAGGGATTTTTCCACCAGCATAACCAGCAATGGCATGTGTTCTTATTCAGTCGTCTGTTGCAAAATCCAAAATTTATGAACGCATCTATAAAATTTATAAATTAAACGTCGCGCACGAAAGTAATAAAGACGTAAATCGGGGAGAGGCTGCATGGGCTTTAAACTTAAAAAGAAAAATACAGGTGAAGGTAGCCGCAAAAGTGGCAATACTTTTTTATCCAAGATTCAATCACAAACAGACCAGTTGTCACGTGTATTTGGTGATAGTGAAAAGTCTAAACCGTTTATTTATGGCGCAGCCGGCTGTCTGTTAGCGGCAACCATCACTTTATTGTATCTTTTCTACAGTGTGCCACGTGCTAACCAGCTGACACAAAGTCTGGGTGATTTACGTCTGCTTTCACAAACCATTTCTCGTCAGGCGACTGAAGCAACGGCTTCTGGTACACCTGAAGCGATGAAAAAACTGACAGATTCTCAAAAAGCTTTTGCGGAAAATCTTGAGATTGTAAAAAATATTCATTCCAATAATGAGGCACTGCAAGCAGTAGATAAACAGTGGACAGAAGTGTCTTCTAGTATTGACCTGATTGCATCGCAACAAAAAATCATTAACCAGTTATATGACACCAACATCGCAATTGGTGAAGCCATCCCGGGGATTCAGGCTGAATATAACTTGATGGTCGACCAGATGGCGCGTCAAGACATGCCGTCTAACCAGGTGGTCATTGCGAAAAACCAGGTATTCATTGCGGAACGTATTTTACGTTCGATCAGCTTGGTATTGACTGGTAACGACGGTTCACGTGAATCAGCGGACGACTTCAGTGCCGATACCGAAACTTTCGGTTCATACTTAAATGCACAGTTAAACGGTTCTGCTGAACTGGGTGTACAACGTATTACTGATCCAAACCTGCGTGAGTCTCTGGAAGGCATCAAAGCGGAATATGATGATGTACTTGAATCAGCATCTGCGACAATCCTGAAAAACTCTGCGCAAATCGTAAAAGTACGTCAGGCAGCTGCGTCAATTTTCTCGCAATCGGATGCCCTGCTCGATAACCTAAACAAACTGTCTGGTAACTCTGGTCTGAAAACAATCGTTCCAGCGGTACTGTTAATTCTGTTATTGATTGGCTTCCTACTGTGTGTATTCCGCCTGTTAACCCTACGTGGTGCATCGGATAAACAGCGTGTAACCCGTCTTCAAGAAGAATATGACCGTAACCAGAATGCGATTTTACGTTTACTAGACGAGATTGCCGACCTTGCGGATGGTGACTTGCGTTCATATGCAACAGTATCGGAAGACTTTACCGGTGCGATCGCCGACTCGATTAACTTCGCGATCGACCAGTTACGTGACTTGGTATCTCGTATTACCGAAACTTCTCAGGAAGTTGCGCAATATACAGCGACAACTCAAAGCATTACCAACCAGTTAGCTGAAGCATCTGAACACCAGGCACAAGAGATTGCGGGTGCATCTGCTGCGATTAACGAAATGGCAATGTCCATTGACCAGGTATCTGCCAACGCGGAAGAATCTGCAGTCGTTGCGGAACGTTCAGTACAAATTGCTGCAAATGGTGCAGACGTTGTACACCGTTCTATTGAAGGTATGGATACGATTCGTGAACAGATTCAGGAAACCTCTAAACGTATTAAACGTCTGGGTGAATCTTCACAAGAAATTGGTAACATCGTAGCCCTGATTAACGATATTGCCGACCAAACCAACATCTTGGCTTTGAACGCAGCGATTCAGGCGTCGATGGCGGGTGAAGCTGGTCGTGGTTTCGCCGTGGTAGCGGATGAGGTCCAGCGTCTTGCGGAACGTTCTGCATCTGCAACTAAACAGATTGAAGGCCTGGTAAAAACCATTCAAACGGATACCAACGAAGCCGTAATTTCAATGGAACAAACCACAGCCGAAGTTGTACGTGGTGCGAACCTGTCTAAAGATGCCGGTGTGGCACTGGATGAGATTCAAACGGTATCGAATAACCTGGCAAAACTGATTGCGAACATTTCCGATGCTGCGAAACTTCAGTCTGCATCTGCGGGTCATATTGCGACCACGATGAATGTCGTACAGGAAATTACTTCACAAACTACGAGTGCAACCTTCGATACAGCACGTTCGGTATCTGAATTGGCGAACATGGCCGATGCATTACGTGAATCTGTATCTGACTTTAAACTACCAGAATAAAGTCAGAAAGTATGAGGGGAGTGTGCCTTAACCTAGGTTGAGGCACATTCAGAAATACAGATAAAGCCTCGACAAGATGGACTTGACTACATAAGGTTAGGTCTCGCGTGACGGTCACAATTAAGTTTGAGCGCCCTTCTTGGCGGCACAACGTAAGAAGCATTAGCTATGAAAGAAATATTAAAAAATTTAGTTGAAACGACAACGCTTCCTGAAGACAGTTATCTTGATCAAGATGCAGAAATTCTTGAAATTTTTGTCGAGGAAATCGAAGAGATTTTCGTTGAGTTAAATGCTTTATTTCCAGAATGGTTGAGTGATCCGGCTCATCAGGAAAACCTGAAAACCATTCGCCGCCATTTTCATACCCTGAAAGGTTCAGGCCGTATGGTCGGGGCTAAATCTGCGGGTGAAATTGCTTGGGCAGTGGAAGATACCTTAAACCGGGTACTTTCAGGTTCAATCCAGTTAACGCCTACGATTCAACAGTATGCCAAAGCTGTACTGAATATTTACCAGTTTACTTTATATCCAAAATTCAAACAGGTGCAGGAACTCGATGTTGACCTGCGTCCAGTCGTGCTTTTAGGTCAGCAATTACAACAACAAATGACACCTGAACCGGCTTTAGAAGAACTCTTGCAACTGGCAGACAGTCTGACTGCCGAAGGCCAGATCACTGGTCTTGAGTTAGGTGATTCGGCTGAAGATCAAGATATAATTGCAGCAATAGAAATAAGCACAACAGAATTTGAGCTTGAAAAAGCCGAAACTGAAGATGCTGCACGCAGTGATGTAGAAGAAACCGTAGCAATCTTTATCGAGGAAGCCGAAGAGCATCTCGAAACGATTGCCAAGTTCCTGCGTAGCGAAAATGAAAAAGTGCAGGATTATAATGCATTGATTCGTGCTATTCATACTTTGCGCGGCAGTTCGTCCATGGCACAGATCGAAGAAATCTTCGAGGCTAGCTCTAAAGTAGAACATCTGTTTAAAACACTGCTTCAGGATGAAATTGCCTCCACTTCAAAAGAAACTGCTGTATTAATTCAGTATGCTGAATTTGTCAGCGACTATCTGCATTTGTTACGTCAGGGTGATAGCAGCAAACTGGCAGCAGTGTATGCGACTTTTGAGCGTGTATGGAATGATTATGGCTTCGCAGCCACTGAAACGGAAACAGTTGAAACCCAAGGTCTGGTGACCAAGCTGGTTGAACTGGAGATTGACCTGTTACTGGATGCCGAGTTTGAATTCGATAAACGCGCTAAAGTCGATTATCCAGAATATATTCAGGCTTTAAGCGAGCAGGCTGCCGAGCTGCTTGCACATACAGATAACCGTGCCGCACTGGGTATTCATGAGTTTACGACAGATTTAAAATCTGCCTATGATGCCTTACTAGAAAAACCGGTACTGCTGAACAGCGATTATGCCTATGAGCTGTTTGCCCAGGCACATCAGGAATTCATTCATTTATTCGATACCCTGGCAGCAGGCCAGCGTGTCATTTTAAATGATGATACGCAAAAAACCTTGAGTGAACTTGCTGCATTCGTACAGCAGGATCTGGAAATCTTTGCCGAAGACAATGTCCCTGCTGAGCAAGTATCAGAAGAAATTTCTATTCTTGAAGCTGCAACCACAGCCAGCATTGACTTTGCTGCTTTAAGCCAGCGTATTGCCTCTGACCGCCAGTACATCGACAGCGCAGAAACTCAGCGTGATTTCGATGAGGATCTACTGAATATCTTCCTGGAAGAAGCAGATGAATTACTGGTAGGTATTGATGAAGATCTGAATACCTGGAGTAAAAAGCAGGATGATACGACTTCACTTAACAATCTGATGCGTCATTTGCACACCTTAAAAGGTGGTGCAAACATGATTACCGCTTCTCATATCGGTTCGATCTCGCACGAACTGGAAAGTATTTATGAGCGAATCATCCATCAGCAGATTGCAGTAACGCCTGCTTTGATTCAAATCATTCGTCTGGTGCAAGATAACGTTTCTGACCGTATCCAGTCGATCCGTGATGAAGGTATCGATTATCCAGCGGTTGAAGCAATTTCGATTCTGCAAAATATTCAGGCATTGGTGGCTGGTCAAGCTGTTGTAGCTTCAGTAGAAACATCGATTCCTGTTGTCGAATTTGAATATGCAGAAGCTACTGCTGATTCCGAACAAACAGCGGATGAAGCATCGGAAGAGATTGCATCAAAAGACACAAATTTAGATTTAGAGCCAGCTCTAAACTTAGAAGATAAACAAGTTGAGCTTACTGAAACAGAAACTTTGACTGAGCCCGTTGAGGTTGTAGCAGAAGAACGTTCTGAAGAAGATGAACTGAAGTCGATTGTTGAAGAAACCTTCCTGGAAGAATCAGAAGAGATTCTCGACAATACCGAAAAACTGCTGAACCAATGGTTTGATCAACGTAGTGACCGTAGCTTATTGCTTCAATTACAACGTGCTGCCCACAGTATCAAGGGTGGTGCGCGCATGATTGAAAATGAACAGGTGGCCAGCATTGCGTATGAACTGGAAACCACATTCGAACAGTTTGCGGTATATCACTTTAACTCGAATGCTTATGATGGCTTGCTGCAAAAAACACTGGCCTGGTTAAGACAAGCTATCTTCCAGCGTGACTATAGCAATTTTGAACAGATCCAAAGCAGTCTGAAAAAGATTGCTTATGTGGATGTTACTGCGCAGCTGCCGGAACGTCTGGCTAAAACAGAAACGCTGGTCACTGAAAATAGCTTCGAGTTTGTCGAAGGTGATGGTACTGAGCCACCACGTATGATGGGTGAGTGGGTCGATACCGGTAATACCGATACCAGCCACGAGATGATCCGTATCTCTGCTGATCTGGTTGAGAAGATGATTGACCTGTCAGGTGAGAATGCGATTAACCGTTCGCGTATCGAGATGGACTTAGGCCAACTTGGCAATACCCTGAACGAGATGGAACTGGCAATCAAGCGTCTGGCGGATCAGTTGCGCCGAATGGAAGGCGAGCTGGAATCTCAAATTATTGCCAAACACGGTTCAGACAACTCGCGTTATGCAGACTTTGACCCGCTGGAAATGGACCAATATTCGTCACTGAACCAGTTGTCCAAGTCGCTTGCGGAATCTGCTTCGGACTTGGTTGACTTCAAGAGCACTCTATCTGACAAGATTCGTGAAACTGAAGGTTTGTTATTACAACAATCACGGATTCAGGCCGAGATTCAGGAAAGCCTGATGCGTACCCGTCTGGTACCGTTTGACCGGATGTTGCCACGTTTACAACGTATCGTACGTCAGACGTCTACGACCTTGAACCGTCCGGCCGAACTGATTGTTCAGAATAGTGAAGGTGAATTAGACCGTAATATTCTGGAGCGTCTGGTAACGCCATTCGAACATATGCTGCGTAATGCGATTGACCATGGCCTGGAAGATACAGCAGACCGTATTGCCTTGAACAAACCAGAAGTCGGTTCAATCCTGTTGAATATCAGCCGTCAAGGTACAGATGTTATCGTCTCATTTAGTGATGATGGTAAAGGTATCGATGCTGAGAAGATTCGTGAGAAAGCACTGAGCCAAGGCCTGATCAAAGAAGATCAGACCCTGGATTCGGAAGAGTTATTGCAATTCATTTTCCACCCCGGCTTCAGTACCGCTAAATCTGTAACCCAGATTTCAGGTCGTGGTGTCGGACTGGATGTAGTACAAAGCGAGATCAAGTCGCTGGGCGGTCACGTATCTGTCAGCTCTGAAGTAGGCAAAGGTACAACCTTCACCATTCGCGTACCGACGACTGTAGCAGTCAGTGATGCCTTGATGGTAAAAGTGGGCGATCAGCAATATGCCGTTTCTCTGGCGCAAATCGACCGTATTGTACGTATTGCACCATCTACTCTGGAAACTTACTTCAACAGTAAAAACGATTTCTTCAAGATTGATGGCGTCAATTACAAATTGCGTTACCTGTCTGAGTTCGTATCGAATCAGCCAATTCCACGTTTGAATAATGTGGCACATTCACTGCCAGTATTGTTAATCAGGGGGAATAGTGGTCAAACCATTGCCTTGCTTGTGGATCAGTTAGTAGGTTCACGTGCACAGATCGTGGTAAAACCAATCGGCCACCAGTTCGCCAATATTGGTGTAGTGACCGGTGCGACGATTCTTGGTAATGGTCAGGTCTGTCTGATTCTAGATGGTCAGAATATTGCCCGTCAGATCCATGGTACACAGCGTGTGAAACACATGCAGGATCAGCGTGATGGTTCACGTTCTGGCAGTGCTCGCCGTCTGGTGATGATCGTGGATGACTCGGTGACTGTTCGTAAGGTGACCTCGCGTCTGCTTGAGCGTCAGGGCTATGATATTGTCACCGCCAAAGATGGTGTCGATGCGATTGAGCAGCTTGAAAATGTCCGTCCGGATCTGATGTTGCTGGATATTGAAATGCCGCGTATGGACGGTTTCGAGGTTACGAACCTGGTTCGTCACCACGATATTCATCGTGACCTGCCAATCATCATGATTACTTCGCGTACCGGTGAGAAACACCGTGAACGTGCCTTCAGTCTGGGCGTAACCCACTACATGGGTAAACCGTTCCAGGAAGCTGAATTACTGGCGAACATTCAACAGTTAATTGCTGAAAAACAGGGGTCATAAATGAGTCAGAATACGACTAATGCCAAAATGGCTGATCAGATTAGCCAGCAGGAACTTCAGCATTTAATTACGGTATCTACCGGATTTATTGATGCTTATATCATTGACTGTCACGGCAAAGATCCAATGCTGTTACCACAAAATATTGTCCTGTCTGCGCTGGATAGTGATACCCAGGTTAAAGTGGTTGAATGGCATGATGCGCAATTACCGGTTTATGCAGTTAATGATCCTGCACGTAAAAGTGGTGTGGCGCTGGTGATTGAAGGGGATGAGGTGCATCAGCGTTTTGCCCTCATGTGCAATGAAATGCCGAAAACCATTCGTCTGCGTATTTCTGAAGTGGTTGACGCCGATCAGCAAGTGACTGACCCAGCAGTATTCCAGTATGTGCGTATGGGGGATCAGTTATTTCACATCCCGCAAATGGGCCATATCCAGTCTTCAATCGGTCTATAATTCTTTTGAATGTATAAAAAAAGGAACTCATAAGAGTTCCTTTTTTTACATCTGGTGATTAATTGGCTAACAGGTTCACCAGAATCTGCTCATAAATTTCAGCCAGTGGTTCAAGATCTGCAATATCGACATGCTCATTAATCTGATGGATTGTGGCATTCAGTACACCGAGTTCCAGCACCTGTGCACCGGTAGGTGCAATAAAGCGACCATCTGAGGTACCGCCTGAAGTTGATAATTCAGTTTCAGTACCAGTCACACTTAAAATGGCATCTTTAGCGGCATTCACCAGTTCACCTACTGGTGTCAGGAAGGGCAGGCCAGATAAAGTCCATGAAATCTCATAATCCACACCATGACGATCCAGAATTTCAAGCATACGTGCCTTTAGTTCTTCAGCAGTCACTTCAGTTGAATAACGCCAGTTGCACAGCAGATTCATGGTGCCTGGAACAACGTTGGTTGCACCGGTGCCGGCATTAATATTTGAGATCTGGAAAGACGTCGCAGGGAAGTATTCATTGCCATTATCCCAGACTGTTTCGCACAGTTCCGCAATGGCTTTAGATGCTGTATGAATTGGATTCACTGCTAAGTGTGGATAAGCCACATGACCTTGTTTGCCTTTGACAGTCAGGTTGGCATTCAATGAACCACGACGGCCATTTTTGACAATATCACCCAGTTTGTTGGTACTTGATGGTTCACCTACCAGACACCAGGTAATTTTCTCGTTACGGGCTTCCAGAGTTTCAATCACTTTTACCGTACCATTGATCGATGGACCTTCTTCATCTGAAGTGATCAAATAGGCAATTGAGCCTTTATGATTCGGATATTTTTCGACAAAACGTTCAGTGGCTACAACCATCGCAGCCAAAGCCGTTTTCATATCGGCGCTACCACGGCCATAAAGCTTGCCATCACGAATTTCTGGCGCAAAAGGATCAGAGTTCCAGGCATCCAGGTTGCCGGTTGGCACAACATCGGTATGGCCAGCAAAACAGAAAACCGGGCCTTCAGTACCTTTACGCGCCCAAATATTATCAACATCTTCAAAGCGCATTGATTCAATATTGAAACCCACCTTCTTCAAACGTTCTGCCATGATATTCTGGCAGTCATGATCAATAGGGGTCACAGAAGGCTGACGTAACAATTGCAGGCTTAAATCAAGAGTCGCGGAAGATGTCATATAGTGAATTCATAAGTCGATAAATTTGTCGGCTCTATGATAGGCGAATATGGCCTGTAATGTGAATGTTCCACATAAAAAAACCCTATCTGAGATAGGGTTTGTGGAGAAGCTAGAAAGAGTTTAGTTTTGACGGATTTCTTCAGAAGTTTTTTCTGCAGTGCCTGTTACAGCTTCGCCTGCTTTAGAAACGTCTTTACCCACACCTTTGACAGTGTTACAGCCAGTTAAAACAAAAGCCATTACCAATGAAGCAGCAAGAATTTTTTTCATCATCATCTCCGTATTATCGATAATAAAATTATTATGATGTGGAACTAAGATTAGAAAATATACGACATAAAAAATATGTGGTTTTCATAGTGCTTCGGTTAATAAATGTAATGTTTTAAAAGGATTTATGCGCAGGAAAGGGTAGTAGAAGCGGGCTGCGATACATATAAAAATCCTCTTGATCAGCCTTTTTATAAAGTCCATTTGTCCACCAATAGGGACTTGAACTACTGATCTGAGCATTAGGATAAATCCACTCATGACGCTGCAAACGATAGAAATTAGCCGCTGGGTCGGGAATCTGCTGGCCCCATAAGCCTATGCGACGTTGGGTATTGACCCAGCCAGGCAATGTCTGATCTGCACGATGCACTGGAAGATAAAGCTGGCCTTTTAACATGCAGAAACGCTGCTCAATCTGCTGATCCAGAGCCTCCTCAAACTGAAACTGTTTCTGGGTAAAATGCTTCATTTTACGGATTAAAGTATCGGTACGGTTTAGGCCATACCAGTTTGGCAGGCTAAAATCGGCTTCTGCGAGATAGTATTTCAGCGCCACTTCCCAATGTTCGATCAGACCAGTCTCTGTATTGAGTAACAGAAAATCCAGTTCACCTAGCGTTTTAGCACCGTCAATTTTCTGAATGCTATGGCCTAAAAGTTTATAAGGGTGATAAGCATCATCTAGCAGCCAGAACCAGATCAGCATTTCAAAACGTAGACCCAACCGGGTGCTTTTAAGCTGCTGCACGAATTGCCCCAGCTCTTCTGGATGCTGGTCTAAATATTTCAGACGTGGATGATAATTTTGCAGGTGATGTTGCCAAGTCTCAGAATCATGTAATTCGAAAGCATGGACGACTTCAAGTTCGGCTGGAATTTGAGACAGAAGGTTTGGACTGCCAACAGCAAAGGCCAGTTGCCGCACCAAAGGATGCTGATAATATTGCCATGCTTCTACAAGATTGTGATTTAGACTGGAAAAGGGCATAGCACATCCTGTGAAAAGTGCACAAATACAACGGACAGATTTTAAAAACACTTTATACTACCCCTAATTTTGTGGGTAGGATCGATTTATGAAAATATTGTTTTGGCGAAGCCTGGTCGTACTGTTTGTCGTACTGGGTTTTATCGGCGCAATCTTGCCCGGCATGCCAACAACAGTATTTTTAATCTTGGCGGCGTGGGCCGCATCCAAAGGCTGGCCACAGATGGATGCATGGCTGCTAAATCATCCAAAATATGGTCCCACTTTAAGAGCCTGGCGTGCCAACGGCACTGTGCCGCGCAAGGCCAAATGGCTGGCCAGTATCATGATGTTCATCAGTGGTATTATCATGTTGTTTACGACAGCACCGTTGGCAGTCAAAATCTTTACTGATGTAACCATGCTGATTGTGGCGATCTGGTTATGGCGCCGACCCGAACCAGTTCAGGACATAATCCATCCAGAACACATGGCCACAAAGAAAGTAGAACTAGAAACTATTAAGACAGAGAAAGAGAAGTCATGAGCCATTTGCAGCTGGATCAGGCAGAAATCCTGATTGATCTCGCCCAACAAAAACTATATTTGCCAAAATATAATAAGCAGTACCTGATTTCTACGGGTAAGAATGGCATTGGTGAAGCAGAAAATAGTGGCAAGACACCTCGTGGCTGGCATAGAGTCGCTGAAAAGTTTGGCCAGCAGGCACCATTAAACAGTGTGTTTATTGCCCGTCAAGCAACAGGTGAAATTTATAATGCAGAACTGGCACAGCAGTTCCCACAGAGAGACTGGATTCTTAGCCGGATCTTATGGCTAAGTGGGCTTGAAGAAGGCTTCAACCAGGGCGAAGGTTGTGATACTTACCAACGTTATATCTATATTCATGGTACGCCTGATTCTGAGCCGATGGGTATTCCAATGTCCCATGGCTGTATCCGCATGCGAAATACGGATGTGGCCGAGCTGTTTGAACTGGTGAGCGAAGATGCGCTGGTCTATATTTCAGTACAGCCTCTGAATCTGACTGTTTAAATGACCTAAGAAGATTTATGGTTGATTTAAAATTAATTGAAATATCTTTTATTTATAGATGTAAAAGTAAAGAGGGCATAGATCTTCTACTCACTCTACTTTTACAGACAAATAGACTTAGAAACATGATTTATAGCCCGCCAATAAAAGTCATCGATTTGTTTTTACAGGGCTGCAAGCTCTTAAAATAAAGATTACAGGATCACAACGTTGCGGTTAGCTGGGCTTTGTATAATCTTTCAGCAATACTGAAGTCTGTTGCATGTTCAGGTCTCAATTTTCATGAGTAAGACCGTAAAAATCCGGCTTTTAGTTTTAGAGAGTATTCTTAAAAAATCGGTATAGACTTAAAAAATAAACAAAAAGTGTTGTTTTTTTTAACAATCAACCTATTTTTTAATCACTCACACCGAAAAAGCAGAAAACAGTCAGAAAAGCGTTTGACAGTCTGTGAAGATTCTCTATAATGCACCTCATCAAGCGATGAAGTCGATTTGAAAGGGCGCTTAGCTCAGTTGGTAGAGCGTCTGCCTTACAAGCAGAATGTCGGCGGT
>ERZ1023241.22-NODE-22-length-90605-cov-27.351894_pt1 | contig 90605 bp, 103 predicted proteins | sample MGYA00380455_ERZ1023241 | MGnify/ENA primary metagenome ERZ1023241 (study PRJEB33173, sample SAMEA4830304) | metagenome | study: EMG produced TPA metagenomics assembly of the PRJEB25223 data set...
TGATGGTTGAACGATTATGGCGGAGCGTTAAATATGAAGAGGTGTATCTCAAAGCCTACAGCAATGTTTTGGATGCGAAGAAGCAATTAAACGCATATTTTGAATTTTATAATTTGAAACGACCTCATTCGAGTCTGGACAAAATGACTCCAGATGAGTTTTACTATGACCAGCTACCACAACAAAATAAGGTAGCTTAACTAGAGCAGAGTATCACTTATAAATAAGCTTTTAGTTGTTCAAACATGTGGGACCACCTCTGGATGAATAGAGGCTTGTGTAGCTCTATAAACCTTGCAGTTTTAAGCGGTTGGCATGCTGGCGATAAACATCGACTGGGTCTGGAGCAAAGACATTTTTTAACCCGAGTAACTGGTTCACTTCGTCCAGGTGGTTCCAGTTATAGTTATCCCGAATGGTTTTACCGAATTTGGCACTACAGCGGGAGACCAGACCATCATTTTCCTTGCCGCCATCAATGAGCAGGGCTGTAACTTTGAGTGCTGAATCAGGATCGAGCGGGTTGGTAACTTGGCCTACACCTGTGAATGAATAGTTGTAGATACCTTTTTGTTGATATGCACCTTCACCACAGGTGGTAGTCGGCATACCCAGTGGATATTTCTGATTGAATAGCGCAGATCCTGCCAGGGTCAGGCTGCGACTACCAGCCAGAGAATCATGCGGGAAACTGTTCGGGTCTAACCCTTGTGCCCAGGTGATGGCTTTAGAAACCAGATTTATTGTGCCGACCAGTGGCGCTTCAATAGCAGTCCCTTCAGCTTTTAGAATCAGGTCTGCAACCGGTGAACCTTTGTGCGGTGCACCTACTGTGGTTAATGAAGCCACCAGTTTAGGTTCTGAACCTGCTACATAACGAATTGTTGGGCCACCATGTGAGTGTCCGATCAGATTAACTTTATCTGCTCCGGTAATTGCGGCAATTTCCTTGACCTGCTCCAAAAGTTGTTCACCGCGAATTTCAGATGAGTTAAAAGGGGAGACCCGTGTCGCCCAGACATTCGCACCATTACGGGCCAGATCAGGTAAAATCTGATACCAGTAATCCAGTCCAAACTGGTCAGTGCCAACCTGGATGAAACCCGCCATACCATGTGAAAATACAATCGGATATTTGGTTTTGGCATATTGTGAACTGGCTTTTGCCGTCACCTGACTGGCCTGAGTGGAGGCATGAGCTGTGAAGCAGGTCGCTGCCATGAGCAGGCTCGCCGTTAATACTCCATATTTCATCATTATTTCCTCATTCTTGTTGTTGTGTTAAGGCGATCCTCGCCATAATGTGGGGAATAGCCAGCTGAAAAGCTGACCCATTAAGCGTTTTGAGTGTTTTATCTCCCTATTTTTTTAAGTGAAAATAACGAAAAAGCCCTTATATCCGCAGATAGAAGGGCGATGAAAATTATAGATTCTGAAGTTTTAAACGATTGGCATGTTGACGGTACATCGCCACCGGATCCGGAGCAAACAGGCCTTTAAGACCAAACATCATATTGGCCAGATCGGTATGGTTCAGCTTGTACTGGTCATTAATCACCTTACCAATGAATGCACTACAACGGGCAACCATGCCATCGTTGTCTTTATTGCCGTAAGATAAAGGGCCAAGCTGCATCAGGATGGTATCGATATCCAGTGCATTGGTCGCTTGAGCCACACCGGTCCAAGAATAATAATAGATACCGTTACGGTCTTTTGATTTCAGGTTCTTATTACAGTTTTCTATGGAGGCTAAGACACCATCTTGCACCATCTGTTTGGCCACGCTGGCATTAAAAGAGCTGGAGCCAGTTTGGGTCAGGGATTTCATGGATGCATCGAAATCAATTTCCAGTTCAGGTTTGAACTGTCCCAGTGCGATCAGTGGCCCAATAATATAATCACCGAGAATATTGAAAGCAGTGCGGGTGAGGGTATTGTTCTGAATATCATCGGCCACTTTAGAGCCATGATAGGTGCCTGCGACCCCTGTAATGGATGCAATCTGCTGTGGTCGAGTCGCTGCCACATAGAGTACAGTCGGGCCACCATGTGAGTGACCGATGAGATTGATTTTTTCCTTCCCTGTAATTGCCAGCACTTCATCAACCTGATGAATGAGCTGTTCACCACGGTGGGTCGTGGTATTGGCAGGCGACAATTGGGCGGCAAAAACGGTAGAGCCATTACGAGCCATATCCGGCAGAATCTGATACCAGTAATCCAGCCCAATGGTATCGGTACCTATGCGTTGCCAGCCTAACCAGCCATGCACCATCAGAATGGGAGACTTGGTTTTGGCATAGTCTGATTTGGCTTTTTCGGTGACCTGAACTGCACTTGCTGCCGCCTGGGTTTGTGTTGAAAAGCCAAAACCGAGGCCTGCTGCCAAGGAAAGTGCCAGCATTTGTGTTGTTTTAATAAAAGTACGCATAACCGTTCCTTTGTTCATTTTATTGTTATAAAAAGCAATCATTGCTCGGGAGTATTGATGCACGATAAATATTGAAGTTGAATACCTCGATCATGCAGACCAAATCTTCAATCACGTGCAAAAATTATTATTTTGAAGCAGAAGCATTTTTTCATGCTGATGAGCCAATTCCATGTCATTTTGGGCCACGCCCGGTGAGCACTTGTGAGCACATAAATTTGCAATTTATATACGTATGTATTTTATTGTTAACTCCTTGAAATCTAAGATTGATGAATGTTTAGGCTGAAATAGTTAGAAACAAATAACAATGTTAAAAAAAGTAATCAGCCCAAGAAAATCAAGGCTTTCAGAGGGAAATGGCTCTGTTAAACTCTCAAAATAGAGGTTCGTTGTTACTGTTTTTATATAAGAGATGAGACAAAAAGAAAGGGAATAAGAGAAGATATTCGACGCCATAGCAGTACTGTTTAGCTACGGCGTCAATGAGCAATTTTAGCTGAAAATTAATTGGCAAAGGGTAAGGTTCCACCCTGATCATGTACCTGTTCAAATGTACCTACACGGAGCCGTTCTTCAGGGCGCTGGAAATGTTTCTGACGCAACTGATCAACTGCCTGCTGTTTGGCATTTTCACTCAGGCCACTTTTTAGGATGTTATCGCGCTCGCCCAAGTAACGCGTCACACTGGATTTCCAATTCGCACGTTCATCATCAAGTTTTTCCAGACGTTGGGTTGCTTCAGGACCGACCAGATTCAGGCGCATCTGACGGATTTCTTCCGCAGAACCACTCCGGGCTTTAATATCAGCGGTGAGTTTACGCAGATCTTCCAGTTTATTCAGTTGCTCCAGATTTTCTTGCCAGTCCTGCGGTAACTGCGCAAACAGTTCTTTTAGCTTCTGGGCTTTTTCTGCTTCGCTCAGCTTTTTATCCGCCATGACTGCCATCCGGTCTAAGGTATATTCATGATAGGTATCTTCAGTGCCAAACAGTCCTTCAATTTCATAATCAGAGAAAAAGCGTTTACGCAGGTTCTGGGTGCTGGCATAGATACTGCGGTAGTAAGCTGGATCTTCTTGATCCAGACCTGCAGGTGGAGTCAGTTCTCCCAAACCTTGACGATACTGGATATAACGATCCCAAAGATCCAGAACTTGTGAGAGTGCAGGATCCTGATAATTTTGTTGAATATAGGCTTTAAAATCTCGCTGGATTTGTTCGAGGGTTTTTTCCCCATATTGGGTAATAAAATATTCAAAACAGTTACGGGTCGGTTCATTGACAATCAGGCGATTGCTGGCATCCATCTGCATCTGGCAATTAATTTCCGTATCCTGCTGGCTTGGACTCGGGAATATATTATTTACGGGGCCATTGGCCAGTGCTGCTGCCTGCTGAGCACTGCTTTCATTGGTGGATTGCGGGCCTGAGACACGTGCCTGTGCTTCATCCCTGGGCGCAAGCCATAGAATCAGGGTAATCAAGCACAATACGATGAGCGCAATCACGATCCATAGTTTATATTTCTGCATATCCTATGCACCTTTATTTTAATTATCGGATTATTTTAAATTTTGCATTCGGCAGGATAGGAGATATTGCACCTTATATGCTGTAGAAAAGTTGTAAATAATTGGCAGGGGTTTTACCATTGCGCCAATTTATAAAATGTCTGACTTTTTGCCATGAAAGCTTCATCTCCTAAAATTCAGCGTCGTCATATCAGCGGTGTATTTCTATTAAATAAGCCTCTAGGCATCAGCTCGAATGCTGCATTGCAAAAAGTACGCTGGTTATATCGTGCGCAAAAAGCTGGACATACTGGTGCACTAGATCCCTTGGCATCCGGTCTTTTACCGATCTGTCTGGGTGAGGCGACCAAGTTTTCGCATTATCTGCTGGATTCAACCAAGCGTTACCAGACCACAGTTTTTCTGGGACATAGCACTACGACAGGTGATGTCGAAGGAGAGATTCTGCTGGAAAAACCAGTGCCTGAACTGAATGAAGAGTTGATTCAGGAGACAATTGCCAAGTTTGTTGGTGAGATCCAGCAAGTGCCACCGATGTATTCGGCTCTGAAAAAAGAAGGTCGTCCGCTGTATGAGTTGGCACGTAAGGGTATTGAAATCGAACGTGAAGCACGTCCAATTACCATTTATGCAATTGAGCTTTTATCTTTTACTGAAAATAGCATTACGCTGGATGTAACTTGTTCCAAAGGCACTTATATCCGGGTACTCGGCGAAGATATTGCCAAAGCTCTCGGTACCTATGGTCATCTGACTTATCTGCACCGGATTCAAACCGGTCATTTTGATATTATCCCAAGCTATACCATTGAATATCTGGAAAGCTTGACTGAGGCAGAACGTGAAACACTATTATTGCCAGCTTATACACCGGTACAGCATTTCCCGCAGATTCAGGCACCGGAAGGCCGTGCAGAATATTTTAGCCGGGGTATGGAAAGTAATATCGACCATCCGGCAGAGCCACAGGTGCTGGTCTTTGATGGTGAGAAATGCTTGGGCCTAGCTGAAATCACGGATAAAAAACGTCTGGTACCCAAACGTGTTCTTAATCTCTAGGCGCACTGAATAATAATGGACATCGAGATTATCCTCAGTCTGGTGCTTTTTGCCTTTATGGCAGGAGCGATTGATGCTGCCGTAGGTGGTGGCGGTCTGATCCAGATCCCGGCAATTATGAGCAGTCTGCCGCAGTTGCAACCCGCCACCGTATTTGGCACTAACAAGCTGGCCTCCATTTTTGGTACAGGCTCGGCCGCATTTTCCTATCTTAGACAGGTCAAACTGCCATGGGTTTTACTTGGTGTAATTGCGCTGTGCAGTTTTATTAGCTCATTTATTGGAGCAGCAAGTGTCACCCTGATTCCGGTGGATATTCTCAAGCCTTTTGTACTGATCATGCTGATCGTGATTGCGATTTATACTTTCATGAAAAAGCAGTTTGGTCGGGTACATGTCGAGCAAAAGCTGAATAAAAAGATGCTGATACTGGCTGCACTAGGTAGCCTGGCTATTGGTTTTTATGACGGAATTTTTGGTCCGGGGACAGGCAGTTTCTTTATCTTTTTCTTTATCCGTTATCTGAGCGTGGATTTCTTGCATGCCTCAGCTTTATCGAAAATTGCCAATTTCACTACCAATCTTGCGGCACTCAGCTTCTTCATTCCTACAGGTCATGTCCTGTTTCTGGTGGGTGCCATGATGGCAGCTGCGAATATTTGCGGTTCGCTGTTAGGGGTTAAACTGGCCTTTAAATATGGCAGCGGTTTTATCCGGATTCTGTTTCTGATCCTGGTCAGTTTGCTGATTTGCCGTATGGCTTATCAGATGTTTTTAGCCTGAAAATAGATGTAAACTATTCTCGATATTAAAGTTTTTTATACAAATTCGCCTTATAAATATTCCTGACCATTTGTCTGTTTCACTCTATGCTGGAGCAAAGGCATGACAAAAACAGGAGAAAAATTACATGACCACCATTTTTGAAGCATTAAGGGAAAGTCATGAAATCCAGCGTGATCTGGCAGAAAAATTACTGCAAACTTCGGGGGATTCGCCAGAACGTCGTGAGTTGTTCAAGCAGCTGAAGAATGAACTGTTTGCGCATGAAACCGCAGAAGACCGTTACTTTTATATTCCCTTGATGATGACAGATCCCGGCCTGAACATTACCCGTCACGCCTTGGCAGAACATCATGAAATGGATGAAATGATTGAGGAACTGACTGAAACTGAATTTAGTAGCCCAAGCTGGATTGCAATTGCCAAGAAACTGTCAGATAAGGTACATCATCATTTGAAAGAAGAAGAGCATGCTTTCTTCCAGCAGGCCGGAAAAATTCTGGGAGATGAACAAAAACAGGCTTTAGCGGATCAGTACAAAACTGAATATCAGAGTTATAAAGAAATGAAAAAAGACATGCTGGTTAAAAGCTAATATTTAAATTCAAATTTTCATGACAAAAAAAGATGGCCAGAGTGCCATCTTTTTTTATTTATTCAGCTTTCTATTTTCCGGGTTTTATATTGCTGTCGTGCTTCCCGCATGGTCACGCCAACTGAAGCCAGCATAATACAAACCAGTGCGACGGTTTGAAGTAGCGTAATTTTTTCACCCAGCAAAATAAAACCTACCAGTGCCGCCAGAGCTGGAGACAGACTGGAAAGCGTACCATAACTGGTTTTATTCAAGTGCTGAAGCGCTTTTAAATCCAGCGCATAAGGAATGGCTGTTGCCAGCACTGCGATGGTAATGGCCTTGCCCCAATATTGAGTATCAATCAAAGCAGAGGCGTTGTTATATAGTCCGATTGGTAGCAAACACAAGGCTGAAATACTGATGGCAATCGTCAGTGCATGCATGCCGATATTTTGCTGCACCACGCGTTGCCCAAAATAGATATACAGCGCCCAGCAGAGGCCGGCACCTAAGGCACAGGCTGCACCAAACAGGTCAAAGTTACTGCTATTGGCTTCCCCCCAAGGCACCATCAACACGATACCTAAAATTGCCAGTAATACCCAGACATAGTCCTTACGGTTCTGAATCGAAATTAAGGCCAAGCCTAGCGGGCCAATAAATTCCAGTCCGACTGCAATCCCTTGAGGAAGTTTCCCTAGCGACATATAGAACAGGATATTCATCACGCCTAGAGAAGCACTATAGCAGAGCAGATCCCGCCATTTCAGGAATTGTAAACGTCGGATAACTTTCCAGGAACGGAACATGATACAGACAATAATAGCGGCAAAGCAGAGTCTTAAAATAGTGACAGTGATCGGGTCAAGCACCAGGAAAAGTTGCTTGGCGAAGGATGCACTGATCTGGTATGAAGTCATGGAGAGAACCATGTACAATACAGCAAGAAGTTGGACGTTTGGCATGGGAGAAACTACTTATACCAGAAGGGTATAATCGAGATACAGAAGAAAGCGGAAGTATATCAAACTGGTTAATTTTTGATGAGTAGGGCAGAAGAATATTTTGTGAATACGAAGCAGATTTTGGATCAGTGGATTTAAATTTTTGATTTTATCCCCCACCGAAAAAATTAAATTCAACGTTAATTGTTGATGAGATTGTGGTTACAAATTAATCAATTTTTAATTTGATCTTAATTTTATATTTATTAAAATGGCTTAGACCTCATGATTTGGGTCAACTTTAAAATAACAATGAAAAATAAAACGATCAAAAAATAATAAGGTAGATAATAATGAAATTAAGATTACTCTCTTGTGCTGTCTTGAGCCTTATGCTGACTGCATGTGGTGGCTCTGATTCTGATAATAACGAGCCAGTCGCAGGCCAACCAACCCCAACCAATCCTGGAACCCCGGATAATGGTGATGGAACATCAGATACGATTTCTGAATTCTATACCTATCAGTTCAACCTGCCGAATATTGATGCTTCAGATATGGAGTCGGAAAAGCTTCTATTGGCCAGTCATAAAAATAAAATCACTGACGGCATCTTGTATGCAGATGATAACCGGACTGTTGATACTGAATATGATCTTGATGAAGATATGACCTTCCCAATTTATGTCACAGAAAAAGGCGTATTCCCTGCAGATCGTGCCCGTACAGCATTAGGTTATAAACTGGAAAAAGTACTGGAAAATACTTCTGAACAATTTACCAGTCGTCCCGTCACTATTCCGGAAAATAACATCAGTAATCATCGACACCTGGAGTGGTACGACCTGTCAGGTAAAGCCTTAACTGAACGTACCAATATTGCTGTCGTGAAGATGTATGACGATACCGAGACCAGAGTTTTCTTTAATACTGATACCACGGATGCTGAACGTAAATATTACAATCAGTTTGCTACCAATTTTGTCGGTTTGCAGAAGGCGCGTACTTTCCCGAACGGATCTAAATGTTTCCGTATTCTGGCGGAACATCCTGAGGAAGAATTTATTGAATTTGATCCGGATATCAAAACTGGCTATCGTACACTGGCTGAATGGCAGACAGGCGAGTCTGTTCAAGAGATGGCGAAAACCATTTTAGATGGCACGATGGCTAACCTGAAATTTAAAAAAGCCGAATATAAAGACGATGCGCAGCAATATTATAAATACTTTGGGGCGATCGAATATCAGGGTGAAATTTATTCCAGTACTTTCTCGGAACATGGAGAGCATATTGATCATGCCGATTATATTGCTCAAGCAAGAAAAGCTGCCTTGGACAATTTAAGGGAAGAGGGTGCAACTCCTCTAATGCTCAAATGGACAGATTACCTGTATGACCATCTTGCTTCGGCATGTGATGGCTATAATGTGACAGCAGCTACAGCATTAAATACAGCTATTAAGGATGCAACGCCACGCTAAAATTAAATAGGTCATTTAAAAAAGGCGCTTGAGCGCCTTTTTTATTTAGTGCTTTCTTCTTTGTGTCATCACCGTACAGCCAATCGACGCACTGATAATGGTGGCCAGTGCCAGCCATTGTGTCCACAATAAAGTTTCGCCTAAGAATACAAAACCGGAGAGTGCTGCAACAGCAGGTTCCAGGCTCATTAGAGTGCCAAAACTCAATGCGGTTAAATTACGCAGTGCAATCATTTCCAAAGTAAAGGGTAAGGCACTGGCAAGTGCAGCCAAAATAACAAAATACATGAGGCTGCTTGGCTCAAACACATGAGCAGGCATTCCCGCGAACAGTGCAATCGGCATCAGCACCAGCATGCCGACGAACATGCCCAGACACACGGTATGATTCCCTGATACACCCGAAGGTTTTTGTCCGGCCACGATATACAGTGCCCAGCAGGAACCCGCGCCTAAGGCAAACAGGATGCCAATCGGATCAAGCGGTTGTGCAGCCTGATCAAAGGGAAACAACAGAACCAGCCCCAGAATGGCCAATCCCACCCAGACAAAATCAAATTTCTGCCGGGCATAAAACAGGGCAACACTTAAGGGACCAATAAATTCAAAAGAAACTGCAATACCAAGTGGCAGGCGATCAATCGCCAGATAGAACAGCATATTCATGCCAGCCAGCGCGATGCCATAACTGATAATCGCTGGCCATTTGACTTGGCGGAAATTGATCTGCCAGACCTTAAAAATGAGCGCCAGAATCAATCCACCAAGAAGTAGGCGCATTGCAGAAACGGTCAAGATCGGGAACTGGCCAAATAGATATTTGGCAAAGGAGCCGCTACTCTGCATGCTGATCATCGCGATCAGCAGAATCAGCGGCGCTTGCACCATAGGTGCAATTTTAAGATTTGGCATGACTAAATTTGTTTCGATTTCTCGAAGAGCGGAAGAGCAGCATCAGCTGAGTAAGGCTTAAAAATAAAAACCTTTAAGCAATAAAAAAACCACAGCCCGAAGACTGTGGCTTTTTAAAAACCTGAATTAGAACAATACGCGAACGCGGATTGTACCTTCAAGATTGTGTAGAGTATCGAGTGCTTCCTGAGATGCAGTTGCGTCTACATCCATCACCAGGTAACCCACATCGCCTTTGGTCATTAAAGTCTGACCAGAGATGTTGATGCCGTGTTCAGCAAACAGGTTGTTGATCTTAGACAGCACACCCGGAATGTTTTTGTGGATGTGAAGCAGACGGTGTTTGCCTTCAGTTAATGGAAGCGCGATTTCTGGGAAGTTCACCGCAGAAAGCGTCATACCTTTATCTGAATAAGCTACAAATTTCTCAGCAACTTCCAGACCGATGTTCGCCTGAGCTTCCATAGTAGAACCGCCCACGTGTGGAGTCAGGATCACATTTGGAATGTTACGTAATGGAGAAACAAATTCTTCACCGTTCGCTTTAGGCTCTTTAGGGAATACGTCAACAGCAGCACCCGCAAGATGGCCAGATTTCAATGCTTCAGCCAGATCTTCGATCACCACACATGTACCACGTGCTGCATTGATGAAGATAGAGCCTTCTTTCATTTGCGCGAATTGTTCTTTGGTCATGAAGTTACGTGTAGACGGAACATCAGGAACGTGAATAGAAACAACATCAGCATTTGCAAGAAGTTCGCCCATTGTGCCGACCTGACGTGCATTACCTAATGGTAATTTAGTCACTGTGTCGAAATAGATCACTTTCATACCCAGGCTTTCAGCAAGGACAGAAAGTTGTGAACCAATTGAACCGTAACCAACGATACCTAAAGTCTTACCACGAGTTTCGAACGAACCTACAGCAGATTTGTTCCAGCCGCCTGCATGTGTATCTGTAGATTTTTCAGGTACACGGCGAAGCAGAAGAATCGCTTCAGCGAGTACAAGTTCAGCAACTGAACGTGTATTTGAATACGGTGCGTTGAATACCGGAATACCGCGACGCATTGCTGCATTCAGGTTCACCTGGTTGGTACCGATACAGAAACAACCTACCGCGATCAGTTTGTTCGCAGCTTCAAACACTTCTTCAGTGAGCTGAGTACGGGAACGGATACCAATGAAGTGTGCATCTTTAATCGCTTCTTTCAGTGCTTCACCCTCAAGCGCTGTTTTGCGATAGTCGATATTGGTATATCCAGCTGCATTCAATGTGTCGATTGCGTTCTGGTGAACGCCTTCTAACAATAGAAAACGGATTTTATCTTTAGGTAGAGATAGATGTTGGCTCATTACGGCTCCGCTACAAAGGCCAAATTTAGTCGCCGTATAATAGCACAGGAATGGGGCGGTTATACATTTCCTTGATGACTACAATATCAGCTATTTTTGCAAGTGATAGTAGTGAAAATGATAGAACTGGTTGAATTAAACTATCATTTTCAAAGGTATATTATCAAAATTGTCATTTTTTAAGGGAAAGTCCCAAAAATAGCTTATAATATTGCGCCATGCTGTTTAAGCTGCCAGTTTTGGTGCTTTAATCATCATGTTTCGCCTGCTTTGTATACAGGTTTTAATGCCTGAAAAATATACAAATAAACTGGCGAGGTCTCCCTTGTTTAATTCATGCTAGGTCTGCAAACGATGAATGCTCCAGTCGCTTTAACCCCAGAGTTATTGACCCAATTGACTGCAATTGTGGGTGAAAACCGTATTAAAACTGATGCGGACAGCCTCCAGAATTGGGGTCGTGATCATACCAAACACTTTGATCCAAACCCATCGGTCATCGTTTTCCCATCTTCAACTGAACAGGTTCAGGCAATTGTGAAGCTTGCCAATCAGTTCAATGTTGCAGTAACACCATCAGGTGGTCGTACAGGTCTTTCTGCAGGCGCTGTCGCTGCGAATGGCGAGATTGTGGTGAGCATGGACAAGATGAACCAGATTCTGGAATTCTTTCCGGCAGACCGTATGGTGCGCGTACAGGCCGGTGTAGTGACTGAACAGCTGCAAAACTATGCTGAAGAGCAGGGCATGTACTATCCGGTTGATTTTGCCTCTTCTGGTTCAAGCCAGATCGGCGGGAACATCGGCACCAATGCCGGCGGGATTAAAGTGATCAAATACGGCATGACCCGTAACTGGGTGCTTGGCCTGACTGTGGTGACTGGTAAAGGTGATGTACTGCGTCTAAACAAAGGCATGATTAAGAACGCAACGGGTTATGCACTACAACACCTGTTCATCGGTGGTGAAGGTACTTTAGGTTTAGTCACTGAAGCAGAAATCAAGCTGGAACGTCAGCCACAAGACCTGCAAGTGCTGGTACTGGGTGTACCTGATTTTGATGCGATCATGCCAGTATTACATGCCTTCCAGGCAAAAATCGACCTGACTGCATTTGAGTTCTTCGGTGAGCTGGCGATGCAAAAAGTACTGGCCAATGGTCACGTACAGCGTCCATTTGAAACTGAATGTCCATTCTATGTATTGCTTGAATTTGAAGCGCCGTTTGAGCCGATTATGGACAAGGCAATGGAAATCTTCGAGCACTGTATGGAGCAAGGTTGGGTGCTGGATGGCGTGATGAGCCAAAGTCTTGAGCAAGTACACAGCTTATGGCGTCTGCGTGAAGACATTTCTGAGTCGATTGCTCCATTTATTCCATACAAAAATGACATCTCTGTACTGATCACTCACGTACCGGCATTCATTAAAGAAATCGATGCGATCGTGAATGAAAACTACCCAGATTTCGAAATCTGCTGGTTCGGTCATATCGGTGACGGTAACCTGCACTTGAATATCCTGAAACCGGCTGACCTGACCAAAGAGGAATTCTTTGCGAAATGCCAAGTCGTGAACAAGTACGTATTTGATACTGTGAAAAAATATGACGGTTCAATTTCTGCGGAACATGGTGTGGGTATGACCAAGAAACCTTATCTTGAATACACCCGTTCAGCTGAAGAAATCGAATACATGAAAGCCTTGAAAAAAGTGTTCGATCCAAATGGCATCATGAACCCAGGCAAACTATTCGATCTTTAATCAGAATAGATTTACAAAAGCGCATCGAAAGGTGTGCTTTTTTTATTGCTCTGTAACTGGACTTACAGAGTCTAAATAGCGTTAAGCTGAAAAGCTCGGCATGATAATTTCTGCATAATAAAGATAATCTGGGTTAAACAATATGTTACGGTTATTGGCGGTTACAATTTTAGGTCTGGGTGTGATGACATCAGGTTGTACAACCACCCAGAAAGTGATTGCAAAAGTGCAGTCTTCTTCAGATACACCTTTGGATCAGGTGCTAAAAATGAGGCCTGACCTGCGTGAAGAACTGGCAACAGTCGAGATACGTCAGTTTTTTAATCGTGTTGAGTCACCGACGGTTGGACAGGTAAAAGTGACTGAAACAGGTTTGATGGATGACTCGGTGAGATCGATTCAGACCATTTATCATTTTAGAAAAGAAGAGAAGAACTGGAAAATGCACAATACTGAGAAGCTCTATCAATGTGTACGCGGCTCAAATACCAAAACTGTCCAGAAAGCAGTCTGTCCATAATAATGTTTGATCTTTAAACAAAACTTCGTTAAAAGCGTATCTTATTGATGCGCTTTTTTGTTTTAGAAAAGAGGAGTTAATGGACTCAAATATATTAGCCGCCACAATTGGTGTTATTGGGGGATTTTTAGCTTCACTTTCACTATTCTACTTAAATAGGTTTCATACTAACTACGATAAAATAAAATCAGAAAAAATCCTACGAGAAAAATTATTGTATCGTGAGAAAGATAATGAACTAGAGGCAGATAAAATTTTTATTTTTTCTTTACCCGCTCTGAAAAGAGAAGTCTATTTAAATTGTCATGTTAATTGGGATAGTGGCATCACGCTTAATATAATGAAAGGTAATGAAGATTTAATATGGTTCTTAAGATTCTGTTGGTTAAGTTTGGTAAGGTTTTTTCCTCAAGACCATTTTTCAGCAGAAGGGCATATTGATTATATTGATAAACTTATTACGGATAGGGCTAACTATCATTACTCTAGATTGGACTGTAGTGACCAATTAAAAAGTGGAAATATTTCAAAAATAACTTTAGGATATTCGATAGCAAAAGATATTGATCAACTGATTATAGAGTTAGTAGAACAACTTCTTCCTTTTGAAGATTCTAGAAAAGAAAAATGGTTTCAAGACTGGAATACTGGATAATTTACTTAATTATCATAAGAATATAAATATATAATCTTTATTGAATTAACTTGGAAGAGCTATAAATTCTTTTAATTTTTAGTTTTTCACTCGTGCTTATGAACCGGATGATTTGAGGTTAATTCAGAAAGAGAAAAATATAATATTTTGATTAGACCCTTCAAAAAGAGAACGGATTTAAAAATAGTACTCTGCTAAAATTCCTGCTTTCTATTTTAGATAAAGCTCATTCTGCTTCATCCGGCAGACTGACAATAAAAACTCCCATGCAAAATATCCAGACCCAAAAACTGACCCGTGCCACACTCATGTTCCCGCTGGCACTGGTGCTGTTTGAATTCTCCGTCTATATCTGTAATGACCTGATCCAGCCGGCCATGTTGGCCATTACCCGTGATTTTGGTGTAAGCAGCTCCTGGGCACCATCTTCCATGTCCTTTTTCCTATTGGGTGGAGCATTTGTTGCCGCAATTTTAGGACCCTTATCAGACCGATTAGGCCGTAAAAAAGTCCTGTTGGGTGGCGTAGCATTTTTTGTAATCTGCTGTCTGGCAATTTTACTCACACCGAATATTCAAAGCTTCCTGTTCCTGCGCTTTTTACAAGGTTTTGGCTTGTCCTTTATTGCTGCTGTGGGTTATGCCGCGATTCAGGAAAGTTTTGAAGAACGCGATGCCATTAAAGTCATGGCACTTATGGCCAATGTCTCCTTGCTAGCACCACTTTTAGGGCCAGTAGTCGGTGCCTTTATGATTGACCATGTCTCATGGCACTGGGGTTTTATCGGCATTGCCTGTCTGGCATTTCTGAGCTGGTTTGGACTAAAAGCGAAGATGCCGAATCCGAATATCAGTATTCCCAAACAGCCACTCAGCTATATTATCGATGACTTTAAGCAGGTCCTGAAAAATAAGCGTTTCGTGATCATGACCATGGCATTACCGCTGGTGAGCTTGCCATTGATGCTATGGATTGCATTATCTCCCGTGATTCTGGTTGAAGAACTAGGCTTGAGCAGCATGCAATATGGTTTGGCTCAGTTTCCGGTATTGGGTGGCCTGATTCTGGGCAATATCATTCTGCTAAAAATTATCGACAAGATGCCGCTCGGTAAAACAGTAATGCTGGGTGTGCCATTGATGCTGTTCGGAACCATTTTGTTGTTAGTGGGAATGTTGATTCCAGACTATTTTCTGCATTGTCTGATTATCGGTACCACTTGCATCAGTCTGGGTGAAGGGATCAGCTTCTCAGTATTGTACCGTTTTGCGCTGATGTCATCTGAAGTGTCTAAAGGCACGGTTGCGGCAACGGTATCTATCTTGATGATGCTGAGTTTCTTTATCGTGATTGAAGTGGTCAGAATTGCTTATGAAGCTTTTGATCTTTTGGCTTATTGCGGCGCCTCGTTTATTTTAATTGCACTCTGGTTTAGCTTGCCACGTATGCAGCTAAAACAGGTGATGCTGGAAAGAAAAGGGCGAGGGGAGTTTTAAAAGAATTTCTCCCTTTTAAATGTTTAATCGAATGAAGCTATTTACTTTATATGCCTCAAATAAAAGTATGGAATGTTCTCTCTCCCTATGGGAGAGAGTTAGAGAGAGGGAAATATTAATAAAATAACCTCACCCTTGCGCAGCAGTGCTGCTTGTATCTTGATTGATATAGTGATTAGCTACCACTATACGCAAATTGTAGAGTTTGGAGTGCTGCTAAAATCTTAAATTTGAACCTGAGATAAAACCTACAATTTGCCCTTATCCCTCATACAACTCTGAACGGTAACTAAGCACTTTGATGCTGTATTCACAAGGTAAGATGATGGTTAATGGGATAAAAATCATAGCTTAAACTCAAGGAATATCACCATGATTATGCTAGGTATTGATGTCAGTAAAACCAAAATAGATTGTTGCATTTTCCCTCAAGGTTTGACTGGAAAAAGAAAAAATAAAATATTTACTAATACAGAAAGTGGCTTTGGCAGTCTGCTCAAATGGCTCATCACTCTTAAAATTGAACCTGATCAAGTGACAGCAATCATGGAAGCGACTTCGGTTTATCATGAGAATTTGGGATATTATCTATATGATGCAGGTGTAAAGGTTTGTGTGGCTAATCCTTCACGAGTAAGAGCCTTTGCCAAAGGCATGTCCATGCTAAATAAAACGGATAAAGCTGATAGTGAAGCTCTTTCACGTTATGGTTACACCGCAAAGTTAATCATATGGCAGCCTGAACCTGAAAATGTCAGATTATTAAAAGCTTTACTAGGCAGACGAGATGTCTATCTAGGTAGTCTATTGCAGGAAAAGAATCGACTTGAAAAGGCGCAGTCCACTCATACCTCCGTTGTTGTGATTAAATTACTTGAAGAGAATATTGAGTATTTAAATCAGCAACTTGAACATATTGATAAGTTAATAAATAATCACATAGATCAAGATCCAACATTGAAACAGGATTTGAAATTACTGCAAACTATTCCTTCAATCGGTGAACGATCAGGCTTATTACTGTTGGGGTTATTTCATTCGCACAAGTTTGAAAAAGCAAGTCAAGCTGCTGCATATGTAGGTTTGGTTCCAGTACATCAGTTGTCTGGCAGTTCAGTCAACAAGCAAAGTCACTTATCAAAAGCAGGTGACAGTAAAATACGCTCAGTATTGTATATGTCGGCATTAACAGCGATTAAATATAATCCACACATTGAAGCTTTATATCAACGATTATTAAGCCAGGGTAAAAATAAAATGTGTGCTTTAGGTGCTGCAATGCGCAAGCTTATACATCTGTGTTATGGCGTTTTAAAACATCAGACTGCCTATCAAAGAGATTATTTAGTGGTCGAATAATCTCAAAACCTGATTGACTACCAAGACGGTATCTCATCTCCTAAAAGGAGAGAAAACGTCCATGATGGATTTAATAATAATTAGAATTCAAAAGTTAAATTTCAGCCGGCTGCTCCAACTTCTTTAATTTCATATCAAAGATAAATGGCCCAAATGGCAGAATCGAAGCGATCAAGCCCAGAATAAACATACTCAGAGACCATTTCTGTTTTTCGCAGACCGCAAATAACACCACAAGAAAAAGCACGAAAAGAACGCCATGACCCATGCCGATATATTTCACCAGAATCGGGTTATCCATCATGTACTTGACCGGCATGGCAATAAATAACAGCAGCAGAAATGAAATACCTTCAAGCAATCCAACCAGACGTAAAGTTTTAATATTCACGCGCGCTCACTCTTCTATGTCCTATTCAATCAGGCTTGAGTGTACCCAATCTGCCGATTTAAGCAAAAGAAATTTATAGAATAAAATTAATTATTTTAGATACTTATATCCTAGTAATCTGCTTGGTTATTTGATTTCAACCGCCAGTAACTGCTGCCTTAAAGAGAGTAATTCTGGCAAGGTTTCCAGTAACAGACTGATCTGTTTAAGTACTAGCAGCAGGTGGGTGGAAATATGTTCCTGCTGACTCAGCTGCCGGATTTCTGACAATTGGCCTTGAATGTCCTGCTGCGGTACATTTTCAAGATTTGACAGGGCATTAGTTAAAGTCTGCTGACAGGCAGAAAGCAGTTGCAGAATCTGCGGATCAGATACTTGTTCACGATGGCTACCCAATGCGGAAATATAACTGAGCTGACTGTGACTATAAACCAGATAGCGAAAGGCATTGCGAATCAGCACCGGATCGGGATTCGGTTCGGTACTCAGACTGGAAATCATATTGGAAAGGTCAATCTGGGCATTGTGGGCCAAACGACGTGCTGTCCGATAAGCAATGCTGTTATTTTTGCCATACTGATATTGCTCCAGAATAGCCAGTAAATAGTTCAGCGTCGCTTGGGAAGACTTTTTAATATTGCTGGAAATATTCCGGAAATTCCAGTCAGGCCAGATACAACTGACCGCCAGCCAGGCAATCAGACAACCAATCAGGGTATCGATAATGCGTGGTAGAATGACTGCATAGCCAGCGCCTTTCAGATTGAAAATCAGCAGTACCACCAAGGTTGCCATCAACGTGGCCATGGCATATTTCTTGGAACGCAAATAGAAAAAACCGACACCGAAAATCACAGTAAGCAGCAACTGGCCTTCAATACTTGGTACAAAATACAGGATCGGGATGCCTAAAATGACGCCGAGTAATGTACCTAAAGTCCGCAGTTTTAAACGGCTTTTAGTGGCGAAATAACTGATCTGGCACACAAATAAACTGGTCAGCAATATCCAGTAGCCATTTTTGGCAAAGGGCAATAGGGAAATGGCATAGCCAACCAGAAAGACCAAAGCGATCCGCACCGCATGACGAAATAGCGCCGATTGTGGTCCCAAATGGGGTTTTAATTTCAGCCAGAAATCTGCGGGTCCACGCAGGTCATCATCAAACAGGCTGGAATCATCAAAATGCTTTGGATAATCCGAACGGTAAATGGCTTGTCCATCCTGCAAATGTTGCAGCTGTTCATGCACACTGAGCAGATTGCTCAGAATGAGCTGTAAGTTTTTTACCTCAATATTCTGTGGATGCTGGGCAATCCAGTCCTGCATGGAGGCTTCTAATGCTTTGAGTGCCAGCTGATGCTGTTCAGGAAGTTGATAGGTTTCATTACGCAGTACACAAGCAGCCAGCTGCTGACAGGCAAGTGCCTGCAAGTGAATATTTTTCTGAATGCGGAAAATCAGATCGGTACGGCTAAAATGCTGGTGAATCTGCTCATAATGCAGATAGTTGGCAGTTGCCTGCTCATGAATATCCTGAGTCAGAAAATAAAGGTTCAGCCAGTAAATGGTTTTATGATTCGGACGCGAGGCTTTGAGTCGGGTCAGTAAAGAATCTTTGGTACGGTTAAAGCTTTCAATCACTTGAGTATTTTTTAAAGAAAGTTCGTAGAGCAATGGCTCGACATTATTCTGATTATCGGGATCAAATAATTTGGCTTTAGTCGATAGCAGCTCCGCCATCTGTTGCAGATTGATGGACAAATTTTCCTGAACCTGCAAGGTGGGGCGAATCAGGTAAAACAGAATAGAAGTCAGGCCATACCACAGCACCCCAACTATAAAATACAGCGGCTGTTCGTACCAGTGCGCATATTCTCCCAAGCCAAACATGGTGTAAATGGACAGCAATACAGTGCCAAAAGAAATGGTGGCATAGCGCTGTCCCAAAGCACCCATCAAGATAAATACAGCACTAGAAAGTGATAACCACAGTGCAAACCAGATTTTATAGGGATGCAGAAATTCCAGCATGCTACTGACTGCAAAAAACAGCAGCATGACCAGCCCCAGATTGCGTAGCCTTAAACTTAAACGGTCATCAAAATCGGTCAGGGCAGTGGCAATTGCTCCTAAAGTGACCGGAACAATCAAGGTCTCATAGCCGAGAAGTTTTAGACCAAAAGTCGTCCCTGAAAGCACAATAAACATCTGCAAACAGTAAGTCATCAAGGCACTGGACTGAAAAGGTAACAGGGCTTTTTTAAGTATGTGATGAAGAGGATGTAACATGGAATCTGAGCTATTCACAAGAATATGATCCGTGGTATTTGACTGCCGGTTTTAAATGCAATTTAAGCGCCAATTTCAGAAGAAATGTCTACTAAAAAACGGGCAAGAAGCCCGTTTTTGAATGCTAATCATCTGTAATAAATCAGATCACACCACAGGCAATACGTTCACCGCCACCGCCCAATGGTAATGGGTTGTCAGAATAATTGTCGCCACCGGCATGTACCATAATCGCACGACCCTGAACATCAGCCAGTTTCAGACGTGGCGCAAGCAGGGTGACATGTGCAGTTCCATCTGTATTAACTTTCAATGCGGGTAAATCACCGAGATGACCGGTTGTTGGCGTACCGTGATGTGGAGCCTGATTTGGATTGTAATGGCTACCTGCAGCCAGTGCTGCGCCCATCTTGCCGTCTTTCATGGCAGGCGCACATGAACCATTTTCATGAATGTGGAAACCACGCTCACCCGCAGGAAGCTGTTTCAGATTAGTACGAATCACCAAGCCAGCCGGGCTGTCACTCAATAATACGGTACCAATCGATTCACCGACGCCCTGTGCAGAAACTGCATTCAGGGTCACGGTTTTAACATTTTCAGTCGAAGTGGAGGTTGAAGCGCAACCGGTAAAAAGTGCGGCACTGACTGCGCACAAAGCTGTAAGTTTAAATAATGAAGACATAATTATCACACCTTGATCTTTATTCTGCTTTTCGGAATCTATTGAAACAGAGCAAGACCAAAAGCACTATAGAAAATCAGTACTTAAATGTTTTAATTTGTTTAAGCCAGTCAGTCTTGTGATTTCGGTGCCTTGTTACGGCGCAGACGGAATTTTTTCTTCGGTTCAACCTCATGCGCCATAGTGGCTTTAGGCATCATCAAAGGTTCGTTCAGGTTGCTTTCATGCAGCCATTCACGCCAGATGGCCAGTAGTACGGCCAGAATCACCGGTCCAATAAAGACACCGACCAGACCAAAGCTGGCAATACCACCCAAAACACCAAACATAATCAGCAGGAATGGAATCTGTGTTGCACCCGAAATGACCAGTGGACGAATCACGTTGTCCGCTGTACTCACAATACAGACACCCCAGACCATGACGCCAACGGCTTCAATGGTTTGTCCTTGCGAGAACAGCCATAGCGAAACTGCACCATAAGCAACGGGAGGGCCAAAAGGAATTAAGGCAAAGATAAAGGTGATAATGGTCAGTACCATCGGGTTCGGTACACCAGCCACGAAATAGCTGATACCTGCCAGCAAAGACTGGGCAATTGCTGTTAAGCCTACCCCATAGACCACCGCACGTGTGGTATCTGAAATTGTCGCCAGATAATGGTGAATACGTGGACCGACTACCATCTCAAAGGCTTTACGCACCTGATTCAGAATGGTATGACCATCACGGTAGAAGAAGAATAACGACAGTACGGCAAAACACAGCTTGAAGACATTTTTACTGATTTCATTCAGTACAACTTTACCGTAATTCAGATGACCCTGAATCCAGACGGAAATGGTCTGTGCAATACTGTTTGGATCGGCATTTATCTCATTCAGGGTACGGGTAATTTCCTTACCTACAAGTGGCAGGCCACGAATAAAATCTGGAACGCTAAGATGACCTGAGAATACCTGTTTTTGCAATTCAAAATACAGGTTCCGACCTTCGTGCTGCAGCATAAAAATGGCAAAAATAAAAGGTAGACCAAACACCAGAATCACACCCAGAATCATAATAGTCGCACTCAGTGTCGGCCGATTGCCACTCATTCTTAAGATCGACTGATACAACGGCCAGGTCATGTACGCAATAATGGCTGCCCAAACTACAGGAATGATGAAATACTTGAGTATGTGAAAACTCAGAAAAATCAGAATGAAAAACAGTCCAAATAATAAGACTTTTTGTAGTGTGGGCGCGTATTGTTGCACTGAATTTAGAAGCTCATTTTTTTAGGTCATGTCAGGCATATTAACTGAAAAAAAAGCGATCGAAAACGATAGTACAGGAAGTAGTACTATTATTTTCCTAAGAATAAAAAGAAGAGGCAAAAATAACAGAACTAGAACCATTGGCTTGGATCGTCAATAATGGCATTCAATAAAGGTTGCCATTGATCCTGTAATTCCCGGTACATCTTCTGCTGTTTGTCAAAAATAGACAGGCCTTGCATGGCCAGCCGGCTATAGGGTGCACGTTCAGAAATCCAGGCAACCGGTTGCTGATCAATTTTATTGAAAAACTGCTGAATGTCCTGATTGCTGGCTGCATTAGGTTTGGTGCGGTTGGCGAGGAGCAGAATTTCAACCTTGCCTTTACGGATGCGTTTAATGTCCTGCAAATGCTTGAGAAAACGGCGCGTAGAATCAATATCAAAAAATGAAGGCTGCAGCGGCGTAATGATGGCATCTGCTTCACTGATTAACTGCTCGGCATGATCTTCATTCAGCGCTCCGGGTGCATCGATGATCAGATATTCCAAGTTTTTAGGCGCATCCCCAATCGATTTGGCATTTCGCCAGTCCAGACTCTGAATCGGCGCGGCATCTTTTGGGCGATGTTTCAACCATTGCAAGGTTGATTTCTGGCTGTCCGCATCAGCCAGAGCAACTTTATAACCCTTTTGTGCCAGGGCAGCTGCCAAGCTAATTGCAGTAATGGTTTTACCACAGCCACCTTTCTGATTTGCAACTAAAATAGTTTTCATGACCCGGGATGATTTAATTCTGCTCCCGCCTAGCATATCATTCTTTGCAGGCTTACTGGATGGCAGACCCTTTCAACTTCAGTCGAAGGTAGGCAGCAAAATAAAGCAGATTAGGAAGATTGAATGTCCATTGGAATGGCTATGCTGATTGGTGCCTGTATTGGAGTGGTTTTAACTACCCTGATTCTGGGCCAGACGCGAAATGGTCGAATTAAAGCAGAATATGAACAATATATTGCCGAGCTGGAGCTGGAACATCAGCAAGCTTTAGTTGCTGCACAAAAACGCAGTGTGAATACCAGTCGTGCGGTACTCAAAGGCAAAATGGCCGAGCAGTTGGCACCGATCATGCCAGAGTTTCAATATCTGCCTAGTGATGCCAAATTTTTAGGTGATCCGGTGGATTATGTGGTCTTTGATGGTTATACCGATTTTCGTGATGGTGAAGGGCTGGCTGAAGATATTGAAGTGGTGTTGATTGATATTAAAAGTGGGGGTGCACGTCTGACCAAAGGCCAGATGGCAATTGCTCAAGCCATTCAGGAAGGGCGGGTACGTTTTGAAACCATCCGGATTGATTTTGAAGACTGAAGGACAGCAAGCTTTAACTCTACACTATGGATAAACTGATTATTGCCGCAGCACTGTTTGCGCTTGGACTATGGATCTGGTCGGAATACTTTCGGGCGATTCCGAATCTGGAGCAGGCCGGAGTACTCAAAAATTTTCAGGTAAAATCGATTGAGCCGCATCAGGCTGAATATCGCGTACTGGCTAAACAGTATTATGGGCCTGAGCGGCGTACCATTCATCCAGCCAGTCCAGTGGTGGGAAGCTTTAATGATCTGGCCTATGTCAGCAATATTGATCTGTTACTGGCCGCACCGAAAGTATCCAGTACTGTATTTAAACCATTCAAGCTTGAGCAGGACAGGCGTTGTTTCAATATGACCGCTACAGACGCACAGGCCAATCCTGCGAACATTCAACCTCATTTGCTGAACCTGAGTGTGATTGCCGCCAGCGAAGTTGTTGCCAATAAGGTTCGCCGTTTAAAAGCAGATCAGCGGATCTGGCTGCAAGGGGACTGGGTACAGGTCAAATCAGCGACCAGCCAGCAAGAATTTCAGGTTGGAATAGGCAATCCAAGATCAGCCCAATGCCGTCTGTTTAGAATAACTGATTTAAAAGTGCTGGATTAAAGCGGTTTATGTACTCGTGCCAGCAGCATACGCTGACCAATCTTTGGAATACCTTCTGCATCGATATAATGAACTTCATCCAGTTCAAACCCAGCCTCTAAAAGAGCGGTTTCAATATCCCGGTTGAGATGACAGCCATCTGCCACTTTCTTCTGAATCGGGGTGAGTAAATGCTGCAAGCGCTGAATGTTGAGATGCTCTCGGTTTAATACATGCTCAACCAGATGAAAATGGCCGCCTGGCTTCAGAACCCGGTAAATTTCATGCAGACTTTGATGCAGATCTGGAATACTGCATAAGGTCCAGGTTAATACGATATTTTCCAGACTATTTTCTGCAAAAGACAGGACTTCTGCGCTCGCCTGAATCTGTTCGACTGCAAAAGGGCTTTGACTGATGCGCTGCTCAGCCAGTTTAAAAATGTCCGGGTTAGGTTCCAGCGCATAGACTTTATCTACGGCCTGATAAAAAGGCAGATTCAGTCCTGTACCAAAGCCAATTTCCAGAACTTCACCTGTAATAGGCAATAATAATTCGCGGCGTAAATCCATCAGGGATGGGGTCTGCATAACCTGATTCAGCAGATGCGGAAAAATATGTTGTTGATAGAATTTATACAGCATGGTCGCATTCAAATGATTCTTAGACAGGCTTAGATTAACCGAAAATAATGGGATTAACTAAAGTTCTCCGCTCACCAAAATTGATCAACTTGTTACTAATTTCAACTATTTATTCATTAAAAAAATTGTACTATCAAGCAAGATATTCTTGAAAAGATTTGATGGAATAAAGACAGAATTATGTTCAAACATCTTCGATACTATGCTTTGGCGGCCAGTCTTTTACTACCGCTTTATGGTCACACTTCTGTAGACCATAATGTTGCCAAAGGACTGCCACCAATGGCCAAAGACCAATCTATTTCAGTCTTGCAGCCGTTTAAAGGTGATTTCCGTATTTTGGGATCAAAAATTTATACCGACGACGAGCAGGCTAAGTTCTCTCCGATCGATTATGCGGTGAGTTGGGGGCTGTTTGCACAACCTGAAATTGCCCGGCACATTACAGTCAATCAGTATAACCGTTATCTGAACTGGAAAATGGATCGCGTGCCAGTGCCCATTGAACAGGCCAAACAGATGGTATCCAATATGCACATCATTCCTGCCAATCCACAAATTGCCAAAGCAATTAAACAGGTGAAACGTGGTGATCTGGTGCGTTTGCAAGGTGAACTGGTGGAAGTACGTGATAAAGATCTCGTCTGGAAATCTTCCTTAACCCCAACCGATACTGGTGATGGTGCTTGTGAAGTGTTTCGGGTCAGCTCAATCAAGTGGGTTGAGAAAGTAGGTAAAGGTTGAAACTGGAAAACTTTTAAAGCTTTCTAAAAGGGGCGTTTGGAGTGCTTCTAAGTGGCTTGGCTTTCTTGATATTTAATTTATTTTAGCCTCAGAGTTTTTCATTTTTAAATTGAACTACTTCTTCAAAAAAAATTTAATCTTAAATATGGATGTCATCTTGTTCTGTTATTTTGATATAAAAAACCGCCAGAAATAGGCGGTTTTTTATATTAAAGACATGCTTATTTGGCAGCTAGAGCTTCACCTTCAAAGGCAATGCCATCCCAGCCATTTTGCATGAACTGGCGGATATTCTGGTGATCCGTTGCTTCTGGTGTGGCCAGTACAGCCGCATAGTGTTCTGCAAACAGGCTCAAGGTTTGTGCCTGATCTAGGCCATTCAATTTGGCAAATGAAAATACTTTGGCACTGCCTTGGTTTTCAGTGGCAGCATTAGCCTGTTGACCATTTTTAAAAGCAGTGGGTGTATGAGCATAGCGCGCATCGATATATGCAATCACATCTGCAAATTTAGCTTCGCCCGCAGCCAATTGAGCCAGTAATTCCTGAGCCATGTGGATTCCCTCTAGACTTAAATCAATTTGAATGGCGTCGAATATACCAATTTTTTGGCAAAGATCCATGTTCATTCTGCAATTTTAGGTGCATGATGTTATTCATTATTCTCGTCCCACATGGTGGCTGACGAAAGATTTAAGATCGAATAAAGACGGAGTAGACATGAACTGGCTTTTGGTGGCAATGGGCGGCGCGATCGGGGCAACACTGCGTTATGGAACAGGAATGTTGATTGCCAAGCCACAGATGCTATTTCCGTGGCCGACCTGGTGGATCAATATTATAGGTTGCCTGTGTGCCGGGATTTTCTTTGCCTTTAGCCAGAAATACAGTTTCCTGCAAAGTGAAGCGCGGCTATTTTTGATGGTAGGCATCCTGGGTGGCTTTACGACTTTTTCCAGTTTTGGTCTAGAAACTTTTCAGCTGCTTAAGCAGGGTGCAGTCACGATTGCCCTAAGTTATGTGATCTCTAGTGTGATTGTCGGAGTATTTATGCTGGGGGTGGGCTTTTATTTAACCCAGCTGACTTTGGCACAAGCATAAAAAAGTCAGGAAATTGGAGGTAATTTCCTGACATAAACCACGATTTAAATTGAGAGAAAAATCGGAGGTTTTAAGTTTAACCACGTTTAAAACGGGCAAAACGTTTGTTAAAGCTCGCTACGCGACCTTCATTACTGGTTTGACGTTGCTCACCGGTATAAAACGGATGTGAAGCACTCGAAATATCCAGGGTGACATAAGGATAGGTTTTACCTTCATATTCCTTGGTCTGGCTAGAAGTCATGGTGCTGCCAATCACGAAGTAGGCATCAGCATTGGTGTCATGAAATAAAACTTCTCGATATTCGGGATGAATGTCTGGACGCATCGTAATATTCCTCTTGTAATTTAAGAGTAATGTTATAATGTAACATTTTATATTTCAAGTGAAGTAGGGTTACAGCTTGTAAGCTTATTACTGTAACCTAACTGCGACTTGGCACAATTTCCTCAAATACATCGCTCAAATCATCATGTACTTTCAAATGAATCAGGTTCCAGTATTGTCCGGAAATAGTACGGTTTACCATCAGGGTATCTGGCGAAGGTTTGAACACATCCCAATATTTCAGAGAAGGTTTGAGCAATTCCATTCCATCATGATGTGCTGAGTTTTCAGCAAAATCATAATTGGTAGTTAAAGGACGCATCAGTACTTCTAGCCATTGCTCATACAGATCGGCCGGGAATTTTCCGGTCTCTGTCAGGGTATGCAGGGCATCTAGTTGCTGTTCAATGGTCGAAATATCCTTGTCACGAGCTGCATGGATCAATTCCTTGAAATGAGTAATGATCTCGGTAGAAAGGGTTTTAACACCGCCGTAATCGTAAATAATCACCGAGCCATCTTCACGGAAGGCGAAGTTCCCTGGATGCGGATCACAGTGGAAACGTTTCAGATAGAAAATTTCCTGACCAATCGCACGGAATAGACGGCGGCCTAGGGCATTACGGGTTTCTAGCGGCCATTGGCTGGCCGTTTCCATACTCTCACCCTGTTCCAGGCTTAGGGTCAGAATATGGCGGGAAGAATATTCACTAAATACTTTCGGAATCACAATTTGATGATCGAGCGATTCATGAAAGGCACGCGCCACTTCCAGATTCTGAGCCTCAATTTCATAATTGAGTTCATTGTCCAGACTATGCTGGATTTCCTTAAATAGCTGATCCTGCAACTTGCGGTCAATTTTCAGTACACCCATCAAACGCAAAGCGAGACGAACCTGTTTCAGGTCACTTTCACAGGCTTCTTCCACTCCTGGATATTGCACTTTGACCACAACCTGCTGGCCATCGGGTAGAGTCGCTTTATGTACCTGTCCGATCGAGGCTGCGGCAAAAGGCTGCTCATCAAACTGCTGGAATAGATCCTGCAAAGACTTGCCTAATTCTTTTTCGACCTGTGACTGGATCTCTTTAAATGGCATTGGTGGAGCCTGACGTTGCAATTTGGAAATGGCTTGAGCAACTTCAGGTGGGAAAATATCTTTATATTGCGAGGCAATCTGGCCGACTTTCATCACCGCACCTTTCATTTCCCCCAAGGTATCAGCAATCTGTACTCCAATATCCTGAAATAATTTACTGCGTGCAGCATTTTTCTGCTCTTCATCCGCAGTTAAATTTTTAATCGAATTGGATAGGGTTTTACTTGCAATACTTGCGGTCATTCCAGCCAATTTCATAAAGCGGCGACCAGGCGTTCGAGCCGTTTTTGCCATGCGAGATTCCTCAAAATCACCATTTTTATGGGTGTATTTGATCATAGGTGACAAACTATAAATTGCCTATATTTAATTGTAGATGTTATGTTGCAAAGCTTCTCAAAGTGTTCATATTTGCTTGATATTGTTCACTTGATTTATGCAATTTTTAAACCATTTTGTCGTCTGTACGGCAGTTTTTGAATCAATTATTTAATTATTCTGAAAGAGCAAAGCACGATTTTTAAGTTCCTTTCCATGATGAAAGGCTTACAATAATGGCACCTCAAGATCAAGAAATTTCAATGAAAGTCTATCGATATTTTACTGGCAAAGATGATGTAAATTTTTGTGCCCGTGTGACCAAGGCACTCAATGAAGGCTATGAACTTTATGGTGCACCGACCATGACCTTTAATGGAACAGATGTCATTGTCGGGCAAGTGGTGATTAAGGAAGTGTCAGATGAGTCCGAGATTCCACAGGGATTAAAAGATGCATTAACTCAGTAATTCAATGCATCTTTTTAAATAATAAGAGGATTAGGCACGCTGGCTTAAACGTTTGTTATTGCCATAAAGCCGTGCCAGCAATAAAACACAGGCCACGCTCAGACCGACAATCAGACCGACCCAGACGCCTGCCGCCCCCATATCTCCAAAACGGGACAAATAAACCCCCACCGGGAAGGCAATCACCCAATAGGCAATCATGGTGATCCACATTGGGCCTTTGGTATCCTGCATACCGCGTAAGCAGCCTGCAGCACTGATCTGCCAGGCATCCATCAGCTGATAGGCCACTGCAAAGAGCACCAGATAAAGCGCGATCTGGGTCACCATCGGGTCAGAAGTATAGAGCGCTACGATTTCACTACGGAACACCCAAAGCATCAGCATGATCAGCAGAGCTAGAATCGTCCCGGTCATCAGACCTAAACCTTGTACTCTACGCATGGCATCCCAGTTCTGTTCACCATAGTAAGTTCCCACCCGAATGGTCAGCGCAATAGCCAGAGACATCGGAATCATGAATAATTGTGAGGTAACGGAAATAGCAATCTGGTGAGCGGCCACAATGGTTTCACCTAATGGACTCAAGACAATCGCTGCGGTACTAAAAATACTCACTTCAAAGAAAATTGCCAGTCCGATCGGAAAGCCCAGCTTTAAAATCCGTTTCAGCCAATATCCGTTCAGCTTTTCCCAGTGACTAAATGGCTGACTGCTTTGATAGACCCGATTTTTAAAAATATACAGTGCCAGACTCATTAACATGAGCCATTGCAGAATTGCTGTAGCAAAACCACAACCGGCACTGCCCAGTGCCGGAATAGGGCCAACTCCATACATAAAAATGAAGTTTAATGGAACCAGAAGCAGTAGCGCCATGAGGCTAATGGCAGTGACCGGACGCGGATAACCAATGGCCTCAGAATAGCCGCGTAAAGCCGCATACATAGTCACAGCAGGCATACCAAAACCGATCGCATGCAGGAACAGGCCAGCTTTAGGTTGAAGGCTTTCTGGAACACCTAACAAAGGTAAAGTGAGGGGCAAAGCTTGCAACACCAGACCCGCAATTACCCCAAGGATGAATGCAACCCATAATGATTGCCGCGCAATTGTGGCAATTTTTTCAGGTGTACGTGCGCCTTTAGCTTCCGCTACCAAAGGTGTAGTGGCGATCATGATGCCACTGAAGAGTAGCATGACTGGAATCCATAGCCCGACACCAACTGCAATCGCTGCCAGATCAGTCGGTGAGAGACGCCCGGCCATAATCGTATCAATCAGGCCCAAACCTGCCTGGGAAAATTGTGTGACCAGAATGGGCAACATCAGATGGAACAGCTGTTTTAATTCATAACGACGGGTTGTGGCTGTCAAAACATTCGACACAAAAATTACTCATTAGTGATCATGTGTTTAGAGATAAGGTTTAGCGTTGTAAAGTGAGAAGCACACCAATAAAAATCACCACGCCACCTAAAAGACGTTGCCAGTTCACCGGCATCTTTTCATTGCCCAGCAGACCAAACTGATCGACGATCATGGACATTACCATCTGACCAAAAATAATCATTCCGGTCAGTGTCAGGAAGCCCATTTTAGGTGCAGCATAAATGCTCATGCTGATCGCATAAACACCTAAAAATCCACCTAACCAGAGATACCAGGGAACTGCCATCAGCTCCTGTAAGCCTGGTTTGGGATGTGACTGAAACAGCACGATGCCGGCAAGTACTATTGTACCAATCAAAAAGGAAAAAAATGCAGCTTGAATAGGAGAATATAAATATTCTTTTAATTGGGTATTAATAGCCGTCTGTAAGGTCAGCAAGACCCCGATTGCAAAGACCAAAGGCAATAAAATAAGGAGCTGGGAGGGTATTTTCATAATTTTAACTATCTAATTCTATTTAAATTTTTAGGCATTAGGCGATGGCGATTTTAATTTTAGCAGTGTCGTTGCCGAGTCATGTTAAAATTACGCTAGATCTTGTAGTTGTTTTTGAGTAGTTCTTTGGCTGAATTGAATCCTGCACTTATTCCCTTATCCCTGTATATCCATATGCCGTGGTGTGTACGTAAATGTCCGTATTGTGACTTTAATTCGCATGCCGTACCTGATGGAAAACTCTCTTTGGACCTGGAACGGGAATATCTGCATGCGCTGGTAGAGGACTTTAAAACTCAGGTTGATTTTGCCCAAGGCCGTTCGATTCATAGTGTATTTATCGGTGGGGGAACGCCGTCACTGATCTCTGCTGCAGGTTATCAGTGGTTATTTACAGAACTAAAAGCACTGATTCCTTTTGAAGAGAATTGTGAAATTACACTGGAAGCCAATCCAGGTACAGTGGAACATGATCCATTTGCTGGCTATTTAGCAGCTGGTATTAATCGTCTTTCGATAGGCGTGCAAAGTTTTAATACCGAGCATCTGAAAAAGCTGGGCCGAATTCATAGCAATGAAGATGCGATCTCGGCGATTGGCCTGGCGCGTGACGCAGGATTTCAGCGGATTAATGTCGACTTGATGCATGGCTTGCCTGAACAGACACTGGAGCAGGCACTCAATGATCTTAGACTGGCGGTCGAGAATGGTGCTACGCATATTTCCTGGTATCAGTTAACTATTGAGCCAAATACCATATTTTTCCGTACTCAGCCGATTTTACCGGTCGATGAACTACTAGAAGAGATTCAGGAACAGGGCGAGGCTTATTTGAAAGCCAATGGCTTTATCAATTATGAAGTCTCTGCTTGGCGTAAAGAATTACCCTCGGCACATAATCTGAATTACTGGCAATTTGGTGATTATCTGGCCATTGGAGCAGGGGCGCATGGCAAAGTGACTCAACCGGATGGTGTTTACCGTTTCCAGAAAACCCGTTTGCCTAAAGACTATTTAGCCAAAGTGCCAGCCGAACATTTGCAGTTTAAGCGCATCGAAGCGGCAGATATGCCGTTTGAATTTATGATGAATGCCTTACGTTTAAATGATGGTGTGGAAGCGAAGCTTTATCTTGAGCGAACAGGCTATAGTCTGGATACACTGGATGAATTGCTGACTTCATTGCGCCAACGTCAATTAATGGTAGAAGATACAGAACGTCTGGCATGTACTGAGCAAGGTCACATCTTTTTAAACTCTGTGCTGGAAGAGTTTCTTTAATTGCCTAATCTATCCGAATAATTAATCCAGTTTAAAAAGAAAAAGCCCGATGAGTTACATCGGGCTTTTTCTTCTCTCTCCACTATGCATTTAAGCCATTCGGATTAACGATACTTAGGCGGTAACTTGTGATGCAGGCCATTGTGATGATTTTTGTTGAAGAAGCCTTTATGGATCTTTCTTGCCAAACTTATCATGACGATCATGCTGGTTAAAATGCGCTTTAGGAGGTGCTTTATGGAAGCCAGCTTTATGCGGCATTGGTTTCTTATCAAAATGATGCGCTGATGGGGTTGGATGACGATGATCCGGTCCAGGCGTCGCCATTGCAGACATGGTAGCTGTTGTTGCGATCAAGCCAATCATTAAAGAAGAAACTAGTTTTTCGTGATCATACTCATATTTATTCAATGAGTTCATCATAGGAGTCAGCGATGTAGGGAAGACGGAGCCATAGACAACACTTTTTGTAAATTTCAGAATTTCTTTCAATTTTGTATTTAAATAATTAATAAATAATAAATTTTATTAAAAATTCTATATTTTTATGGGCAATTTTTGATTTTAAAATCATCAAAATTCTTCTCCGTTTCTTCATGTTTTAACGTGAGTGAAATAAGATGAAGAAATTTAGGACAAGATGATGAATGAAAAGCGAATATAATATTTAATTATCTTTTAAATTTAATTGATTGATCTGGAAACTAAAATTAGTCAATTTAAGTTACAAAAAAAGCACTCTAATGAGTGCTTTTTTTCATCTTCGCAATATTAGATTGCAGTGATGTTAGTCGCTGTAGGACCTTTTTGGCCTTGAGCTACGCTGAAAGAAACCTTTTGGCCTTCAGCTAAAGTTTTGAAACCTGAACCTTGGATTTCGCTGAAGTGAGCGAAAACGTCTGGACCATTGTCTTGTTGAATGAAGCCAAAACCTTTAGTTTCGTTGAACCACTTTACTGTACCGGTAACTGTGTTAGACATAATATAACCTATTGAATCTTATGGATTTATAGTCAAAATTTCAGATGACTAGCTGTAACTTTGAAAAATAAAAAGGATGGAGCTTATTGATCTTTAAAACGAAGGTTTATGACTAAAACTGCGATACTTAAAAGAAGACTAACCAAAACAAGAATTTTTCTAGTTATCGCCATCATACCCTGTATTTATAGATATTCAAGTAAATTATATGGATTATTTAATAGACGTCTGAAAATTATAGATATAAATTTGTGTAGTTTGTGTACGCAGCAGATTTTTCTTTGTATCCAGTCATCATTTTGACATATGAAAAAGAGCGCCGTAGCGCTCTTTTTAAAGCTAAAACCTAAACTTTTGACTTAGTAATCAAAACTGAAGTGTTCTGCTGCCAGTGAAGTCATGGTTTTGGATGGATTCACCATTGCTTCAGCATGGCCTTGGGCACGTGGCAATAAACGCTCAAAGTAGAAATCAGCGGTTTTAATTTTCGCTTTGTAGAACTCTGGAACTTCTGCACCATCACCAGCAACCAGTTTCGCTGAAGCCACTGCAGCTTGTTGTGCCCAGAAGTAAGCCATCATTACATAGCCTGAGAACATCAGGAAGTCCACAGAAGCAGAGGATACGATGTCACGGTCTTTACGTGCTGCCAGCATGATACGTACAGTTAACGCATTCCACTGTGCACATAGCTTGGTCAGGTCCCAGGCAAAACGGCGCATGTATTTATTGCGTGCATGCTGTCCACAGAATTTCAGAATTTCAGCGGTGTAATCACGAATCACTTTACCTTTAGAGGTTAGCAGGACCTTACGACCAATCAGGTCAAGTGCCTGAACGCCAGTCGTTCCTTCGTACAGGGTAGAGATACGTGAGTCACGAACGATTTGCTCCATGCCCCATTCTTTGATGTAACCATGACCACCAAATACTTGCATACCGTGGTTAGCTGCTTCATAACCCATTTCAGTCAAGAAGCCTTTCAGAATAGGGGTATAGAAACCTAAGTGATCATCCTGCTGTTCAAATTCAGCAGTATCACCACGCAGCAGGGCATCATTCATGTTATCTGCGATTTTTGCTGCATGATAGATCATGGCACGACCACCTTCAGCAATCGCTTTCTGGGTCAACAGCATACGGCGCACATCGGCATGGTGGATGATCGCATCCGCCACTTTTTCCGGATCTTTTTTACCAGACAGGGCACGCATCGACATACGTTCTTTGGCATATGGCAATGCACCCTGGAACGATAATTCTGCATGACAGATACCTTGAATTGCGGTACCAATACGCGCGGTATTCATGAAGGTAAACATAGCATGCAAGCCTTTGTTTGGCTCGCCAATTAAATAACCCACTGCATTATCAAAGTTCAGTACAGCGGTTGCAGAGGCACGGATCCCCATCTTGTGTTCAATCGAACCACAGTTCACGGCGTTACGTTCACCGATGCCGCCATCTTCAGTGGCAATGAATTTCGGTACGATAAACAGGGAAATGCCTTTGGTGCCTTGTGGTGCATCTGGAAGACGTGCCAAAACGATGTGTACGATGTTTTCAGTTAAATCGTGTTCACCCGCAGAAATGAAGATTTTAGTACCAGAAATCGCATAAGTACCATCAGCTTGTGGTTCTGCTTTAGTTTTTACCTGACCCAGATCGGTACCGCATTGTGGCTCAGTCAGACACATGGTTCCTGACCAGGTACCTGCAACCAGATGCGGTAAATAGGTATTTTTCTGTTCATCAGTACCATACTGGATGATGGTATTGATACAGCCCACACTCAAACCTGGATACATCTGGAAAGACCAGTTTGCCGTACCCATCATTTCTGATTTGATCAGGTTTAAAGACATCGGCAGATTTTGACCGCCAAATTCTTCAGGATAAGACAGACCTTGCCAGCCACCTTGCACGAACTGATCATAAGCTTCCTTGAAGCCTTTCGGTGTGCGTACTTCGCCATTTTCAAAGTGACAGCCTTCTGCATCGCCAGTCTGGTTCAGCGGAGAAAGTACATTTTCACAGAAATCTGCCGCACCTTCTAGGATCATGTCTACCGTATCTGCATCGGCATATTCGCCATTTGACAGTTCTTGGTAATGTGCAGGGTAATCAAGCACTTCATTCATTAAGAAACGAATATCACGTAAAGGAGCTTTATATGCTGGCATGCGTTTAATCCTGATTAAAATAGTTTTGGATTATCTGTATCGATTCTATGATTATTCACATTGGGGATAAAAAAACATTGATAAAGACAACAAATAAAAATGTCAGAAAAGCGAATCGAGAAGATCAGACAAGTTTAAAGATTAAATAAAGGAACTCTCCATCTTTAAATAAGACACTTATATTTAAAAATGCTTATCTGTCTGGACTTTAATCAATATTTAGGGAGATTGTCTAGGGGTGTTTTTGTATGAATTGTACACGAATGTTAGGGTCTAATCATTGGATAAATCATGTCATTAAATCCAATTTAATTTTATTGTTTTTAATGAAAGGAAAAGAGTGAACGAATTAATGACTAACCCGTTCACCTGAAAAATATTCAGAATTAAAGAAAATCTTTCAGCTCAGGTTTTACCCCGTTCCAGATATAAAAAGATTCAATAGCCTGACCGACCAGCATGCCGAAACCCTCAGAAGTAGGGACGCCACGGGCTTGAGCTTGATCCAGAAAAGTGGACGGTTTGCCATAGGCCATTTCATAGGCATGTTTAAACTGTAGAGCTTCAGGTAGTACCAGCGCATCACCACTAAGACTGGCAGAAGTCGCATTAATTATAATATCAAACTCACCGGCTAAATCAGTTAAGGCAATGGCTTGCAGTTCTGCTTGTGGAACAGCGTCTTTTAGATCGGCAACCAATTGTTCTGCACGTGACAAAGTACGGTTAGCAATAACAATCTTCTTCACACCGGCCTGTACCAATGGATAGATAACACCGCGGGTCGCGCCACCAGCACCAATAATCAGGATATCGGTATTTTCCAGAGTCCAGTCAAGAGCACGAATAGCCTCCACTAAGCCTTGTCCGTCAGTATTGTCACCATGCAGAATGCCATCTTTCATCCATAGGGTATTCACGGCTTTGGCGATTTTGGCACGTTCGGTAAGAACCTGGCATTGGGCAAAGGCTTGTTCTTTGAAGGGCACAGTCACATTCATGCCAATACCGCCCTGAGCAAAAAATTCCTGGATATGGGCTGTGAAACCATCCAGTGGGGCAAGGCGTTTGGTATAGGTCAGATCGACCCCGATTTTAGCAGCGAAAGCCTGATGTAGTTCAGGAGAGCGTGATTGTTCGATGGGGTTGCCAATAACGGCAAATTGCTTGCTCATTTCACCATGTCCATGTGCGGAAATGGCCATTAATATACGTGAAAATGCAGGAGGGCTAAAGCCTGTCAGCAGTGAAAAGCAGGCTGGAGTTTAAAGGTTTAGGAACTACAGATTTCAATAATATGTTCGACAAAAAGCAAGGCCATACTAAAGAGGGTTCCGGCAATCGTGAGGACACTCACAAAAATAGCAACTACATCTAGAATCAGGTTATGACTGATGACAGCGGTACTAATCGCACTAATACCAAGCGCCAGAAATAGCCAAAAGGCCAATGTAGCAGGATTAAGGTGAAGCTTAAACATTGTTATTTTTACCTAACAGAATTTATCTTTATCAGAGTCAAGATCAAGGAGTAGATCCTGAAATATCTTTCTGAGTTGCAGTATAGAGGATTTATCCATTAAAAAAGCCCTCGATCTGAGGGCAATTTGTATTTAAATATTTTGATTGCTTTATTTAGTTTTTAATTCTGTTAACCAGTCATGCGGTTTAAGGTAGTAATCGGTCAAGCGTTTTTCTGGTGATCCTTCAGCCCATTCCGAGCGGTATAACCAGCCGGTAAGAGGTGGTAGGCTCACTAGAATCGATTCAATCCGGCCACCCGTCTGCAGGCCAAACAGTGTGCCACGGTCATATACCAGATTGTATTCCACATAACGGCCACGACGGTACAGCTGGAAATCACGTTGTGCTTCAGTATAAGACTTGTCTTGGTTACGCTGGAAAATTGGCAGAATTGCTTCGAGATAACCATTGCCTACAGCCTGTATATACTGAAAACAGGTTTCAAAATCCCATTGATTCAGGTCATCAAAGAATAGGCCACCGACACCGCGCTGCTCATCACGGTGTTTTAGATAGAAATAATCATCACACCATTTTTTATGTTCTTGATAAACCTCTTCGCCAAAAGGCGCACAGAGATCATGCGCGGTCTGGTGCCATGACAGCACATCTTCATCATTTGGATAGAAAGGGGTGAGGTCAAAACCTCCACCAAACCACCAGATCGGATCCTGACCTTCTTTTTCCGCTACAAATAAACGTACATTGGCATGTGAGGTCGGGACATTCGGATTTTTAGGATGGATGACTAACGATACACCCATGGCTTGGGCTTTAGCTCCTGCTATATTCGGATGGCGTTCAGTGGCAGAAGCGGGTAGTTTGGAAATATTGATGTGAGAGAACATCACACCGCCTTTTTCAATTACCGTACCATTTTGCAGTACGCGTGAACGGCCACCGCCACCTTCAGGACGTTCCCAGTCATCAATTACAAATTCAGCTGTGCCGCCACCGGCACGTTCCTGCTGTTCCAGCGCGGCACAAATCCGGGCTTGCAGGTCGAGGAGAAAATCGCGAACGCGTTGAATATCTGCAGAGGTGGGATGCTGCATCAGAACCCTCATAGGGAAATAAAAAGACTGATAACATCAAAGCATAAAATGGCCTAAAAATTAAGGTGTTTTTCTGGATGCTCACCATCTGTAACAACATTCAACCTAATGTTTTAGAGCAATTTGCTTCAGCTCAAATCCGACCAGACTACTAGGTTGAATTCTTTTTTTGAGCTCCGCACAATAACCCTAACAGCGCTCTATGCAGCGCATTAACCTGGCTGATAAGGTGGTAGGCATTCATGACTGTGCAGGCAAATTCTCTCATTCAAAAATATAATGTCCCCGGTCCCCGCTACACCAGTTATCCAACCGTCCCTTATTGGGAAGAGTCAGGATTTTCACTAGAGCTCTGGAAGCAGACACTAAAACGTTCTTTTCAGGAGTCGAATGCGACTGAAGGCATTAGCCTGTATATCCATCTGCCATTTTGTGAAAGTTTATGCACCTTTTGTGGCTGTCATAAACGGGTGACCAAACGTCATGAAGTCGAGCAGCCTTATATACAAGCTGTGCTGAAAGAATGGGAGCTGTATTATGAGTTATTAGAAGAAAAACCCATCATCAAAGAAATTCATCTCGGCGGTGGGACACCAACGTTCTTTTCAATTGAACATTTAACCCAGCTCATTCAAGGTATTTTGTCCAAAGCCGAGATTGCAGCAGAACATGAATTCAGCTTCGAAGGTCACCCAAACAATACCACGCGTGAGCATTTGCAAGGCTTATATGACCTGGGTTTTCGTCGGGTCAGTTATGGCGTGCAGGATTATAATGAAACCGTACAGAAAGCTATTCATCGGATTCAACCTTATGAAAATGTTAAACAGGTGACCGAATGGGCGCGAGAAATTGGTTATGAATCGATTTCGCATGATCTGGTTTTTGGTCTGCCATTTCAAAGCCTGGAGGATGTCTTAAATACCATTGATCAGACCAATTCCCTATTACCAGACCGTCTGGCTTTATATAGCTATGCACATGTGCCTTGGATTAAAGGGAATGGCCAGCGCGGTTTTAAAGATGCGGATGTACCGAAAGATGAGATCAAGCGTCAGTGCTATGAAGAGGGTAAGAAAAAGCTCTTGGCGCATGGTTATCATGAAATTGGTATGGATCATTTTGCGCTAGAAAAAGACAGCATGTACCAGTCCTTTCAGGCTGGAACTTTGCACCGCAATTTTATGGGTTATACCGCGTCTAAAACTCAGGTGATGATCGGACTCGGAATTTCTTCGATTAGTGATAGCTGGTATAGCTTTGCGCAGAATGTGAAAACCATTGAAGAATATTATGAACTGCTAGAGCAGAATCAGATTCCAGTGGTGAAAGGGCATATCCTGACTCAGGAAGATCTGATTATTCGCAAACATATCCTGAACCTGATGTGTAGCTTTACCACCTCTTGGGCAAAACCTGACATGCAGTTTGCTGAAATTAATGAAGTTCTAAAGCAGCTTGAGGAAATGCAGCAGGATCAGCTGATCAAAATTGAAGACTCTTCAGTCACGATTTTGGAGAAAGGGAAACCATTTGTACGCAATATTTGCATGGCTTTTGATTTACGTTTAAAGCGTCGTATGCCAGAGAACCGGATTTTCTCGATGACGATTTAAGAATCCCTCTTAGGATCTTATAAATCCCTCCAAGCCTCCCTTTAAAAAAGGGAGGCTTCCCTATACTTATATAAAAGGAAATTTCCCCTCTTTGAAAAAGAGGGGGCAGGGGGAGATTCTTTTAAAAATCTTCCTTCTGATACATATGTGCCATACGCTCATGCTTGGTTTTGAGGTATTGCTCATTGAATGGATTCAGACCCACAGTGAGTGGTACACGGTCCACTACATTAATACCTTGCTCTTTCAGTGCATCAATTTTTAAAGGGTTATTGGTGATCAGGCGGACGGCTTTTACACCTAGGTGATCCAGCATGATGCTGCACATATCATATTGACGTGCATCTGCAGGTAAATTCAGCATCAGATTGGCATCGACCGTATCATGTCCCTGGTCTTGCAAGGCATATGCACGGATTTTATTGGTTAGACCAATTCCGCGTCCTTCCTGACGTAAATAAAGAATGACACCGCGACCCACTTCATTAATCAGTTTTTGTGTTGCCTGGAGTTGAGGGCCACAGTCGCATTTTAATGAAGCAAAGGCATCACCGGTTAAACATTCAGAATGTACACGCACCAGCACAGGTTCATCACTTGGTTCTTCGAGGCCTTTGGAGAGCGCGACATGTTCTTCGCCAGTCTTAGGGTCTTGAAAAACAGTAATTTTAAATTCGCCATGAGCGGTCGGTAATCTTGAAGTTGCGACAAATTCGATAGGCACAGCTGAACCCGTAAAATCCTAATAAAGTAGCTAAAGTATAGCGTAATGCTTAAACATTAGTAGAATTGCTCAGCTGAATTTATGAAGAACATTTTCTTTTTTGTAGAAAGCGAACGATAATAGTTGATAAATAGTAAGATTATTCAGGATAATCGTAGCCTGCAAATTTTTCACCCCGACGAGATCGCTGTTTAATATTGCATCGCTAGAAGCGTAGTTGAATTGAAGCTGCTACAATTCAACTATATGATCGGTTATTCCCCATTGACCTAGCTTAAGATTTTGCCAGGCTTTAGAAGGCTTTGCCATATATGCTGTATACAGAAATACCAACTCAACGCCCTGTAACACCGTTGCTTGATGCGATCGATCATCCTGAGCAACTGCGTGCACTCGAGCAAAGCCAGCTCACACAAGTGGCGGATGAGTTACGTCAATTCATTTTGTATGCTGCGGGTCAGAGTGGTGGACACTTTGGGGCCAATCTGGGTGTGATTGAGCTTACTGTCGCTTTACATTACTGCTTTAATACGCCACATGATCGCCTGATCTGGGATGTGGGTCATCAGGCTTATCCGCATAAGGCGTTAACCGGACGTCGTGAACAGCTCACTACAATCCGTGCAAAAGATGGTCTGGCTGCATTTCCGGCACGTGAAGAATCCGAATTTGATACTTTTGGGGTAGGGCATTCATCTACCGCCATTTCTGCTGGCCTTGGCATGGCTCTGGCGCGTCGTTATCAGAACAATCCGTGTGAAGTCGTATCAATCATTGGTGATGGGGCCATGACCGCAGGTATGGCTTTTGAAGCTATGAATGATGCTGTGGCACATCAGGCTGACCTGATGGTGGTTCTGAACGACAATGATATGTCGATTTCATGTAGTACTGGCGGTTTTGCCAAGCATCTCGCTGCAATCTGGGAACGTGGCGAATTCGTCAACGTAACTGAAGATGGTGAAGCTTATGTACAGCCGCACCCGGAATGGCTGTATAACTCGCGTTTACATCAAGCTGCAACTGATGCCGCAGATAACCTGTTTAAAGCCATTGGTTTTGATTATTTTGGTCCTTATGATGGTCATGATGTTAAACAGCTGGTACACGTTTTTAAAGCCTTGAAAAAACGTAAAGGCCCACGTCTGATCCACATCTATACCAAAAAAGGTAAGGGCTTTGCGCCAGCAGAATGTGATCAGATTAAATATCACGCCATTAGCAAACTCAATGCAGTTGCAGCTCCTAATCTAGCACCCAAATATTCAGATGTATTTGGACAATGGTTATGTGATGAAGCAGCACAGGATAAACGTCTATTGGCGATTACTCCGGCAATGTGTGAAGGCTCGGGCATGGTGCAGTTTGCCAAAGAATATCCTGAACGTTTCTTTGATGTGGCCATTGCAGAACAGCATGCAGTGACGCTGGCAGCAGGTATGGCTTGTGAAGGTTTAAAACCGGTCGTCGCTATCTATTCAACTTTCTTGCAACGTGGTTATGATCAGTTGGTCCATGACGTGGCACTGCAAAATCTGGATGTGACGTTTGGGATCGACCGTGCCGGTCTGGTCGGTGAAGATGGTCCAACGCATGCTGGTGCCTATGATTATGCCTATATGCGTACCATTCCGAATCTGGTGATCATGGCACCAAAAGATGAGAATGAATGCCGTCAGATGTTGCATACGGCTTATCTGTATCATGGTCCGGCAGCAGTGCGTTATCCGCGCGGGAATGGACTGGGTGTGGAAATCCAGAAAACCATGACCGAGATGCAGATCGGTCAGGCAGAATTGTTGCTCAGTCTGAACGAACAATATGATGAATATGTTTCGATTCTAGCATTCGGTAGTCGAGTTCAAGCTGCAGTTGAAGCTGCTCAAGTATTTGCCAGCAAGCATGATGTGGGTGTACGCGTGGTAAATATGCGTTTCATCAAACCACTGGATACCAAAATGTTAAACCAACTAGCCCATTCAACCAGCCTGTTTGTTACTGTTGAAGAACATGCAGTCATGGGCGGCGCAGGAAGTGCAGTGAATGAGTATCTGGCTGAAGCTCAAATTGTTAAACCCATCCTGAATCTAGGTTTAGCGGATAGCTTTATGGCACAAGCAACACATAGTCAAATGTTGCAACAGGCAGGACTCGATAGCCAAAGCATTGAAAAATCAATCAATGAAGCCTGGTCAAAGCTAGGTCAAAGCATCCTGTTATAAACTCTTAAAAAGTTTCGACACATTTTTTCCCAAAAAGCCCGGATATTTGCTAAAATATGCGGGCTTTTATGCATTATTCTTTATCAGTATCTTCAAATTTGTAGTGGGTGTTCAATGGAACCTATGGTGGTGATGGCTGCGCGTGCGGCTCAATTAGTTGGTCAAGAGCTTTTAAAAGCGCATCAAAATCGTCATAAACTCGATCTGCAAGTCGAAGAAAAAGGCATTGATGGTCCGGTAACGCGTGTAGATCGTTATCTGGAACAGTTGACCATCGATACTCTACGTAAAAGCTATAAAAATCACAGTTTCCTTGGTGAAGAATTTGGTCTGCAAGAAGGTAAAGGTCACGACGCTGATTGGTGTTGGGTGATCGATCCACTTGATGGCACACTAAACTTTATCAACGGTTTTCCGCATTTCTGTATCTCTATCGCAGTTCAGCACAAAGGTGTAACTCAGCACGGTGTTATTTATGACCCTGTGAAGGATGAGCTATTCTCTGCGAGCCGTGGTCGTGGTGCGATGCTGAACCAGCGCCGTATCCGTGTAAATGTTAAAGACAGTCTGAACAATACTTTCCTGGCAGTAGGTCATGCTTACCGTACTAAACGTAATGGTGAAGTAGTCTCTTATGCCAAGAATCATTTTGATGCATTGCTCAATGTGACTGAAGCAGGTGCACAATTCCGTCGTGGGGGTTCAGCTGCCTTGGATCTGGCTTATGTCGCTGCTGGTCGTCTCGATGGTTACTTCGAGCTTGGCTTGAAACCTTGGGATATTGCAGCAGGCGAGTTAATCGTGAAAGAAGCGGGCGGTACTGTGGTTGATGCGCGTGGTGGTAGCGATTCTATGGAAAATGGTCAAGTTTTGGCTTGTTCAATGAAAATGCTGAAACCTCTTATGCAAGCAGTTGTTCCTGCTTGGGGTGACGCAGCGAAATAATCGGGTTTAACGCCGTAAATCGAATATTAAAAAGGTATCTCTCGGGATGCCTTTTTTATTTTTTGAAAATAATTACCTGATAAATATCTTCATATTTAGATGATTCACAGCCTTGATAAAAAGAAAATTGACCAACCGGAGAATTAATTACATTTCTTTTCTTGTTTAAGTCATAGAAGTTGATGAAGAAATTAGCAGTTAAACAAAATAATTTGAAAAGCGGATGACTTTATGAATAATCCTGCTATAATCTGCGCACGCACTTAATTTCTGTTCGTCACCTGAACATTTCTCTTCTTATCATTGTGTATGCGCGTGCGGTCCAAAGAGAGGACGATATCTCGCGCCCCAATCGCTAAAGCGATTCCTTCAGGTTATGCCGTAATCATGCGTGCGTTATATCACATCGTCGTTACTCGGATCGCCGCTGAATCATCTCTTTTCAGCGTTTAATTGCTGTACCGCTTTTTGTCGATGTCCATTTGACTTTATTTTTAATGGAGCACCCAATTTCCGGGTGGAATACTCTATGAGCAAAACTTTTGCTGAATTTTCTTTGCATGAATCGTTACAACAAGCCCTTCAAGGCTTAGGTTTTACTACTCCGACTCCTGTACAAGAACAATCTATCCCTGCTGCACTAGAAGGTAAAGACCTTTTAGTATCTAGCCAGACAGGTTCGGGTAAAACCGCTGCGTTCCTTCTCCCAACTTTGAACGCACTTGCTAACCAAGATACTTTCGTACCATTTAAAGAACGTATGAAAGCGGTGACTCAACCAACTATTCTGGTGATTTCACCAACTCGTGAATTGGCACAACAAGTATGTCAAGACGCGATTGCATTTGTACGTCACATGAAAGGTGTTCGTATTGCTGCAATTATGGGTGGTATGCCTTTTGGTAAACAAATCCAGCAGTTAAAAGGTGCACAGGTTGTTGTAGCAACTCCAGGTCGTTTACTTGACCTTGTTAACCGTCGTCAAATCAAACTTGACAAAGTTGACTCGCTGATCGTCGACGAAGCTGACCGCATGCTAGACCTTGGCTTCTCTGAAGACCTAGAAGCAATCGGTGACTTGGCTGCAAACCGTAAACAAACACTGATGTTCTCTGCAACTTTCGCTCCACGTATCATTACCCTTGCTGAACGCATGATGAATGAGCCAGAGCGTATTGCAATTGAAACTGGTCACTCTACCAACACGGACATTACCCAGACTTTACACTGGACTGATGGCTTTGAGCACAAGAAAAAACTTCTTACTCACTGGTTGAACGAAGAAGATGTTGATCAGGCAGTGGTCTTTGCTTCTACTCAAGAAGATACAGATATGCTGGCTGAAGAACTTGCTGAAGCAGGTTTGTCCGTTGTTGCTCTACATGGTGCGATGCCACAAACCGTTCGTAACCGTCGTCTGCGCAGCATCCGTGAAGGTCGTGCAAAAATCCTGGTTGCAACTGATGTTGCAGCACGTGGTCTAGACGTACCGACAATCTCTCACGTGATTAACTTTGGTCTTCCTATGAAGAACGAAGACTATGTACACCGTATCGGTCGTACAGGTCGTGCGGGCCGTACTGGTAAAGCAATTACTTTAGCGACTTATCGTGAACGCGGTAAAATCCGTGCACTAGAAGACTTCCTTGAAGCTCGTCTAAATGTATCTGAAATTGAAGGTCTTGAGCCATCTCCACCTCCTGCACGCGGTAGCCGTGATGGCGCTGGTCGTGGTCGTGGCGGTCGTCGTGATGGCGGTCGTGGCTTCGGTGGTGGTCGTCGTTTCGAAGGCGAGAGCAACTTCAAACGTCGTGAAGGTGGTGATGACCGTCCACGTCGTAGCTTCGATGACAAACCTCGTGGCGAACGTCCTGCGTTCAGTGGCGAAGATCGTCCACGTCGTGATTTCAATAGCGATCGTCCTCGTCGTGAAGGCGGTTTCGGTGATCGTCCACGTCGTGACTTCAATGAAGACCGTCCACGTCGTGAGTTTAATAATGATCGTCCGCGTCGTGACTTCGGTGACCGTCCTCGTTTCGAAGGTAATGATGACAACCGCGGTAACCGTGTAGATTACAAACCACGTCGTGAAGGTTCATTTGGTGACCGTCCAAAACGTGATTTCGGTGATCGTCCAGCACGTCGCGAAGGTGGTTTCGGTGATCGTCCAGCGCGTTCATTCGGTGATGACCGTCCAAAACGTGACTTCGGTGACCGTCCAGCGCGTCGCAACTTTGATGACAAGCCACGTAGCGAGCGTTCATTCGGTGAAGATCGTCCACGTCGTAAATTCAATGACTAATTGAATAATGTCTGAAAAAAAAACCAGCCTGAGTGCTGGTTTTTTTATGCATTGATTTTTTGTTTTTTCAGCATAAAATGCCTACTTCATCAACTTTTTCTGGGTTTATGATGATCCGTAATCTGAAAGCGTCTTTTTATAGTCTTTCATATTATTGAGAGGTACATGTCCTACATTGCAATAATTTTGCTTTTATGCAATCTGATTTATTATGTATATCATTTTTTAAATGGATCATAGTCTGTTAAAATCGCGTCGAAATAAAATTTTTGATTACTAGAAATATATGGCCAGGCATGGAGCATTATGTTTTCCATGAACTTGACCCTTCACTTTCAAATGCTAACATGTTGAACTTCGTTCTTTTGTCATATGCATGCTGAAAAAATGCAGGAATAAACTCAGCTATGAAAAATCAAACAGCGCAGGATCCTCAGTCTTTGATTGAAGTCAAGAATTTGAGTTTCAAGCGGGGTGAGCGTGTAATTTATGACGATGTCAGTTTAAACATTCGTCGTGGACAGATTACTGCCATTATGGGACCTTCCGGAACTGGTAAAACCACTTTATTAAGATTGATCGGTGGGCAACTGACGCCTGAACAGGGTCAGGTTTTACTGGACGGTAAAGATATTGCCAAGATGTCCCGTTCCGAGCTTTTTTCCGCACGTGCACGTATGGGGATGCTGTTCCAGAGTGGCGCTCTGTTTACCGACATGAGCGTCTATGAAAATGTTGCCTTTCCGATTCGTGCGCATACCAAATTGCCTGAACATCTGATTGCTGAAATCGTGGCTTTGAAACTCGAGTCAGTAGGCTTACGTGGGGCAGAGCAGATGATGCCTTCAGAGCTGTCTGGCGGGATGAATCGTCGTGTCGCATTGGCTCGTGCGATTGCACTGGATCCGGAGCTGATCATGTACGATGAGCCTTTTGCCGGGCAGGATCCGATTGTCATGGGAGTTTTGACCCGACTGATCCGCTCTCTACGTGAAGCATTGGATTTAACAACCATTATTGTTTCGCATGATGTAGCAGAGACTTTATCGATTGCTGATTACATCTATGTGGTCGCAGAAGGCAAAATCCAGGGTGAGGGCACAGCAGAGGAATTGAAAAATCATCCTTCAGCCTTTGTGCAACAGTTCCTAACCGGTTCGGTTGAAGGCCCGGTAGATTATCAGTTTAGTCATCAGGCTTATTTAAGTGATGAGGTACGTTCATGAATGCCATTGCTGCCTTAGGTAGACGCGTTATTGAACGTGTTCAGGGGATTGGTGTTGCAACACTGATGCTGTTGCAGATTCTCTTTTCCATGCCGACCTGGCTTGGAGTAAAGCTGTTTGTTTATCAGATGTATCGGGTTGGGGTGTTGTCACTCTTGATTATTGCGGTATCTGGCCTGTTTATTGGTTCGGTACTCGGTTTGCAGATGTATACCATCCTGTCGACATTTGGTAGTGAAGCGATGCTTGGTACTGCAGTGGCTTTAACCCTGTTACGTGAATTGGCACCTGTGGTTGCTGCCTTACTGTTCGCGGGTCGTGCCGGTTCTGCTTTAACCGCCGAAATTGGTCTGATGAAAGCGACCGAGCAATTGTCCAGTATGGAAATGATCGGGGTTGATCCCTTAAAACGGGTGATTTCACCACGCCTTTGGGCCGGTATTTTTAGCTTGCCAATGCTCTCAGTGATCTTTGCTGCGGTCGGGATTATGGGCGGAAAAATGGTAGGTGTTGATTTTCTGGGTGCTGATGAAGGGGCATATTGGAGTGGCATGGAAAGTACCGTGCAATTCTATAAAGATGTCCTGAATGGCACCATTATCAAGAGTTTTGTTTTTGCATTAATTTGTACCTGGATCGCGGTTTATCAGGGTTATGCCTGTGAACCAACATCAGAAGGTATCGCAACTTCTACAACACGTACGGTCGTCTATTCTTCGCTGTGCGTATTAGGTTTTGATTTCGTGTTGACTGCGGTCATGTTCGGAGGTATTTAATGAAATCACGTACTAGTGAGCTGGCCGTTGGTGTTTTTGTCATTCTTTTCGGTATCGCCCTGTTCTTCTTGGCGATGCGTGTCAGCGGTCTGGTAGGCACCAATATTTCTGATAGCTATCAGATGACAGCGACTTTTGAAAATGTAAATGGCATCAAACCACGCGCTAAAGTTGCTTTAAGTGGGGTGAAAGTCGGTCAGGTCGATAAAATTACACTTGATCCGGTGACCCGTTTAGCCACAGTCCATATGACACTGGATGGCTCTTTGACATCCTTTAATGCCGAGCAGCTCAAGCAGGTTCAGCAGGAAGCCCTCGAAGAGTTACGTTATAGTTCAGACTATACCGCAGCCGATCCTGCGCAACAAAAATCAATGGAAAAACAACTATTAGACAACATGAAATCCATCACCAATATTGATGAAGATGCTTACATTATGGTAGCAACAAATGGTTTATTGGGTGAAAAGTATCTGAAAATTATTCCAGGTGGCGGTCTGAATTACTTGAAACGTGGTGAGCAGATTGCGAACACTCAAGGGACCATGGAAATTGAAGATTTAGTGACGAAATTTATTACCGGCGGTGCCGGAAAATCGTCAGATAGTCAGGAAAGTGCCTCAGAAGAAGCTGCATTTTCAGAAACAACAGATGCAGAACCTGCATTTGTTGAATAACAGATTGAGGAGATTTGAGTGAAGACTTTAGTAAAACAAACGCTTGCTGCAAGCATTCTTTCAACAATGGTTGCTGGTACAGTGTTTGCTGCACCGTCTGAAGCCCCACCTGCTTTTATTAAAAGAGTTGCAGACAATTTGATTGATCGTCTTAAAACCGATCATGCCAAATTGCAGAATAATCCTGCGCTTGTGAAAACGATTGTCCGTCAGAACCTTGACCCGTATATCGATTCACAATCGTTTACCCGGATCGTGATGGGGACTTATGCGACCAATCAGTATAGTACTGCGGCGCAGCGTGCACAGTTTGAAAAAAACTTCCGTGAAACCCTGATTGAAAATTATGGTACGGCTTTCTCTAAGTTCAGTAACCAGACTTACAGCGTTCGTCCTTACAAGGCGACTAACAGCAAAAATCCTGTAGTGACCATCGACTTTAATAACAAAGGCGAGAAAATTCCGGTTGCTTTCCAGCTGGTTGATAAAGGTTCACAATGGAAAATCCGTAACATCAATGTGTCTGGTATTGACCTAGGTCTGCAGTTCCGTAACCAGTTTGCGGCTACAGTAAAACGTAATGGTGGTAACCTAGATAAAGCCATTGCTAACTTCAAGCCAGATGCTGAAGCGGCGATTGACAAGAAAAAATAAGATAGGTGAGCTGTGATTCAATTCAATAATCAGGAACTGCAGGTTTCAGGCAAGATTAACGCTGACAATGCGCAGAACTATTACTTAGATGGTCTGCGTGTTATTCAGTCTCAGGACAAGTTTCCTGTGGTAGTTAATCTGGCTGGACTTGAGCAGGGTAGTACTTTGGCTTTGGCAGTTCTGGTGCGCTGGTTGCGCCAAACTCCACAAGCACGAGGACTACAGTTTAAAGCGGTTCCTGAGAAAATGATGAAGATCATTCAGGCCTGTCATTTGCAGGATGATCTACAGATCATTCAGTAAATAAAAAAGCACCGAAAGGTGCTTTTTTATTGCCGGTATATTTTAAAAAAGTTCCTCCCTTTATCAAAGGGAGGTTGGGAGGGATTAGTTAATTAACCTCTCCCTAACCCTCTCCTGAAAGGAGAGTGAACTTGTATTTTAAAAAAGTGGAGAAATGGGCCTAGACTCGAACTTTAAGCAAATATTGGAAGTCTTTTCTTTCTGAGCGAGAGATTTAAAGCACTGCCTTAAATCTAAGCACAAGAGAGTTAGAGAGGGTTAATTCTGACCCCACCCTTGCGTAGCAGTGTTGCTCATTACCTGAAAGGAAAGGGAAATTCTTCCTTTAGGAGGTATTCTAAATCCATTTCTTCCATCTAAAGTAAATAAGAGGCCCAATCAAAAAGCCCATAATAATAATGCTCACCATCACAAAGCTCATCGAACCTTGAGCGAAGGGCAAGACATCAGTGTTCATCCCGTAAATACTGGCAATCAGCATGGGTGGCGCAAGCATACTCGGTAAAATCGAGAAGCGACGGATCGTATCATTCTGTTCAGTGTTAATGAATCCGGACGTGGTATCCAGCAAGAATCGGACTTTCTGGAACAGGAAGGCATCGTGTTCGACCAGTGAGCGGACGTCTTCGCTGAGTTCCCTAATATCCGCATCATAAATATGACTGCCTAAGGCTCGTGGACGTGACAGGAAGGTAAGTACCCGTCGTAAATCGATCAGACACAGCTGAGCTTTTCCGAGCATATCTTCCAGTTGGGCCAGACGGGTAATCATGTCATCCAGATCGAGGATCTGCTCACGATGCCGGTTATTCAGAACTTCAGTTGAGTATTTTTCCAGATCCTTATGTACATCTTCCAGAATATCCGCTAGCTCATCCAGTTTGGCTTCGAGTAAACCGAGCAGAATCCAGGTCGGATCTTTATAGTCAATATCATAATCATTGCGACGTGCACGGGCACGAAAGGCCCGGAAAGCTACCAGCTTTTCTCCACGCAAGGTAAAGAGCCGGTCTTTATGTAAAATGAAAGCGACTGTCTGAACTGTCGCGAGGATGCTGGCATCATCCTCATGTTCACTTTCGACCTGATAATTTTTATTTTTCGTTAAGAAATAGGTACTGATGTGCAAAATACCGTCATCATCACGGTAAAATCGGGCACTCGAAGAAATATCTTCCAGAGATTTTAAGGTGGGCAGGTTTTGCTCATAGGCATCCAGAATCCATTGCTGTTCTTCCTGTGAAGGCGCAATTAAATCTATCCAAACCAGTTCCGGATGCAGGTCGAAATCACCATTGATGGTGGCATCTTCTAGGCTACCGCGCTCTGTGGCGTAAAAGGCTTCAAGCATGCTGTCTTTTCTCCCTTGCGCAGTATGTTAATCTAAATGCGTGTATTTTAGACAAGGAATTGAATAAAAACACTGATTGTGCAGTTATTTTTGAAAAAAAACTCTCAGGCGCTGCCTGCGTACTATATACCGGCAATGCAATGGTGAAAATGATGAATTCTATCGCAATTTTCTGTGGCTCAGCGCTAGGTTCTGAACCTGGTTATAAACAAATTGCTGAAAAGGTAGGTCAAACCCTGGCAAAAAGACAGCAAACATTGATTTATGGTGGTGGTCGTTCCGGATTGATGGGCATTGTAGCGGATAGTGCCTTGGCTGCAGGGGGCGAGGTTATTGGTGTCATTCCAAGACCCTTGGTGAATCACGAACTGGCACATCCGCATATTACCAAGCTGTATGTAGTCGACAATATGCATGAGCGTAAGACTAAAATGTCAGAACTCTCCGATGGTTTTATTGCTATTCCGGGTGGGGCTGGAACGCTCGAGGAAATTTTTGAGCAATGGACCTGGGCTCAACTTGGAATTCATAAAAAACCTTGCGCTTTTCTCAATGTTGATGGCTTTTATGATGATCTGCTTAAATTCATTCAGATGGCCACGGACAAAGGTTTTACCAAGCCACGTTTTACTGAATCCCTGATCGTGAGTGATGACTTCGAAGAAATTTTGCAAAAATTTCAAGACTACCAGCCGCCTGAAGCAAAATGGGGTATGGTCGATCAGGAAGATCTCGTAAAATAAGTATTTCCCATTTGATCATTCCGAATTCATGAAAATTATTACCGTCGCAGCTGCTATTATTTTGAATTCAGATCGGCAGCTGCTGGTGGTCCGTAAGAAAAATACTGACTGTTTTATGCAAGTGGGTGGCAAGCTGGAACCGGATGAAGCACCTGAATACACCATGCTACGTGAAATTCAGGAAGAAATTGGCTGTCAGGCTGAGATTCAGCAATTCATTGGGCGTTTTGAGACACAAACTGCCAACGAACCGGATCATCAACTGGTCAGTTATGTTTATCTGGTGCAATTAGATGGCGAGCCACATATTGAAGCTGAGATTGCCGAGATGAAATGGGTGGATCTGGATCAGGAAGATGTGAAACTTGCACCACTGACTACAGAAATTGTCATACCCTGGGTTAAAAAGAACTTATTGGTACAAGCCTAATTTAAAGTTTGGCTCCTGCCAGACAAGCGGCGTAAATCTGCTGGCAGCCCAGTTTTTCCAGTTGCTGGCTTAAAGCTCGAATCGAGCTGCCAGTCGTAACCACATCATCAATAATTAAAACCTTACGATAACGAACTTTTGAAGAGGTAGTGACCCTGAACTGGGCTTCAATGTCTTCGATACGTTCCAGACGACTTAAGCCTTTTTGTGAATGTTGCTTAAGCCGTTCAATGGGCTGCCAGACGGGAACTTGCAAGTGTTTAGCTACATGTTTGGCCAGTAATAGGGATTGATTATAGCCACGTTCGACCAGCCGTTCGGTTGAAATCGGTATAGGAACCACTGCACTGACTTTAGGAAATTTTAAAGTCAGTAATGCACCTGCCAATAATGGTTCCAGATGCAGCTTTTGCTCATATTTAAATAATTGAATCAGGCGATCCATCGGGTAGGCATAGTCACACGCCACCTGAAACTGCATTTCCTGACGCTGAATGGTCTGATGTGCCCAAGGTAACTGTTGCCAGCAATCCTGACAGACAGAATGCAGGTTTTGATAATCTGTCTGGCACAGCTGACAAGGCTGTAAACGATTCAGCCAGAGTTTACCCTGTTGTAAAAGCTTAAACATAAGCATAGCGTGGAGCCTCAGGTAGCCAGCGTTTTAATAATGCATCCGCCTGTTTCGGATAATCTTTTAACATCTGTTGGGCGACATAATGCGCCTGATTCAGCAAGTGATCATCACGTTCCAGCTTGGCTACACGGAAACCCATATCACCGGTCTGTTTGGTTCCTAACAATTCGCCTGGACCACGTAATTCCAGATCTTTTTCGGCAATGATAAAACCATCATTGGTTTCGCGCATGATGCGCAGACGTTCCTGACCATTTTGGGACAATGGATTTTTGTAAAGCAGGGCACAGAAACTGGCTTTGGCACCCCGGCCAACCCGACCACGCAGCTGATGTAGTTGTGACAGGCCGAGACGCTCGGCATTTTCAATCACCATAATGGAGGCATTCGGGACATCAACACCGACTTCGATCACAGTTGTAGCAATGAGTAGCTGTAGTTTATTGTCTTTGAATTCCTGCATGACTGCCTGTTTTTCATCGGCTTTCATCTTGCCATGTACCAGACCGATATTCAGTTCAGGAAAGCGTTCCTTAATTTCGGCAAAGGTTGCTTCTGCAGCTTGGGCATCCAACGTTTCAGATTGCTCTACCAAGGTACATACCCAATAAGCTTGCTTACCTTCGGCACAGTTAGTCGCAATCCGTTGCAGAACCTCTTCACGACGATCCAGTGGAATAGTCACAGTCTGGATCGGGGTACGGCCCGGTGGCAGCTCATCAATAATCGAAGTATCCAGATCCCCATAGGCTGACATGGCAAGCGTGCGTGGAATCGGGGTCGCGGTCATCACCAGTTGATGCGGCGACATGCCATCCAAGCCTTTATTTCTCAAGGCTAAGCGTTGATCGACCCCAAAACGATGCTGCTCATCAATAATCACTAAGCCCAGTTTGGCAAACTCGACATTTTCCTGAAACAGGGCATGTGTGCCCACCACCAGATCCGCGCTGCCATCACGGATCACTTGCTCTGCTGCAGCACGCGCTTTACCTTTCTGTTTCCCAGAAAGCCAGGCGACATTTAAACCGAGTGGTTCGAACCAGCGCTTGAAGTTGAGGTAATGCTGTTCGGCCAGAATTTCAGTGGGTGCCATCAGCGCGACTTGCCAGCCTTCTTCTAGGGCATGACAGGCTGCTACGCCGGCAACCAAGGTTTTTCCTGCACCCACATCACCCTGCACCAGACGCAGCATCGGTTTATTCTGCTTCAGGTCTTTAGTAATTTCTTTGGATACATGTTTTTGCGCACCGGTCATTTCGAAAGGCAAACCGGCCAAAAGCTGTTTGGCATAGGTTTTACTCGGGGAAAATGAAGGGGCTTCAATCTGCTGAATAAAGGCACGCCGGGTCAGCAAACTAATTTGATGTGCTACCAGTTCCTCAAAAATCAGACGCTGCTGTGCCGGATGTGAGCCTTGAGTGAGCTGCAACATATTGGCGTTCAGCGGTGGATGATGAATATATTCCAATGCCTGCTTCAGGCCATAACCATTGCTAAATTTTTGTGGCAACAGTTCAGGCAAATCATCACTATGCAGTTCTAGTGCCTGTTTAATATATTCCCGCAGCTTGGGCTGAGTCAGTCCTTCGGTTGCCGGATAGATCGAGGTGAGTTGGGTATGAGGCAGAGGTGTATGTTCAGTAATCACTTGCAGCTCTGGATGATACATTTCCAGGCCACGGGCACCGACTCGCACTTCACCAAAAACTCTTAAACGGTTACCGAGCTTGCAGCGATCGGTAATACCTTTATAAATATGATAAAAGCGCAAAGTGACTTTGCCAGAGTCATCATCCAGTAACACCGCCATGGACTTGCGTTTACCGGGAGGGAAATCAACCCCTTTCACGACACCTTCCAGCAAATAGCTGCGTCCCACTGTCAATTGATTCATGGGAATGATCGTGCTACGGTCTTCATAGTCACGTGGTAGATGAAAAAGCAAATCATCAGTATTAAAGATATTTAGTTTTTCGAGTAAAGCAGCGGCGGCATTGCCAACGCCTTGTAACTGATGGACTGCAGCCATGTCCCCTCAACCAGGTCTGTGATTCGGTGTCGAATGCATATTTTATTTATTGGTTATGGTAAAACATCCGAGCGGGTAGCTAAACAATTATTTGAGCAAGGTCATCAAATTAGCACAATTAGCCAAAGTCCCAAAACAGATTCATTCGCAACTCATCTGATTCAGGATGTGCACACTCTGGATTTAAGTGCAGTCGCTCCGATAGATTGGGTCTATGTGTTACTCAGTCCCAAACAGAGTGGTGTCGAAGCCTATCAGCATACTTATCTGGATTCGATTCAGCCAATCGTTACTGCCTTGAAATTTCATCCGGTAAAAAGAATGGTGGTGGTGTCATCAACCCGGGTTTATGGACAGAATGCGGGTGAAAGCGTGGATGATGAAACTGAAATTCATTCGAATGATGCTCAAGGTGAAATTCTGCATCACATGGAACAGGCGTATCTCGCCGCTTATCCTGAACAATGCACCATTATCCGCCCAAGTGGGATTTATGGGACTTCTGTGGCACGTATGCAGAAAATGGCAGCATCGATGACCAGCTATCCAAATCTGCATTGGTCAAATCGGATTCATATTGAAGATTTATCACGTTTTCTGGCTCAGATGATTCACGTGGAACATCCTGATTCTTCATATATTTTGACCAATAATCAGCCACAACTTTTGCATGAAGTCTTGCAATGGTTCCAGCAGCAGATGGGCGTACCTATATTAAAAGTCGAAAGTGACAGGGTGACGGGTAAAAAGCTGTATGCCACAAGAATTGAAAAGATGGGATTTGAATTAAAATATCCAGATTGTTTTCAGGATTATTTAGAGTTGATGAATAAGACTGATTTATAAATTTGGAAGTTCCTCCTTCCTCTGGGAGGAGGCTAGGAGGAGGGTTTTTTAAATCACCTCTCCCTTGCGCAGCAGTGCTGCTTGTATCAACAGCTATTTTACAAGTTGCTTAAATACTATGAACACTCAAAAGTAGCTCATAAATTTCGCTTTAAGAATCCCTTGTATTCCTTGGATGCCAGTCATATTGACCTGTCGCTTTCCTTATGTGAATGGGCCAAAGTTCACGACTCAAAAGCCAGCATGAAACTCAGTATAGGATTGAATCACAGCAATGATATTCCTGAGTTTGTTGCAGTTGAAAATGGCAAAGAAAATGACATGGTACAAGGCCGCAAATTCCAGTTTCCTGCTGGCAGCATGGTAGTTTTTGATAAAGGCTATGTCGATTACCAATGGTATGCAAAATTTTCACCCGATAAAATACCCATAAAACAAGAGGAAGCTCAAATGAGCTTCCTCTTGTGAAAAATTGTGGGACAGCAGTGAGGTCAAAACCTCTCTTTTCCTTTACTTAAGCTTTACTTTTTCTTGCGTTTCGCACGTTTCTTGGCTTGTTCAGCCGCAACTGCATCTAATGCTTCTTTCAGCTCTTCATCGGTAAAGGACGTGATGTGATGCAGCATTTGCAGCTTCACTTCATCCAGTACCAGATCTGCATACTGCGCAACATTGGTTAGCTGCTCATCATAGACAATGGCATTGTCTTCGTTGGTACAGATATAGCCTTTTTGCGTCAAAACTTTGATAAAGCTTTGGAATAAGGCTTTATCAAAGAATTCTGGTGAGTTGAATTCATATAGTACAGAAAGGCGTTGCCCCACCAGATGACTCAGTTCTTCCACCTGACGGGTCGAAATGTTGCCTGGTCCACGCTGAGTGATTAAAGCCAGTGTCATATAGTAACGTTCCAGACTTTGGGTCACTGGAGCAGCCAGAACTTCAAGCTGGTGATGTGCTTCAGTATTTGGTGCCGGTGCTACCAGATTTTCACCATCTTCACTGATCAGGTTGGTTGCAAGTAAAGCATCGATATATGCGTCAACGTGTTGCTGAATTTCGTCTTCTTTCCATTTCAGGAACAGCTCGGCTTTCAGGAACGGATAGAGCGTACTGCTGGCATTAATCGCATCTTCACGACGAATCATGCCGTTGTGTTCTACCAGTGCTGCAATCAGGGAAGGCAGTACAAAACTATGCACGATGTTATTACGGAAATAGGTCAGAAATACAGCCTGATTATCTTCAATCGCAATAATATCGCCCAGAACATGTTTCACCCGTTTGATCAGCTTGAGCTTCATTGCATAGGCAATAATCTCTTTACCTGAAAGTGAGGTAATTTGCATACGCTCATCATAAGGTAAAGCCACCAGCAGATTACGGTAGGTATCCAGCTGCTTGATACAGATTTCTTCGTCCAGGGTATGTTTCGGTGTTGCCAATAAAATAAGTGACAGCAGAGAAACCGGATTCACCACGACTGCACGGTTGATATTTTCCAGAATGGCTTGAGCGGAACTGTTGACTGCGTCGGATACCGGCTGCGGAATCGGATCATCATTCTTTTCAATTTTGATATGTTCTGCACCGTGCTGTTTCAGGATGTCATCCAGAAATACTGGTTCACCGAAATTCAGATGGACCTTGCCAAAAATACGTTCAATTTTGCGCAAGGTTTTCAGGATACCGAAAATAGATTCTGCTTCTTTCGGCTTGCCGTTCATCTCACCGACATAAGTACCACCTTCCATCAGGCGTTCATAGCCGATATAAGTCGGAACAAAGACAATTGGCTTGGCCTTGCCACGTAAATGACCATGTATGGTCATCGCCAGCATGCCGGTTTTCGGTGGCAGCAGACGACCAGTACGTGAACGGCCACCTTCGATAAAGTATTCCAGTGGAGTATTACGCGACAGCACGCTATACAGATACTCTTTAAATACAGTGGTATAAAGTGCATTACCGCGGAAGGTACGACGAATAAAGAAAGCACCACCACCCCGTAAGATCTGGCCCACAAATGGCATGTTCAGGTTATCGCCTGCCGCAATATAAGGCACCATTAGGCCACGGCGATAGATTACGTAAGACAATAACAAATAGTCGATATGACTGCGGTGACATGGCGTATAGACAATTTCATAATCTTTGGCCAGTTCACGCACGGTACTGAAATTATGCACTTCAACACCGTCATAGAGCTGGGTCCATAAACGGGTCAGGGCTTTATCGGCGAAACGCACGGTAGAATGAGAATAGTCCGATACAATTTCATTCAGATAGCCAATCGCACGACGTTCTGCTTCCAGTATACTGATTTTGCTACGGATACTTTCGTTACGAATAGCCGCCTGTACATCCGGAGATTTAATCAGGCCATGCATCACATTACGGCGATCTGACAGGTCAGGGCCGAGAATCACTTCACGCTGTGCATCTAGATAATCATTTAGTCGGCTAACAATATAGGTCGCTGGCGCTGAATTTGGATAGGTTTCTTTGGCAAAGTCCATGAGGGCGCGTAAAGATTGCGGCTCATGAAACTCCAGATAAGACTGGCGGCCATGCAGACCGATATTCACCAGCTGTTTGACTCGGCTTGGTGTTGACCAGGTATCGGTAAATAAAAGCTTGAACCAGGAATCTTCTTTTTCAGGATCACGACCCCAGAGCACAGTGACCGGTACTAGTTCCACGTCTAGTTCAGGATTTTTTTCGAGTACTTCAATCAGACGTAACAGACGTGGTGGAAAGGCATGTGGTGGTGAGCTAAGCAGATTATTCTCATCATGGTACTGCAGGAACAGCACTGAAGCCTTTTCCTTGCTGTCACCAATCTGTAGAGGATCGAGCGCAGGTGGCATATTTAAACGGCGAGTTTCTGCATCAACTACCAGCGCATTACTGCGTGAATGATTCTGCAAGATATAGCAGACAATTTTCTGCTGCGCTGCCGGAATCTGGTCAGCAGTAGGAGTTGTCACTTCACTTGGTACTTTCCCAAGAACATGCGGGGTGACTACAAGATCAAGTAGCTTACTTGAAAGCTTGCGATACATTTGACCAAAGCCACTCTTGGACATAGTTACTCCTAATTTTACTGACCAAAACTACAGAATTTCTGAGGGAATTTATTTTGATTGATTATAAAAACAAACAATATGTCATTTTCTGACAAATTCAATCGAAGTGGTTCAATTTTAGCGCGAAAGCAGATGTTTTTCCTAGTAAGTTGCAAGAGCAGTTGACAGAACAGTCAATCAATCTTTAGAAGATTGCTTGGATTTTATGGCAGAATATTCAGAATAAATTGTATAGATTTATTTCTACACTTCTGGATCTTGCCAATATCACACAGGTTGCTTATGAATGCCTTAACACAGGAACTGGTCGAGCTGCTCAGTTTAGAAAAGTTAGAAGAAAATATTTTCCGGGGAATTAGCCGTAATCTGGTAGGCAAGCGCGTATTTGGTGGGCAGGTTCTGGGACAGGCTCTACGTGCTGCGTCTTATACCACAGATCGTCCTGCACATTCATTGCATGCCTATTTCCTGTTTGGTGGCGATGTCAATGCACCGATCATTTATGAAGTGGACCGTATCCGTGATGGCAAAAGTTTCGTCAGCCGTCAGGTTCGCGCCATTCAGCATGGCCGTACCATTTTCATGTGTATGGTTTCTTTTGCGCATCAGGAAGAAGGTCTGAACTATCAGATTTCAGAACCTGAATATCCACCGGCAGAAAGTCTAAAAAATGAAGCAGAGTTAACCCGACAGATTATCGAATTTATTCCGGAAAATGTGCGTGCGTCTTTCATGCGTGACCGTCATGTCGAGATTCGCCCTGTAATGCCGGTGAACCCATTCCAGCCGCAACCGGAAGCGCCGAATTATGCGCACTATATCCGTACTCATGGAAAGATTGCTGCAGAAGTGGATGAAATTTCCCTGCATCAAGCGATTGCTGCTTTCTATTCAGACTTTACCTTAATGACCACGGCACTACGTCCGCATGGTTTGAGTTATCTTTCACCAAGCTTGCAGTGTGCCAGTATTGATCACGCCATGTATTTCCATAAACCATTCCGGGTAGATGAATGGATGTTATACGACATGGACGCTACTCAAAGTGCCAGTTCACGTGGTCTGAACTTTGGCCGTATGTGGCAAAATGGTGAGCTGGTCTGTAGTACCACACAAGAAGGCTTGATCCGTTTACGTGAAATTGAAACCCAGTAAAGCGGACTTTTAATCTAAATAAAGCCGGATCCCAGATCCGGCTTTATGTTTTTTTAAGCACGGCTCTTTATAAAAAATTACTCGATTCTCCAGCATTTGCATGGCATAGTGCCCTTAAGATCAATATTAAAAATGCATGTAAAATGAGCTTAAATACGCAGATTTTAATTGCCGCCGTATTGGGGGTACTGTTTGGATTTTTACTGACTTTATTTCCGCAAAGCACATTTTTTGATGTCGGCCTGTATGGGATTGGAATTGCCAGCAGCCTTTTTATTGGCCTCCTGAAAATGATTTTGATTCCCCTGATCTTTACCTCAATTGTGGTTGGGGTGTCTAATCTGCAGGCGGGGGGACAGCTGAGTCGAACCTGGAAAATCACACTATTATGCTGCGTGACCACCACTTCATTGGCATTGATTCTAGGACTGACCTGTGCACATCTGTTTAATGTGGGGAGAGGCGTAGATGTAGTGATGTTTCAGGATACGATGGCTCAGCATCAGACTCCTGATACTTTAACGCCGTCGTCTTTCTTTACTAATTTTATTCAGAATACCCTGATCAATCCCTTTAAGGCCTTTGCTGACGGTAATGTCCTAGCCGTGGTAATTTTTGCTCTGTTTATCGGTGTGGCTCTGGTCGCAGGTGGAGACAGCTTCCGTACTGTGCGTAAGCTCAGTCACCAGTTTTTTGACATCATGATGTTGATGATTGGCTGGATCATGAAACTGGCACCGATTGGAATTTTTGCATTACTCGCCAAGTTAATTGCCACTGAAGATATTTCAGTACTGAGCCGTCTGGCCGAGTTTGCGGCAGTCGTGACAGGTACCACAATTTTTCATGGGATAGTGGTGTTGCCATTATTGCTATGGATCTTCGGAAAAATGAATCCACTGACCTTTTTTAAAGGCACCCGTAGTGCATTAATTACCGCCTTTGCCACCAGTTCCAGTTCGGCAACCATGCCGATTTCTTTAAAGTGCGCGCAGGAAAATCTAGGGGTACGTCCGCAAACAGCCGGTTTTGTGATTCCACTTGGCACGCAGCTGAATATGGATGGAACAGCACTTTATGAAGCAGCCGCAGCTTTGTTTATTGCCAATCTGATGGGGCTGGATCTAACCTTAGGTCAGCAGCTGGTGGTTTGTGCCACGGCAATGATTGCGTCCCTAGGTGCACCGGGCATTCCAAGCGCCGGCATGGTCACCATGATCATGGTGCTGCAATCGGTGGGGCTGCCTGCTGAAGCGATTGCGATTTTACTTCCGATTGACCGTCTGCTGGATACCGTACGTACTGTGGTCAATGTACAGGGCGATATGATGATTAGTGTGGTGGTAGATCGACATACCCGCGAGCCTGAAGTGCCAGTTTAATCTTTGTCTAATTCAGCTTTATCTAAGTCTGGATTCCAGACAATTTCCCAGAGATGACCATTGGGATCCTGAAAATAACCTGCATATCCGCCATAAAAAGTCGTGTGTGCAGGTTTAATAATTTTAGCATCGGCACGTTCTGCCTGTGCCATTGCTTGATCGACTTCTAAGGGACCATAGACATTATGCCCCAGAGTCATTTGAGTCGGACAGATTGGGCTTGGCTCCAGACCGGTATCTTGCTGGATACTACGCTATGGCCATAAGGCAAGCTTAAGACCAGGTTGTAATTGAATAAAAGCCACCGCGCCATATTCAAACTCTTCACCCATAATTCCTTCACTGGGAAAACCCAGTCCGTCACGGTAAAAGTGTAGTGAAGCTTCCAGATCGAGCACACCGAGGGTAATCACAGAAATCCGTGCTTGCATAACTCCCTCCTGATTATGATTGTTATATTTCTATCTTAGGACAAATAAAAAGCAGAGAAGCGATCCCTGCTGTTAGAAATTGTAATAACAGGCAAGCTTAAGCGACTTTGAGAGTAGCACGTTTGGCTGCCTGTGAATGGTTGAGATAATGCAGCGCATCATCGGTACTGCCTTCATGCACCGGATCATACCAGGGCATTAAGTAGCCGAGCTGTTGGGATACTAACCACAGTGGATTTGGCAACAGGCGGTTATCTAACTGGGAAATACGTAACCATTCTTTCCAGATCCAGCATATTCGGATCAGCACCCAGACGTTCCCATTCAGTATTGTAGAGTGCATATTTACCCAAGACACAGGTCATATGTTCTATCGTCGCAATGATACCGAGACGAAACAGATCCCATTGGTGCTCTAAGATTTTAGGAATTTTGAGACGGAATGGCTGATCGGCGAGCAGCTTGTTAAATAGGAAATGCATGATGTCCAGATTGCGCTGGATATCAATCTGACGTTCAGATAACTATTCTTTATTGGCCGAATTATGTGACTGGGCATGCATGGCTTCCTGACGGATAAATGCCTGCACATCATGCTTTAATTTTTCGTCAGTGATCTGGGGGAGGACTTTGTTATATAAACGGCAGAACCAGAGTTCACCCGCGGGTAGAATATTGTTAATTTCATTGACGAAGTAACTCGCAAAGGGCTGATCAGGAATCCAGTCGAGTGGAGTATCTTGCCATTCAAAGCTGACTTTGCGAGGCTGGATAAAATAGGAAATGGAAGAGCCAATTCTTGTTGTTTTGAAGCGCGAAAGTAAAGACATGGTGTGAATCCATCACTGCTTGATCAAGACAGTATGAAAAAAATATCCCGAATTGCAGCAGGCAATACGGGACATTCTTTTATCCGATGAAACACATTCGGCTTATTTTTGTGGATCCTGTTCGACAATCTCAGCTGGATCGGCTTCTAGAGGCGCGTCCAGATCATTCAGTTCACTGGCAGTGACTTCATGAGCGCTGTTGGTTTCATCTTCATCTTCTAATAATTCAATTGGTTCATCAGCTTCGTTTAAATCATGCATTGAAGCTTCAGGAATGCTGTCCAGATCAAATTCAGGTACTTGATTCAAAGTGAAGTTCAAACGGCCGCCCATCACACTGGCCAATTCTTCCAAACCTTGCTTGTTTAGAGAAGAGAATAGTTGAATCGAGAAATCCAGCTTCATCTTTTTCAGTTTGGCTTTCACTTCTTGTAGCGCTTTCGAAGCGGGGCCACGGTTCAGTTTGTCGGCTTTGGTCAGCAGGACATGTACGAATAATTTACGTGAATACGCCCATTCCAGCATCATCACATCAAAGTGTTGTAGCGGGTGACGAATATCCATTAGCAGCACCAGACCTTGAAGGCTCTTACGGTGAATCAGATAGTTTTCCAGTTCTTTCTGCCAGACAATTTTCATGGCTTCTGGGACAGCTGCATAGCCATAACCCGGTAAATCGACCAGACGCTGATCCGGATTGCCAAGGCTAAAGAAGTTGATCATCTGGGTACGGCCTGGTTTTTTGGACGCACGGGCCAACTGTTTCTGATTGGTCAGGGCATTGATGGCACTCGATTTACCTGCATTAGAGCGGCCAGCAAAAGCCACTTCATAACCGGTATCTTCTACACACAAGCTCAGCTTAGGTGCACTCATCAGGAACTCAGCTTTGCGTAACCAGTTGAGGGCTTGTACCGAATATTCAGTAATGGCTGGATCGACCTTTTTTTCATAGCTGATCTTTTGCTTTGGGGCATTTGATGCCTTACTGTTTTTCGACTTTCCTCTGCTGTGATGCATGACTCAACTTCAATGACTAATTATACAAGAAGCTATTATAAAGGAAGTCGGGCGGGCAAGCGAACTTTAGAATTGTTCAATAGAATAAGGGTATTAGAGATTGATCAGACTAATCGGTGACTGGATACTAAAATGTTCCTTAGTCGGTTCAACGACATCACCCAGAATATATTGATCCAGACTGGTATAGAACTGCTCCACAGCCTGATCCAGAATGCCTTTTAATCCGCAATTGGTACGTAATATACAAGGTGGATCATTACATTCTACAATCTGGTTATCACGTTGTAGAATACGCACAATCTGTCCTAGCTGAACTTTCAGGGCAGCTGGATTAAGACGGATTCCACCCCCTTTACCACGAGAAGTAATGAGCCAGTCCTGTTTTGCCATAAAGTAGACGATTTTCATGGCATGGTTCTGTGAAATCTGTAAGCGCTCCGCCAACTCGGCAATCGTATAAGGCAGATCACGGGGTTGTGCAACATACATCAGTATGCGCAGCGCATAGTCAGTAAATTTATTCAGTTGCATGATAATACTGATGTTTTTGATGAAAAAATTAGGGTTAGTCTAGCATACCAGACTAACCCTCTGTTTTTATTTTAAGCTGAAGAAGCAGTTAGTGGTGTACACCACCTGTGCCAAAGGCTTCGCTATGAATGTTCTCAGCAGGAATTCCGCGAGCGACAAGTGCCTTTTGCTGTTCAGCCATAAATGGCATTGGGCCACAGAGATAGTAGTCTGCATTGGCTGGTAATAATGCGCTATCTACAGTGCTTAAGTCCAGTCGACCGGCAACATCATAATCCTCGCCCAGTTTATCGCTTGGGTGCGGGAATTCATAAGCAGTCATTGTGCTTAAACGTGGATATTTGGCTTTCAAGTCGTGAATATGCTGTTTCATTGCATGTACCTGTTTGCTACGGCAGGCATGAATGAAAGTCACCGGCTGCGGCATATCCAGAGTCACCAGCTGGTTCAGCATGGCTACCATTGGAGTCAAGCCTACACCACCACTGATGAACACATTACGTTTGTTCGGATCGATCAGGTAGAAGTTACCTGTCGGTGCAGAGACTTCAATTTCTGAACCTTCTGGCAGGCTGTGTAGGGTATTGGATACCCAGCCTGGTACCATGTCGCCTTTCTGGTCTTCACGTTTCACAGAAATACGCAGGTAATCCGCTTGTGGGCAAGTCGACAGGGTGTATTGGCGTGGCTGTTTTAGGTTCAGCTCAGGCACAAACACACGTACTGAAATGTATTGGCCGGCTTCATATTTCGGCAATGGACCGCCGTCAACTGGCGCCAGGTAGAACGAGGTGATTTCATCACTTTCCACGACTTTCTTGGCAATCTTGAAGTTGCGCCAGCCTAACCAGCTACCTTTAGTCTGTTCATGCTGATCATAGATCGCTTTTTCAGTTGCAATAAACAGATCCGCCAGTTGACCGTATGCTGCAGCCCAAGCCTCAATCAGTGGATCATCCATAGAAATGTTCAGCACTTCACTGATCGAATGCAACAGGTTTTCCCCGACAATGCCGTAGTCCGGTGCCTTAATGTTTAAGCTCACGTGTTTATGTGCGATCAGCTCAACCACGGGTAACAGCACAGATGGATCTTCGATATTTTCAGCATAAGCCAGAACCGCACCTGCCAAGGCTTGTGCTTGAGCTCCACTGCGTTGATGTCCCATGTTAAAGGTTTCTTTCAAATCAGGATTATTGCCTAGCATGCGGTTATAGAAATAACCGGTCAGGGCAACCCCATTTTCACGAAGTACAGGAACAGTGGCTTTTACAAGGTCAATTTGCTGTGGAGTCATAGCTGATCTCTCATGGCTGTTATTTATAAGATGTATTTAAAATACATCTTATAAAATGCTTTTACAATATAGTAAAAGCATAAAACCATAAAAAAATTATGGGATATAAAAATATCCCATAAAAATGATGTTTTCGATCGGAGAAAGGAGGGTTATTTACGCCCGAAGAGGGAACCTAATAGACCACGCACAATTTTCTGGCCGGTACTACCATCAAGACTACGTGCTGCACTTTTAGCAAAGGTACCCACAATATCCTGAGTAAGTTTTTCACATTGCTTAGCTGTACGTTCAGCTTCTTTTTGCTGTTCACGTACCAAACGTTCCTGTTCCTTGGCTTGCTGTTTAGCTAGAACTTCCTGTTCTTTGGCTTGCTGCTTGGCAAGTTCCGCGGCTTGAGCCTGCTGCTGACGTTCCAGTACTTTTTGCTGTAGTATCTCATGCGCACTGTCACGGTCAACTTCCTGCTCATAAATACCAGCCACGATGCTTTGTTGCATCAGTGCCTTACGTTCTTCTGGTGTAATCGGGCTAAAAGAGGAATGTGGGGGGCATGATCCAGCCACGTTCAACAATCTGCGGAGTCCCTTTTCCATCCAGACAGCTAATCAGCGCTTCACCCATAGCAAGTTCAGTAATCGCTTCCTGCACTTTAAATTCTGGATTGGCACGGAAGGTATCTGCCGCCGTTTTGACTGCCTTCTGGTCTTTAGGCGTAAAAGCGCGTAAAGCATGCTGAATGCGGTTGCCGAGTTGCCCTAATACGCTTTCAGGTAAGTCGAATGGATTCTGGGTGACAAAGTAAATCCCGACACCTTTGGAGCGGATCAGACGCACCACCTGTTCAATCTTGTCCTGCAGGGCGGGGCTGGCATTATCAAAGAGCAGGTGGGCTTCATCAAAGAAGAACACCAGTTTCGGTTTGTCCAGATCACCCACTTCTGGTAACTGTTCAAATAACTCTGACAGCATCCATAACAGGAAAGTGGCGTACAACTTCGGTGTGTTCATCAGCTTGTCGGCAGCCAGCAGATTGATATTACCGCGGCCTTGGCTATCCGTTTGCAGGAAATCCATCAGGTCTAGTGCTGGCTCGCCAAAGAATTGATCCCCACCCTGATCAGCAAGCGCGAGCAGGTTGCGTTGAATCGCACCGAGACTGGCAGGTGAAAGATTGCCATATTCCACTTTAAAGTCTGCAGCATGTTCACTGACATAACTCAGCATGGCTTTCAGGTCTTTAAAGTCAATGAGTAATAATCCCTGATCATCGGCAATCCGAAAGACGGCAGACAGTACGCCTTCCTGGGTATCATTCAGATTTAGGATGCGGGCAAGCAAAAGCGGCCCAATTTCGGAAATCGTAGTACGGATTGGATGACCCTGTTCACCAAACAGATCCCAGAACACGACCGGTGAAGCTTCAAAAGGAAGTGAGTCAATATTTAGGCTTTTAATCCGTTCATCAAACTTAGGATTACTTTCCCCCGGCTTGGCCAGGCTGGAAACATCTCCCTTAGCATCGGCTAGGAACACGGGTACACCAATGCTGGAAAAGCTTTCTGCCAAAACTTTCAAAGTTACCGTTTTGCCAGTTCCGGTCGCGCCGGCAATCAGCCCGTGACGATTGGCAAGCTGTGAATGCAGCACAATATCTTGCGTGGTATCACTGGTTTTTTTAGCAATAATGATTGGTGTGCCCATAAATTTTCCTATTGTTATTTATTCATTTTTAAGTTTTTTCATTTCTTGTAGTGCATGCTGAATATCTTCAATCAGATCTTCGGGATGTTCCAGACCAATACAGAAACGAACCAGAAAACCTTCTTTCAAATGTGAATGTTCAAGCACACGCATTTCTTTTAAGTTATATAGCATGACCAGACTGACAGGACCACCCCAGCTAAAGCCAAGCTTAAACAGTTGTAAGCTGTCACAGAAATTGCGAATATCTTGCAGCTTGTAATTATTGTCAAAAATCACGCTGACCAGTCCGGCGCTGTGTTCTTGCTTGCAAATTTCTTTCCAGTATTCATGACCTGCGTTGTCAGCATCAGCCGGATGTAAGACCTGAACAAATTCTGGTTGTTGTTTGAGCCAGTCTAATAAGGTTAAACAGCTTTGTGATTGATGTTCATATCGGAGTTGCATCGATGCCAGACTACGTTGTACCTGAGCGACATCATCACCTGATACTGAAATACCCTGAATGGCATGCGCACGGAACAATTTGTGGTGCAGTTCTTTATTGCGGGTCACCACTGAACCCATTAGGATATCACCGCCACCACTTGGATATTTAGTCAGGGCATGCACGGTCATGTCGACACTTAAATGATCCTCACCAAAATTAAAAGCATTAAAGGCAAGACCTGCACCCCAAGTATTGTCTAGCGCAGTGAGGATATTGTTTGCTTGAGCTTTCTTGACCAAGCGACTTAAATCGGGAAATTCTAAAGTCACAGAACCTGCTGCTTCCAGCCAAAGTAGTTTTGCTTTTTCCGAGGGCTGAAAAGTATCCGCATCTATCGCATTATAAACTTTGACCTGAATGCCATAGCGGGTTTCCAGATTGCGTAGATGTTCCATGTTTGGACCATAGATATTATCCGCAACCCACACTTCATCGCCCTGGCTTAAAAAACAAGAATTCACGAGATTAATCGCGGATAAACCACTCGGTGCCAGCAAACAATATTGACCACCTTCGATCTGGGCAATGCTATCGCCTAAGGTAAATGTCGTCGGTGTACCATGCGTGCCATAGCTATAGTCATAGTCATCAGTCCAATGGCGATTAAATAGGGCATCGGTGTTGTTAAAGATAATGGTAGATGCACGAAACATGGGAGGTTGAATACTCGAAATGTATTGCGGGGCCTTTCGTGGTGCATGAATCAGCGCTGTTTGAGGATTTTTTTTCACGTGAATGCTCTTAAATGTAATCAAATATTGCTTTAGCTTAAGAGAATCTCATTATTGCTGCCAGTTATGTTGTGAAATGTTGAAAAAACTGACATTGCTAAAAAGTTGGCTTCATTTTTGCAAAACCTAAAATCAGAGAGCTACAACAAAAGGTTTAGGCGCATGAAGTCGCAGTTAAAAGTACATTATTTTCAGCATATTGCTGGCGAGGGTTTTGGTAGTTGTATTGATTTTTTAAAGCAGCATCAGACGCAAATTACTGCGACTGAATTCTTTGCTTTACCCGTCGATCGTCCACTGGATATTGAAGCTTTGCCATCAGTCGATGAAGTTGATTTACTGATCATCATGGGCGGTACCATGAGCGTCAATGATGAAGCAAATTATCCATGGCTCAAGATCGAAAAACGCTGGTTACGCCGTCATCTTTCTCAAGGCAAGCCGGCAATTGGTCTATGTTTAGGCGGGCAGTTGATTGCCAATGCCTTGGGTGCGGCCGTCAGCCGTAACCAGGAACAGGAGCTAGGCTGGACCAGGGTACGCAAAGTCGCACATGTACCAGAGGATTGTTTTGTTTTACCTGAACAGTTTGAAATCATGCAATGGCATAGTGAAACTTTTGAACTGCCTAAGGGAGCGATTCATCTGGCAGAAAATGAAGCCTGCCGTAATCAGATGTATCAACTCGGCAAGAATGTTTTGGGTTTCCAGTTTCATCCGGAAATCACCCCGGAAACTTTAAAGCTGTTTTTGGAAAATGAAGAAGAAATTTCACAATTTTCTGGAAAATATGTACAGGACATTCAACAACTGAAAAGAACAACCAAAAATAATTTTATTCAAGGAAATCAAATATTAAACCAAGCCATTCAATATGTTCTGGAAAAAACGGCCTAGTGGGTAAAAAATAAACAATTGATTTCCCGAATAAATTGAAATACAGCAAGAAAAACCGTAAAAGGGATTTGCTTATGCAATAAACAATGGCTATAATAAGCCACCCTTCAATAGGAAGGGGGTTAACTGCGAAGAAAGTAGTTAACTATCGTTACAGTCGTGGCATCGATCACGACCTTAGTGATATTTCACTGCTCTTGACACTTGCCTTTAAATAGTGGGGTGAGATGCGTCAAGAGTGATTCTTTATATATTTGGCTTGGAGTTAACTGGTATGTCTAACCAGAGAATTCGTATCCGTCTTAAGTCTTTTGATCACCGTCTTATTGATCAATCAGCTCAAGAAATCGTAGAAACAGCAAAACGTACTGGCGCACAAGTTTGTGGTCCAATTCCAATGCCTACACGCATTGAACGTTTTAACGTTTTAACATCACCACACGTTAACAAAGATGCGCGTGACCAATACGAGATCCGCACTTACAAACGTTTGATCGACATCGTTCAACCTACAGACAAAACTGTAGATGCATTGATGAAGTTAGATCTTGCAGCTGGTGTTGATGTTCAGATCGCATTGGGTTAAGGCTTTCGGGTTAATTAACGCTCTAAGTTAATTAGGCCGCTTTTTTAGAGGTTTATGCACATGGCTATTGGTTTAGTCGGTCGCAAGTGCGGTATGACACGTATCTTTACAGATGCTGGTGTTTCTGTGCCTGTTACAGTGATTGAGGTTGATCCTAACCGCATCACTCAAATCAAAACGCTTGAAACTGATGGTTATCAAGCGATTCAAATCACTACTGGTGAACGTCGCGAATCTCGCGTAACTAACGCTCAGAAAGGTCACTTCGCGAAAGCTGGTGTTGCTGCTGGTCGTCTGGTTCAAGAATTCCGCGTTTCAGAAGCTGAGCTTGAAGGTCGTGAAGTTGGCGCTACTATCGGTGTAGATCTGTTCACAGTTGGTCAAATCGTTGATGTAACTGGTCAGTCTAAAGGTAAAGGTTTCCAAGGTGGTGTTAAGCGTTGGAACTTCCGTACTCAAGACGCTACTCACGGTAACTCTGTTTCTCACCGTGTTCTAGGTTCTACAGGTCAAAACCAGACTCCTGGTCGCGTGTTCAAAGGCAAAAAAATGGCTGGCCATTTAGGTGCTGAACGCGTAACTGTACAGGGTCTTGAAATTGTATCTATCGACGCAGAACGTTCAGTTCTAGTGGTTAAAGGTGCGATTCCTGGCGCTACTGGTGGCGACGTAACTGTTCGTCCTACGATCAAGGCCTGAGGGGAAATAACGTGAATTTAAATACTGTTTCCGGCTCTGCTGTTGAATTATCAGAAGTTGCGTTCGGTCGTGAATTTAATGAAGCTCTTGTACACCAAGTTGTTACAGCTTACTTAGCTGGTGGTCGTCAAGGTTCTAAAGCTCAGAAATCACGTGCAGACGTTTCTGGCGGTGGTAAAAAACCATTCCGTCAAAAAGGTACTGGCCGCGCTCGTGCTGGTTCTATTCGTAGCCCAATCTGGGTTGGCGGTGGTAAAACTTTTGCTGCTCGTCCACAAGACTGGTCTCAAAAAGTAAACCGTAAAATGTACCGCGGTGCTATGCAATGCATCTTGGCTGAACTTGTTCGTCAAGATCGCTTAGTTCTAGTTGAAGAGTTTGCTGTTGCAGCTCCAAAAACTAAAGAATTGCTTGCAAAACTTAACGACTTGAATGCTACTCGTGCATTGATCGTTACTGATGCTGTTGATGAGAACTTGTATCTAGCTGCTCGTAACCTTCCACACGTTGATGTGGTTGATGCGACTGCAATCGATCCTGTTAGCTTGATCGCGTTCGATAAAGTTGTTATGTCTGTAGCTGCTGCTAAGAAAATTGAGGTAGAACTCGGATGAACAACGAACGTTTATATCAAGTCCTGCAAGGACCTGTTTTCTCAGAAAAAGCACAAGTTTTAGGTGAAACTGCTGGTGTTCAAGTATTCAAAGTTGCACTTGATGCAAACAAGCTTGAAATCAAAAAAGCAGTTGAACAATTGTTTGGTGTAGAAGTTGTTAAAGTTAACACTACGATCACTAAAGGTAAAACTAAACGCTTTGGTAAAACATTAGGACGTCGTTCTGATGTTAAAAAAGCATACGTCACCCTGAAAGCTGGCCAAGATGTTGAAATGGCTGACTTGGGCGATGCCGCTGAAAGCGCAGCGGAATAAGGACGAAAACTATGCCTATTCAAAAATGTAAGCCAACGTCTCCAGGACGTCGCTTTGTAGAGAAAGTGGTTCATGATCACCTTCACAAAGGCGCGCCTTATGCTCCACTAGTTGAAGCTAAAAAACGTACTGGCGGCCGTAATAACAACGGTCACATTACGACTCGTCACGTTGGTGGCGGTCACAAACAACACTACCGTTTAATCGACTTCAAACGTAACAAAGACGGCATTCCAGCTGTAGTTGAGCGTATTGAATACGATCCAAACCGTACTGCGCACATTGCGTTGTTGAAGTATGCTGACGGTGAACGTCGCTACATCATCGCGCCTAAAGGTTTACGCGCTGGTGATTCAGTTCAATCTGGTAACGATGCTCCAATCCGTCCAGGTAACTGCTTGCCACTTCGCAACATGCCTATCGGTTCTACTCTTCACAACATCGAACTTAAAATCGGTAAAGGCGCGCAGTTAGCTCGTTCAGCTGGTACTTCTGTTCAGTTGTTGGGTCGTGACGGTTCTTACGCTATCGTTCGTCTTCGTTCAGGCGAGATGCGTAAAATTCATGTTGAATGCCGCGCTGTGTTAGGTGAAGTATCTAACTCAGAAAGCAACCTTCGCTCACTAGGTAAAGCTGGTGCATCACGCTGGCGTGGTGTTCGTCCTACCGTTCGTGGTATGGCGATGAACCCAGTTGATCACCCACACGGTGGTGGTGAAGGGCGTAACAAAGGTATTCAACCTGTAAGCCCATGGGGTCAAAAAGCTAAAGGGTACAAAACACGTACCAACAAGCGTACGACTAAGATGATTATTCGCGACCGTCGCGTTAAGTAACAAGTAAAGGAATCTGACAATGCCTCGTTCTCTGAAAAAAGGCCCATTCGTCGATGCGCACTTGTTCGCTAAGGTTGAAGCGGCTATCGCGGCTAATAACCGTAAGCCGATCAAAACTTGGTCGCGTCGTTCGATGATCCTCCCGGATTTTGTTGGTTTAACAATTTCTGTACACAATGGCCGTAACCATGTTCCAGTGATCATCTCTGAACATATGGTTGGACACAAGCTTGGTGAATTTGCACCGACTCGTACCTACCGTGGTCACGGTGTTGACAAGAAATCTAAACGTTAATAGGTGCTATGATGGAAGTAACTGCTAAATTACGCGGTGCCGCTATCTCGGCACAAAAAGCTCGTTTGGTTGCAGATCTTATCCGCGGCAAATCTGTTGCGCACGCTCTTAACATCTTAAACTTCAGCAACAAAAAAGCTGCAGTATTGGTTAAGAAAGCGTTGGAATCTGCAATTGCAAATGCTGAACATAATAACAGTTTAGATGTAGACGACCTTAAAGTTTCTACGATCTACGTTGATGAAGGCATGAGCCTGAAACGTATTATGCCACGTGCTAAAGGCCGTGCAGATCGTATTACTAAGCGTACTTGTCACATCACCGTTAAGGTAGGGGTTTGATATGGGTCAGAAGGTTCATCCAATCGGTATCCGCCTAGGTGTTGTGAAACGTCATAACGCTAACTGGTATGCGAGTCCGAAACAATACGCTGAATACTTGCTTAAAGATTTGCAAGTTCGTGAGTTTTTAACTAAAAAACTTAAGAATGCAATGATCAGCAATATTCTTATCGAACGTCCAACAGGCGCTGCTAAAGTAACTATTAGCACTGCTCGTCCTGGTATCGTAATCGGTAAAAAAGGCGAAGACATTGAGAAATTACAACGCGAATTAACATCTATTATGGGTGTTCCTGCGCAAGTAAGTATCAACGAAATTGATCGTCCAGACTTAGACGCGCGTCTAGTTGCTGAAGCTATCGCTTCTCAATTGGAAAAACGTGTAATGTTCCGTCGTGCTATGAAGCGTGCGGTTCAAAACACTATGCGTGCTGGTGCGAAAGGTATCAAAGTAGAAGTTTCAGGCCGTTTAGGTGGTGCTGAGATTGCTCGTACTGAATGGTATCGTGAAGGTCGTGTACCTCTACATACTCTTCGTGCAGATATCGACTACGCGACTATGCGTGCTGAGACTACTTACGGTACGATTGGTGTTAAAGTTTGGATCTTCCGTGGTGAGATCTTGGGTGGCATGAAACAAGTCATGAACCCAGCTCCAGCTGAAGAACGTCCAGCTAAACGCGGTCGCGGTCGTGGTGAAGGTCAAGAGCGTCGTGGTCGTCGCAATGATCGTTCTGCTGAAAAAGGAGAATAATCCATGTTGCAACCTAAACGTACTAAATTCCGTAAGGTGCAAAAAGGCCGTAACACTGGTCTAGCTCACCGCGGTAGCTCAGTATCTTTTGGTACTATCGCACTTAAATCAATCGAACGTGGTCAAATGACTGCACGTCAAATTGAAGCAGCGCGTCGTACAATTAGCCGTCGTATTAAACGTGGTGGTAAAATCTTTATCCGTGTATTCCCGGACAAGCCAATTACTTCTAAACCACTTGAAGTGCGTATGGGTAAAGGTAAAGGTTCTGTGGAATACTGGGTTTGCCAAATCAAACCAGGTAAAGTCTTGTACGAAATTGATGGTGTTAACGAAGACCTAGCTCGCGAAGCGTTCACGCTTGCTGCTGCTAAACTTCCGTTTAAAACCACTATCGTGACTCGGACGGTAATGTAATGAAAACTAAAGATCTACGTGAAAAGTCGGTAGAAGAGTTGACAGCTTTGCTTGATGAGCAACAGCTAAACCAATTCCGTCTTCGTATGGCGAAAGCAACTGGTCAATTGGGTAAATCGCACGAAGTGCAATTGACTCGCAAGACTATTGCTCGTATCAAGACCCTCCTTACCGAAAAACAGGGGAACGGACAATGAGTGAAAATACAGTCCGCACGTTAACAGGCAAAGTAGTAAGCGACAAGATGGAAAAATCTATCGTTGTTCTTATCGAACGCCGTGTTCAACACCCGTTGTATGGCAAATCAATCCGCCGTTCAACAAAATTACATGCTCATGATGAGAACAACACAGCTAAAGTTGGCGACGTTGTAACCATTAAAGAAAGCCGCCCAATGTCTAAAACTAAGTCATGGACTTTAGTTGAAGTTGTTGAAGCAGCTGCTGAGTAATTAACGTTCTTGTTGCATCATCGGTCAATTTCGAGTACTCTTTGAGCCTTTCGAAATTGTGACCGGTGATGCTCGGTTTTGGAGTAGGGCAATGATTCAGACCGAAACTATGCTCGACGTAGCAGACAACAGTGGTGCTCGCCGCGTACAATGTATTAAAGTACTTGGTGGTTCACATCGTCGTTATGCTTCTGTTGGCGACATTATTAAAGTTACTGTAAAAGAAGCAATTCCACGCGCACGTGTTAAAAAAGGTGACGTGATGAATGCAGTAGTTGTACGTACAAAATTCGGTATCCGTCGTCCAGACGGTTCAGTGATTCGTTTCGACGATAACGCTGCTGTTATTTTGAACAACAACAAAGCGCCGATTGCAACTCGTATTTTCGGACCAGTGACTCGTGAACTTCGTACTGAACAGTTCATGAAAATTATTTCATTGGCTCCTGAAGTTCTATAAGAGGCGATCATGGCTAAGATTAAAAAAGGCGATCAAGTAATTGTGATCGCAGGTAAAGAAAAAGGCAAACAGGGTACTGTTCTGTCTGTTTCTAATGACCGCGTTAAGGTTGAAGGCCTTAACTTGGTGAAGAAGCATCAAAAGCCGAACCGTGTTACTGGCGCTGAAGGCGGCATCGTAACTCAAGAAGCTTCGCTTCACATTTCAAACGTGGCAATTTTTAATGCTACAACCCAAAAGGCTGACCGTGTTGGTTACCAAACGATTGATGGCGTGAAAACTCGCGTATTCAAATCTAACGGTGAATCAGTGGCGGTAGCGAAGTAATAGGTTGAAAAAGGCAATGGCCAGACTTAAAGCACGTTACAACGACGAACTTAAAGCCCAATTAAAAGAACAATTGGGAATTAAGAATGTGATGGAGATCCCTCGCATCACTAAAATCACTATCAACATGGGTGTTGGTGCAGCTTCTGCTGACAAGAAACTCCTTGATGGTGCTCTTTCTGATATGCAAGCTATCGCTGGTCAAAAACCAGTTCTTACGTTAGCTCGTAAATCTATCGCTGGTTTCAAAATCCGTGATGGTTGGCCGATAGGTTGTAAAGTTACTTTACGCGGCGAACGTATGTACGAATTCTTAGACCGTCTGATCTCGATTGCGATTCCTCGTATCCGTGACTTCCGTGGTTTCTCTGCGAAATCATTTGATGGTCGTGGTAACTACTCAATGGGTCTTAAAGAACAGATCATGTTCCCTGAGATCGATTTTGACAAGATTGACCGTATTCGTGGTATGGACATTACCATCACTACGACTGCTCGCACCGATGACGAAGGCCGTGCGCTAATGCGTGCATTCGGCTTCCCGTTCAAATAAGAGGTCGAAATGGCTAAGAAAAGTATGATTAATCGCGAATTGAAACGCGAAGCTACTGTTGCTAAATACGCTGCAAAACGTGCTGAATTAAAAGCAATCATTGCAAACGTAAATGCTTCAGATGAAGAACGTTTCGATGCGATGATGAAATTACAAGCATTACCACGTAATGCATCTCCAGTACGTCTACGTAACCGTTGTGGTTTAACTGGTCGTCCTCATGGTTACTTCCGTAAGTTCGGCTTAAGCCGTAACATGGTACGCGATAAAGTAATGCAAGGTGATGTACCTGGCGTTGTTAAGGCAAGCTGGTAAGGAGCACTATAAATGAGTATGCAAGATACCGTTGCCGACATGCTAACACGTGTTCGTAACGCACAAATGGCAAAGAAACAAACTGTTTCTATGCCTAATTCTAAGTTGAAAGTTGCGATTGCTAACGTACTTCAACAAGAAGGTTATATTTCAAACGTAGAAGTTGCTGAAGTTGAAGGCAAAGCAACTCTTACTTTGACTTTAAAATATTTTGAAGGCAAGCCAGTTATCGAAACTGTGAAACGCGTAAGCCGTCCAGGTCTACGTCAGTATCGCGGTAAAGATGCACTTCCAAGCGTTAAGCAAGGTTTAGGTATTGCAATTGTTTCTACAAGCAAAGGCATCATGACTGATCGCGCTGCACGTGCTGCAGGCGTTGGTGGTGAAGTTATTGCTTTTGTTTCTTAATAGGTGATTCCTCATGTCTCGTGTGGCTAAAGCCCCAGTAACTGTACCTAACGGTGTAACAGTTACTCAGAACGGCCGGCAGGTCGAAGTGAAAGGCAGCAAAGGTACATTGTCTTTCAACCTGCATGCGCTGGTCGAGCTAAAACAGGAAGACGGTACTCTGGTTATTGCTCCTAAAGCTGAATCTAAAGACGCTTGGATGCAAGCTGGTACTGCTCGCGCTGTGCTTAACAACCTTGTAAAAGGTGTAAGCGAAGGTTTCGAACGTAAGTTACAACTTATCGGTGTAGGTTATAAAGCTGCGGTTAAAGGTAACGTTGTTAACCTTAACCTTGGTTTCTCTCACCCGATCGACTATACGCTTCCTGAAGGTGTAACTGCTGAAACTCCAACTGCAACTGAAATCGTACTTAAATCTGCTGATAAAGCAGTTCTAGGTCAAGTCGCTGCAGATATCCGTGGTTACCGTCCACCAGAGCCTTATAAAGGTAAAGGTGTTCGTTATTCTGACGAAGTTGTACTTCGTAAAGAAGCTAAGAAGAAATAAGGCGCGAGGTTCTTATGAACGAAAAGAAACAATCCCGTTTGCGTCGTGCGAAAAGCACACGCTTGCACATCCGTGCATTGGGTGCGACTCGTTTGTGTGTAAACCGCACTCCGCGTCACATCTATGCTCAAGTTATCTCAGCAGATGGTGGCAAAGTATTAGCGCAAGCTTCTACTCTAGACGCTACTCTACGTGCAGGTACTACTGGTAACGTTGAAGCAGCGCAGAAAGTAGGTGCTTTAATCGCAGAACGCGCTAAAGCAGCTGGTGTTACTAAAGTTGCATTTGACCGTTCTGGTTTCAAATATCATGGTCGTATCAAAGCCTTGGCTGATGCTGCCCGTGAAAACGGCTTGGAGTTCTAATCATGGCTAAAGTTGAACAAAACGAAGGTCTTGTTGAAAAGCTGGTTGCCGTTGATCGTGTAGCCAAAGTTGTTAAGGGTGGTCGTATCTTCTCTTTCACAGCATTAACTGTTGTGGGTGATGGTAATGGTCGCGTAGGTTTTGGTCGTGGTAAAGCGCGTGAAGTTCCAGCTGCTATTTCTAAAGCACTTGAAGCTGCTCGTCGTAACATGATTAATGTTGACCTTGTTGATGGTACTGTTCAGCACCCTATCAATGCTCGTCACGGTGCAAGCCGCGTTTACATGCAACCTGCTTCTGAAGGTACTGGTGTAATTGCTGGTGGCGCGATGCGTGCAGTTTTAGAAGCTGTTGGCGTACGTAACGTATTAACTAAATGTTATGGCTCTACAAACGCTGCTAACGTAGTAAACGCGACTTTTAACGGTTTGCGTGATATGACTTCTCCTGAGAAAGTTGCTGCGAAACGTGGTTTAACAGTAGAACAAATTCAAGGGTAATCAATCATGAAAACGATTAAAGTTACCCAGACTAAATCTGCATCGCACCGCTTGAAAAATCACAAGCTGAGCCTGAAAGGTTTAGGTCTGCGTCGTATTGGTCATACTGTAGAAGTGCAAGATACGCCTTCTAACCGTGGTATGATCAACCAAGTCTACTATATGGTTAGTGTAGAGGAATAAGCCATGACTCTGCGTTTAAATACAATTGCACCTGCAGAAGGTGCTAAGCGTGACAACCTTCGTTTAGGCCGTGGTATCGGTTCTGGCGTTGGTAAGACTGGTGGTCGTGGTATCAAAGGTCAAAACTCACGTAAGAGCGGTGGTACTCGTCCAGGTTTCGAAGGTGGTCAAACTGCACTTTATCGTCGTTTGCCTAAATTCGGTTTCACTAGCCAATTGGCTTTGAAAACTGCTGAAGTACGTTTATCTGAGCTTGCTAAAGTTGAAGGAGACATCGTTTCTCTTGAAACTTTAAAAGCTGCGAACGTTGTACGTAAAGACATGACTCGTGCTCGTATCGTACTTTCTGGTGAAATTACTCGTGCATTCACTGTACAAGGTGTTGCATTGACTAAAGGCGCTAAAGCTGCTGTTGAAGCTGCTGGCGGTAAAGTCGAGGAGTAATCCCCAGTGTCTATGACTCCTAGTTCTTCAGGTCATGTCAACATGATGAAAGGCCAACCATTTCATGTGAAATACCGTGAAATTATTCGTCGAATGATGTTTCTCATTGGTGCGTTGTTGGTGTTTCGACTAGGAGCGCATATTCCAGTACCAGGGATTAATAATGCTGCGCTAGAAAATCTGTTTAATGCAAACCAAGGTACCATCCTTGGTTTGTTTAACATGTTTTCGGGTGGTGCATTAGAGCGAATGTCGATTCTTGCTTTAGGGATCATGCCATACATCTCTGCATCGATTATCGTGCAGTTGATGTCTACTGTGGTTCCCCAGCTCGAAGCTTTGAAAAAAGAAGGCGAGCAGGGCAAACGTAAGATTAACCAATACACACGACAAGGCACGCTGTTCCTTGCACTTGTGCAAGCAATTGGTATGTGTGCTGGCCTGATCAGCCAGGGAATTACCCTGACCTCTGGTCTGGCTTTTTATGTTCCTGCAGTAACCTCTTTGGTTGCGGGGACCATGTTCTTGATGTGGCTGGGTGAACAGATTACCGAGCGTGGGGTGGGCAATGGTATTTCCATGATCATCTTCGCGGGTATCGTTGCAGGATTGCCGACTTTAGTTATGCAGTCTCTAACTTCAGTTGATAATGGCCAGTCTAGTCTAATTGGACTAGCAATTTTTGGTCTGTTATCGATTGCTGTACTAGCAGCGATTGTGTTTATCGAGAAGGCGCAACGTCGTATTCCGGTGAACTATGCTCAAAAGCAGCAGGGACGTCGTGTATTTACTGCACAGCAAACGCATTTGCCATTAAAAATTAATATGGCGGGTGTAATTCCGGCAATTTTTGCTAGCTCTTTACTTTTGTTCCCAGCGAGCTTAGGTCAGTGGGTTGGTAGTTCGGATCCAAGTGCAGGAATTATCAAGCGTAGTCTACAAGACTTGGCATTGGTGTTATCGCCTGGTCAGCCGTTGTATTTGGTGCTCTTTGGTGCGTTAATTATCTTTTTCTGTTACTTCTATACAGCACTGGTATTTAGTCCTAAAGAAGTGTCAGAGAACTTGAAACGCAGCGGAGCTTACGTGCCTGGTATTCGTCCAGGTGAGCAAACTGCTCGTTACTTAGATCATATTCTCAATCGTTTGACCTTTATTGGCGCGATATACATCACTGTCATCTGTTTAATGCCGATGATTCTGCAAAGCTCTTTTGGTATTCCATTTAGCTTGGGCGGAACATCGTTGCTGATCGTGGTAGTGGTGGTGATGGACTTTATGGCTCAGCTTCAAGCACATCTCACCTCGCACCAGTATGACAATCAAACGTTAATGAGAAAAACGACTGCTCATCCTAAGGGATAAGCGCACTTAGAGGTTTTCATCATGAAAGTACAAGCTTCTGTAAAGAAAATTTGTGGTAGCTGTAAAGTTATCCGTCGTAATGGGGTTATCCGCGTAATTTGTAGCGCAGAACCTCGTCATAAGCAGCGTCAAGGTTAATCTGATCAAGACCTGTTGATTTCAGTAGGCGAATTGGGTTATTATCCGCCCCTCAAGATTTTTGTGGGGCGGTTGATTATCTCTACTGCCTTTTTGGAGAAAATTGAATGGCTCGTATTGCCGGTGTAAACATTCCGGATAACAAGCATGCTGTTATCTCTCTAACGTACATCTTTGGTATTGGTCGCCACACTGCTAAGTCAATCTTAGCTGCTGCGGGTATCCCAACTACTACTAAGATCCGTGAATTAGATGACGCTCAGCTTGATGCGATTCGTGCAGAAATTGCCAAGGTTCCGACCGAAGGTGATTTACGTCGCGAAATTTCCATGAACATTAAACGTTTAATGGATTTAGGCTGCTACCGCGGTCTTCGTCATCGTCGCAGCTTGCCTGTCCGTGGTCAACGCACCAAAACTAACGCACGTACCCGTAAAGGTCCGCGCAAACCAATTAAGAAATAAGATTTCTGGAAGCTAAAAGATGGCTAAAGATACTCGCACACGCAAGAAGGTCACTCGTACCGTCTCTGAAGGTGTTGCACACATTCACGCTTCTTTTAATAACACCATTGTGACTATTACCGATCGTCAAGGTAATGCACTGGCTTGGGCCACTTCAGGTGGACAAGGCTTCCGTGGATCACGTAAATCAACTCCGTTTGCTGCTCAGGTAGCTGCTGAAGTTGCTGGTAAAGCAGCTTTAGATTACGGTTTGAAAAACTTGGACGTCCTTGTGAAAGGTCCTGGTCCAGGTCGTGAGTCTGCGGTTCGTGCATTAGGTGCAGTGGGTTATAAAATTAACAGCATTACCGATGTGACTCCAATCCCTCACAACGGTTGCCGTCCACCTAAAAAACGTCGCGTGTAAGGAGAAACATTCATGGCTCGTTATATTGGTCCAAAATGCAAACTCTCTCGCCGCGAAGGGACAGACCTGCAATTAAAATCTGGCGTTAAACCATTTGACGTCAAAACTAAAAAACACGCTAAAGCTCCTGGTCAACACGGTGGAGCTCGTGGCGGTAAACAATCTGAGTACTCACTACAATTACGTGAAAAACAAAAAGTACGTCGTATGTACGGTGTTTTAGAGCGTCAATTTAGTAACTACTATAAAGAAGCTGCTCGTGTTAAAGGCGCAACTGGTGAAAACCTGTTGAAACTGCTTGAAAGCCGTCTTGATAACGTTGTTTATCGCATGGGTTTTGGTTCTACACGTGCAGAAGCTCGTCAGTTAGTATCTCACCGTTCAATCACTTTAAATGGCCGTCGCGTTAACATCGCGTCTATCCAAGTTAAAGCTGGTGACGTGATTGCAGTTCACGAAGGCGCTAAACAACAATTACGTATCAAAAACGCAATTGAATTAGCTGCTCAACGTGGCATTCCTTCTTGGATGGAAGTAGATCATTCTAAACTAGAAGGTACATTCAAAGCTGCACCGGATCGTTCTGATTTACCTGCTGAAATCAACGAAAGCTTGATTGTAGAATTGTATTCTAAATAATCCTTGAGGTAGCAATATGACGCGTACTGCAAATGAGTTTCTAACTCCGCAAGCGATCAAGGTCGAAGCGGCAAGCGGGACCTCGGCAAAAGTTATTCTAGAACCCTTAGAGCGTGGCTTTGGTCATACTCTGGGCAATGCTTTACGTCGCATCCTTCTTTCTTCTTTACCTGGCGCTGCTGTGGTAGAAGTTGAGATTGAAGGTGTTGAGCACGAGTACAGTACTTTGGAAGGCTTGCAGCAGGACATCGTCGAGCTCTTGCTGAACCTAAAAGGATTGTCTATTAAGCTGTTCGATCAAAATGAAGCTTATTTAACATTAGAGAAACAAGGTCCAGGCGACGTAACTGCGGCTGACCTTCGTTTACCTCATAATGTTGAAGTGGTTAACCCTGAACACTTGATCGGCACGTTAAGTGCATCAGGCAATCTTAAGATGCGCCTGAAAGTGGCTCAAGGTCGTGGCTATGAGACTTCTGACTCACGTTTCCCAGAAGGCGAGACTCGCCCAGTGGGTCGTTTACAGTTAGATGCATCTTACAGCCCGATCAAACGTGTGTCTTACACAGTGGAAAACGCTCGTGTAGAACAACGTACTGACCTTGATAAACTGGTCATTGATCTTGAAACCAACGGTACAGTTGATCCTGAAGAAGCAATCCGCAAAGCGGCAACAATCTTGCAACAACAAATTGCAATCTTTGTTGATCTTCAGAAAGATCAAGCTCCTGTGGCTCAAGAACCTCGTGAAGAAGTTGATCCAATTTTGCTTCGTCCAGTAGATGATCTAGAGCTAACTGTTCGTTCTGCTAACTGTTTGAAAGCAGAAAACATTTACTACATTGGTGATCTTGTACAGCGTACTGAGGTTGAGTTACTTAAAACTCCTAACCTTGGTAAAAAATCGCTTACTGAGATCAAAGATGTTCTGGCTTCCAAAGGCTTACAACTCGGCATGCGTTTAGAGAACTGGCCACCAGCTAGTCTCCGTATGGACGATCGTTTCGCCTATCGTAGCCGTTAATTAAGTAGGACTATCACCATGCGTCATCGTAATAGTGGTGTGAAATTAGGCCGTACAAGCAGTCATCGTAAAGCGATGTTCCAAAACATGGCTAACTCTTTGTTTGAGCACGAGTTGATCAAAACAACTGTGCCTAAAGCAAAAGAATTACGTCGTGTTGCTGAGCCTTTAATCACTTTAGCTAAAGTCGATACAGTAGCAAACCGTCGTTTGGCGTTTGCTCGTACTCGTTCAGCTGCAACTGTTGGTAAATTATTTACCGTTCTTGGCCCTCGTTACAAAGAGCGTAACGGCGGTTATCTACGTGTTCTTAAAGCGGGCTTCCGTGCAGGTGATGCTGCACCGATGGCTTACGTTGAGCTAGTAGATCGCGAAGTTAACTAATTTCGTGTAGAGCAGCAAACGTTGTTCGAAAAGGTCGGTTGAATAAACCGGCCTTTTTTATTGTCTTGCATTTACCTATTATCAGGCAGTTTAGTAATTTGTCCTGAAAAGATAAAAAATAATCACTTTTATTTAAACTTGACATTGTGTATTGTCAATTTTGTGCTTTAATAAAAATATATGACAATGCTCAGGTAAAAGAAGAATATGGAAAAGCAAGTTGATATTTTAATTGTAGGCGCGGGGATCTCGGGAATTGGTCTGGCAGCCCATCTTTCTAAACATGGTCCTCAACGCTCATTCGAAATCATTGAACGTCGTGAAAGCTTTGGCGGTACATGGGACTTGTTTAAATATCCTGGCATCCGTTCAGATTCGGACATGTCGACTTTTGGTTTCAATTTTAAGCCTTGGAAAAAAGAAAGCGTATTGGCTTCCGGTTCAGCAATTAAAAATTATCTTGCAGAAGTGATTCAAGAATTTAACTTGAGCTCAAAAATTCATTTTCAACATCGCGTCGTTAGTGCCAATTATGATTCAGTGACACGTAAATGGTCAGTCGTAGTTGAAAACGCTCAGGGCAAAAAGCAGACCTGGATCGCTAACTTCGTTCTTGGCTGTACTGGTTACTACAATTATGATCAAGGTTTCCAGCCGGAATTCCCGAATCAGGAAGCATTCAAAGGTACATTCATTCACCCGCAGCATTGGCCTGAAAATCTAGACTATAGCGGAAAAAAAGTGGTGATTATTGGCAGTGGTGCGACAGCGATTACCCTAGTTCCTGCCATGGTGAAAGGCGGTGCAGGGCATGTGACCATGTTACAACGCTCTCCCACCTATATCGCCTCAGTTCCTTCGATTGACATGATTTACTCAAAAATGCGTAAATTATTGCCAGAAGATGTGGCCTATAAGCTGACCCGTGCGCGTAATATCGGTATGCAACGTGGTATCTATGCAATCGCACAAAAACAGCCAAAATTACTGAAAACATTACTTTTAAAATCTGTACAGTTCCAGTTGAAAGGTAAAGTGGACATGAAACACTTTACCCCGAATTATGAGCCTTGGGATCAGCGCCTATGTGTAGTGCCAGATGGTGACTTGTTCAAAATCCTGCGGGAAGGTCATGCTTCAGTAGAAACAGATCATATTGAGAAATTTACTGAAACCGGGATTCAGCTGAAATCAGGTAAACATCTGGATACGGATATTATTGTGTCTGCCACCGGTTTAAATATTCAGATTCTGGGTGGTATTCAGGCCACGATGGACGACAAGCCTTTGGATACTTCGAAGCATATGCTGTATCAAGGGGTGATGGTCAGTGATGTACCGAATATGGCGCTGATTATTGGCTATATTAATGCTTCCTGGACCTTGAAAGTGGACATTGCCGCAGAATATATCTGCCGTCTGCTCAATTATATGGATCAGCATGGTTATGATGAAGTGATTCCAGAAGGGGATGCTACCGAATTACTTGAAGATACGGTGATGGGAAGTCTGACTTCAGGCTATATTGCCCGTGCTGCGGATGTGATGCCGAAACAGGGTAAGCATGCGCCTTGGAAAGTATCCAATAATTATCTGGCGGATCGTAAAGAGCTAAAAAGTGCATCTTTTGAAGATGGAGTATTGAAATTCAAAACGAGATCCAGTGCCGTGCCAGTCAAGCCAAGATTGGTGTCTTAAGTTAGACATAGTTAAAAGGAGTACTTGATGTACTCCTTTTCCATATTTCAAATTAGAGTGATCTGGAAATCAGTTCCTTCATGATTTCATTGGTTCCTGCATAAATGCGGTTCGCGCGATTATCTAGATACGCTCGTGCAATCGGATATTCCAGCATATAGCCATAACCGCCATGAAGTTGCAGGCATTCATCAACCACTTTGCTATACAGTTCAGAAATTTTGTATTTAGCAGCTGCGGCGGCATCAACTCTCAATTCCTGAATAAGCTGTAGTTGCATACAACGGTCCAGATAAGCCCGACAAATTTCAATTTCGGTACGCAGTTCTGCCAGTTTAAAACGGGTATTTTGAAAAGTGCTGATCGGTTTGCCAAAGGCTTGACGTTCTTTGGTGTAGTTTACCGTATGTGCGAATGCCGCTTCTGCCCCTGCCTGACATATGATGGCCACAATTAACCGTTCCCAAGCCAGTTCTTTCATCAGCATCATAAAACCCATGTCTTCCTGACCTAGCAGGTTTTCTTTAGGCACACGGACATTGTCAAAGAACAGTTCACAGGTATCCTGACCTTTCATGCCGATTTTATTTAAGGGCTTACCTTTACTAAATCCTTCACGATCTGCTTCGACCATAATTAAAGACAGGTTGGCAGAGCCTTTCTCGCTATGACCCGTCTTACATACCACAATTGCCATATCACAAAGATATCCATTGGTAATAAAAATTTTAGATCCATTAATCACATACTCATCACCTTCTAATACCGCACTGGTGCGTACTGCCTGCAGGTCTGAGCCAGTTCCGGGCTCAGTCATCGCAATTGCCGTGACCACTTCACCTGTTGCCATTTTCGGGAGCCATTGCTGCTTTTGTGTTTCATTGCCAAAGTTCAGAATATAATTGGCCACGATATCGGAGTGCAATGAAAATCCTGTCGCAGAGTCGCCTGCATAGGCCTGTTCTTCGATCAGGATCATGCTGTATAAACGATCCACCCCTGAACCGCCATAAGCTTCAGGCATCGTGGCACAGAGAAGGCCAAGTTCACCGGCTTTATTCCAGAGCTCACGATCGACATGCTGTTGCTGTTCATATCTTTCTGTATGCGGAATCACTTCCTTTTCATAGAATTTACGCACCGTCTCCCGAAAGGCTTCATGTTCATCATTGAAAAGTTGACGTGGCAGCATGCTGGCCAATGGACGGATCGCGCTCGAATGCATCTTATAATTCCCTTATTGTGATGTTTTATTTAACTTAAGATAGAGCAGACGAGGGAGCAATGAGCTGAATGTTCAAATCTGGGGAATCTGCTGATGCTTTTGGTCATTTCTATGAAATACCTCGAAATTCAGCAAAGGCTTAAGGTAAACTACTCAGGTTTGTAACGAGTTGGGAAAATTCGATGACTGATGACATCACCTTAGAAGAGCGCAAAGTGATTTATCGCGCGCGTCGTGGCTTGAAAGAGATCGATGTATATTTTGATCCCTACGTGAAAAACTATTATCTCAATGCTGATCCCTTCGAAAAAGAGATGTTTGCTGAGCTGGTTGCACAGGAAGATCCGGACCTGCTGGACTGGTTTATGGAAGTGTCAGAACCCCCACGCCCTGAATTAAAAGATTTTATCAAGAAGCTTAAATTTTACGTTCATGGATAATCGCTGTTTCAGGCTGAAACGCAGTAAGTGTGCGCTGGTGTTTCAGCTTTTTATTTTCGCTGTATTGATGTTCCTGCTGTATCAGTTATTGCCTGTGACAATTTGGCTGGTTTGTGGCGTCATCGGTCTGGTCATCTACCAGTTGTTTTATCGTAAGACACCGCACATTGAGCAGTTTGAATATCTGGATGGACGTGAATGGTCACTGACAGCAGCTGCGCAAGGTACACGGCGAGTATTTATCAGTCACGTGATTGATCACCAAGCTTATATCGTGGTGTATTTCCAGCATGCAAAAGCACGTCCATTGCTCATCTGGTGTGACCAGTTGCCTTTTAAACAATGGAAGTATTTGAAAGTTCTGACAAAAATACTTTAATTGTCAGACAACTGATATTCCGAAATTTTAAATAAATTGATTAAAAATAAAGATTTATCTGCTAACCCCGCTTGAATTGTCAGACAAAAAATCATATTTCTCTGCAAAAACAATGAATTGTATGACAATTTTTCGGTTGCTTTTTTTATAAGCAGGTACATTTAACTCACCAACAGCGAACACAGGAGATCATGATGGAATTTCCAATGTGGATGTTTTTGATCGTTGCGATTGTGATGGCCCTAGTCATAGGACGGCTGGGAACGGTGCTGAAGGACAGATTTTCACCTAAATAACAGAATTAAGCTCGAGAACCTATTTTCTTCTCGACTTGCCAAGTTGATAAGTAGCATGTGCTGAACCGTCGCAATGCTACTTTTTTTTTGCCCAAAATTTGGGATTTTATCTACTACAGTCAATTGAAGCTGGGCGATTTAATGGCAAAGTGTCTGGTCTAAATTAGAGTAAATACTCTTTTATTCGTTATATGCTTCTGATATGTTTAGCAGAATAATGGACATAATCACAATTATAGAGGACAGGAAAATGTCGAGCGTCCGAAAAATATGCCAAGGTATGGCGACCATTGCAATAACAACAACAGTTCTAACAGGATGTTCTCAGGTCATTAAAACCGGTGCCAATGTGGCGCTGGGTTTCACTGAAAAGCATATTGTTCCACCAATCCTGGCGATGGATGATGCCGAGATGGTGTGTAATTCCGGGAATTCTTTAACACCGGCCATCATGTCGACTAAAGAAATGGGGGCTGATCCGACTCGTGTCGCAGTACTGATGTATTCTGCAGCCGGAATTTGTGCCGAGCAGAAAGCACTGGATGCAGAGCTACGGTATCTGCGTGCTTCTAAAGTCAACCAGGTGACTGAAGCTCAGGATGCGCGGATTGAGCAGAAACGCTGGGCTGCATTGGCTGCACAACGCCAGTACACGGGTTATCAGTTATTCCAGACCCGTTATGAGAAAAAATATAAAAAAGCGCTGGGTGAAAGCTGCCCACGCATGAACAGTGATATTGAACAGACAGTTTATCTGCTAGGCATGCTGAGTGGCTTGCAAGCCATGACCAATGACATTAACTCGGGTGGGGCCGTACAAGTACCTAAAGATATTGCGGCTGTGGTTGAGCGTGGCATGACCTGTCTGGATAATACCAAATTCTGGGGCGCACCAAATGCAACCCGTGCTGTCATCTGGACTTTATTGCCAGGGGCAGGTGATGGAAAACCTGATCCTTACCAAACTCTGAAACAGTCAGTACAAATCGGTGAGCAAAAAGGTGTACGTTTATCACATGCCTTATATGCTGTAGCGGCACAGGCTAGTGGGGATGAGGCCAAAATTCGTGATGCATTAAGAACCTTTGATCAGGCACGTAGTGATGAAAAACCGGTCAATCCTCAGTTCAAGCTGATCGACAGTATGGCTGCCATTATGGTGAATGGTATTTCTGACCGTTACTGGACTGAAAATACCGGTATTCGTAGTGCAGATGATGGCATGCAGACCTTCTGGGATGAAACAGATAATTCCTCAGAACTGGATGATCTGTTCAGCGCTGATCTATAATTTAATGAAAAATTAAGTGAATGATGCTCATACAGGTCATTTTCAATATGCTGAAAGGAGTTCAAGGAGCCGATGCAAGATCAACATCTTCGACGAAAAATTATTTTTCTGGCGGCTTTTGTCTCTCTTTCAGCGAGTTTGCAAATCTTTAACGATGCTTTCATCTACTGGCAGGAAAGCCTACTCGGGGAATTCTGGCGGCTCTGGACTGCGCACTGGGTGCATGTCGGCTGGGCCCATTATTTTCTGAATATTCTTGCCTTTATCTGTCTACCTTTCATTTTTCCCCGTGCATCTGTGTGGCATTTCGTCTCAATTCTTTTGATTCTGCCACCGTTGATCAGCCTGAGTTTTTATTTTTTCCTGCCAAATATTGAAGCATATGCAGGACTATCCGGGGTATTACATGGGGCCTATGTCGCAGTCGCCTGTGTGCATCTGCTTTATCAACGTGAACGTGGATTTGCCGTACTGGTATTATTTTTAATCTTTGCCAAACTAATTTGGGAAAATACCATTGGAAATCAGGAAACTGCACAACTTATTGGCAGTCCGGTACTGGTCGAAGCGCATTTGTTAGGGGTGATCTGGGGAGTGGTAGTCGCATTGCTCTATATCTTGGGTAACTATGTTGGGGATAGCTGAAACTGTTGGCAGAAAAGACAAAAAGAAAAGATAAATTGTCATTTTTATTCTGCTAATTTTCATGCAGAGTCAAAACAGAAAATAATAATACTGACCCTTGTAAAGGAATTTTCGGGGCAGACAGGAAGACCAGCGCTTAAAAGAATGTAAGGCGCGAAAACAAGAATAGGAAAATACATGCACAACGATAATCAAAACAGATCAGGATTAGGTCTGTTACGTTATATCTGGACAGAGTGGATCTCGACCTTTGTCGTGCTCACCTTGCTCTTACTGACCTTAGTGATTGGAACCGGGGAAATGATTCATGGTCAGTTACTGCGTATGGGCGAGCGTCTGTATGGTGATCCGGCGACAGGCATGCAATATTCGTTTTTGCGTGCTGAACCGAAAGCACCACAATGTGATCGTAATATTAATGTCGATCAAAAAGTTCAGGAGCAGATGAAAGCAGATGCCGCCGATGAATATGCCGATTTCTTCGGTGTACGTTCTGAAGCGGATGTGCGTGCTGCAGTTATGCAGGCACAACAGGTCTGTGAAGAGTCCTACCAGTTCTATGACAAGGCGATGACGCATATTGAAGCGCATCCAAGTATTCGCGCTTATCGCAGTTTTGAAACCTCATTCTTTGGCATTTTCAAGTTTGGGACTGAGAACCGTGCCTTACTGTTGATTATCATGGTGGTATTTGCTGCAATCAGTGCGACATTAAAAACCCATCATATCGGTCTACGTAGCCCAGCCACCCGTATCGATTTCAAAGTCTATTCCGTGGCGATGCTGATTGCGAACAGTTTCCTAGTCTATTCTTCCTATAGCCAATATATGTCGGTGCTGAATTCCGGGGTGCCGATGGGAGACATGAAGTATGTCTACTGGCTATGGATGATTCTCTTTGGAACATTGACCCTGATCAGTTTGTACCAAGTCATTAAGCCACCTCAGGCGACCCGAGAAGGGGGTAGTTTCGGAATGGCTTTCTTAAGCGTGCCACTGTATGCCTATATGGCTATCAGTACCGGGTTTAACTTTGTCTTCTTGATGGATTACCCGATGGGTCAGGGCATCTATCTGGGACAACTGGTTGAATTTTCGAGCATCTTCCTGAATCTGGCCTTATTTATCTGGGCCGGTATGTTGCTGAAACAAACCCGTGTCGTAGACATGTTCCTGAATATCATGCGTCCATGGAATCTGGCTCCAGAAACCTTGACCTGGTTAATCCTGCTGGCAGCTGCGCTACCTACTGCTTATACCGGTGCGTCCGGGATTTTCGTGATTGCTGCGGGTGCAATCATTTATAAGGAAGTTTGGAATGCCGGTGGTCGCCGTCAGTTTGCCTTGGCAGCAACTGCGATGTCCGGTTCACTCGGTGTAGTACTTCGCCCATGTCTATTAATTGTTGTGGTGGCTTCATTGAACAAGGAAGTGACGACAGATATGCTGTATCACTACGGTGTCTACGTCTTCTTGCTCAGTTCAACATTGTTCCTGATCATTTCGCTATTCTTTGCTGAAAGCAAGTTCCGTATTGCTGCACCTGGTCTGGCTGCACCTCAGTCTGCACGTGCCTTTGTAAATGTGATTCCTTATATCGTGATTTTCATTCTGATCTGGCTGTTCTACAAATATGCCTTGTCTACAGATCTGAATGAATTTACTGCACCTGTCATGATGCCAGTCATTCTGTTGATGATCGTGCTATTTGATAAGTTACGTCATGAGCCTGCACCATTACCGCCAATGGGACATTGGGATGAAACCTTAACTACTACCTTAGGTTCAGCAAATACGCCTGCAATGGCGACCGCGGGTACAGCCATGAATGCTGAATATCGTGAAGCAGAGCATATTGAGCAGCAGGGCAGTGAGCTGGCTGTAGACCATGGTGTAAAACGTTCGACTGTTGGTAAAAGCTTGCGTCAAGTCGGCTTCTGGAAATCATTACACATTTCGACCAGTGAAACGGTTGGACACATTGGTGCGCTGGTGATCCTGATGGCACTGTCTGTCAGTGTGGGTGGCCTGCTGGAACGTATGGAAATTATGGAAGCGTTCCCGACAGATATCAGCAGTACCATTCTGGTGATTTCCATGATTGTTGGCCTGATGGTGTTCGTTGGCATGATTATGGACCCATTCGGCGCAGTGATCCTAATTTCAGCAACGGTTGCACCAGTCGCCTATCAGTATGGAATTCATCCGGTGCACTTCTGGATGATTACCTTGATTGGTTTCGAGCTGGGTTATGTGACACCACCAGTTGCCCTGAACCATCTGTTAGCAAGGCAATCCATTGGTGATGCGGAGGTGGCCGAGGCGGATGCAGAAGTTCGACATAAGTCCTTCTATTACCGTTACGAGCGCTGGATTTTACCGATGATCGTGTTACTGCCAGCGATGCTGATCATTGCCTATGTACCTTATGTATTTAAACTCTTCGGCTGGTATCAGTAATTTAAGCAAATAAAAAAAGCACTTTCGGGTGCTTTTTTTATTGTGGCCTTAACGCAGCCTAAGCTTATTTTGTAAAGCAGGACTACACAGTAAAATCCCACAAAAAATCAGCCCTAGTCCGAGCAGACTATAGAGATCCGGAACTTCCTGCCAGAATATATAGTCAAATCATTATAAAACCAATACAATGGTGCAATGAGTTATTCAGAACA
>ERZ1023241.29-NODE-29-length-76824-cov-26.184189_pt1 | contig 76824 bp, 67 predicted proteins | sample MGYA00380455_ERZ1023241 | MGnify/ENA primary metagenome ERZ1023241 (study PRJEB33173, sample SAMEA4830304) | metagenome | study: EMG produced TPA metagenomics assembly of the PRJEB25223 data set...
ACCTGTACCTGTACCTGTACCTGTACCTGTACCTGTACCTGTACCTGTACCTGTACCTGTAGGCTGTTCTGTTTCTATAGGTTCTGTAGGAGATACTTCTGCCCAAATTGGGCTACTACTTAATCCCACGCCAAATGATAGCAATAAGATTCGAGTAATTTGGTTTATTCGCATGAGTTGATTCTTGCTCTTATCGTATTTTATTTACTGCGCTAGTTTTCTAAAAAATAAGGGAAAAAAGCAAGGATAAACTACATAACTGCATCAATTATTTAATGATTTGTGCCTGAATTGCCATATAAAGATCTAAAACCTGTACCGGCTGTGACAATCCTAAAACAATTTGATGAATTTTTTGCCAATTCAAATCCTTATCACGCTTGAATATTAAATAAGGATAAGCGATTTCCTGATTGGACAATGCCAGGCGGCGTTCCCCATGAATCACCCGAATTTTCTGATGTTCCTGTAGTAATAGAATTGGAGTGGAAAAATCAGCGGGTGCTTCCTCAAAATTGATAAATTTCCTTTGATGAATACGCCGAGCCGGAATATAGGCATAGCTTTCCTCAGGCATCCAGACCGTTTCGGCGTGTTGCAGATACATTTCACTGAAAAGGTCTATCTGATCAAGGCAGGCACCTAAAGCTGCCCATGATATGGATTTTATCTCTATACAACGCCATCCACGCTGTATGCCCCAGTGCTGGATACATGAATTGGCCTGCAAGAGACTCGGTGCACCCAAGAGCATCAGATATTTCAAACCTTGCCCTTGCTGATCGGTCTGCATGGCAAGATAAACAGGGCGTGCCTGCCAGTAGTCTTCCTCAGCATAATATAGCGCCATTTCCAGATCAGCCGGTTGGGAGGTAGCCGGTTGCAATTCTAGGGCACAGAGACGCCGTATAGTCGCTCCAGCATGTTCTAATGGATGCAGCAGGGCAGAGAATTCACCTAGCTCTATAGATTCAGGGAAAGTAATATTTTCATCTATTATCAAAATAGAGGATGAACTATTCGTATTGTCTATTTCTATAGGCAGTTCAGCTGTTTTGGCTTCTTCTGTTTCGCTAGTTGCTCTGTCTAAATCAGGTTTAATTGTTTCAGATAGTTGAGGTACAGTGATCTTGGTCTGAATCTGCAAACTGCCCTGATGATAGCGCGCGATTTCCAGGGTAAGCGTATCGAATTCGGCATCCTGAACAGATAAAGCCGGAATATCCAGTTGGGGATCGAGAGCAAAATATGCGCCTTGTTGCTGTTGCTGCAAAAGCCAGTTGTGGGAATTTACTAATTCATCCCATTCACTATGTAAAAAATCAGATTGCTTTACAGGACCCAGCCAGATTTGCCAGCCTTGTTGTGGCTGATGCAAAAAGGCCCAGCCTGTTTCTCTATGCGCAGTCAGTACCTGTTGCAGCTGGACAGGATCCTTAAAATAACCGCGATAACAGTGATGAAACTCGGTGCTCGCCGCAAACTGATGTGCTGCCAGCTCAGGCTGGACACGGGATTTAAAACTTAAAATCTGATTTTTAAAAACAGGTTCATCACAGAGATGAAAAATATCCTGGAGTCGTTTTTTGGATCGAGCGGCTTCATATAAACTGAGGGATTTATGTTCTAGTTGCTGCCCTAATTCATTTAATTCTTTAATTAATTTTGCTTTTTCTAAAGCATTCATTTTAGCTCTCTAGATATATTTGAGTGCTTTATCCAGTGACTTGGCCATGATTATATTGACTGCAAGTTCTACCAGTTTGTATTCGGTAGAGTTGGGATCTGGATAACGCTCAGCCATTTCAATCAAAAAATCTACAGAAATTGCCTGCGGAGAAATTTTTCCCTGTATTAATGCTTGAAGCTGGTTCATAACAAGAAAGTCTGAAATCCATAAAAGATCAGGTTCTGATTATAAGCATCTGATTGACAAAATGCTTGATTATTTTGAGTATTTTTTAAGCGAATTTGGCAGTTGTTTTTGAACAAAAAGTGAACGAAATCAAAATAAAATAAAAAATAATGAGGTTTTTAATGCTCTTTAAATAGAAGAACAAGTTAAATTTTCGAAGCCCTGAAATAAAAACAGGCTGAATAATTCAGCCTGCTGGGAGATTTTGCTTAAAGACTTAAGCCGCTTTTGCAGTTTCTGCAGTTGCAGTATCTGTTGCTACAGTTTCAACTGGTGCTTTGCTTACAGGGAAATCTGGAAGATAAACCACTTGAGCCATTTGTGCTGAAGCTTGTAGAGAAAAAGCCATCACAGTTGCTGCGCATAAAAATTTAACAGTTTTCATAACATGACCTTTTGATATCTGGGTGTTCAAGAGTTTGAACAAGAAAAAAGTTAGTCCTAAATCACGTGAAAAATAATATCAAATGGCAATTAATAAAAAATGATCAAATCGGCAAGAAAAGCAACTAAATTTAGATAAAATACTCTATAAAACAATGTATTAGAATATTTGCTCTAGACGGTTTTAGGTTGTTTTTTATACATTTTTTAGATGTTTTAGAAGTTTTTAAGTAAACATTTATTTGTTGATTATTTAAAACTAGAGATCTAGATTTAAATTTTTTTAAAGCAGTAAGGGTAGATTAGTATTTGTTCATTCCCTGTAAGTTTTTGCTATCGCTTGTTTGCTAAGAGCTGTAGAGAAATTTAAATCAACTAAGATGAATGTTTCTATTTTCACAGAGTGAGTGTTAAATCATGGCAATTGCAAAAGTGGTAGAAGTCAATTCAAGCAGTAGTAAAAGCTTTGAGGATGCAATTCAGACTGGCATCGCGAAAGTCACAGAGACGATTAAAAATGTTCAAGGTGCTTGGATCAATGAACAGAAGGTCGTCATTAATGACAATAAAATTACCGAATATCGTGTCAATCTAAAGATTAGTTTTCTGGTTGAATAATTCATATCATCCATAAAAAATCCCCATCTTGAATGGGGATTTTTTGATTTGATTTAGTTTTTATTCAGGCTTTGCTGGAACATCACAAGCATCTGTAGAACACTGATCAGCTGTTGGCTGTTCCTGTGGCTCCTCTAAAGCTTTTTCAAGAACTTGCAAGAAAACTTCCTTCGGCTGAGCACCTGCCAAAGCAATACGCTGGTCAAAAACGAAGAAAGGTACACCGGTAACTTTGAGCTGGTCACGCGCCACTTCCTGGTCAAATTTAACAAAGTCCGCAAACTCATCCGAGTCGAGTAAATCATCTACTTCAACCGGGTTCAGGCCAATACGCGCTGCGACATCTTCCAGCGTTTCACGTTCACCAATTGGCAGGCCTTGCGTCATATAGCTGTAGAAAAAGGCTTCCTGAGCTTCATTGCCTAGACCTTTGCTTTGTGCCAAGTGAATGATGCGATGCGCATTCAAGGTATTGCCAGAATTGGCACCTTCCCAGTTAAATTCAATGCCTTCCTGTTTAGCCATGGCTGCAATATTGCGCTGCATGTCTTCAACTTCTGGCACTGAGCGGCCATATTTTTGTGCCAAACGCTCAGAGTTGGAAACTTCCTGACGGACTGGTGCTTCAGGATCTAGCTGAAAACTATGCCAATGGACTTCAAGTTCAATCCCACTTTCCTTTGCAGCAGCTTCCAGACGTTTTTTACCAATATAGCAAAAAGGGCAGACCACATCTGACCAAATATCTACGCGCATGTCATGTCTCTAATCTTTGTCTTGGTAGAAGTATGAGGGTGAAGAACTGGAATTTAAAGCCCTACAGCCAGACTAAGTGCAGTTTAATCATTCAAAATATTTAAGAAGTTAATCTGATCAGATTTTTATAGATGGATTTGTCCTTGTTTATTTATTATGTTTCCATAAAAAAACGCCCCGTAGGGCGTTTTCTGAAGCAGTCAATTAAGCAGTTTTGACTGCAGCTTCTACTGCAAGCATATGACCATTTTCTTCAAAGTTAGAGTGCCAAGATAATGCTTCACGAAGCAGGTGAGGTGTATGGCCACCTTTCGCACATGCACGGTCGAAGTAGTCATTCAATGCATCACGGTACATTGGGTGGGCACAGTTGTCGATGATCGCACGAGCACGTTCACGTGGCGCCAGACCACGAAGATCTGCCAGACCTTGTTCTGTTACCAAGATATCTACATCGTGTTCAGCATGGTCTACGTGAGACGCGAATGGAACTACTGAAGAGATGTCGCCACCTTTCGCGATTGATTTGGTCACGAAGATTGCTAGGTGCGCATTACGTGCGAAATCACCTGAACCACCAATACCGTTCATCATTTTGGTACCACAAACGTGAGTTGAGTTCACGTTACCGTAGATATCGAATTCAAGCGCAGTGTTGATACCGATAATACCTAAACGACGTACCAGTTCAGGGTGGTTAGAGATCTCTTGTGGACGCAATACCAGTTTGTCTTTGTATTGCTCCAGGTTGTTAAATACTTTCTCGCCATATTTAGCAGAAAGTGTAATTGAAGAACCTGAAGCAAACTTCATCTTACCTGCATCGATCAATTCAAAGGTACAGTCTTGTAGTACTTCTGAGTACATGATCAAGTCCTCGAAGTTTGAATCTTTCAGACCCGTCAATACCGCATTTGCGATTGAACCAATCCCTGCTTGAAGAGGCCCGAGGTTTTTCGGTAGACGGTCTTCAGCCACTTCTTTTTCAAAGAAAGCGATCAAATGGTTGGCAATGCTTTGAGTCTCATCATCTGGTGCGGTCACAGTAGATGGAGAGTCATGCAATTCGCTGTTAAATACGATACCAACAATTTTAGATGGATCGATATTGATCGCATACGTACCGATACGCTCATCCACTTGAGTCAATGGAATCGCTTGACGCGTTGGACGATATGTCGGGATGTAGATATCGTGCAAGCCTTCAAACGCTGGGCTTAAATTCGTGTTGATTTCAACAATCACTTTCTCTGCAAAAATTGCAAAACTTGCAGAGTTACCTACAGAAGTTGTTGGAATGATGCCGCCATCTTCAGTGATCGCAACTGCTTCAATTACCGCTACATCAGGTTTTTTCAACTGCTGGTTACGCATCTGTTCAACTGTTTCAGACAAATGCTGATCGATGAACATCACTTCGCCTTTATTGATCGCTTTACGTAAAGTGTTATCGACCTGGAACGGTAAACGGCGTGCCAATACACCAGCTTCAGTCAATTGTTTGTCTAGATCGTTCCCTAGTGATGCACCAGTAATTAACGTGATCTTTAATGGATTTGCTTTTGCGCGTTGTACTAAAGCTAAAGGAACCGCCTTCGCTTCACCAGCGCGAGTAAAGCCACTCATACCCACAGTCATACCATCTTCGATGAATTCAGCAGCTTGTTCAGGGCTGATGACTTTGTTGTGTAGGGAGGCTAAACGGATACGATCTAAAGACATTTCAACTCTCATAAATTCTTAAATAATGATACGGATTGTACCGATCAAAAAATGTATTTTGCATAGGTGTTAGGCTAAGGTCTAATTTTTTAGCTAAATGTAGGTATAATGAAAAATGATGTTTTTTAAATAATTGAATTATTGAAAATTAAAATGAATTGTATAGAAATACTAAAAAGTATTTTGATGCTTTTGTGATCACTTACTAGAAGTGATCAGTGAGCGTTTGACGAATTTTATCCAAGGTGGTTGGGGCAGTAGGTGCCTCTGAATCTGCTGTTTTCAGAGGTAAGGCAATAATGGCTTCCAGACCGCCTTCAGGCCGATTCTGGATATGCAGCTCACCTGAGTGAATATCTACAATACGTTTGACAATGGCCAGACCCAGACCACTGCCTTGTACGGTACGCGCAGAATTTCCACGAACAAAGGGTTGCATCAGCGCTTCAATCTGGTCTTCTGGTATCCCTTCACCATGATCGGCCACACTGATCATCAGTTTATGGTCCTGCACATAGGCAGCAAGCTCAATTGGTTCCGCACCATAGCGTTTCGAGTTATTGATCAGGTTACCAATCAGGCGTTTCAGCGACATACTGCGTACTTCAACCAGTGGTATCTCTTGAGGTGTAAAGCGAATATCGAGTGGCTTAAACTGCTTGACCAGTTCCTGCAACAGTACATTGACATTGGTTTCTTGCAGCTCTTCATCGGAGCCATCCCGCATATAGGAAATGAACTGGTTCAGAATGGCATCCATATCCTCGACGTCATAAATCAGCCCTTCTTTGAGGAAGTCTTCATCCGGCATCATTTCTGCGCTCAGACGGATACGGGTCAACGGTGTACGCAGGTCATGTGAAATCCCCGCGAGCATGATTCGACGATCACGCTCGGTTTGATCCAAGGTATAAATCATCTGGTTAAAGGCATGATTCACCTGACGGATTTCCAGCGGACCATGATTGGTATCCAGATAAGGGGCGGAACCATTTTTACTATAGCTGTTTGCTGCATTCTGCAAGCGGCGTAAAGGACGGTTCAGCTGACGCACCAGGGTCAGAATAATAATGCCGGCAATGAGTGGTGTACCAAGCAGCCAGCCTAGAATCAGTTCAGGGCTATAGTTGGCATAGGTCTTGAGAGGTTCACGTACCCAGTTGCCATTCATTTCAGGGGTTTGAATCCAGATGCGTGGACTTGGCTTGAACTGGAAATAAACGGTTGCCTGTTCGATTCTTAATTCTTTGGCTAGTTTGGTTTCAATCTGATTGGTAAAGAATTCGGCAATGACCTTGTCTTTTACATTGGGGTATTCAGCAGGATTGGTGACATATTCGATTCCGATCCGGTTTTTGAGCCAAGTATCAATATCGACTTCCTGTTCTTTATGATAAAGACGCAGGTCCGGATTGTTGAGAATTTCTAGCTCCATGGCCAGATAACGCGCGTGTTGCTGAATTTCAGGTAAATAAAGCGTACGCCAGAAAAACCAGATTGACATGAACAGGCTGAAACAGACCACAAAGACCACCAGTACAGTGGTTCGCATTGCTGCAGAGCGCGGTTTGATTTTGTCCAGAAAGCGTTCCCAAGGGGTACGTTTTTTTTCTGAATAGCTGACAAAATCGGTAAATTTTTGTGGGTCGATGGGGTCGAGTTTCACTGAGCAATCCTGTGCTATGACTTCAGCAAATTATTATAAGTTGATTAAAAGGCCTTATCACACCGGAGTCAAACCATCTGTAATTTAGATATAGGTTAAAACCTTTGGTTCGACCTACTTTTGTTTCGGCAAAAGTAGGCAAAACCATTTTCATTTGTAAAACTCGTCAAATTGCGGCAAGTAATCAATTTATCGCAGAAACATTAGAGATGAATACCTCCTGCCTCAGACAATTGCGAATGAATTTGTCACGTAATTCAAAACTAGATTTATAGACGGACGAATATTTTACTTTCTTCTAATAAGAAAATTATTCAGCACCATCTGGAACAAACACATAACCGACACCCCAAACGGTTTGAATATAACGCGCACGGGCAGGGTTTTCTTCAATCAGTCGACGTAAGCGTGATACCTGAACGTCAATTGAACGTTCCATCGCACCCCATTCACGGCCACGTGCCAGATTCATCAGCTTGTCACGAGTTAAAGGTTCACGTGGATGTTGGACTAAGGCTTTCAATACGGCAAATTCACCGGTAGTTAAGGTGACGACCTGTCCTTCACGAGTCAGGGTACGTGTCGACAGATCCAGTGACCATGGGCCAAAGGATACCACTTCCATTTGCTGGCTAGGAGCACCTGGAACTTCACGGACTTGACGACGCAAAACCGCACGGATACGTGCCAGCAATTCATTTGGATTAAATGGTTTAGGCAGGTAATCATCTGCACCGGCTTCCAGACCTGCAATACGATCTGAATCGCTGCCACGTGCGGTGAGCATAATGATTGGAATATCAATATTCGATTGGCGTAGGCGACGACAGATGCTGAGGCCATCTTCTACAGGCAACATAAAATCGAGCACAATCAGAGAAAACAGTTCCCGCTGTAATAATCGATCCATCTGGGTGGCATCGTGCGCAGTTTTAACGACGAAGCCTTTATCTTCAAGGAAACGTTGTAACAGGGTACGCAGACGCACATCATCATCGACAACCAGGATGCGCTCGACCCGGTCGGTTTCGGTATGTACAGCATCGGGTTTTTCAGCAGGTACCACTAAACTCATGAGGTGCTCCTTTATTCTTTATTGTCGTCATAAACAAAAAATGAAATATGCTTTGAGTATACGATTCATTACTATTAATTGACTATGCTCTAAAGCATCAAATATTGCAGTTAAAATCAAGACATAGATACCAAATATATACATCTATATGCGAAAAAAATCGTCCCAGAACAAGAATAAAATGCAAAGTTCATGCAAACTTTAGCGGAAAAACTGGAAAACGATCGTATACGGTTATCTGAAGCTTATATAAATTAATAAAAACAATGGTGGATTTTATAGACCTGGTCTTTATAATCATGCCATTTAGTACTTATCCTTGTGGGATCAAACACGATGACTGACTTAGTTCAGCAGTTGGCAAAAGAACTTGCCGTACGTCCAAATCAAGTAGAAGCTGCCATCAAACTGATTGATGAGGGTGCCAGCGTTCCTTTCATTGCACGTTACCGTAAAGAAGTAACGCAGGGCTTAGACGATACGCAACTACGCCAGCTCGATACACGTTTATCGTATTTGCGTGATTTGTATGAACGCCGTGAAAAGGTGATCGAATCACTAAAAGAACAAAATAAATTATCTGATGATTTATTGGCACGGGTGAATGCGGCAGAAACTAAAAATGCCCTAGAAGAAATTTACGCACCATACCGTCCAAAACGTACCAGCAAATCGTTTAAAGCGAAAGAAGCCGGTTTAGGTCCGATTGCAGAAAAAATCTTTACTGAAGCCATGGATCCAGCAGAAGCTTTGGCGGGCTTTAGCCATGAAGATTATCCAGATCAGGAAAGCCAGCTCGATGCGATCCAGCACATCCTGATTGATGACTGGGCACAGAATATTGCGTTGACCACTGAACTTAAAGCAATGTTTGCTAAAACTGCTGTGCTGAAAAGTCTGGTCGCTAGCGAAGAGAAAAAAGAAGTTGGTAAAAAATTCCGTGATTACTTCGATTTCTCTGAAAATCTGAACAAGGTACCTTCACACCGCTTATTGGCAATGCTACGTGGCCGCCAGGAAAATGTACTGGGCCTTAAAGTAGATGGTGAAGATGATGCACCATTGGCACGTATTGAAACTGAATACAACCTGGATACCATTCAGCCGCAATCCCGTCAGGATTTCTTAAAGCAAACTGCGAAACTATTCTGGCTTGGTAAAGTTCGTCCAACGATCGAACATTCATTATTGACTGAAAAACGTCTGGCTGCTGAAGCTGAAGCAATGCAGGTCTTTGCTGAAAACCTGCGTCATTTACTGCTTTCTGCGCCTGCAGGTGCCCGTACAACTCTGGGTGTAGACCCTGGCATCCGTACCGGCGTGAAACTGGCGGTGGTGAATGAGTCTGGTGATGTACTGGCACATAGCACCATTTACCCATTTGCACCGAAAGATGATAAAGAAGTTTCACTGACTGAATTAGCACGTCTTTGCCGCGAATTCAATGTTGACCTGATTGCAATCGGTAATGGTACGGCAAGCCGTGAAACTGAAGCATTGGTTGCTGAAATGATGGCTGCAAATAGCGATCTGAAATTGACTCGTGTTTCTGTTTCAGAAGCGGGTGCTTCTGTTTACTCAGCATCTGAACTGGCTTCTCAGGAATTGCCTGAACTGGATGTATCGATCCGTGGTGCAGTATCAATTGCACGCCGTCTGCAAGATCCATTAGCTGAACTGGTGAAAATCGATCCTAAATCCATTGGTGTAGGTCAGTACCAGCATGATGTAAACCAGACCGGTCTGGCAAAAACTCTTGAAGCAGTGGTTGAAGACTGTGTGAACTCGGTCGGTGTGGATGTAAATACTGCATCTGCTGCGATTTTGGGTTATATCGCAGGTCTGAACAAATCAATCGCGCAGCAAATCGTGGACTTCCGTAAAGAAAATGGCCGTTTTGACAATCGTCAGGATCTGAAAAAAGTGCCACGTCTAGGCGAACGTACTTTTGAACAGGCGGCTGGTTTCTTGCGTATCCAGCAAGGTTCAGAACCATTAGATGCTTCTGCAGTTCACCCTGAGTCTTATCCACTGGTATCTAAAATTGTTGAAGCAAAAGCAACGACTGTTAAAGACATCATTGGCAATACTGAAATCATTCGCCAGGTCAATGCAGAAGAATTTGTGGATGATAAATTTGGTTTGCCAACCGTTCAGGACGTTTTGGCTGAACTGGAAAAACCAGGCCGTGACCCGCGTCCAGAATTCCGTACCGCAAAATTCCGTGATGATATTACTGAAGTGGCTCAATTGACTGAAGGCATGCAGCTGGAAGGTGTAGTCACCAATGTGACTAACTTCGGTGCTTTCGTGGATGTCGGTGTACATCAGGATGGCTTGGTACATATTTCTGAATTAGCCAATGAATTTGTGGCTGATCCGCATAAAGTGGTGAAACCAGGTCAAATCGTACAAGTTCGTGTACTGAACGTCGATGTTGAACGTAACCGTGTCAATCTGTCGATGCGTCCTGAAGGTTCCGAAGCGCCAGCGAAAGCACCACGTCAACCACGTCGTGACAATGAGCAACGTGGTGAGCGCAAGCCACAAGGTAAACGTCCACAGCATGCGCGTCCGCAAGGTGATCGTCCGCATGGCAAGAAACCTCAAGCGGCTAAACCACAAGAAAATAAAATTGGTGGTTTAGGGGCATTGTTATTGCAAGCAGGGATTAAAGGTTCGAAGTAATCTTTAAATTCTCATAAAAAACCTCCCGATTGGGAGGTTTTTTTATTGGATATTTATGAGTTAATCATCGGCACAATCCAGCTGGTGACAATCAGCAAAATACCTAGATGTCCCAGTTTTCGTGTCACATAAACCAGTTTAGACGGTGGTTGTTCCAGCTGTTTGGCATACTCTTCCATGGTGATGCCTTGTTTACCTTTACTGGTATATAAAAACACACCCAAATCCAGACAGATCAGAATGGTGCCAATATCTGCCACCAGTTCCATCAGCTCAAATTGCTGGGTATACAGCAACATGCTAACGCTATAAATCAGATAAAGTCCAAAGGCTATACATGCATATTGCAGGATTACTAAAAATTTCTGCATAAATCTCAACAGTTCAAAAAATTAAGGCAATTATACAAACAATTCGGACAGTCTGCGCCCATTACAAGCTTTGCATCACATCGGCAAAATTCTGCTTCTCAACGAGTTCCAGAAATTCATCTCCCAGGCGCTGACTTTCAGCAATGCATTGCTTCCAGAGCTGAATCCGCTGGGCTTGATCCAAACCTTTCAAAGTGAAGTCTTTACGATCCGGTAAACGACCCAAAGGCAAACTTTGCAGATATTCCTGAGAAGGTGAAATTAGCAAAGTTCGTGCCTGATTTTCTGGGCTTGCCGTGCGTTTAAACAGTTTATCGAACCAGCCAGGAGTAATGCTGTCAGTAAAATGCGGATACAGCACGATGCCTTTGCTCTGAAATGGCAGGTCAATATGATAGTCAATCAGACCCCCATCGCGATAATAACCTTGCGGTGCATCCGGAATATTATTGACCGCTGCCATGACGCCCGGAATAGAGGCAGAGGCCATCAGCCAGGACAAAACACTTTGCTCAGTTAAAGCATGATAGTGTGTGGTAAATCCATCATCGGCAATTTTAAACTGTTCACCTGCATTCGGCTGGCTGATCACACGTTGCATAAAATGGCGGCTGTGTTTACGTGCCACAGCGGTAGTTCCAACAATTCCGGCTACAGAGGCGAGTAGGGGGAGCGCCTTATCACTCTGAAAAATGTGCTGGGCTTTAATCGACAATACCGTAAGATGATAATCTGGATGATTCACCAGATCGTTTTCTTTGCCTTGTACCAGATCCAGCAGCATGCCACGACAAACGTCACTGACTTCTTGGCGAGTCATTTTCTTGTGAAAGTATAAATGGGTATACAAGTCGGCAAGACGTTCAGTGCCTGCTTTGGCTCCCCAGGCCGCGACACTGGCAAAACGCCAGCTGCCAATGGATGAACCGACTAGCGTTCTACGCTGAGGGGCACGGGGGAAAAACTCGCCAAAAATGGCCTGATCCAGTCCCTGAATGCCGATGCCTTTGGGGCCACCTGCGGCACCTGGCACGATATCAATCTGTTCGGGTTGCAAACCTTCTTTCAAAATCAGCTCACGAGCCTGATGCCCAGCGCGGATTTTCAGAGCAGACGCATGTTTTTGTAAAATCTGCATAAAGGTTCAACCCATATTCGACCAGTGAGGGCTTATTTTAAGCGATGTGCCTTTGGACCCAATGGCAAGAATAGTCCAAAGATGACTTTGCAGTCATGGCGTCAGATTAATGTAAGTCAGTATAAGTTTTTTATTACGTGAGCGTATTAGAGCAAGACTTGAGCTCACAAGAATTAAAGTCGATATCGGGTAATTTGCAACAGTATAGTTATTGACCAAATAAAAACTAAACCCACAAAAAATCCATACCGCCAAAACTACTATGAGTTTTTGCTGCTTTATGAGAAATAAGCAGAAAAAGGGCATGAGATTGAATAGCATCATCAGCCAAAAGGATGGGCTATTGATCATGCGGAATGATATTGAGTCGGTAGTAGGTATCTCAGTTAGCCATCGAAATTTATAGTTGAGATAAGTTATCAAGTCTAATAGGGGTAAGAAACTATAAAGCAGACCATACAAAAAGGCCGACAAAGGTTTTTCGCGATAAATAGCCCATAAGAAACTATATTTCATTTGGATGTTCTTATTGTATTGTTTTAATAATTTAAGCATAAAAAAGCCTGACGAATCAGGCTATTTAAAAATTATTTCGCAATCCGCCAGACCGCGAGTATGCTTGCTAGCACAATCAGAATCACTGACACAAACCATGGTGAAATGATCGCAATTGAAAGCAGAATGGCCATGATACTGCCAAAAATCCAGCTACGTTTTTGCTGATGTTCCATTTGCAGGCGCATGCTTTGTAATTCATTGAGCTGTTTGGCATGCCAGGCAGACTGGTTTTTCAGACCGTTCAGGCTGTCGATCATCAGAGTCGGTAAGTCCTGCGCACCCAAAAGCAGATCCGGGATTTTTTGTCCCAGTTCTTTAATATTCTTTTGCGGATTCATCTGAGCTTTAACCCAATCGGTGAGGATGGGTTTAGCCAGACTCCAGATATCCAGCTCAGGATACAAGTCTGTTCCCAGACCTTCCACATGAACCAGTGTTTTCAGTAACAACATCAGTTGCGGTGGAATTTCTAGGTGGAAACGACGGGCAATATCCATGACCTGAATCAGAATACCGGCAAAGTCCAGCTCATGCATTGGCTTGGAGACCATTGGTCCTACAGTGCGGCGCATTTCACGGGCCAGGGCATCCTGATCGGTTCCCGGTGGAATCCAGCCTGCCTGATGCACAATCTGGATCAGCTGCATAAAATCGCTGTTCATGACTGCCAGCAGCATACGCGCCACGGTCATCTGATCGTGCTTGGATAGCTCACCCATAATCGCGCAGTCCAGCGCAATAAAGCGCGGATTGGCCGGATTGATGGTTTCTACAAAGACATTGCCCGGATGCATGTCTGCATGGAAGAAGTTGTCACGGAACACCTGGGTAAAGAAAATGGTCAGACCCTTACGCGCCAGATCAGCACGATCCATGCCCAGCTCATCAAAGGTAGCAATATCTGAAATCGGTACACCGGTAATCCGTTCTGCGACCAAGACATCCTTGCTGTCCATATAGACTTCAGGCACATACATCATGCTGGAGCCAGTGAAGTAATGACGCATCCGGCGGGTATTATCCGCTTCCAGAGTCAGGTCTAGCTCATTCAGAATGATCTGGCGATAGTCCTGAATGATTTCCGACAAATGTAGGGCACGTGCTGCTTCCAGACGTTTTTCCAGAAAATCACCCAGCCAGCTTAGAATCTCAAAATCCTGCAAAATCTGATTGCGAATATTCGGACGGGTCACTTTAACCACCACTTCACGGCCATCATGCAGGGCTGCAGTATGCACCTGTGCAATCGAGGCGGCTGCCAGCGGCTGAACATCAAATCGGGCGAACAGGGTATTTACATCCGCTTTTAATGATTCCTGAATACGCATCTTGGCGACATCGTTGTCAAAGGGCTTAACGCGATCTTGCAGTAATACCAGCTGTTGCAGTACTTCAGGTGGAATCAGGTCACGACGGGTCGAAAGCAATTGTCCCAGCTTGATCGCCAGCGGTCCCATTTCTTCCAGTGCCAGTTTCAGCTTGAGCGGATTTTTACGCTCACGGCTGGACCAGGCTGCCGGATGCATACGGATTAAAGATAAAATGTGCCGGGTTTTTTCAGGAAGTTCTTCCGCAGGAAACAACGTGTCGAGTCTATAGTGCGCGGCGATGCGCCAAAGTTCGAGTAAACGTGAAACATGCGGAATCATAAAGCGGTGTACCTAGTATTGAGAAGGAATATGAGGTGTAGTGGGAGTAAATGGCTGATCAGTAGAATCGTCAGATTCAATCTGTGCCTGAAGCTGACGGATTTTGGCTTCGACGCGATCCAAATTCTGGGTCAGGATACGGGTATCCTGATTCAGGTCATCCATTTGCCAGCGCGGGGCAAAGAGACCACTATCTTCTTTTAGGGCATCTTCAGCGAAAAATAACTGGCTTTGTAAAGTGCGTTTTAAATGCTTTGGAGCCAGCTGCAATTTGCCAATTTCATGTGCCAGAGCAGGGCCAATCCAGGGACTCAAATGAGCTGCCAGATCAGGCTCAGCCTGCTGCATGATGCGCTGGATTTCTTGCAGAAGTTTATAGTCACCTTGCAATGGAATATTGCCGACTTCATCAGCAAGCAGCAGCTTGAGCAGCTCTACGACATTATTCACCTGCAGCGTCGCCGTTGGTTCAGGAGTTTGAGCACTATTGGCTTCATAAGGGCGCTGTTCAAATATCGAAGATTCTTCAGTATGGCCGGTTGGCGTTGGTTCTAGACGAACCTTGCCCTCATCAAAGAAGACATCGACGGACAGCTGCGGTGAAGTAATGACCACCCGCAGCATTTTGCCAGCTAAAGCATTGAGCTGAATGCGGGTAATCGCATCCAGATCAATCATATGATGAATCAGGCGTTCAACAGCACCGAGGGCGAGAAGTGACCACATATCGGGTACAACCCTTAAAGCTTGAAGCCACGGTGAACGGCAACGATACCGCCGGTCAGATTGTGGTAATCACAGTTCTGGAAGCCAGCATTTTCCATCATGCCTTTTAAAGTACGTTGGTCTGGATGCATACGGATTGATTCAGCCAGGTATTTATAGCTTTCCGAGTCATTCGCCACGATTTTACCCATGATTGGCAAAGCGGTGAATGAATATAGGTCATACAGTTTTGAGAATGGCTCAAAAACTGGTTTAGAGAATTCCAGAATCAGTAAACGACCGCCTGGCTTAAGCACGCGATACATGGCTGCCAGTGCTGCATCTTTATCGGTCACGTTACGCAGACCAAAAGAAATCGTTACCAGGTCAAAGCTGTTGTCGGCAAATGGCTCTAGAGTTTCTGCATTCGCCAGAACGAAATCAACATTGGTACAGCCGGCATCAATCAGACGGTCACGGCCAACATTCAGCATGGATTCGTTAATATCAGACAGCACCACATGACCGGTATGGCCCACTTCACGGCTAAATACTTTGGCCAGGTCACCTGTACCGCCCGCAATATCCAGCACATGCTGGCCACGGCGCACGCCTGACATATTAATCGCAAAACGTTTCCATAGACGGTGAATACCGAATGACATCAGGTCATTCATGATGTCGTATTTGCTGGCTACCGAATGGAATACTTCAGCCACTTTCTGGGCTTTTTCATCACTGCTCACGGTCTTGTAGCCGAAGTGTGTAGTTGGACCAACATTACCAGTATTGGCACCGCGTGGCAGGTTATATTTAGGGACAGTTCCAGTCACAGGCGTATCGGTCAGGCGTTGTTCTATAGATTGTTGCTGACCTTGTGGAGCGCCTTGCGGAAGCGGAGTGGTTAAGAATGGGCTCACTTTGTCTGTCTGTTGTGCCGACTCGGGTGTAGGGGTAGGCGTTTGATTTTCATTCGACATTGGAGTCACTCCTAACATATCAATCGGGTTAATCTTGCATTGCCTGCATAATGACAGATTCTTGGATGTTATTCAGCAATCATGATGCAATTGTTATGAATAATATACAGAAAAATAGGAATATGGGCGGAAATCTTCACCGCCAGTGATCGAATAATTCATATGATTTATCACTGGCAATGTCCTGCCATACAAACCCGAAAATATCAGGATCAGGCAGGACCGCAAGCCTTCCTCATCATGGATGGGAAAGGAATCTATTATTGAAATGGCGTTGGATCGCCTGAATGCACCTTATCAATAATGCCACGTTCAATCGCAGTAAAGTCATGCACGAATTTTTCTGCCGATTTTAAGGGTTTCATGGCTTGGAATCCGTCCTGCATAAACTCATACATCACCTGAAAATGATATTTATTGGCTGCACCTTTACACATCTTGAATGCGGTATACACCACAAAGGAACGCATATATTTATCCAGGCTAACACCTAGCTGATCCAGCAATGCCAGCTGTTTCAAGCGTGCTTCCCCCTGATCCAGTTTTAGATAGGTCACACGCATCATTTCATCGGTCAGTGGTGCGTTGGCAGGATAATCCTCTAAAAGCTGGATTGCGACCTGTTCATCCAGTTGTACCGCCAGAATCGCCAGCTCGACGCCTGAGGTTCCGGTTTTCAGGGCATTTTCCGGAATCATTTTTTCTGCTTTATGCGCATATTTCATCAGTCGGGCAATCTGCTCGGCCAGTGCGTCAAAGTCCGGGCCACCGTAGAGCCGGTTCAAGAAATATTCGGCCATCAGCTGGTTATTTTTTTCAGAAAAATGCTGATGATGGCTACGCTGCATCCGTGCCTTTTGCCATGCCTGCACATCCTGTAAACGGCTTAAAATTTCAGGCTGAGTGTGATACTTCAGCTGATAATACTGTTCTAAGAGTTCATCTAATCGGGCAAGTTTGGACATGTATTTTCAAATATGATTTTTCGATCTCAGAATCTTAGAGGGTGTGGAGCAATCTCGCTATGACAAATTGATCAATGATTCCTTATTTGAATGTCAATTTGCTGTTTAAACAGACAATCTAATCGTGTGAAAAACGTTGCTAACGCTATTTTTGCGTTCAGACTCCTCGCTATACTGCCCACAAGAATAAAAGATGAGGGGTCTCCATGCGTACAGAAGAACAAATTTTCCAGTTAATGGATGAAGACCAGTTATCCCTTGCGCTGATCAATGCCCAGTATGATCTGAGAAAAACTCAAGGGCAGAAAAATGGCAAAAGCCTGATTGTTCTGGTCAATGGAATCGAACTGGCGGGTAAGGGCGAAGCAGTCAAACAGTTACGTGAGTGGGTAGATCCCCGTTATTTGCAGGTGAAGGCCGATCAGCCGCAAGTATTAGGAGAAAAACAGACCTTCTGGCAACCCTATACACGGTTTATTCCTGCCCAGGGCCAGATCATGGTCTTGTTTGGTAACTGGTACAGCGATCTGCTCAGAACCACCATGCAGACTGGTGTCATTGATGATGCCCAGTTTGATGTCTATCTGGAAGATATGCGTGTCTTTGAGCAGGATCTAAAAAATAACTATGTTGATGTGGTCAAGGTCTGGTTCGACTTGCCCTGGAAAACGCTACAAAAACGCCTGGATCAGATTGATCCGAGTGAAATGCAATGGCACAAACTGCATGGCTTGGACTGGCGCGACAAAAAAAAGTACGACACCGTGCAGCGTTTGCGAGAGCGGTTTACTAAAGACGAAGACTGGCTGATCATTGACGGGGAAGATGAAAAACAGCGTGACCAGCAGTTTGCACAACATATTTTGCAATCTTTAAAACATTGTCCGAATCATCCGGTTCGGGCCAAGGGACGATGGAAACAGGCCAAAATTCCAGAATTATTGCAGCATCCTTCGCAAGAGCTTACTAAGACAGAGGACTATAAGGCGGAACTGAAAAAACTGTCTCCTCAGGTGGCCAAGGCGCTGCGCTCAGACCCACGTAATGTGATTTTGCTGTTTGAAGGGATGGATGCAGCAGGCAAGGGCGGAGCGATCAAGCGGATTGTGAAAAAGCTGGATCCCCGTGAATATGAAATTCAGACCATCGGGGCACCGGAAAAATATGAACTGAATCGACCTTATTTATGGCGTTTCTGGAACAAGCTGCAGACCGATGATGATATCTGTATTTTTGACCGCTCCTGGTATGGTCGGGTACTGGTAGAACGGGTAGAAGGCTTTGCCAGCCCGGCAGAATGGCAGCGGGCCTATGATGAAATTAACCGATTTGAACAGAGCCTTATTAACCATCAAACCGTGATTATCAAATTCTGGCTGGCGATTTCCCAGGAAGAGCAGGCGGCCCGTTTTAAGGCACGTGAAGATACTCCACATAAGCGTTTTAAAATCACCGATGAAGACTGGCGTAACCGGGAACGTTGGGATGATTATTTAAAAGTGGCAGCCGACATGTTTGAACGTACGTCGACAGAACAGGCACCATGGCACATTATTGCCACTGATGATAAAAACACCGCTCGGGTCGAAATTTTAAAAACAATTTTAAAGCAGCTTCAGGCAGATTAATCTGCCTGAGTTTTGAAAAGTTTGGGGATAAAAAATGGGGCGGGAAATTTATTTGCCTTGAGCAATCTGTTTTTGCTGAATATTTTTTGCAGTACGATAGCAATCTTCAACATGTGCTTCAGCAATTTTTTTCATGACAAAATAACCGAGGCTCGCAGCTACCAGTTGACCACCGAGTGGAATGAATTTTGTGACTTGCTTTGTGATCACTTTCGCTGCAACATTGTTCAAAGATTTTTTGACTGCTGTACGTGCCACCACCAGACCGGAAAACTCGATTCCGCGTTTACGCAGTTCATTCCAGTGCACCTGTTTGGTTGCAGGATCAAACACACTGATCTGTTCAGGGGCCAAACCAAAGCGGGCATTGATCTCCGGGATCAGTTGCGACAGAATGCCGACATCAATGACCACGTCCAGAAATGGCACCGGAATCACGGCTGCTCCAGCAGAATAGTAGGCACGTTTTTTGGTTAGCTCTAAGCACTCGTTGCGAATTCTGTCTAAATCTAAACTTGGATCGATACGATCTGGAATTTTGTCTAATTTCATGGGCATTACCTAAAGCTAGATGTTGTTTTTTTCTGTTCAAACATCAATAAGATGCTTTTTTCAAAGAACTTTTTTGACTGAAGTATGAGTTTTAAAGTGACATAGACAGTTCGGTAAGTATAGTAAATAATCTTTATCATTTTGTAGTACTGCTCCATCTCATTTTTCAGGGGAAACGATGGCAATTCATGTTATTCAGAGTCAACGCATTGATGTGCTTTTGGATAGTATGCTGCGTATCGTCAACCAGAGCGCAAAAAATCCCCTGGCAGTGTTACAGCCGCGGCATTTTATTGTGCCGTCTCCTGCAGTCGAGGCCTGGCTGACCCAGAAAATTGCCGAGAAAAAAGGCATCAGCGCCAATACCCAGTTTCATCACCGGATTCGTGCCTTTCAATGGACTTCCTATCAGTGGGTGCTGAATAATCCCAAAGAAGTCGAACAGGTTCGTGAAGCCAATATTCCCAGAATTATTATTAAATGGCGGGTATTTCAGGCACTACGCAAATGTATTTTGCCTGAGCAGATTCCATTAGAGATCGATCATCCGCTGTATTCGATTATCAAACGGATTTATGACAGTGCAGATCGCCTGGAGCAGGGCACAGAAAAGCAGCTGAAAAAACAGAGCATGCTGTATTGGGTATCCGAACAGGTCTCGCGCCTGTTTAGCCATTATATGGATTATCGTGGTTATTGCGCGCGGAATTGCCCGCCACAGGAATGCCGTTGTCCCACCAACTGGCTAGCGTCCTGGGGTCAGGATATCGCGCTCGATCTTGAGCAGATGATCTATATTCCTAAAGATGAAAATGGCCATGAAATTCCGGTGGCAGACTTCGTCAAGATTCAGGCACGCGAACTGGAAGCCTGGCAGCGCTGGCTGTGGCAGCATGTCTTTCAGGATGATTATGCCAAGATTCTGGACATCGAACAGATGTACTGGGAACGTCTGGAGAATGAAGATACTCAGGCACAGGCTTTAAAACGTTTGCCACAACAGGTCGTGGTCTTTACCTTGCTAGAATTGCCACCGAGTCAACTGGATTTCTTGCGCCGTCTCGGTCAATACATCGATATTTATATTTTCCACTTTAACCCATCACAGGAATATTGGGCCGATAGTGTCGATCCGGACTGGAAAGCACGTTATGACCTTGGCGTGCAGGAACGTTTCATCAAGAAATTTGAAAAATCTCAGGGACGTTTGCCGACTGATACCGAAATCCAGCATTTCTTTGCTGCCTTTCAGCTGAACTTTAATGCCGAAGACCGGGAATCGCGGCATCCCTTGCTGACCCGCTTCGGCAAGCAGGCGCGTGATCATTTCTCGTTATTGTCCAAACTATCTTCGGGTGAAGAAGGTCTCTGGGCGGATGCTTTCGTGGATGAATATCAGGATAGGTTACTGGCCAAGATCCAGTCGGATATTCTGTACCTGCTGGAACCGGAAAAACACCAGTATCCGCTTAAACCCGACGATGATTCGGTGCAGATTCATGTCTGCCATTCCTCAATGCGCCAGCTGGAAGTTTTAAAAGAACAGATGATTCACTGGCTGGCCCAAGGTACCGAAGATGGCCCACGGCAGCCGAGTGATATTCTGGTGCTGGCCCCGAACCTGAAAGAGCTAGAACCAGCGATCCGGAGTATCTTTGCACCACCCCCACGAGAACGAGAAGGCAATAGTCAGCGTCTGCAAAAAGACAGCCTGTATCTGCCAATCCAGATTGCCGGGGTGTCCCGACTCGATGTCAGTAATGCCTGGCGTGCGGTACTGGGCCGGATTCAGCTGGTGCATCGACGTTTCAGTATTGAAGATTTTGCCGACTGGCTCAGCCTGAATGCCACCCAGCAACTTTATGCACTGGACTATACCCAAGTTGAGCGCATGTTGCAGTTACTGGGTGAAGCGGGCTTTAAACGCGGTCTGGATCAGCAGCATTTACAGCAAAGCCTGACTGCCGGTGATGAAGACTACCGCTTCAGTTTTAAGTTTGCGCTGGATCGGCTGGCACTTGGACTTGCAGTGCCAGAACATGCTCTGTTTCAGGACACCTTAAGCTATGCTCAGGTCTTGAGTAGTGATTTTCCTCTCATTTCGACTCTGATCCAGATTTATCAGGATCTGGTACAGCGCCGTGACTGGCTGATTTTGCATGAACAGGGACAACGTACCCCAGTAAAAACTTGGCTGGAATATCTGCGTGAAGACTTGAATGAGTTCCGTGAAGCCGGGGTTGAGTCCTTAAAGACGGTCGCAGAAATCATTGACAAGCAGATGCGGATGCTGACGTTGGCCGATTACCATGATCAGGATGATCCGCAGGCCAGCCAGGAGCTGGTCGCCTTAAGTCTGCCATTGCCTTATGTACTGGAAGAAATTCAGAATACGCTGGAGATGCAACTGGATCAGGCCGAGCCGACTGGACAAATTACCTTTAGTCAAATCGGCCAGATCCGTCCGTTGCCGTATAAGCTGGTGGTGATGCTAAATCTGGATACCGGTAAATTCCCGAGCCGGAATCAGCAGGTGCCATTTGACTTGATGAACAGCCTAAAGCCGCAACTAGGGGATCGTTCCCGTCTGGATGATGACCAGGGTGCTTTTCTGGATGCATTGCTACTGGCGCAGGACAATTTATGGCTGTTCTATAATGGCTTTGATGTTGATGACGGGGAAGCGCGTGATCCATCCACTTCATTGCAGGAACTGATCCAGCATATTGCCTTGATTTGCCAATCCGACCAGCCCGATGCTGAAGTCGATGAAACGGTTGAGATGAATGGTTTGAGCGTGGCCAAGCATATCCGTCAGCTCTATCATGTGCATCCATTACAGCCTTTTGACCCGATCGGTTATGTGGAATCTCATACTCCACGTTATCAGACTCAGTGGTTTGCTGTAGCAGAATATATTCGCAGTGCAGAGGGCAAGCGCAGCAGCTGGATCAATGCCCATTATCCGGCACTGATGCAGAAAGAAATCCGGGTGCTCAAAGGGGATGAGTGGATTCGTGACATGATTTTCCCGGCACGCCTATTCCTGAAAAGTGTCGGTATTTCCAGTGTGAGATATGCCGATCTGCCAAGTTCACGAGAACCCTTATTGCTGAATAAACTGGAACAGTATCAGGTTCGGGATTTTCTGCTGCAACAGGATCAAAAGATTGAGCCACAGCTGATGCTGGACCGCTTGCCGGTCGGAAAAACTCAGGAAGCGACTTGGCTCAGCAGTCAGCAGGAACAGCAATCGCTGAAAGAACGTTTATTGCAACTAAATAAAGAACTGACACCTGTAACGCAGCAAACCTGGCAATATAATCCTGAACTGCTGATCCATATTACCTTGCCACAAGTGCCGCACAGCAGTTACTGGCTCAGCATGCAGTCTTCTTCGGCTTCAGAGAAACGTCGGGCACAGGTCTGGCTGGAATATCTGCTCTGGCTGGCCTATCTGAATAATGACGAGTTGTCGCCACAGCTGGAACGGATTGTCATTTTTAGTAATAAAACCCTGAAATTTTCCGGACTGCGTTCTAGTCAGGCACGTCATCATTTACAGGCTTGGTTGAACGCTTGGGAAGTCGGACAGACCCAGCCGCTGGTATTACCAGCCGAATTGCTGATGAAAAAGGCTTGGGAATGGATCGAAAATGAACAGGGGCAGATCACCATTGCTGAGATGCAGGAACTGCTAAAGGCTTGGAGTAATAGTTACAACCCTAAAGAAGCCAAGCCATTGACCTCAGATGAATCTAGTCAGCTACATCAGGACTGGCAGTTTATTTTGCAGGATCAGGACCCGGATTTGGCCTTGCAACGCTGTTGCCATGACTTTGCTTATGCGTTATATGCACCGATTCATGAATATCTGGAATGGATAAAAGAATAATGACCATGTTACCCAACCAGAACAAAAAGATTTCAACCAATCCGATTCAGGACATGCGCTTTAGCGGCCTACACTGGATTGAAGCCTCAGCGGGGACTGGTAAAACTTATACCTTATCCAGTTTGATGGTACGGATTTTTCTGGATCAGTATTATCCGCATCAGGTCATTGCCACTACCTTTACCCGTAAGGCCACAGCTGAACTGAAAAACCGGGTACGTCTCAGAGTCGAGGAAACGTTGGCCTTCATTCAGCGTCATCAGGAGCTGAATTCAGTCGAAATCACTGCCAAAATCCAGGCTGAATCGGATCCGCTGTTCCAGCAGGTGTTGAAAGATTATGGCTCACGCATGGATTACGCCCGGCGCCGTTTACGTCTGGTTCTGAACCAGTTGGATGAGCTGTTTGTTGGAACACTAGACAGCTTTAGTCAAAAATTATTGCGTGAATTTGCTTTTGAAAGCGGCAGGATTGAACGGGCTGAACTGACTGAAGATCAGGACCTGTATATCCAGCAGCTGATTCATGATGTACTGCGGGAATGGATCCAGCAGCAGCCGCAATATATGGTCAATCATCTGTATCTGCAAAACCTGTTGAAACCAGTAGAACACTATACCGGACTAGTTCGTGATGCCTTGAATTTCCGTGTGCAATACTTTCAGAAGGTAGAAAAAGTCGAATGGGATCTGGCTGAACTAGAGCACTGCATCCAGCGCCTGTTCGATGTACATGAACATGAAATTGAGACCATTCGGGAGTATTGCCAGAATTCTCCCAAGTATTTTCATAAGAGTTTTTTCACCAGATTAAGTGATGTTTGTGAAAACTTTATGACCTGGATGGCGGCACTGAAAACTAAAGGTGTGATGAGCTTTTTTGATCCAGAACTGCATGCGATCTTATTGAATCTGTGTTATTTGCGCCGCAAGAAGACCGATTTTCAGCCGGTCTCAATGAAGCAAGTATTTAACAAAAGCTGTCCGGAAGTAGACCAGCAGCAGATTCTGCAACATAGCCTGATTCAGGCCATTGATGGATTGTGCGAAGTCAAAGAGAAGATGGATGCACAGCTGAAGCAGCTGATCACCTATCTTGAATATCATATTATTCGCAGTGTGCAGAACCGTCTGCCGCAAACCTTGCAAAAACAGGGCGAAACCACATTTTCTCAACAAATCCGTACTCTGGCTGAAGCTTTACAGGGACAGCAAGGTCAGCGTTTTGCCCAGTTTGTACAGGCGCGTTATCCACTGATTCTGGTGGATGAGTTTCAGGATACTAATCAGGATCAGGATGATCTACTGGCTAAAATCTGGCGCGATCCGAACCGGGTGAAAGCCGGCTGTATGATCATGGTCGGTGACCCGAAACAGGCGATTTACGGTTTTCGTGGCGGCGACATGCTGACCTATAACAAGGCACGTGCTGACGTGCTGCAAAAGCAGGGTCGTGAATATACTCTGATCCAGAACCATCGCTCGGTAAAACCTTTAGTTGAGGTGGTGGACGCGCTGTTTCAACGCCAGATGGATTTTGGTGAGCAGGTGCATTACACCCTGATTCAGGCGGGAAGCAGGTCCCATCCGGATTTAATCGATAAAACGCTGAGTAATCCGTATCCACTGCGCTGGATTCGGCTCGGTGAACAGGACGTTGAAGCGGATCAGGTGGTCTGGAAAATCCGCCAGTTATTGAATCAGTCTGAACAGCAGCAGCTATATTTTCAGCAGGGTGACAACGTTCAGCACTTAAAAGCGGATGATATTGCAGTCCTCAGTTTTGGTCATTATACGCTGGAACAGGTCAAGCAGCGTCTGCAACGCATGGGGATTCCCTGTTATAAGGAATCCAAGCAGAGCGTCTTTGCCAGCCCGGTGGCTCAGGATGTTGCAGCTGTTCTGACCGCGATCATGGAACCTTTTAATGAAGCCAAAGTCAAACGTGCCTTATTGACCCGTTTATTGGGTTTTAACCTGAAAAAGCTAATCGAACTGCAAGAGCAGAGTGAAGGTCTAAGCCGTTATATTGCCGATTTTGATGCCATCCGGGAAATGTGGTTTGAAAAAGGGTTTCTGACGGCCTGGAATTATGCCTTAAACCTATTTCAGGTCTGGACTAATCTGGTCGCGAGCCAGAGTCTGGACAATGAACGGGTAGTGGTGAATTTACGTCATCTGACCGAAATTCTGTGTCAGCAAAGTGAATATTATCAGGGTGCTCAAAAGCTGTATCACTGGTATTTGCGTCAGTTGCAATCACCTTCCGGCAAGGACAACGAAAAAGAGCGCAAACTCTCTGGTGATCATGGGGTACAGCTCTTAACCATCCATGCTTCCAAAGGTCTGGAATTCAAAGTGGTGTTCTTGTTAGGTGCCGATGCACCTTTTGATGTAAATAAGGGGAATCTGAACTTTTCCCTGTCAGCCGCGGAAAATGTACTGGAACAATCCCGGGTGATTGCGGTTAACCATAAGGACTTGCATGAGCAGGCGATTTTGCAAAATGCGGCTCGGAATGCCGCAGAAAATCACCGGCTTTGGTATGTGGCACTGACCCGGGCCAGTCACCGGGTTTATGCCATGCTGCAAGATCAGAGCGGACAAGCGGATTCAGGTCTGGCGTTCTGGCGTGGACAAGGTGAGGCGGTCTTTCAGCATGCCTTAAGTCTGCTTGAACCACCTCTGGCTTCTGAGCCGCCTAGAATTGTAGCAAAACAGACAGAAGCACCGTTACAGATGCAGGCTCATCCTTTACCGGAGCGACAGTTCTATCCGCGGACCAAAACCAGTTTTACTGCACTGTCACAGCATCTCTCGCATCAGGCAATATTGCAGGATGATCTGGTCATCACTTCTGAACGCTCAGACAGTGCCGCAGATGAAATGAATCTGCTGGAACTGGAACAGCAGGCAGCCAGTCAGCCACTGGACTGGATCAAGCTAAATTTTCCAAAAGGCACGGTAGCCGGAACCTTCCTGCACAGTATTTTTGAGCATATCGATTTTCAGGATCGCAGTTACTGGAATCTGGAAATCCGTCGCCGTTTTAAAAATACGGCACCACAAATCTGGCAAGAACTGGAAGAGAAATTTCATCAGGCCTTTCATGTTCGTCCATTGTTACAGCAAGCATTTACTCCGGGCTATCAGATGGCCTGTGTGAATTTACAGACCCTGTTCAGTCAGGTGGCCTGTCAAGGTCAAATGCAGCCGGAGAAATTGCAGCAGAGTATGCAAAAAGTACTCTCTAGCCTGAATTATAAAATCCTGACCGGAATTCGCCTGCATGATCAGAGTGAAACTTATCGTCAGGAATGGGAGCAGTTTTTCCGTTCCGCTCAAACATTCGATCACTCTGAATGGTTGAACTTCTTAGGGCAGTTTCAACGCTATGTTACAGAACTGGATGATGAGCCTTTTATCCAGTTTTTCGAACAGGAAATGGCGCAGATGACGCCTGCTGAGACAGCAGCACAACTGGATGTAGAAACCGTTTTTCAGCAGGCATTCGATCATTTCATTGATGAGATGATTGAAGATCTTCTGCTCAATCGGGTTCATGACTGGCTCAAAGAAATTCTGGCTGCACCCCTACAGGCAGAGTTCAGTTTGGAGCAGTTGCAGCAAGGTACTTACTTGTCTGAATTCCCGTTTTACCTGTCTTTAACCGATGTGCCGTTACAGATTCGTCAGATCCAGCAACTGTTTGCCGAGCATGATATTCTCATGCCTGATTTTAATGAGGCAAAATCAGCACGCTATCTGACCGGATCTATCGATTTGGTTTATTTTGATGGCCAGCGCTATCATATTGCCGATTATAAAAGCAATTTTCTCGGGTCGGATCAGCAGCATTACACGGCCGAGGCCATCCAGCAGAATATGACTCACTCCAGTTACTGGCTGCAAGCGGCATTATATCTGGTCGCATTGCATCGTTATCTAAGCGTGAACATGCAGGGATATGACATGCAGCAGCATCTAGGTGGAGCGACTTATCTGTATCTGCGCGGTATGAATGGTCAGGCTGAACAAGGCGCTTATCACTGGCAGCCTAGTCTGGAATTTATTCTAAAACTGGATGAAATTCTGGGCTATTTTGAGCAGAAAAAATCAGCATAATTTTGATGATTTATAAAATTTTAAGAGTTTAAACAGAAGATTATCCTGTGGATAACTTTGAGGATAACTGTGTGGAAAATAAGCAAATTCACGTGTCTCAGCAATCAGCCCATTTAATGGCCTGGATTGACTATCTATGTCAGCCACCATTCAGTTCGGCGACTTTTGATGCTGCCGCAAAATTGCTGATTCAGCAGCTCCTTGAAGCGATGCAGGAGGGCAATAGTTGTATTCCGGCTAGTGCCGAGCAAACAGCTCTATTGCATCATCTGGTGCTGGATCGGAGTCAGCAGACTCAAGGCATTGCACCTTTTATTTTTGAGAACCAGCAGTTGTATTTATACCGCTACTGGCAGCTGGAGCAGGCAGTCGCCACCCAGATCGCCCGGATCAAGTCACAAGCCATCACGCCAGTAAATTTAAGTGAGCGTGATCGTAACCTCCTGACAGATCCACAGCAAAAGCAAGCGCTGGAAATGGTCGCCAAGCAGGGACTGAATATTATTACTGGTGGGCCAGGAACAGGTAAAACCTATACCTTGGCACATATGATTGCGGTACTGCATGAAGCCTTACCCAATATCCGGATTGCGATGGCCGCTCCGACGGGTAAAGCGGCGCAGCGGATGCAGGAAGCCTTGCAGAAAGCCTTACATAGTGAAAAGTTACACGCTTTTGAACTGGAGGCTTTAAAGCAGGTTCAACCCGTTACTTTGCACCGCTTACTGGGCTTGGGGCGGTTGGGACGCCCACGGTTTCATGCCAAGCAGCCTTTACCCTATGATGTGATCGTGGTCGATGAAGCATCCATGCTGGACTTAAGCCTGTCACAGATGCTCCTTGCTGCAGTGCCAGATTCAGCCCGCTTAATTCTGTTAGGCGATGCAGACCAACTGGCCTCGGTGGATGTCGGCACTGTACTGGCAGACTTGCAGCAGACTTCTGTTCTGGCAGATAACCGGGTCAATTTAATCACGACGCGCCGTTTTGCCTCAGGCGCCCGAATTGGTGCGATGGCACACTTTATCCAGCAGGAGCATGTTCCAGCATCAGTTTTAAACCAGTTTGAACAGCAAGTGGTTGCTGCGAGTGAGCTGCAAGTAATTGCACTGGACCAGGTAGAGATTGACCAGCTGCAACTGCAATATCTGCCAGAAATAAACCCAACTACAGGTCTACAGTTAGACCCATATTATGATCAACTGATGTATGGCTATCAGGCTTATGCGGACGCGATCAAACAGGCTCAGGATCAGACTGATTTCGAGCAATATGTGCAGCAGGCAATTCAGCACTTTGATCATTACCGGATTCTCACAGCAATCCGGCATGGTGATCTGGGTTTGAATAAAATCAATCAGCAGATTGAACAGCGTTTTCTGGCTAGTGTAGGCAAGTTAAAACAGGGTGACTGGTATACCGGCCGACCAGTGATGATGACTTATAACGATTATCAGCTGGGTCTGTCCAATGGTGATATTGGAATCTGTTTCTGGAGAGAACAAGAAGGACAGTCACAATTTGAAGTATATTTCCCGAGTCTGGAAAAATGGGTGCTGGCAACACGCCTGCCAAAAAGTATAGAAACAGCTTTTGCTTTGACGATTCATAAATCGCAAGGTTCAGAATTTACTCATACGGCTGTAGTACTTGATCAACAAGCCAAAAATTTACTGAGTAAGGAACTGATTTATACAGCGATTACTCGAGCTAAAAAAGTCGTGAGCTTGCTGGTAGATCGTGATGCGTTTACACAAGCGCTATGTGTAAGAACCACACGAATGAGTGGTTTAAGCGAAAAAATACTTGAACAATGCAATAATGTATTGGCAAAAAATAAATAACTTTTGTAGGTAAATGCTTACATGGATTCAGGAAATTGGCGCATGGAGCTTTTAATCGGTTTTTGAGAAGATTGGTCACACAAAAGAACTCAACACGGAAAGTTGGGTATAAATCGCATAATAAGAACAAGAATGTCACCAGACAGCGAACTTACAGTGAAGTAAGTGAAAGAGGAAGCTTACAGCCGCTAAGCCTTGTAGTTTTGGGAGAGACTACAAGGCTTTTTTATATCTGCCGTTAATAGAATTTTGCCGTAATCTTATAGAACGATAAAATTGGCAGAATAAGTAAATTTAAGTAAATAGCGTAATTAAAAGATATATAAGTGTAATATTTTGCAAATTTCGATGATAATTTTGTACGTAATGGCTTACAGCCAGTGAGGATAAATGCCTCTATGAGCATTTCGACAATATGGCAAAATCTACCACACAAAGAAGTTATTTTTAGTCAGGAAGATTTGAAAATAATAAAGCGTAAAACGCACTAAAAAAACAATAAATAAAAAATGATAATAGAAGAAACTACAGCGCGAAAAAGCCCGAGTTTACTCGGGCTTTTTTTTATCATTTATTTCTAAGCGCGATCAGAAATATTTTAAATATAAAAAGATCAGTTAATTTCTGCAATTATCTAAACAGCTACTCATAAGCCAGATCAAGTCCAATTCCTGAAATTATGTGTAAATTGAACCATATGGAATTTATTCATATCAGTAAATAAGCCAAGGCAGCTTGGCAGCCAATACCATCAAAATTCATGATCTATTTTTGCAATCTGACGCAATTTCCCTTAAAATATGCAACTTGCTGTAGTGATGCACGGCAGTCAATGTATTGAATTCTCATTACTTTGATTTTTATCAAGATATATAAGCATCTCGGAGAAATCGAATGGCTTTAACAAACGCAGATCGCGCAGAGATCATTGCTAAATTTGCTCGCGCTGAAAACGACACTGGTTCACCAGAAGTTCAAGTAGCTCTTTTAACTGCTCAAATCAATGACTTACAAGGTCACTTCAAAGAGCACAAACACGACCACCATAGCCGTCGCGGTCTGATCCGTATGGTTAACCAACGTCGTAAGCTTCTTGACTACCTAAATGGTAAAGACCACGGTCGTTATGTTGCATTGATCGGTGCTTTAGGTTTACGTCGTTAATTCGATTTAAACTTTATTTTCGGGTTTATTGCATGCCTTGTGCTTTATTACTGAAAACTAAAGTCGGTTTAGCCTTTGGCTAGATCAGGGGAAGGGGCGAATGTTCGCTCCTTCTTTGTGTTTAAAAATAGTGTTTATTTCTGGTGAGGTCGGCTTCTAAGCTTTGTCATTTACCCGTCCATTTGGATGTGAATGCCAAACCTTAGGGGTCTCCACTAGAATAAAATCAGGAAAAAATAAAACATGTCGATGTTTAATATTGTTCGTAAAGAATTCCAATTTGGCCAACATCAGGTTGTCCTAGAAACAGGTCGTGTTGCGCGTCAAGCCAATACCGTATTGATTACCATGGGCGGCGTAACTGTATTAGTTGCTGTTGTTGCTCAACCCACTGCTAAAGCAGGTCAAGACTTTTTCCCGCTGACTGTTAATTATCAAGAAAAACAATACGCAGCTGGCCGTATTCCTGGTGGTTACGGTAAACGTGAAGGCCGTGCATCTGAAGCTGAAACGCTGATTTCACGTCTGATCGACCGTCCAATTCGTCCATTGTTCCCAGAAGGTTACTATAACGAAATCCAGGTGACTGCGACTGTTGTGTCTTCTGACAAGACTATGGAAGCTGACATTGCAGCAATGCTGGGTACTTCTGCAGCACTTGCGATTGCAGGTACACCATTCCGTGGTCCAATCGGTGCGGCACGTGTGGGTCTGATCAACGGTGAATACGTTCTAAACCCAAGCTTTGAACAATTGAAAGAAAGTGATCTTGATCTTGTCGTTGCAGGTACGGAATCTGCAGTACTGATGGTTGAATCGGAAGCGAAAGAACTTTCAGAAGACCAAATGCTGGGTGCAGTATTGTTCGGTCATGATGAAATGCAAATCGCGATCCAAGCAATCAAAGAATTCGCGACTGCAGCTGGTGCGAAAGAATCAACTTGGGTTGCACCTGAGAAAAACGAAGACCTTCGTGCAAAACTGAAAGAAGCATTCGAAGCGAAAATCTCTGAAGCATATACCGTTGCGGTGAAACAAGACCGTTATGCAGCACTTGATGCACTTCAAGCAGAAGCACTAGCTCAGTTCGTTCCAGAAGGCGACGAAACTGGTCTTGCTGATGACGTAAACGAATTATTTGAAGATCTTAAATACCGTACCGTACGTGACAACATCCTGTCTGGTAAACCACGTATTGACGGTCGTGATACTAAAACTGTTCGTGCCCTTGATGTACAGGTTGGCGTATTAGAGCGTGCTCATGGTTCTGCATTATTCACACGTGGTGAAACTCAGGCATTGGTCACTACTACTCTGGGTAATACTCGTGATGCGTTGATGGTAGATACCCTGGCTGGTACCAAAACTGATAACTTCATGCTTCACTACAACTTCCCTGCATACTCTGTAGGTGAAACAGGTCGTGAATCTGGTCCTAAACGTCGTGAAATCGGTCACGGCCGTCTAGCTCGTCGTGGTGTTCAAGCCGTGCTTCCAGCAGCTGACCGCTTCCCGTACGTGATCCGTATCGTATCTGACATCACTGAATCTAATGGTTCATCTTCAATGGCGTCTGTATGTGGTGCTTCTCTATCATTGATGGATGCCGGTGTTCCACTTAAAGCACCAGTTGCGGGTATTGCAATGGGTCTGGTGAAAGAAGGCGAACGTTTCGCAGTTCTTTCTGACATCCTGGGTGACGAAGACCATCTTGGTGATATGGACTTTAAAGTAGCGGGTTCTGCTAACGGTATTACTGCGCTACAAATGGACATCAAGATTGAAGGTATTACCGAAGAGATCATGGAAGTTGCATTGAACCAGGCTTATGCAGGTCGTATGCACATCCTGAATGCAATGAACCAAGTGATTTCACGTGCTCGTCCAGAAATTTCTATGCACGCACCAACTTTCCAAGTGATCAACATCAACCCTGACAAGATCCGTGACGTGATTGGTAAAGGTGGTGCAACGATTCGTCAAATCACTGAAGAAACTAAAGCTGCGATTGACATCGAAGATAATGGTACAGTACGCGTATTTGGTGAAACTAAAGCTGCTGCACAAGCTGCGATTGCAAAAATCCAAGCGCTGACTGCTGAAGTTGAGCCAGGTACCATCTACACAGGTAAAGTGATTCGTATCGTTGAATTCGGTGCGTTCGTGAACATTCTGCCGGGTACTGACGGTCTGCTTCACATTTCTCAAATCTCTAACGAACGTATTGCCAACGTGGCTGACGTATTGAAAGAAGGTCAGGAAGTGAAAGTACAAGTTGCTGACGTTGATAACCGTGGTCGTATTAAATTGACAATGAAAGACATCGAACAAGCATAATTCGATGACTTTTTAAGTCTGAAAAAGCCCGCATCATGCGGGCTTTTTTATTTGGACAGATTCTTTATTTAAGAGCCAAGATCATTTAATAATCACATTTTAAGTAAAACGGATGATTAAGCCTTGTATTGAAACACTCTTGGTTGAGAAAGCTGTTCTCATTCAGGTAAGCGGATCGGCCTCAGAGTTTTTCAGCATGCGATAAATCTCGTCTTTCAGTTTTAGTTTTTTGCGTTTAATCGCATCGATATCATCATTGATATGATTGACTGGATCGAGTTCAAGCTGGCTAATCTGTTTGTCCAATTCACTATGTTCCTCAAACAGTCGGGCAAAGTACGGATTTTCCTCACGTAGTTGCGCAATTAAATCACGGTATTCTGGGAACATATATTTGATCTTTTTATTGCAGTCTTTAGTTTTCATAGGGATATTTATCACTCAAAAAATAAAAGAAAAAAGCAAGATATGCCCTAGTCCGCATTGATCTAACTCAAGCAGACCGGACATTAAAAGGCATTACTTGAAATGCAGATGTTTCACCTCACGACGTAATTCCTGCACTTCATCAATGAGATCCAGCATCATGGCAACGGCACTAAAGGAAGCATCAAAATCACGCTGCAAACGGTAAGCCCGTTGTGCTCGAGTAATATCTTCCCCGAGGAAGGTACCAGGATGCGTTTTAGAACGGTTCGGCAAAATTCCATGTTCAATGAGTTGCATCACCCATTCCGGACTTTGGCCACATGCTTCAGAAAAGTGGAACAAATCAAAGGTACGATCATCCATGATTTCAGAGGGGATATAACCGTTGGAAAAGTTTTCTCTATATTGAATTGTAGTCATAGCTCTACTCCTTAAACAGCCAGGCTTGAGACATTCAGAAAGGAAGGTCGTCCTGAAGTAGGGGAATGCCATAATATTTTATGGCCGCTGCGCTGTGCCCTAACGGTATGGGATGCTAGTTGAACCAGCATCCTGCCTAGAAGAGGAACTCCTATCCTATGGAAATCCTGCTTGAACCTGAACAGCTCAGTCTGAGCAGGGAAACAAAGATCTAGGTGGGCATCTGTTTTTATAGTTTTATCTGTCATTTACAAACCATCCGCTGTTTGCAACACACATTTACCCATGCCTATGAATTGAGGAATACATGTCGCATGAATACTCCGTTTCAGAGTCCTTAGCAGATTGAATTGCAGCTGAAGATAGATCATTGTGTGAATAAAAAATAACCGTCTTCAATTCATTATTATGAGTTTGGGTTAAAGGAAACAGTTTTTATTTGTACTTAATTGTTTCAAATCATAACCATTAAAAAAGCCCCTGAAACAGGGGCATGGAAAACTGACAAAAATTAGTATTTTATCCAGGTAACACTGCGTCCGATAACCGAAACGCCTACATAACCACGCAGGGTTAGGCGTTTGCCATTGGCGCTTAAACGCGCTTTACCTTTGTAAACTTTACCGCTGATTGGATCAAGTACCTTGCCATCATGGAATTCGCGAGGTTTTTTTGGGTCTGCCTTAAAATCCCAGATAAATGGCAAGCCAATAAATGGTTTATTCTTAAGCTGTCCTGGACATTTGCTACAGATTCCCAGTTTTTCTGCACCTGGCAGGCTGCGGGTTTCTACGATAATTCCCTCATAGCTACCATCTGGTTTTTTGTGGATTTCGACATCAGCACGAGAATAACCGGATTGATCATCGATAGTCTTCCATTTCCCCAGTAGTGGATCTTCAGAAGCAAGGCTTAAACCTGCTACTGTTGCCAATGTGATCCCCATCATTAAGCGACTTAAAATTTTCTTCATAACATGCCTGTTGATCAATGATTATTCGTATTAGACTTATTACTCTAATTTATTTATAAAATGTAACAAAATCAATAGTATAAATTGTGATGAGATTGGCATAAAATTAATGAATACATGTGAATTATCACATGAGATAAAAATAAAAAAGCTCCTTAGGAGCTTTTTTCTTAATAGTCTGAATTCGAAACTAGTTTTTAATCCAGGTCATATTGCGTCCGACCGGTGCACCTTCAGCGCGGCTATGAATGGCGAGATGCCTGCCATTATTTTTCAGGCGGGCACGGGCCTGATAAAGCTGACCAGAAACCGGGTCGAGCAGAGTGCCGTTGATAAATTCATTGCTATGGTCGGGATGACTACTCAATCCCTTGAGCATCGTCAGTCCAATGAGAGGCTGATCTTTCAATGCGCCTTTGCATAGAGTGCAAGTCTGCTGTCGAGCTGCCCCAGGAATCTCACGAACATGCACAATTTTGGCAATATAGCGGTTCTGGGCATCCTTACTAATTACCACATCTGCCAAGGAATAACCGGTACGGTCATCAATGGTTTTCCAGTGGCCAATTAATGGGTCACTGTTGGCGAAAGCAGATAGACTGATGGTGCTTGCTGCTGTAAGAATGATAGAACAAAGCAGTTTGAATCTCATTGCCACATTACCCCATGTTATTGAAAATATATTTAATTTCTTAAAGGCATAAAAAAATTATGGGATTAATATAGCGTGAAAAATACACTAAATACCAGTCAATCATCACATTAAATGAAGAAAAATGAATATGAGTTAAAAATTACGTTCATTCATCCTAATGAGAGGAGGGAATATTTTCGTGATAAAGAATGGAATAAAGATAATGATTTTAAGCTGTCCAAGCCTTTGATCTGGTCAGACAGCTTACAGATGAGAATTTATAAAAAAATGAGGTTTATTCGACTTTCACCCAGGACACTGTACGTCCGAGCATGGGTGTACCTACATAGCCACGAAGCGTCAGCACATTGCCTCGGGAATTCAGCGTTGCCTTGCTTTTATAGACATTGCCGGTTAGTGGATCGAGAATTGAACCATTAACGAATTCATTTTTCTTTTCTGGATTTGGCTTTAGACCTGATAAGACAGAGAGACCCAGAATAGGTACATCTTTCAGTGCCCCCTTACATTTAGAGCAATGGGTATGTGCAGGACGATTTGGAATGGCATGGATACGAATGACTTTACCTTGGTGGGTACCATCATTGAGTTTACTGATTTCAACATCAGCACGCGCATAGCCCGTTTTGTCATCAATGGCTTTCCATGTGCCCGTGATTTCGGCTGCATAGCTGAAGCTCTGCACAGCACATAACATAACACCCATTAAATATCGAAATTTCATTTAAAATATTTCACTTATTTTTTTTTGATTTTTTTGATTTTTTTACTTTGAAAATACCGTTGATCTTCTGATTCTATCGGTGTGCAAATTTTAATCATGGGGCAAGCTTGAAATTAAGTACATTTGTCTTTTTTTATGAGAAATTTTGGTCAATATTTTATGAAAATATAAAATGAAAAAAGCACTCAATATTGAGTGCTTTTTTGAGTCGAACAGGGGCTGTTATTAACTGAGGTGTTCGCCAAACAGGCTCAAAGCTTCTTCAGCCGTAAAAATATAACGGCTATTACAGAACTGACAGTCCATCTCAATTGGATTCTGGAATTCTAAAGTTTCACGAACCGATTCTACACCAATCTGCTGTAAGGCAATCGCACAACGTTCTTTAGAACAGGTACAGCCAAACTGTAAATGTTCTACTTCTGGTAAGCGCACTTCTTCTTCGTTATATAAACGATAGAGAATTTCATTGGCCTCCAGAGTGACCAGTTCTTCTGTTTTTAATGTTTCAGTCAGCATAGTCAGACGTGGCCATAAGTCTTCATCGACACGGCGTTGTTCTTCTTCACTGTTACGCGGTAACAATTGAATCAGCAAACCACCTGCACGGTTGTTGTCACTGGCCAGCACGATACGTGTCGGAATCTGGGCAGACAGGTCATAATATTGCATCAGACAGCCAGCCAAATTTTCCTGATCAAGCGGAACAATACCTTGATAACGCTCACCAAATTCAGGCTCGATATTGATAAACAGCACTGGATTAGTCAGTGATTTTAAAACTGTGCTGCTATCTTCTGCTGCCTGAAAATGCGGATCTTCTTCATAATCCGCCAGTGCACGTACTTCACCGCGATGGTTACATTCAGCCATTGCCCATTTAAATGTGCCTGAAGCCTGAATTTGCAGGCTGATACGCCCTTTAATTTTCAGGGTACTGGCCAATAGTGCAGTGGCACTCAGCATTTCACCTAACAGGATTTTTACTGCAGGCGCATAATCACGCTGGGCCAAAATTGTTTGTAAAGCTTCTTCAAGATGCACCACTTCACCACGAACAGGGCTATCTTCAATAAAAAAGCGTTGGCGTAAATCAGACATAAAATTCTCCATAACCCTGCTTTAATGGTGGCATTATTGTAAAACACAAGTTATGCCAGATCATCTCTTATGACATCAATTCCTGAAGCGTTGTTGTCCTGTTGCGTGTCCGTATCCTGTTCCGATACTTTTTTTAGCTGATCCTGAGCAAAAAGATGCTCCAGTTCTGCCAGTGTACTCCTTGAGCCTGCGGAATTAAACGGGCTCTCCGTATCCGGATGAAATTGACTATTGAGCAGGTTTTCATCGTGAGTATGAAACTCATGGATCTTTTGTTGCACCTGTTCTTCAGACAACCCACTCAGCTGACCTAGCAGACACTGACTTAGTTCTAGTGCAGAAGCATAGGTTTCTCGCCAGATTCGTTCCACGCCCAGCTCCTGAAGTAAATGGACATGATGCCGGTCACGTGCCCGTACCCATAAAGACATATCAGGATAATTTAATCGCAGATGTCGGATGGTCAGCAATGAATCTTCAATATCATCAATGGCGACAATCGCATGCTGAACCGTATCCAGATGTGCCTGAGCTAAACCCTCTGGCTCAGTCGCGTTGGCCTGATAGAAGGTAATACCGTAAGAGGTCAGCAATTCAGTTGCTTCGATATTGCTGTCCATCACACTGAATTTTTGCTGCTGTTGCAGCAAAATACGGGCAATGATCTGGCCAAAACGGCCAAAACCGATTAATAAAATTGGTGCAGTATTTGGTGGAAGGCTTTCAATATCAAAGGTCGCTGCCAAATGATTTTGCCGATCCAGTCGTGGCAGAATCTGGTTATGCAATAACCAGTAAAATGCCGGTGTGAGTAGCATGGATAAACTTGCCATCCACATCAATGGGGAGAGCAGGGTGGGAGTAATGATCTGCTGCGAAAGTGCAATGATGAGTGCCAGAAAAGCGAATTCACCACTTTGTGCCACACTGGCAGCCAGTAGCGTACTATTGCGCCAACTATACTGATAATAACGTGCCAATCCTAAGGTAATCGCAAATTTAATCAGGATCAGCGAAAGTGTTCCAGCAATAATCAATCCAGGTTGCGTTAGTACATCGGCAAACTGCAATGACATGCCCAGACTGATGAAGGCTAGCCCAATCAATAATCCACTAAAAGGCTGCAGACTCTTTTCAATCGAAATCCGGAAATCAGAATCTGCTAGTAACATACCGGAAAATAATGCCGCCAGGTACAGATTCAGTCCCAGCGTATCCATCAGGACTAGTAAGCCCAGGAAAATGACAATAGCAACAATGCTGTGCAATTCATGACGACCACTTTTGGCAATCCAGCGATAAAGCGGCTGCATGAAATAGCGGTTACATAGAAATAAGCCAGTAAAGGTAGCCATCATGGCAGCAAAATAAGCTATGCCATGTTCTGTTGAACTGACGCCTGCAAAGAGCGGAATTGCTGCAATGACAGGAATTGCAATCAGTGCATGAATCAGGGTGTTGGCATAAGCGGATTGACCATAACTGGTCGCCAGTTGTTGCTGATTGTTTAAAAACTGCGTGACCAACGTCATGGCAGAGAGGCTGCCTGCCAGTCCGATAACAATACTGGAAACCAGATTATGATCGAGAAAGAACCAGGCCAGCAGGCCAAAAATCAGGGTCGTGCTCAGTACCTGTAAAATGGCCATAAACCACAGGGATTGTCTAAGCTGAAGAATTCGTTGTGGTCTGAGTTGTAGACCTATCCAGAACATAAGGGCTAACAAGCTGATTTGAATAAAAGTCTGCATCACCTCAGGAGCAGAGATCAGCGCTAAGGCACTCGGCCCAATGATTAAACCTGTCAGTAAATAGCCCAGCACTGTTGGCAGTCTGAGTTTATGGCTCAGTGGCACCATTAATAGTGCAATCACCAGAACCAGCGCTATTTGTAACAGTATCGACATTTTTCCGCCTTAAATTTTATTTTCATCCAGTCTTAAAGTTGAGCCTTTCTCAAATGAAGATGGGCTCAATATTTTTAGCTGAGTTCTTGTGGATCGATATCCAGTGTCAGCTTCATATTGGATGGCTTATCTTGTAACAGGTTTTGCCACCAGCTACGGACATAATAATGCAAACGGGCACGGTCTGCGGACAATAGCACCATATGGGATTGATAGCGTCCGGCCTTGCGTTCCATCGGAGCAGGAATAGGACCCCAGATGTCCAGCACCAGATCGGGATATTGCCTGAGCAGAGCAGCATGTTTCTGTAAGAATTCGGTATTTTGTACCTGATCTTTGGATTCACAGCGAATCAGCACGGCATAACGAAAAGGAGGCATCTGGGCGATTTGCCGTTCGGTCAAAGTCTGCTTGGCAAAGGCACGGTAATTTTCAGTGACTAAGGTATTCAGCAGCGCATGATCAGGTCTTAGGGTCTGTAAATATACATCCCCTTTATGTTCCCCACGTCCTGCACGACCTGCGACCTGTATGATCAATTGTGCTATACGTTCTGTGGCCCGGAAATCGACACTGAGAAGACCAGAATCGATATCCAGAATTGCAACCAGCGTGACATAAGGAAAATGATGGCCTTTGGCGAGCATCTGCGTGCCGAGCAGAATCGCAGGCTCACTTTTCTGAATCTTGTCATAGATCTTTTGCCAACTACCGACCCGGCTGGTTGAGTCGCGATCGACCCGGATCACTTCAAAATCTGGAAAAAGCTCATTCAGATGTTCTTCAACTTTTCCAGTCCCCATGCCTAAAGTGGCCAACTCCTGATGCTGGCATTGCGGACACTGTTCAGGCATACGATGAATGGTGCCACAATGATGACAATGCAGATGCTGATAAGGTTGCCGGTGCACAGTGAAATTGGCATCACAGTTCGGACACTGCGCCTGCCAGCCACAACTACCACAAATCAGTACGGGCGCATAACCACGACGATTCAGGAAAATGAGTACCTGTTCTTTTTTAGCCAGGCGCTTTTTGATTTCTTCAATCAGATGCAGGCTGATGCCATGCTGCTTTGGCGCTACTTTTAAATCCAGAATATGGATTTTCGGCATTAGCGCTGTACCCGCGCGTTGATTCAGTTCCAGCACCTGCATTTTGCCTTGCTGCACCAGTGCATAACTGTCAATGCTGGGTGTTGCCGAACCCAAGAGTACTGGACATTGCTGTAAATGTCCCCGGTACAATGCCACATCACGGGCATGATAGCGAAAGCCTTCCTGCTGTTTAAAAGACAGGTCATGCTCTTCATCCAGAATGATCAGGCCTAGATTCGGCATCGGTGTATAAATCGCAGAACGGGTGCCAAGTACAATGGACGCTTTACCGGTTTCAGCGGCTTGCCAGGCTTGCAAGCGTTTACTGTCATTCAGGCCAGAGTGAAGCAGGGCGATATGACAATGGAAGCGGGATTGAAAGCGGCTAATGGTTTGTGGCGTCAGTCCGATTTCAGGCACCAGTACCAGCACCTGCTTGCCCTGTTTGAGTACCTGTTCCATGATCTGAAGATAGACTTCAGTTTTGCCACTGCCAGTCAGGCCATCGAGTAAAAAGGCCTGATATTGCTTGCGGTATTTCAGCACTTGCTGAATCGCATGCTTTTGTTCCGGATTGGCCGTTAATGGCATCTGGGCCAGTTGTACAGGTTGCGAGCTAAAATCCTGTGCTTCCAGTACACATTCGCAAATCCCTTTTTTTTCGAGTGCTTTCAAAGTCGCTGTTTCTATTCCGGCCAGATTCAGTAGATTTTCAGTTGTTCCCACCGGATGCAGTTTTAGAATCCGATAAGCTTCCTGTTGCCTCTCGGAACGGCGAACTTTGGCTTCAGCCTCATGATCCAGCAATTTCCAGTTTCGGGCCAGCAGGTTATAAGGTTTGCCCTGACGCAATAAGGTCGGCAAGGCAGTCTGGATCACTTCCCCGATAGGAAACTGGTAATAATGTGCTGACCAGGTCAATACACTTAAAACCTGGGAATTGATAATGGCACGGTCATCTAAAAGCTCGGTAATGGCTTTCAGTTTGAAACTGGGATCAATCGGAGCATCTAGCGGTAATTTTTCAGTAATCACGCCGACCAGATTTTGCCGGCCAAAAGAAACCGCGACTCGGGCACCCACTTCTGCCTGCTGATATTGTTCCTGACTCAAGCTATAGTCAAAACAGTCAAACAGATGCACCGGCACTGCAACACGAACACGATAAACAGGGGCAGTAACGGGAACAGAATTTGGCATAGTAACAGAGTGGGTCCTGATGAAATTTCGTCGTGCTCAAAGTTCAGTTATGTTAGAGTGAGCAGATAATTTATATTGAAGAATATGAATGATTTTGATGGTCTGACGCAACAGCGTTAAGCAAAATTTTGGAAAATTAGAGCATTACAATGCCTGCATATCAGTTTACTGCGCTTGACGTTTCAGGGAAGCAGCAAAAAGGCGTGCTTGAGGGGGATTCAGCACGACAAATCCGGCAACAGCTTCGGGATCAGGCGCTGATTCCGGTCTCTGTAGATCCGGTTGAGAAAAAAGACCAGCACTACCGTCGCAAATGGTTTGAAAAAAGCATTACTGCTTATGATTTGGCTCTTATGACCCGGCAACTCTCGGTACTGGTCGCTGCCGCAATTCCGCTGGAAGAAGCTATTCGCGCCGTCGGCAAGCAGAGCGAAAAAGTTCATGTGCAAAATCTGCTGATGTCAGTACGTTCTAAAGTGCTGGAAGGACATAGCTTGGCTCAGGCGCTACAACAGTCTGGACGTTTTCCAGAGCTGTATATTGCCACCATTGCGGCTGGTGAACGTTCTGGTCACTTGGACCTGATCTTGGATCAGTTAGCTGACTATACCGAAAACCGTTTTGCTATGCAGAAAAAGATTCAAGGGGCGATGATCTATCCGATTATTTTGCTCTTGATGTCTTTTGCAATTGTGATGGGTCTGATGACCTATGTAGTACCGGATATCGTCAAGACCTTTGATCAAAGTAAAGATGCCTTGCCGTGGATTACAGTGACTTTAATGAAAGCCAGTGATTTTATCCGGCTCGCCTGGCCATTTTTACTGATAGGGAGTGCGATAGGTATTTTTCTTCTGGTACGGTTTTTAAGAACTACGGCTGGGCATTATGCTTTTGATCGCCTGACTCTGAAACTACCTTTATTCGGAAAATTATCACGTGGTATTAATGCTGCCCGTTTTGCCAGTACTCTATCGATTCTGACCCAGTCCGGTGTGCCTCTGGTGGATGCCTTGCGCATCGGTGCAGCGGTAAGTAATAACTGGGTGATTCGGGATTCGGTTAATCTTGCTGCTGAAAAAGTCACTGAAGGCGGGAACCTGGCTACCCAGCTGGAACGTAGTGGTTATTTCCCCCCGATGATGGTACAAATGATCAAAAGTGGTGAAGCCTCGGGTGAACTGGATCGTATGCTGGAGCGGGCATCGACCATGCAGGACCGTGAAGTGACCACGCTGATTTCGACATTACTCGCGCTTCTGGAGCCGCTGATGCTGGTACTCATGGCTAGTATTGTGCTGGTAATTGTGATCGCGGTGATGCTGCCAATCGTCAATATGAATAATATGATTTAAATAACATGTGTAACGTCTACGAAAAATTGAAAGTGTCTGAAACTTTCTAGAGATGAATGAGAGATATTGAATGAAAAGGAATCCAAATCAAGCCATAGACCCTTCAACTACAGCTGTTGAAACTACCGTACGTGTGAGCCAGTTACGTGCCCATCGTGCCTCAGGTTTTACCTTGATTGAAGTAATGGTGGTTATTGTTATTCTTGGCGTACTTGCAGCGCTGATTGTTCCAAATGTAATGGGACGCGGTGAAAAGGCTAAAGTGGATACTACCGTCATTAAATTGCAGAGTATTGCGGGTTCACTGGATCAATATAAGCTGGACAATGGCAAATATCCAAGCATGCAAGAAGGTGGTCTGGATGCACTGGTAAATCAGCCGGCAACAGCGAAGAACTGGCTGCCAGGTGGCTATGTGAAAGGGGGTTATCCGAAAGACAGCTGGGATAATGACCTGCAATACGTGATTCCAGGAACCAATGGTCGTGCTTTTGATTTGTACTCTTTTGGTGCCGATGGACAGGCAGGTGGGGAAGGAACTGATGCTGATATTTATTACCAACCTTAACTGATAATTATTATAAATTAGTAGGTTATTGAATATATCACTTCACTTGATTGGTTGTTTCAATATTGGGTGAAGTGATAATAACTCTCAATCATAAAATATAATATAAGCAATTGAATTTAATAATACTATTATAATATTGGTGATTTGATAGTTATAATAAGAATTATTCCCATATTTATCTATTACAATTATCGTAAAATGTGAATAAATATAGACTTTCTATTTACAAAAAATAGCTCATAATATTCTTAGTGGCCCTTTTTTAGCCAAAGGAGAATGGTATGAAAGCATTAATATTATCGGATGAAATAAACCAGTTTCATTGGTCGATGCTGAAATCTGTTCTTTTGGTTTTAAGCATTCTTCCAGCCAGTCAGGGAATTTTGCATTTATGGCAGACCACTGAAGGCAGCAGCCAGATTATGGTGGGTTTCTTTGCCATTAGCATGATGAGTACCTTATTCGTACTATGCTTCTGGTCAGCATTAAAAGCATCGGTCGTACAGTTTGAACAGGAACAGGCCTCTGCATTTGAAAACGGTATTGTACAGGTCTATCGCTATATTCCAATGCTGTCACTGGCGAGCATGTTGTCCTATCTGGTGATCCAGTTTTAATAACATATAGATAAAAAAACCGAGGCATGAACCTCGGTTTTTTATAGCTCATCCTTTTTAAAAGAGGGACTTTTGAGAGAATTATCTTCTCGACTTAAAGCTGATATCCACCTTACGTGGGCGGAAGCGCCAACCCAGTAATAATAACAATACGGAGAAAATCAATACTGGCCAGTCGCTAAGTTTCATGTAAAGCGTTTCACCCTGCATGGCGGGTAACTCACCGCGGAGTATAGCTTCTTTATCCATAGGTGCACGTTTCACAATATGGCCATTGTGGTCGATGAACGCAGTTACCCCAGTATTGGTAGCACGAATAAACCAGCGACCATTTTCCTTGGCCCGCATTTGTACCATCTGTAAATGTTGCTGTGGACCGGCAGTGCCAGTAAACCAGGCATCATTAGATACGGTCACCAGAAAATCGCTTTGGCTGGCATTACGACGAGTCAGGTTTGGATAAGCCACTTCATAGCAAATCGCTGCACCTAAAGGATGGTTTTTCACATTTAATGGTTTCTGGATATCCGCACCACGCGAGAAACCACTCACCGAAGGGTCGTTTTGCAGAGCTGGAAGTACCCAACTGAGTGCGCCAGAGAGTGGAATATATTCTCCAAAAGGCACCAGACGCTGCTTCTTATAAAGACCACTCGACTCATCACCAGTGGCCATGATGCTATTGTAATATTTTGGCGTGCCTGCTTCCTGTGACTCAGCCAGATCCCAGAACGGAATACCTGTGACCCAAGCTGTTCCAGATTTTTCTGCCTGAACTTTCATGGCATCCAAGAAAGGTTCGATATCAGTCTGGAACATCGGAATCGAAGATTCTGGCCAGACAATCAGGTCACGTCCCCATTCTGTCTTGCTCAGATTTGCATAGATCAGTAAGGTTTTTACCTGATATTCAGTTAACCATTTCAGGTCCTGAGGGATATTGCCCTGAATCAGAGAAACGGTGAGCGGCTTTTCATTTTTTTCTTGCACAAAAGTCAGTTGTGCAGCACCCCAAGCCCCCAATAACAGGAATGCAGAAGGAACGATCCAGAAGACCTGTTTACTTAAGATTTCAACCAGTGCACAGGCCAGAACAATCACTACAAAGGACACCCCAAATACACCGAATAAAGGCGCGTAGGCATCCAGATAGAGCTCAGTAAAAGCATAACCTGCAAAGAGCCATGGGAAACCGGTAAATACCCAGGTTTTGGCCCATTCAAAGATCACCCAAAGTGGTGCGAAGGTAAGAGGTGTTTCCGGGAAAAATCGACGATAAATGCAAGTCTGAAGCGCAGTAAACAGTCCCATGACAATCGCCATGATCAGGATCATGATTACGCTCAGGAAAGCACTGGTATCGCCATACACATGAATAGAGGTATAGAGCCAGAATGCACCCACAAACCACAATCCAATTCCATAAGCCCAGCCAATACCAAAGGCCTGTTTCGCACTACGACCACGGACGCAAGCATACAGTAAGGCAGGAGAGAGAATCGCCAGCCACCAGTAATGATAAGGTGCCAAAGCCAGGCTAAAAATAGCGCCGGCAAATAAGGCAATCAATACAGGATAAATTAAGGCTAACTGCTTTTGCTGCTGGGCTGGATTTAATAGCTTATCGAAATATGCTCTCATTGGCGCACAGCTCGAATTAAACGAATAGAACGTGAATCTGCCTCAAGAATGGTAAATTGCCAGTTTTCCAGTTCAATCGTCTGACCTTCCAGATCATTTACCAGACCGATTTCCTGCAATAACAAACCGCCCATGGTTTCAACTTCATCATCGGAGAAATTGGCATCCAGCATATTGTTAAAATGCTCGATTGGTGTCAGCGCTTGTACTACCCATGTATTGGCTGTTTTCGGGTCTTGGTCTGGAACAATATATTGTGCTTCTTCATCAGCAATATCATGTTCGTCTTCAATTTCACCCACAATTTCTTCGAGAATATCTTCTAGGGTTACCAGGCCTGAAGTTGTACCGTACTCATCAATTACTACCGCAATATGAGTCTGGGTATTTTTCAGCATACGCAGAACCTGGTCGGAACGCGCACTTTCCGGTACAAACAATGGCTGACGCATCAAGGCACGAATATCGACTTTGGAAGAAGGCTCGGTCAGGAAAGGAAGCAGATCTTTGGCCAGCAAAATACCAACTACATTATCCGGTTGATCCGATGAGAACACAGGGAATCGCGAATGCGCAGATTCAACTAAAACATGCAAAATTTCGAGAAGTTGGTCATCTTCCTGCAAGCTAATCATGGACGTTCTTGGCGTCATGACTTCACGAATTTTGGTGGCCGGCAGATCCAGTACGCCTTCCAGCATTGCAACAGTATCGGGTTCTAAAAATCGACGTGAATCTTGTACTAATTTTAGCAGTTCGTCGCGAGTTTCGGGTGCAGTTCCCAGCCATTTACGTAAGCCGCGCATACCCCACGACGGGCCTGATTCCTCGTGCATGATCTTTCCTAAAGACTCTTAATATCTAAAAAAACGTGATTTTATCATACCGCAGAAAATACGCTTGTCTATTGTAATTATGCTGCGCAGACTTGATCTTACGGGTCAGTCTGGTTTTGTGAACTGGCTCAAAGCGTGGGCTGCAATGCCATAGCCGCTTTATGCTAAAATAAGGCTGATCTTGAATTCCTGAGTCTGTCGATGTCTGAAGCCGAAATTACGCCAAGCCTGCAATTGAATACCCGTGGATTACGCTGCCCTGAGCCAGTCATGATGTTGCATCAAGCCATCCGTAAGTCTAAAGCTGGTGATGTAGTTGAAGTTTTTGCTACGGATAATTCGACCTCTTGGGATATTCCAAAATTCTGTATGCATCTCGGCCATGAACTACTGCTCCAAGAAGAGCGTCTGGATGAAAATGGCAATAAAGAGTTCCATTATCTGGTGAAAAAAGGCGGTTAAAATATTTTTTTGGGCAGATGAGTGATTCATTTGCCCATATTTTTGAAAGATTAAAATGAAAAGAAAGCTATTTTTTTGAATACTTGATTTGCTTGAAATTCCTGACTTTCAGAAAATAAAAAATTTGATATTCAAGCCTCTTCCAGAATTACAGTGATGAATCGGAACCATGGCCAGACCAATGAACCTAGGCTGGATATAAATAATTCACTATAATACCGCAAAAATATTTATAACAAATAAAAATGATAAAAAATCATATCGCTCAAGTATTAGAGCAATTAGGTCTTAGTGCACAGAAGCGTGCTTTGCTTGTTCAGTTTTCCCATCAAAAACTTAATTCTGAAGTTTTTCTGCAACGTATTGATGGCCAACATGTCCTGAATCAGGGACTAAAGATTGAGCTGATTTGTGTGTCGACTAATGCCTTGATTCCCCTTAAAGAATTTATTGGAACTCAAGTAGCGATAGATCAGGTTACGGATCAAAGACAGTTATTTCGCAGTTCCGGAATTATTACTGCAGCAACTCAGGGACAGAGTGATGGCGCATTAACGCTTTATAAACTCATCCTAGAAGATGCAACGTCGCTATGGCATAAACGCCGTAATAGTCGTGTGTTCATGGACAAAAGTGTCCGAGAGATTACTGAAATCTTATTCAAAGAATGGCAGCGTAAGAGTCCATTGTTTGCGGCTGCACTCAAGCTGGATTTATCCGGTTTGCAGCAAACTTATGATGTGCGTCCTTTTACTATGCAATTGAATGAAAGCGACTATGACTTTTTAACCCGTTTATGGCGTAGTGAAGGGATTAACTGGCTGATTGATGAGTCTGAGCTTATAGTTGTACATTCATCTGCACAGATTGCAGCGCAAAAGCTTAGATTAGTTGATGATAATAACCACTACCAAGCTTTAAGCCGCAGGGCGATCCGTTTCCATCGTTCCAGTGCTACTGAACAAGAAGATAGCATTACCAGTATTATTGCAGAACGACAGTTGCAGCCGACCGCTGTACATATCCAGCGCTGGCATGCCGATCGCCTGAATCAGGAAGAAGGTGTAGGTTCAGTACAAAGCAAGCACCAGCAGAGTCAGGTTCAGGATAATGCCAGCTTGGCATTGGAACAGGCCTGGAACATCAGTCCGGCATGGGTCACTGATCTCAGGCATGCAGATCAGGCAACCCCAGCCTCAGATGCACAAATCGAAAAAATAAACCAAAATTTGCAGCATTTCTATGCTGCACAGGCCAAACAATTTTTAGCAACATCCACAGTACGTGATGCCCAAGTGGGTTACTGGTTTCGGCTGGATCAGCATCCTGAAATTGACCAGCATCCAGCAGTAGATAAAGAATTTTTAATCATCTCCAAGAAATTTTATAACCAGAATAATTTGCCTAAAGACTTAAATGAGCAGGTCCATGCTTTAATTCAGCAAAGCTGCTGGAAGATGACAGAATTCAAGGACGCAGGTGAGCGTCAGGCCAACCAGCTAGTCTTACAACGTCGCCATATCCACTTGGTCCCTGAATACCAGCCTTTATTGCAGCGGCCACAGGCCTATCCGCAACGCGCCAAGGTAGTCGGGCCAGAAGATGAAGAAATTTATGTAGATGAATGGGGGCGGATCAAAATCCGTTTTCTGTTCACTCGTCCGAATGACCATGCTCACGATGGTGGCGCAGGCAGCAATGACAGTGATACAGATTCAGCCTGGGTAGATGTTCTGACCCCGTGGGCAAGTATAGGTTATGGGGTCCGTTTCTTGCCACGCATTGGTGAAATTGTGGCCGTCGACTTTTTCGATGGCAATATTGATCGGCCTTTTGTGGTAGGTCGGATTCATGAAGGCCAGCGTTCTCCGACGAAGTTTGATCAAAAAGGACAACTACCAGACACCAAAAAACTCAGTGGTATTCGCTCGCAAGAAGTACAGGAGCAAGGCTTTAACCAGCTACGTTTTGATGATACGACTGGCCAGATCAGTATACAGTTATATAGTAATCAAGCTGCCAGTCAGCTCAATCTGGGTAACTTGAGTCATCCGAAAGAACAGGCGGAAAGTGAAGGACGGGGTGAAGGTTTTGAACTTAGAACTGATCAATCAGGTGCAGTCCGTGCAGGTGAAGGGTTATTGATTTCGGCTCATAAACAGCAAGCTGCAGATGGTTCACATATGGATGCTGAACCAGCGAAAAGCCAGCTTGAATCAGGCTTGCAGATGAGCCAAGCACTGAGTGATGTTGCTAAAAACCAGCAAACTGATCCGCTTGAAATCTTTGAGACCCTAAAAAGCTTTATTGAGCAAATTGAACAGCAAGATCAAGACAAAGCAGCTGCCTTTAAACAGGCAATCATGATTCTGACAGCACCAAAATCCATTGCGCTGAGTACTCAGCAGGATATTCATTTGTTTGCGGAAGGTCAAATTAGCCACCAGGCAGCGGACAGTATTAACCTAAGTTCGCAGAAAAAGATTATTGGTCATGCCTCTTCTAAAGTGAGTCTGTTTGCAGCCCAACAAGGCTTAAGAGCTTATGCCGCAAAAGGCAAAGTTGAACTACAGGCGCAAAATGATGGGATGGATATTAATGCGCGTAAAGGTATCAAAGTTGTTTCTACTGAAGATCAGATCGAAATTACAGCAGCGAAGGAAATTGTTTTAACTGCGGGCGGTTCTCAAATTGAAATCAGTAGTGCCGGAATTTTGCCGACGACAGGTGGTCAGTTTGAGATGAAGGCAGGACAACATCAATTTTTATCAGGGGAAAAGGTAATAAATGATATTCCCTATCTCCCTGCCTCACATAATAGTTCCTATGTTTTAGAGTTCGATGTGCGACATAAAATAAACAATAAATTATTAGAAAGCTCTCCAATTTTTAGTCTTATCGATTCTAAGGAGAATGTACGAACAGGAGAGATTCCCAAAGATGGAATTATTAGAGTTACTTCAGAAAATAAGGAAGAAAAATATACGGTTATGGTGCATAAATATGATGCAGAGATATCGGAGTTAGAAGAATGACTTATACGGCTCGTTTAAAAGTATTCTGTGATAATAAAGACCTTTTATCAAAATTAAGCTATACCTTACTAAATACGACAACTCAAAAAAGTTATGGAGGAAAAATTGATCCGAATGGTTGTACCAAAATCTATAATTGCAATAAATTAGATTTAATCTTTATAGAGTTAATTTTAAATAATTCAAAAATCGCCAGAGTGCGTGTTCCCGCACTAGAAAATGGCGAATTTAATAAATCGATATATAAATTAAAATCAACTACAGGTACAACAAAACAAGCAGAATCAAATAAAGTACCTGTTAAAGTTAAAAATGAATTAGAAATAGCACTTGAAGCTTTACATGGTACAGCACTTTACTTTAGTAATAACTTTTTAGATCATGATAGCTCCTTAAGAATTGCTTATATGAAAGCAATTAAAAAAATGAGTCATGATTACTTAAAGGATGTCGAAAATGGAAGAATGACTGTAAAAGACGCTTCGAAAGAGGCTCATACATTAAGAAATGATATTTTAGAACAGACTAGGAAAAAGAATTCTCCAATCGCGTTAGCAGTATCACAAAAAGAAAAAATAGCGGCTAAAAGTTTAGATCAATTCTTAGAATATTATGCATTGAAATTAAAAGATCCTGATAAATGGAAAAAACTGAAAGATCAGTCAAGACAAACCTTGGATAATTATGTAAAAGCATCAATAGGTACAAGAAATTCATATTTTCAGGCGCTTTCAACAGCAGATAAAAATAAAGTTTTTTATAGTGTAGTTAAAGGATCAGGGTCATCCCATGGAACCTTTGATAAAGCAGTAAAGTATATGAAACCACTAGGCAGAGTAATTGTAGTTATTTCAATTTCCTATGCTTGGTATGAGATTTATTCAGCTGAGAATAAAGAAAAGGAATTTTATAAAGAAGTCGCAACCATAGGCTCAGGAGTGGCAGCTGGCGCTGTGAGCGGCGCTATTGCAGGAGGAATTTGTGGCCCCGGGTCTCCCATATGTTCAACAGTAGGTGTAATAATTGGCAGTCTAGCGGGAGGGTATGGAGCATATAAATTAGTTGAAGCTTATGATGAAGAGTTGGAAGCTTTTACAGAATGGACTTTATTTTAATTCCAGTAGGTAGCCTGTATGTTTAAGTTTTTTAAAAGGTTAGTAAGAAAAGAAGCTAATAAAAATTTAGATGCGAATAATTATAAAACTAAAATTAAAAATTTTAGCCTAGAGCATGATCAGATTGTGGGTGTAAATATAGATGATGTAATAATAAAAATACCTTATATAGACATAGTAAGGATATCTATTATGGTTTATGAAGAAGATTTACTCCCTCAACCAATCTGGACTGTGCAAACAATAAAAGACATTATTGATATACCGAATGAATTAAATAATACAGATAAATTATTTTTTGAGGTTCTTAATAAAAAAATAGAAGGTTACAACTCAGTTCAAACCCAAGCAGAAATATTAAAAGCTATGAATGGTATCCATAACAGCCTATTTCATATTTGGCAGCGCCATGATGCAGATAAAATATTTAAATCTATTAAATACTAATTTTTTCTTGCACAAAAAAATTTAATGATGTTTATTTCATAATCTTATAAATATAAAAAAAGCCTCTAAAGTAATTAATTATTTTAGAGGCTTATGCAAGCTAACTAAGTATTACATATTCGGGTAGTTCGGACCACCGCCACCTTCCGGTGTTACCCAGGTGATATTCTGAGATGGATCTTTGATGTCACAGGTCTTGCAGTGCACACAGTTCGCTGCATTGATCTGGAAACGTTTTGAACCGTCATCATTCTCCATGATTTCGTAAACACCCGCCGGGCAGTAGCGCTGTGCAGGCTCATCCCATTTTGGCAAGTTGACATCTACTGGAATCGAAGCATCGGTCAGTTTTAAATGCGCAGGCTGGTTTTCTTCATGCACCGTATTCGATACAAACACAGAAGACAGACGGTCAAAGGTCAGCTTGCCATCCGGTTTTGGATAGTTCGGCTTGAAGTTCACTGCATCAACCGTTTTCAGAGTTTTAAAGTCTGGCACCAGATCATGCAGGGTGAATGGCACTTTAAACACGTTCTGGTCGATGAAGTTGAATGCACCACCCATCCATTGACCGAACTTGTGCATTGCCGGGCCAAAGTTACGTGCGCTATATAACTCTTCTTTCAGCCAGCTGTTGTTAAACTTGTCTGGATAAGCAGTCAACTCTTTTACAAAGAAGTCTTCACCTTCAGTCACACGTGCAATCGCCAGGTCACCACCTTTTTCCACACCGGCAGCAATCGCTTCAAATACCGCTTCACCGCAGAGCATGCCGGATTTCATGGCAGTATGTGAGCCTTTGATCTTGGCAAAGTTCAGGAAGCCCGCATCATCACCAATGAGTGAACCACCCGGGAAGGTGAATTTCGGCAGAGAGTTAAAGCCACCTTTAGTTACCGCACGCGCACCATAAGAAATACGCTTACCGCCTTCCAAGTACTGTTTAATCAGAGGATGGGTTTTCCAGCGCTGCATTTCCATGAATGGATACATGTGTGGATTTTCATAAGAAAGATCCACAATCATGCCTAACGTCACCTGGTTATTTTCAGCATGGTATAACCACCAGCCACCTGAAGAACCAGTTTCAGATAAAGGCCAGCCAGCACCGTGCATTACCAGGCCTGGTTTATGCTTGGCAGGATCAATTTCCCAGAGTTCTTTAATGCCGATACCGTAGTGCTGTGGATCAGCATCTTTGTCCAGATTGAATTTCTGGATTAGACGTTTGCCTAAGTGACCGCGACAGCCTTCAGCAAAAATGGTGTATTTGGCATGCAACTCATAACCTGGCGCAAAGTTATGTGTTGGTTCGCCATCTTTACCAATCCCCATGTCACCGGTTTGGATACCTTTCACCGTACCATCTTCATGATACAGAATTTCTGAAGCAGCAAAGCCCGGGAAGATCGATACTTCCAGCTCTTCAGCTTTCTGGCCTAACCAGCGCACCACGTTGCCCAGAGAGATGACATAGTTGCCATCATTGTGCATGGTTTTCGGCACCATCCAGTGCGGGGCTTCTTGTGATTTTTCATCTGAAAGAAGGAAGAAAGTTTTATCTTCTGTGACTGGCACATTTAAAGGCGCACCTTCTTCTTTCCAGTTCGGGAACAGCTCGTTCATGGCACGTGGTTCAAGCACAGCACCTGAAAGAATATGAGCACCGACTTCGGAGCCTTTTTCTACGACACAAACGGACAGATCATTTAAATTGTTTTCAATTGCAAGTTGACGGATCTTGATTGCAGCAGACAGGCCGGCAGGACCCGCACCTACGATCACAACGTCAAACTCCATCGATTCACGTTCGATGTGTTCCATGTAGGACTCCTCATATTTCTATTCGGTGGCAACCATAATCGGATGATTGGGTGCTGCCATGAGTGTTCTGAATTCCTAGACACAAAAATAGTAGTGTCTTTAAGCATCTGGGCTAGTATAGTTTTAAACCCAGGTTAAGCCAATTGGCTGAAACATATTATTTTTCCGTCATCAAGGTCTTCTTTATATGAATAAGTCAGCACCCGAGAAAAATCCGACGAAAAAAGTAGCTTCTAGCGATGATAAAAATTTAATGGATATCGCACAATACTTAAAAGATGCACAGGGCAGTCACAAAAGGTCAATCCCGCCTTTGGATCAATGGCAGCCAAAGCATTGTGGGGCAATGGATCTCAAGGTTTTGGCCAATGGAGAATGGTGGCACGAAGGTCAATTGATTAAGCGTCAGCCGATGATAGACCTGTTTTCAACGGTACTCTGGAAAGAAGAAGGAAAATTCTATCTAAAAACGCCGGTTGAAATGATTGAAATCGAGGTCGAAGATGAACCTTTGTTTGTGAATCAGGTGGATCAGGTCGAGATTGAAGGCAAGACTTACCTGCAATTAACCACCACAACTCAGGACATCATTATTGTCGATAGCGAACATCCTATTTTTATGCGTCAGTATCAGGATGAATTGCGTCCTTATGTGCATGTCCGTTTTGGAATCAATGCGCTGATTCAGCGGGCTGCTTTTTTACATCTGGTGGAGATGGGCGAGCTCGGTGAAAATGCTGCTGGAGAGACGGTTTTAAGCTTGAAAAGTGGTGATTTAGACTTGCATTTAAGCACCTGAGGTTTAAGCTTTGTCGCAAGGTCATTTGAAACAAGCAACTAGCAACGTTATGAGCGCTATCCAACCGATTTATCCCTTAGTAGATCCCATGCCTAAAGCCAGTGCTGATGCACCTATCGGGATCTTTGATTCTGGTGTAGGAGGGTTATCGGTTGCTTTGGAAATTGCCCGGTATTTGCCCAATGAGCGCTTTGTTTATTATGCCGACACGGCTTACGTACCTTACGGACCGCGTAAAGATCAGGAAATCCGTGACCTGACTGCGCGAGCGATTGAATGGCTGTATCGTGAAGGCTGTAAAGTTGCAGTCGTCGCCTGTAATACCGCTTCTGCTTTTAGCCTGGATTATTTACGTGAGCATTACGGTGAAAACTTTCCGATCATTGGTCTGGTGCCAGCGCTAAAACCTGCAGTCCTCAATACCCAATCCAAAACGGTGGCCGTTCTGGCCACACCTGCAACCTTTCGTGGCCAGCTGATTAAGGATGTCATGACCCGTTTTGCCGAGCCGGCAAAGGTCAAAGTGATTCCGGTGACCTGTCTGGATCTGGTGCCTTTTGTAGAAGCCGGCCAACAGATGAGTCCTGAGTGTCTAGCGACATTAACTCAGATTTTACAACCGGTTGTTGATCAGGGTGCTGATTATTTAGTGCTAGGATGTACACATTACCCCTTCCTAAAATCGTCAATTCAGTATATTTTTGGTCAAAAGCTGACATTAATTGACTCAGGATTCGCGGTTGCGAGACAAACGGCCCGAATTTTGATTAAAAATGGGTTATTATTTGAACATGAGTGCAAGGACAGTCTGAAAATCCGACTTGTGGTTAGTGGTCAAAATGCTGAACAGCTCCAGCCGATTTTAGGGCATCTGATTCCAGCCGATATTAAATGGCAGGTCAGCAATATGGAGACAGAAGTCAGCTAGGCGACCATCACTCATCTTATAATTTTCAAAGATATATTTTTATACTGGGGTCGTCATATTGTGTCAGGGCAGGGTGTAGCCGGCCAGATCAATGTGCAGTAAAAGAGGATAATCAATGCTCGATAAACGTTATCAGGTGTTTATCTCCACCTCTGGTGCAGAAATGCAGCCAGAGCGGATCATCTTGTCACAAACTTTGGTCGGCATGGGTTTCTTTTCCTGGGGGCTGGAACAACGCACTCCTTTAAATACTGCATTTGCACGTCGCCAGATTGATGACTGTGATTATGTGGTGATTCTGCTGGGTAGCCAGTATGGTGAGCAGTCGGTTTCCGGTGTGGGTTATATGCACCTGGAATATATTTATGCTGTGACCAAGCAGAAACCGATTATTGTGTTTATGCATGAAGATCCGGCTTCACGTGATCCTTCCTTGCACGATACCAAACCTGAATTACAGGAAAAATTTAAAGAATTTCGTCAGTTATTGCAGCAGGAAGCTGATCAGGTCTTTTGCTATCGCACCTTGCGCGATCTAGAAATGGCGGTACGCTTGAACATGCCACAAATGCTGGAACGTTATCCGGTAAGTGGCTGGGTACGTCCACAGAATACTCAAGCCTTGCATGACGAAATTGACCAGCTCAAAGCCAAAGTGGCCCAACTGGAACGCGATGGCGGTACGCGTGAAGTAGACCCTTTTCTGAGCCTGCCGAAAGTGTCTATGCATGAAGTTTTCTCTTTCGAATACCGTATGCATGCTTATCAGGATGGTAACTTTAAAGAATTAAAAGTTCAGAAAAGACTGACCTGGGCACAATTGCTGGCTATTCTTGGTTCTACATTCATTAATCCAACGCCGGAGGAATTTTTCTCCAAGCGTATGAATGAGTATTTGAATGAAACCGGTCTGGCAGATGCACGAGCGGAAATGCCGCGTGCACATGCTGTAGCCCGTGCCCAGATTAATATCCGTGCCTTGCATAGCCTGAAATTGCAAATGCGCCAGAACGACTGGATTGTACCGTCGGGCCGTGATGACCGTCAGCGTCTGCTTTGGCAGATTACGCCTAAGGCACAGAAACTGCTGGACAGTAACTTGCTGGATAAAGATCGTACTTTTCAATATAAGTCAGTGTATTAATCCATATGGAGAATAAGTAAAAAGCTGTTAAAGTAAGCGGGTTGATACCACGACGGGCGTACTGCATGTTTTCTACAGCTAAACCGAAAGTTACGATTATATTGGCAAATTTAGGCACACCTGATGCACCGACTGTGCCGGCAGTACGCGATTTCCTGAAGCAGTTTTTATCTGATCAGCGTGTCATTGAGATTCCCAAGCCGATCTGGCAACTCATCCTGCGTTTATTTATTTTACCGTTCCGTCCTAAGCGGGTTTCCCGTGCCTATGCACAAGTCTGGGGCCAGGATTCACCGATGCGTGAGATTCTGCTGCAGCAGGTAAGTCAAGTAAAGGCTAAGCTCATTGAACAATATCCGCAATTTGAACTGAATGTGGTACCTGCCATGACCTATGGCAATCCCAATATTCAGGCTGTCCTCGATCAGATTTCGGCTCAACCGCAAGATCATATTATTCTGTTTCCGTTATTTCCCCAGTATTCAGCGACTTCTACCGCACCTCTGTATGATGCGGTCGCAAAATGGGTGCTGAAACAGCGCAATCTACCTGGTCTGTCGATTATCCGCGATTATTATCAGCATCCTTTATTTATCCAGTCACTGGCACAAAGTGTTCGGGATTATCAGGCGATTCATGGGCAGCCAGAAAAACTGTTGATGTCATTTCATGGTATCCCGCAGCCCTATGCCGATAAAGGTGATCCTTATGCGGATCGTTGCCGGATCACAGGCAAACTGGTTGCAGAAGCTTTAGGTCTATCTGAAGATCAATATGCAATTAGTTTCCAGTCCCGGTTTGGTAAACAGGAGTGGGTTAAGCCTTATACGGATGCCTTAATTGAAGAGTGGGGCAAACAGGGCGTGAAATCAATTCAGGTGATGAGTCCGGCTTTTTCGGCTGACTGTCTGGAAACACTGGAAGAGCTGACCATGGAAAATGGGGAGACCTTCAAGGCTAATGGCGGGGAAAGCTACAGTTATATTCCGGCCTTGAACAACCGTGAAGATCATGTGCAATTGCTCAATACGCTGTTACAGGCTAATCTTGAAGCATTAAATCAGACGCTTGCCCATTAATCTTTTGAGGTTTCTTATCCTATGTTACAAGTCAAAATTGTTCCTGTGACTGCATTTCAGCAAAACTGCTCGATTCTTTGGGATAGTGACAGTAAAGAGGCTGTTTTGATTGATGCAGGGGGCGAACCTGAGAAATTAAAAGCGGAAATAGAAGCACTGGGCTTAACAGTCAAGGCTTTATGGCTGACTCATGGTCATCTCGATCATGCTGGAGCAGTTGGTGCTTTAAAAAAAGTTTGGGATGTGCCGGTGATTGGTCCGCATAAGGACGATGCATTCTGGCTGGATATGATTCAGGAAGTGTCTGCCCGTTATGGCTTTCCGATTCCGGAAAAAGTAGAAGTCACGCAATGGCTGGAAGGTGGAGAAGTTCTCAAGCTGGGTGATGAAGAGTTTGAAGTACGTTTTGCCCCAGGCCATACTCCAGGTCATGTAATGTTCTATAACAAGAATCATGCTTTGTTATGGACAGGGGATGTACTGTTTAAAGGTTCAATTGGGCGGACAGATTTCCCGCGTGGCGATCACCAGCAGTTACTCGATTCAATCCAGCGCGAATGTTTTAGCCTGCCGGATGAAACCCAATTTATTTCAGGACATGGTCCGATCAGCAATATTGGTTTTGAAAAGCAGCATAACCCTTTCGTTGCAGGAAAAGCGGGTTAAAGTAGATAAAAAGATCAGCCTAGCTGGTCTTTTTATTTGCTAAAAGGATTATTTAAAGACTGACGGGTTTGTGCGTAGATCAGCCAAGTCATAATGGCAAGGAGAATTCCAACAACAATAAATAAGCCATCCTGTTGGAAAATGCCTATTCCTAATGACAATATCGCAAGTATTCCTACCCCAATTAAAATGATCTTTAGAATAATGTAGCCCATGTTCTTGCTCTAAAATAATGTGATATTTCTGCGTAAGAACATAGTATTAAACTGGCATATGTGCTGTTAACTTGTGTTGGTTTTCTACAAGCCTTTTATAAAAATCATGTAATTATTTAGGATGTGCTTAATGATATGGGATATTTTAAAAAATTCAGTCCTCTTCAGAAGATTCAGCCGCTGGAGCATCTTGGGTTGGCAGTTTGTATTCTTCGCTGGCCCAAGCGCCAAGATCAATCATTTTGCATCGTTCCGAGCAGAAAGGACGAAATTCATTATGTTCCCAAGTGGTCAGTTTGCCACAGCGTGGACATTTTAAAGTGGTCGACATCAGCGCACTCCCTAGAAAAATAAAGCTTCGATTAGGCAAATATAACTGCACTTGTTAGACTTATACAGTTTTTATTAGTTTGATCTGATTATGTCGATTCGTCAATTTCAAGCACAGCGTATGCATGCGCCTCGTGATTTCCAAAGTATCAGTTCTGAACCGGTTTGTGTGGAAATCGGTGCGGGCAAAGGTAAACATGCTTTGCTCTTCACTCAGACCAATCCGAACAGCAAGCTGATTGCGATCGAGCGAACTCGAGAAAAATTTTTAGCCATGCAAAAACAGCATGCACTGGAAGGACAACCGAATTTACAGACGGTTCATGCTGATGCCTTGCCTTGGATTGTGCATGCACTCTATCCAGCGCAAGTCGAACAGTTCTTTATTTTATATCCGAACCCTGAGCCGCATAACCCGGCACAGCGCTGGCTGAATATGCCATTTTTTGAGTTTTTATTATCGCGTTTAAAAACTGGTGGCACGATCACTTTAGCGAGTAATATTCCTGAATATATTGAGGAGGCAGAGCAGCAGGTTCAAAATCTGTGGAAACTGCCTTTCGTTAAAGAAGTCATTGGCCAAAACTCGGCAAGAACTCATTTTGAAATTAAATATCTAGAACGTGGTGAGTTGTGCCAGCAATTGATTATTAGTAAACCGGAAGGCTATACAACGCGTTTTGATGAGTTTCAGCCGCTACAAGGGCAGAATGCGAGTCCAGCGGAATAAGCCATGACGAAGCGCATTGCAATTGTGGGTGCTGGCCCGGCAGGCTTGATGGCTGCAGAAGTTCTGAGTCAGTCTGATTATGAGGTGCATGTTTTTGAACAAAAGCCTTCGGCTGCACGCAAATTTCTGATGGCTGGGAAAACTGGTCTAAATATTTCCCATGCCGAGCTAGTCGAACAGTTTGTGCAGCGTTATGATCAAGTGGACTGGTTAGCGCCATGGATCAAACGTTGGGATGCCGTATGGATTCAAAACTGGATGAGAGATCTTGGTATTGAACCTTATATTGGTTCTTCAGGTCGAGTTTTTCCTACAGAAATGAAGGCCGCTCCACTATTGCGTGCCTGGCTAAAACGTCTGACCGAGTATGGCATCCAATTTCATTATCGCCATCAAATTCTAGATCTAAAAAATCATCAGCTACAGATTCATGATTTAAAAACTGATCGCGCATTCACAGAAAATTTTGATGCGATTGTTTTAGCATGTGGTGCAATGTCATGGTCAAAACTCGGCAGTGATGGCAAATGGCAAGCATGGCTTGATTGCAGCGAGATTGAACCTTTCCAAGCCAGTAATGCGGGTGTGGAATATCCATGGTCCAAGTTTATGCAACCTGTATTCGGTCAGCCCCTAAAACGGGTCGAAGCTTGGGTTGATGGCGGTGACAAGACTATGGGTGATATTGTGATCAGTCACTATGGTCTGGAAAGTGGTCTGATCTATAAACAGGGCCGGGGGCTGCGTCAACAGCTGAAACAGGGGCAGCCAATGCAGTTGAATCTGGATCTTTTTCCAGATCAAACAGTTGAGCAGCTGGCTAAAAAATTACAGCCAAGTAAAAAGCAGTCTTTGAATAATATCTGGCGGAAAGCAGGTTTAGAGGGTGCAAAAGCTGCTTTGGTGCGTGAACTGGTACCAAAACCGCTTTGGCAAGAAGCAGTTGAGCTAGCACAGCAAGTGAAGCATCTAAAAATATTATTAACAGGTTTCCGTCCTATACAGGAAGCGATTAGCTGTGCAGGTGGGGTTAAACGCGAGGTTCTGTCAGAGCAACTTCAGCTTAAATCCAATCCCCATGTGTTCTTATGCGGTGAAATGCTGGATTGGGATGCGCCTACAGGGGGTTACTTGCTGACAGCCTGTTTTGCCACTGGACGAGCAGCCGCAGAAGGGGTGCAGCACTATCTGGTTCAAGCTCAATAATACGCATTCTTCAGAAAGTGAAATCTTAGAACTGCATATAAAATTTCAGGAAGCGTCTGCTTCCTGGAATGTATTATTTATTGTGCTGGGGCTTTATTTGCGGTAGTCATCTCTGGATATTGCGAACGCCAGCGTTCCAGTTGCTCCTGGGCATGTAGATATTTGCCTAGACCTTTTACATTTTCACTGGCTTCATTCACAGTAGTGACCTGAGATTTCGAACTATTCACCAGTTTTTCCTGATGTTCCCAGTATTGATACATTAAACCCTGAATATAACGGCCCTGTTCAGTTTTCAGCTCCAGATCTTTGAGCATATTTAGCGAAGACTGGACATGATCGCGTTGACGTTGCTGGACAAATTCCGGAGTCAGATTGTCATCATTGCGCATGCCATTGAGCTCAGCTTCCAGATCCGCGCTCATTTCCTGAAAACGTTCTTCATAGTCATTCAAGACAGCAATATCATGGGGATCATCTTCTGTTTTAGGGAAGTTTTTCACGGGTCCAGTTTTCAATTCCTGCATGATTTCCTCTGATGCAGAGTCTTCTGTTGCTTGCTGTTCTACAGATTGTGAACTTTTCTGGTCACAGGCCATCAAAAACATGGCAGCAGTGAAAAGTGCAGTTCGTGACATCAATTGAATGGTGTGCATGATTGAATCCTGTTCCTAATTATTTTTCTTGAATACATAAACATAGGTGATATAAGGGAAATTAATCATATCTTCTGCACCCTTGTCCGTATAGTTTTTGATAATTTGTTCGAATTGCTGCTTGAGCTGTTGTTGCTGTTCTTTTTGTAGTGCGGCAATAAAGCTGGTTGATAATAAGCGTTTGGAGACTACCTGCTCGACAGGGCCATACTGCAGCTGGCGCATTTGCGTTTCAGCATAAGGCTGAAAGAGATTCTGTTCCTCAAATACTTTACGCCAGGCACCACTATGATAGCGTGGTGTATCGCCTTCCAGTGGTGCAATATAATCTGCCAGGGCTTTGACCCAGTCGACTGTAATATCTCGTTGGTTCCAGACCAGTACCAGAAAGCCTTGAGGTTTAAGTACCCGATCTAGCTCCTTTAAGGTTTCCAGATTGGAAAACCAGTGAAATGACTGTGCACAAAACACGGCATTCACGCTATGATCGGGCAGGGGAAGCTGGTGGCTCATCCCTTCTAGGGTATGAATATCCGGATGTGCCAGTTTTAACTGGGCCAGCATTTCAGGGACAGGATCAATGGCGGTGATGTGGCTGCTGAGTGGAAGCAAATAGGGAATAAATTTACCTGTTCCTGTTCCCAAATCGACAAGATCTGCATCTACAGGCAATGACAGTGTCTCGGCAAGCCATGGGCTAAGATCTGCCGGATAGTCAGGGCGTACCTGCTGATAAAGCTCAGCCGCTGCACTAAACCCCTGTTGAGCTGCAGGATGCAGTGATTGTGTCATATTTTGCGCTTTTTAATCTTTTTCATCGATATAAAATAGCATATTCACTTTTTCGGCCCTATTCATTGAGTGAATTGTTGCCGAAAAGTTAGATTCACCAGCACGGGAAAGTTATGGATAAGCAGATTGTTTTTGAAGATGAGCATATACGCGCAATTTTTATGCCGGGGTCATCTTCAGAATTGATTTTTTCATTTGGAGATTTGATTACCCGTGCCAAGGGCTTGAGCATCAATGCCGAAAAATCATTAGCGAAATTTGAATTTAATGTTTTGGGAATCATGCCCAAACAGAAATCCTGGTTTCCCAAAAGTTCCATGTGGAACATGTTGCAAGCGATTGCTGAGCTGATTGCGCCGTTTCAGCAGCGCATTGCCTATGGTGGTTCTATGGGTGGCTATGCCGCGATTAAATATTCCAATCTGCTGAATGTTCAGCGTGTGGTCGCGATGGTGCCGCAATATTCGATCGATCCGGAAGATGTCGAAGATGCCCGCTACAACATGTTTTACCAGCCCGAGCTAAATGAGGGCATGCGGATTGAGGCAGAAGATGTCAGTCCGGAACGGGAATATATTCTGGTTTATGACCCGTATTGTACCGAAGACCGGGCACATTACCTGAAACTGGAAGCCGTACTTCCGCAGCATCATGTACTGCATCTGCCATTTACTGGCCATGATGCCATCGCTGTTCTGGCCAGCTCCGAGCTGCTGTATGACTTTTTATTGCATGAATATGATGAAAGTTATTTCTACCAGAAAATGCGTCGGGTCAAGAAAAACAGCAAGTTCTATTATCGCAAGGTGATTGAGAATATCTTGCCGAGGCATCGTTTTGCTTTAGGACGTATCCTGAAAAATAATGATCTGCTGCTGGATACCCAGTTTTTTGATGCAGCGCAAAAACAGGTGATTTTGCGTGAATTGCTGAGTAATAAACAGGTCGATCAGCAGGATCTGCTCAAGCTTGGGATTCACGTCAATCTGCCGCAGGAAAAGCGTCAGTTATTGCTGGATGCCTATGGTCATGCGCTGGTCTTTAATGTCATCAGCAACAAGATCGAAAGCTATACCGGTGATGCGATTGCACTGAACCATAAATTCCTGATTCCGATTTATGCCAAAGGTAATGGCTTGCTGACCATTAACCTAAATGATGAGCGTTATCTGGTAGTGATGAATGACCGGCATATCATGAAACTGGTCAAGGAGCAGGATGAATTAAATGTAGGCATGCATCCGATTATCATGAAACGCTATGCTGATTTTTATATGTTCAGCTATAAGCATCTAAATTTGCATACAGATGAATACGGCGCTTCCGGTTTCGTTGACGCAAGTGACAAAAATACACAGTTTGTGACACGAAGTGAAATGAACTAACGAAAAATTTTTCTAAAAAACAAATACTTGACTTATGTTTGCTAAGGCCTAATATGGTCTTAGGCGGTATGAAAAATAGTCACACCGCTCCTGGTTGTTTATATGACAAGGGAGTAAATATATGCAATCCATACGAGTTACGAGTATTTGTTTTATTCTTGGACTGATGCTGCCTAATTTTGCACACGCGGAAAGTGTGCATCCTGCAATGATCTTGCTCAGTTCTTCTCTTATTTTTCTGATCTTTCTCAGTGTATATGTGATTTATAAGGTGCGCCGTTCTTTGCGTAACCATATTGATAAGTCTGTAGATTAACCACTTCTGACAGTAAGTTGCTTGAAAACCCTGTAGGACTTGTTTTAAATGGCAATCAAAATAAATTGTCAAACAAGGTTGGGGGTAGCGCCATGAAAGCCGCTTATTTAGATTATGCTTCTTTAGACCAACAGGATTTGGACTTTCAGGCACTTCATGCAGTATTTGATCAGCTGGTCTTATACCCGGCCACATCGGCTACAGAGATTCAGTCCCGTGTGGCCGATGTCGATGTCATCATTACCAACAAAGTTATGATTGACGCGGCAACCATCCAGCAATGTCCTCAACTGAAACTGATCCTGATTTCTGCCACAGGCACCAATAATGTCGATCTGGCTGCGGCCAAGGCACGTGGCATTGTGGTGTGTAACTGTCAGGCTTATGGTACCTCTGCCGTCGCTCAGCATACCCTTATGCTGATGCTCAATCTGGCCACTTCATTTTTAACCTATCAGCGTGCAGTACAGCAGGGCGAATGGCAAAAAGCCAGCCAGTTCTGTCTATTGAATGCACCTATTGTGGAACTGACAGGCAAGACCTTAGGTATAGTCGGTTATGGTGAACTGGGTCATGCAGTTGCCAGACTGGCAGAAGCCTTTGGCATGAAAGTACTAATTGCCGCTTTGCCCAACCGTCCGGCAGATGACTCACGTATTCCATTTGCCGATTTATTGCCACAAGTGGATTTTTTAAGCCTGCATTGCCCTTTAACGGAAGATACCCGTCATTTAATCAGTCATGCCGAACTGGACGCAATGAAACCAAGTGCTTTTTTAATTAACTGTGCGCGTGGCGGAATCGTCGATGAACAGGCGTTGGCTCAGGCCTTACGCGAAGGCAAAATTGCCGGTGCTGCGACGGATGTGCTTACCGTGGAGCCTCCGAAAGAGGGAAATGTATTGCTCGACGCCTCAATTCCTAACCTGATTGTTACACCGCACAATGCCTGGGGTAGTGTCGATGCCCGTCAACGTATTGTGGATCAGATGGTGGAAAATGTAGAAGCCTTTAAGCAGGGTCAGCCCATCCGTCAGGTAAATTAAAAATTATTAAATAAAAACTAAATGCTGATCGAATTCGATCAGCATTTTTTTAGGTTTTCTGGCGTGATGTATTTATCTAACAGTTTTAAAAATTCACTCTGAACCAGTGCAGACCGGGGGTTAAATATAATCTCCTGATAAACCCGCTTAAATTCGGGTACCCGTTCATCGGGACGCTTGTCATAAGATGTTCGATAATGTGTTTCAAACATATAAATCAGATGATTCTGCGAAAAATAAGCGGTTCGATAACTATAAATGTCATCTCCTTGAGTCTCGATTCTTAATTTACACATATCCTTAATCCGATACAGGTCGGCATTATTGCCAGAGGCGGGCCTAAATTCAGCTTCATCGAGGTTTTGAATATACTGGATTTTTTCGCCTTCGGTTTTATGGTTATAAGAGGCAGCACTAGAGAGGCTCGGGATGGAAGATAAGTCATCATCAATGGCGGCAAGAGAGGTCACGGTTTCACCTGAAACCAGTAAAATGATGTATAGAATAGCTACGCCACACAAAATACCGACGATAAAGCTGAAAAGAATTTTTCTCATTTTTATTATCTTCTCATGGTTTTATTTGAGCTCAGTCTAAAGAAAGACTCAACTATCTTCAACGCTTAAAAGAAAAAGCCCATAATGGGCTTTTTTCAATGCGATGATTTAGAGATCATCTACTGCATAACTGGTCGCTGTACCGGAACCTGACTGGGGTGGTGATACCGATGAATTTTGAGTTGCAGTAGATGGCTGACTCAAAGGTTGCTGCACGATCGGCGCCTGTTGTGAATTGCCGCGCCAGACTTCTCGGGTTTGCTGAATTTTCTGACCCGTTTGCTGTGCTGCCTGAGTCGCGCCCTCATCTACTTTCTGGATGGTATCTGATGCCACAGACTTAGTACTGCCCCAGGCACGGTCTATACCCGGTTTGATTTTGGCAATGCCTTTTTCAGTGACTTCACCTACTTTTTCAGCGGTATTGATGACACCTTCCTGTGCTTTATAGGCAAACACATGCAGCAAGTTCGGATTCTCACCATAAGGCGCAATCGGTTTAGTGGTTTGAGTGGTTTCGGTCTGTGCAAATGCAGGTGCGCAGAACATTAAAGCTGTCGTTAAAATAATTGGGGTTTTGATATTCATTATGGATCGACCTCGAATTCGTCAAAGAGCGGTCTGAGTTTGGTTTTCAGTGTAACGGATAATCAGCCAAAAACAATGAATAAGCTGTGAAGAGAGTATAGGTTCAGCGTAGTTTGATGCGAGGATTTAGAGTTTTTAAGAAGAAGAAAGGGGAGTTCAAATCGGGCGAAAGATTAAATTCTATTCATTCAAATAAATAGCCCCATTTTCATGATAAAAACAGGGCGATCTATTTAGTCACATTGTGTCAGGGCATCTTTAGCAAAATGATTGCGCAGAGTCACAAAGTTCTTTTGTACCGCCGCATCATGCAGGTCAAATTTTTGTGCTGTGCTGGTTCCGTCGCGTTGGAAAGTCGCTGAGCCGGCATCAATCAGGGTCATGCCTTTAAATGACCATTGTTCAACTGAACGGTTGTTGCCGATATCGCCAGTAAATTCAATCACGCATTTGTCGAGGAATTTGGTCAGTTTCGCCTTATTGTTGGTTGTTTCTGGAATAACTTCGAGATTTTGTACTTCCTGTAATACACCCAGTTCCAGTTGTGGAATGGTGGGTTGAGATGTACATGCTGTAAGTGCGATACCCGCAAGAGTCGTCATAATGAGTGTTTGAAATTTCATGCGCTTCTTTCTTGTTGAGTGTTGTTAGGGTGAGTATATGAAATATATAGGGATATGCCTATAGCAATTGATTCTAGTATTAGATTCATTACTGAGTTACTAAATAGTGATTCACTTCGTCAAAAGTATTTTCTTCTTCAAGAATCCCTAAACTTATTAGGGGAGAATTTGATAGTAAATGATTAGTCTTAATCAGACTTATAAATTTTTCATCTAATGGAAAAATGTCATAATCAGAGCGGTAAGCATTAATATGCTCTGAATTAAATTTTTTATAATTATTTAAAATATATAATTGAATATAAATGACTACAATAATTGTGGAGGCTCTAAAGAGAGTTGAAAAGTATAAGGCTTCTTCATGATCTCCTGTAAAATCCGGATTGGGAACTACTTTTATTTTACCATGAGCTAATAAGTTTCTAATATTTGTCAAAAGATAAAAAGATGTTGATACATGATTTGAGGCTTCCTTATTATTAATAAATTTTTCAATCTTTTGATCGTTTAAGTAATTTAGCTGTAATCCTCTTTTTATAACAGCTATGTATTTTTCACAATATTTTTCCGTATATATTGGATAGCTATCTATTGAGTATTTTTCTATATTGTTTCTGAACTTAGGTATGTCAGGTTGATATTGATTTTCTTTTTTAGGAGCTATGTATTCTAGAATGTTATATAAATACATGAAGCGCGTAAGTTCCAGCATATACTTTTCATAATATTTATCATCTTCTCTGTTGAATTCATATAGATCGCATAGATAAGTTTCTAGTTCTTGATGTTCATAACTGTCAAATTTGATATCTGTTAATGCTGAGGCTAGCTTTGACCAAAGAGCTATATGTTCTAATTCTTCGATAGATTCAAGGACAAACCTTAAGTTTGTAATAGCCTGTCGTATATTGTTGTTATTTGAGAAACATATTAGGCAAGATTTATTAATTTTTTTCATATGATTTTTAAAAAGAAAACCCCACTAATTTATAGCGAGGTTTTCATTAACTTACAAGAAGTTATAACTTAGTGCTGTAACACTGAAATATCTGCAACTTTAGTGAACAGATCACGCAACTGAGCAAGTAGACGTAAACGGTTTACTTTTAGTTCAGCATCATCAGCCATCACCATTACGCCGTCAAAGAATGCATCTACTGGCGCACGCAGGGCAGCCAATGCAGACAGCGCAGCAGTGTAATCTTTAGAAGCAAACAGCGGCTCAACCACCGGTGTGATTTTTTGCAGTTCAGCGAACAATGCTTTTTCAGCATCTTCCACCAGATTGGCTTCAACCACAGCACCTTCAGGTGCAGCTTCTTTTGCAAGAATATTCGCCACACGCTTATTCGCAGCAGCAAGTGCAGCAGCTTCAGGCAATGCACGGAAGTGATTTACCGCATTTACACGTTTGTCAAAATCAAGTGGAGATTTTGGTGATAACGCTTGAACTGCTTGAATCACGTCAACATCAACGCCTTGGTCTTCGTATTTCGCACGGTAACGACCTTCAAGGAAGGTAACCGCATCTGCCAGAGTCTTGTCGTGGTCTTTCAATACATCGCCATACGCAGCTAGAGCAAGCTTAATTAGATCTTCAATTGATACATCAAGTTCGTTTTCAGTGACCAGACGCAGGATACCAATCGCAGAACGACGTAGCGCAAACGGGTCTTTAGAACCTGTAGGTGCCTGACCAATACCGAAAATACCAGTTAAAGTATCTAGACGATCCGCAAGCGCAATCGTTGTACCAGTTTTGGTTTTAGGCAGAACGTCACCTGCGAATTTAGGTAAGTATTGCTCACCTAAAGATTCAGCCACTTCATCATTTTCGCCTTCAAGACGTGCGTAGTAAGTACCCGCGATGCCTTGAAGTTCTGGGAATTCACCCACCAGCTCAGAAGTTAAGTCACATTTAGCGAGAAGAGCCGCTTTTTTAGCATCTTCATCTTTTGCTCCCGTAATCGGAGCAAGTGCGACAGCCAGTTTGGCAATACGTTCAGACTTGTTCCACAAAGTACCCAGTTGTGCCTGGAATACCATGTTTGCCAGTTTCTCTTTACGAGAAGCTAATGGCTGTTTCTGGTCTTGCAGGAAGAAGAACTCAGCATCTGACAGACGCGGACGAACCACTTTCTCGTTACCTTCAATAATTTGAGTCGGATCTTTAGACTCAATGTTTGAAACGGTAATGAAGTAAGGCTGTAATTTGTTTTCAGCATTCACCAGACAGAAATACTTCTGGTTATCCTGCATGGTAGTGATCAGGGCTTCTTGAGGAACGGTAAGGAAGCGTTCTTCAAAGCTGGCACGTAAAGCTACCGGCCATTCAACCAGAGCAGTGACCTCGTCGCGAAGATCAGCAGGAACAATCGCAATCGCATTCACTTCATCTGCTAATGCTTTTACTTGCTGATCAATGATCGCTTGACGCTCCTCAAAAGATGCAATCACTTTCGCAGCGCGAAGGGCATCCAGATACGCATCTGCATTGGTCAGGATAATCGCTTCAGGCGCATGGAAACGGTGACCATAAGTCACATTGCCTGCTTTGTGATCCTGAATGGTTGCATCAATCACATTGCTGTCTTTTAACAACACAACCCATTTCACCGGACGAACAAATTCGGTACGGCTAGCAGCAGAACGCATGCGTTTTGCGATTGGCAATTGATCCAGAGCATGTTGCAGGATTTGTGGCAGTAAAACGTCCAGACTTTGGCCTTTGACATCTTTCAGGTAGCAGACTTTTTCAACTTTACCGGCCTGGAAAGTAGACACCTGATCAACCGTAATGCCTTGACCGCGCATAAAGCCTTCAAGCGCTTTGGTCGGTTTGCCTTCAGCATCATAAGCAGCTTGAACAGCAGGGCCGTCAAAACGTTTTTGCGTATCTGCTTGAGCAGCATCAACGTTGATGATTTTTAGTGCCAGACGACGCGGTGCTGCATAAGCTTCGATTGCATCGAAAGCCAGACCGGCATCTTTTAAGCCTTTCTCAGTTTCAGCTTTTAATGCATCACGTAATTTTTTCAAGCTTTTTGGTGGAAGTTCTTCACAGCCAAGTTCAAATAAAACTGTATGTTTAGACATTATTTGTTCTCCGCTGATTTTTCTGCTTGAGCTGCTTCTGCTTCTACCTGAGCTTTAAGCTGAGCTAGGACTTCGTCACGTAGGTGTGGTTCTGCCATTGGGAAACCAAGTTTCGCACGTGCAGCCACATAGCTGGTCGCGATTGAACGTGCTAGAGTACGCACACGTAAAATATAACGCTGACGTTCAGTCACAGAGATCGCACCACGCGCATCCAGCAGGTTAAAGCTATGAGATGCTTTAATTACTTGCTCATAAGCAGGCAATGGCAGTTCAGCTTCGATTAAACGCGTTGCTTCAGCTTCGTAGAAGTCGAACAGTTCGAACATTTTTTCTACTGGTGCGTATTCGAAGTTATAAGTCGATTGTTCTACTTCATTTTGATGGAATACATCGCCATAAGTCACAGTACCGAACTGACCTTTGGTCCAAACCAGATCGTAAACCGAATCTACGCCTTGCAGGTACATTGCTAGACGTTCCAGACCATAAGTGATTTCACCAGTAACTGGGTAGCATTCAACACCACCGACTTGCTGGAAGTAAGTGAACTGAGTCACTTCCATACCGTTTAGCCAAACTTCCCAGCCTAGACCCCACGCGCCCAGTGTTGGAGATTCCCAGTTATCTTCCACGAAACGGATGTCGTGAACTAAAGGATCAATACCGATTGCCTTTAAGGAATCCAGGTACAACTGCTGGATATTGTCCGGGTTTGGCTTAAGCACAACCTGGAACTGGTAGTAGTGTTGCAGACGGTTCGGGTTCTCACCATAACGGCCATCTTTCGGACGGCGTGATGGCTGAACATAAGCGGCATTCCAGGTTTCAGGACCTAGTGCACGAAGGAATGTTGCAGTGTGGAATGTCCCTGCACCCATTTCCATGTCGTAAGGCTGTAACACGACGCAGCCTTGCTCCGCCCAATAGTTTTGTAAGGCAAGAATTAAGCCTTGGAAGGTATCAATATGCGATATGGCGCGACTCATGGTCATCCACTTAAAATTAGAGAAAAATTGTGCTTGATTATAAGGATTTTACAGGGGAGTGGCAAAGGGTTAATACGCTGAAAATATTTTGGAAAAAATTAAAATGGTCTTCATTCATGCCAGATTTTGCGCGGCTTTGCTGCAATTTTATGCTGGAATAGCAATGGGGTGAGATCTAAAAATCAGGAATAAATCAGATGTATAGCATCCTGTTCACTGAAGCGCGATAAAGTTAAACTGATCTCATACGATTGCGGTCTTAGAATTAGTTTAATCTTCACACAATATAATAATGCCTAATAATAAGGAACTTCATGACCACTTACCAAATTCAGTGCCATTTAAAATACAAGATTGTGCAACCTACCGAATTTATTTTTATGGTTCAGGTCGCCCATCATCCCGATCAGAATATTCTCGAAGAACAGCTCACCATGAATATGCCGGTCAAGTGGCATGAATTTCGGGATGCTCAGCATCAAAACCGCCATATCCGGTTGCGACTCGAGCCCTGTGAAGCATTTGAACTGAATTATAGCGCGACAGTTACCCGTCAGCCGTGCATTCCGGTTGATCTGAGGCAAAATCTGAATGAAGTTAAAATTCCAGACCTGCCGGATGAAGTACTACCTTATTTGTTAGCCAGCCGCTACTGTAATTCAGATTTATTACTAGAAATGGCGAAACGTTCATTTGGCTGGATGACACCCGGCTATACGCGTGTAAAAGCCATTGAACAGTGGATTTATAACAATATTTTTTATGTCTCTGGCTGCTCTGACCAGTTTACGACTGCAACAGATGTACTGGTTCATCGAGCGGGGGTATGCCGTGACTTTGCTCATTTGGGCATTGCGCTGTGCCGTGCTTTAGGCATTCCGGCACGCATGGTGGTCGGTTATGTGGAAATTGAAAAATTTTTACCCGATTTTCATGCCATTTTTGAAGCCTATCTGGAAGGCGGGTGGGTACAGTTTGATCCGACCCGTTTAGCTCCGGTTGACGAGCTGATTCGCATTGGCACCGGGGTAGATGCCGGAGATGTGGCCTTCTCAACCTATTATGGTCAGGTCGAACTGCTCAAAATCGAACCTCTGATTAAACCTGATTCTCATAGCGAAGCTAAGGCTAAAATCACCTGACATGAATTATCTCATTGAAAATTCTATGAGGGATTGAACCGTAAAAGAGGACTAGATGGATGGCTGTCGCCTGGAGAGAGATTTAGATTTTTAAACAGCATCCATTTAAGTGTAATTAAAAGATATAAAATGAATACATCTTTAAAGCGACTAGTTTTATAATGCGCAAAATCTGTAAACATTAAAATCAGGCGCGCCGTGTTCCATTCCAATCTCGACTGGCTCAATACCTTAAAACCGAATTTTAAAGTTCTTCCACTCAAAGACCGTTTACTCTGCGGTATTGGGGCACTACTGGGTCTCACGGTATCGTCATTACTGAGTTTATGGATTCTGGGGGATTTTGAAGCCTGGTATATCGCGCCGATGGGGGCGTCATCTGTGCTGCTGTTTGCGGTTCCGGCCAGTCCCTTAGCACAGCCCTGGAATATTCTGGTAGGTAATACTATTGCTGCTGTGGTGGGTGTGACCTGTGCCTTGTTTATTGCCAGTCCGACCGAAGCTTTTAGTCTGGCAGTGGCATTAGCAATCATTTTAATGATGACCACAGATTCCCTGCATCCACCGAGTGGTGCTGTGGCTATTACAGCGGTACTCGGCGGCAATGCGGTGCATGAACTCGGCTATGCTTTTGTTTTCTATCCGGTGCTGCTGAATTCGATTTTATTGATGGTGATTGCGATTGTCTTTAACCGAATGATTGGCAAGCGTTATCCGCAGCAGGCGCAATTAAATACCCGTTCCAAAGATCCGACCCCGACCCAGAAAGTCACCATTCAGCCACAGGATATTCAGGAAGTACTGGATCAGCAAACCGAGCTGCTGGACATTAGTGAATATGACCTGCAAAAGATTATTCTGGAAGCGCAGGACCGAGCCAATGCCCGTGCGGTCAACCAGTTTACCTGTCAGGACATTATGACCAAAGACGTGGTGACCCTGCATGCCAATGATGATATTCAGCATGCACTGGACAAGTTTAAGCAAATGAACCTGATGAGCCTGCCAGTGGTTAATGCGGAAGGCAAGCTGGTGGGAACGCTGGCCATGTATCAGGTGGTAGAATGGTTTAAACGTGCTGCAGATGTGCGCAGCAGCTGGGAACATCAGGTCAAACATATTATGACCCGCAAGGTAGTCACTGTGCAGCCATTACAGCCGATTCAGGATCTGGTGCCCTATTTTGTGGAGCGTTCCTTTAACTATATTCCGGTGGTGAGTGAACAGCGTCTGGTCGGAATTATTAGCCGCGCAGATATCATCGCTGCCCTGAATCAGGAACTGAACCATTTTAAAATGAGAGCTTAAGAACTCTTATATAAATAATTCTGAAAAAAGCACCCTTGGGTGCTTTTTTATTTGGAATCTGGATTTATCTCAACTTAGATAAAGAACCAGTAAATAAACAGGGAAACCAAGAAAATACACATGATATTCAGGACAAAGCCGACTTTCATCATTTCACTTTGCTGAATATGACCAGTCCCAAATACAATGGCATTCGGTGGTGTCGCCACAGGTAGCATAAAGGCACAAGAAGCACCGATCCCGATCACAATCACCAGAATCTCTTTAGGCATACCCATCTGGTCGGCAATGGCGGCAAAGACCGGAACCAGTAAGGCAGCCGAGGCAGTATTACTGGTAAATTCAGTCAGGAAGATGATGAAGGTTGCCACCACAAAAATAATCATGAGAGGAGAGGAGTCACCGAAAGCATTCGCCAGCGTCTGACCTAAGACCAGAGAACTCCCTGAATCCTTCAAGACAGCACTTAAGGTCAAGCCGCCACCAAACAGGTAGAGCACACCCCAATCGGTATTTTCAGCAACCTGTTTCCATGTAGCCGTACCCAGAATCACTACCATGCAGGCCGCCAGAATCGCGATCCAGGTATCGGGCTGTGTAATGCCGAAATTTTCAGTCAATTTTTTACTGAAAATCCAGGCAGTCGCGGTACAAAGGAATAAAATCATGGTGGCAATACGGGTCGTAGTCCAGGGAATATTTTTAGTGACAAAATTCACCTTATGATTCAGTTTTGGACGTAGCACCAGATACAGGCTTACTAACATTGCCGGAAGGATAATGAACATCATCGGCAGGCCAACTTTCATCCAGTCGGCGAAGTCATAACCGAGGGCTTTGGCTGCAATCGCATTCGGTGGAGAACCGACGATAGTGCCCAAGCCACCAATACTGGCCGAATAGGCAATCCCAAGCAGAATAAACACAAAGGTTTTACGATCTTTTTCAACATCCAGATGCGAAAGTAAACCCAGCGCTAGGGGCAACATCATGGCTGCGGTGGCGGTATTGGAAATCCACATCGACAGTGCAGCAGTCACTAAAAAGATAGCCAGTACTGACGCACCGAGATGTCCACCGGAAAGCGAGATAATCCACGTGGCAATTTTCTTGTCCAGTTTCTGGATATGCAACGCCGAGGCCAAGGCAAAACCACCAAAAAACAAGAAGATGGTGGGATCTGCGAAAGTGGTGAGTGCTGCTTGTGTGGTAATTGGTTCCAGTTCATCGCCTTTGGCCATGGGCATGGCGAGGACGACGGCCAGTATAGGTATCAGCAGGGCAGTAATGGTGATATGAATCGCTTCGGTCAGCCATAAAATGGCGATAAAGGTCAGTAAGGCCAATCCCTTATTGGCATTTTCGTCATAAGGCAAAATATGATACAAGCCATAAGAGACCACTGCAGCGATCACAATTAAAATCCAGCCCTTTCGAATTCCTTTTGGCATGGCATCAGTCGGGGTGCGTAAAGGGTCGTTCATACAACCTCCTTGCTCAACTTTTTTATTTAAAAGCGTTTTTGAAATTCTTATAAAAGTAAATATGTGGTTTGATTAAAAAAGATATTATTTAAACAGTATAGTAGAGTGTTGTAATAACCCCACACTTTGCCAAAGTGCGTAAATCCCCAGTCCAAATAGAAAAAACAGCACTAGATATTTGAAATGTTGCTGGGAAAGTCGATGACGTATTTTCCCCCCTAACCAGACACCGATGAGAGCAAATAACGTGATTCCAAGCAGGATATGTCGCTGATGGGTTTGCAAAGAAATGAGAATCGGGAAGAGTAAAGTCAACTGCACCAGTTTGCTGGCAATAAAGTTAAGATTACTGATGATGACGATATCAGTTTTGGAGAGCTGACAGCTAAGCAGATACATCATCAGGAAGGGTGCCATGGCATTGGTTGCACCTCCTATCATGCCGGCCAGTAAACCGAATCCCAGCATACTAAGCTGACTGCTACTGACCCGAAGCGGAGTAGAGCGTAACTGATCCAGTACATAGAAAATAATCACCAGACCCAGTAATAATTTAAGATAGCCTTCATTGATCCAGATGAGTAATTTGACCCCCAGCACACTACCGACCAAGCTGCTGAGCATGAGTGGCCAATAGCGTGAGACATAATAGCGAATGCTCTGCAACAGGCTATGTTTTGGATCACTATTGAGCATCCAAAGATTCAATAACAGGCAGGGGAGGATCACCAAGGTGACTGCTGTACTTAAGGCATATTCACTGGATAAGGCAGCCGTACTTAGCATAGGAAAGCCAAAACCACTGACCCCATGCAGTAATGCCGCAATCGCACACAGCCAAAGCACAACCCATTCTGCCTGCGTCATCTGAAATCCATTTCAAGAATAAAGTATCAACTTATCCTGAATAGGCGAGCAGGGTAAAGCGTAAAATAGTAATAAGGCCAAAACCTAAAAATCAGGCAAAAAAAACCACGATCTTTTGGGGGAAGGACCGTGGCATAAAAATTTCACCATATGAATATTTAGGTGAAAGAGGAAACGATTTTATCGGTAGTCTTTATCCTGATTCACGGTACGTACAGGACGTTCATAATCAGTTCTGCTCGTAGCATAATCAGGCATAGAATTCTTTTTTGGCATCACTAACCATAGAACCAGATAAACTAAGATACCCGGGAAAGCAGCACTCATGACCGAAATAATCACGAAGATCAAGCGTAATAAATTTGCGTTCCAACCAAAACGTTCAGCAATACCACCCATTACACCTGCAATCATGTTTGAGCGGTTAGAGCGATATAAACCAACATTGGCCATCCAAGTCTCCTGATAGAAAAAAATAAGATTGAGTCTAAAAAATGACTCATATTTATAAGAATGGAGTTTTATCTGAATTTTTAAAGTATCTATTGAAAATAAATTCGTTAAGTAATGTTACGGGAGATTAAATAATCCTTAAAAAATCACTAAGATCATAAAAATTCCATTGAATTCATTATTAAAACTTATAAGTTTTCAGTGAGTCGTCTGCCTATATAGATGTGCACCCCTTCAGGTATATTTTTAAAATGAAATCGAATGTATCGCATCATTTAAGTGGTTTATGCCGGCTTGGATTTGTGCTGGGAAGTGTTGCAGGACTGATTGCCTGTGATGATCATCAAAGCAAACCCTTACCTGATACTACGAAAACTTTGGCACAAGATGGCGTAGTCATCTCCGCCGCCAATGAAAGTTATGACACCCGTAATGCTAAATCGCTCACCCAGACTGCAACCTATAATGCATTGCCTGTAGAACCAAATGTCGATCCTAAACCTGTACCGGATTATGCCAAAAGCTATGTCGGGCGTTATCTTACCCAGATTGATTGTGACGGGCGGTTTGCGCCTTGTACGGAAGGGAAGTCGGTATTTATTTTGACTTTATTGCCAGATGGTACAGTGCATCGCAGTATCGTGCATTATGGCAAAGTCTTTGTGAATAATTCCAGACGGGTTCAGACCGAAAGCAATATGACCTATCGTAAGGACCGCTGGACGATTAATCCGGAACAAACTGAACTGATCGTGGACCGTAAAGAAGGAGCAAAGTTCTACTATATGATTAAAAGCCCAACGCATCTGGTCATGAATCTGGAAAAAATTTATGACGAAAAGGAACGGACAAACCAGCAATTATTTGATCAGGGTTATCCTGCGCCTTCTAAAGCGTATGAACTGGTCAAAGATTCTGAATTTAAAATCACTGAATAAAAGCGATAAGGTTTCTAAAGAATTTAAAAACAGCATAAATGAAAATGACGATTTTAAAATTGTCAGGATGAATTGCGCTTAAATAAAAAGAATGAACTGAATAATATAGAAATATTATAAGAATATTGAAAGAAGAAGATAGATATAGAGGGGAGAATGGTGGGCCGTCCGCGACTCGAACGCGGGACCAATGGATTAAAAGTCCACTGCTCTACCAACTGAGCTAACGGCCCATTCGGGTAATCAAAGCTACTTTGATTGAATTTTCTAAAAAGAGATTTTAGAAATGATGGTGGGCCGTCCGCGACTCGAACGCGGGACCAATGGATTAAAAGTCCACTGCT
>ERZ1023241.30-NODE-30-length-76137-cov-23.675337_pt1 | contig 76137 bp, 60 predicted proteins | sample MGYA00380455_ERZ1023241 | MGnify/ENA primary metagenome ERZ1023241 (study PRJEB33173, sample SAMEA4830304) | metagenome | study: EMG produced TPA metagenomics assembly of the PRJEB25223 data set...
CCAAACGAACGTCCGCATTCAGATAATGGTTTTGGTAACGCTAGCGACCATGTTCAAAGAAACAAAAATGGTCAAGCTGATACCAATCAAACGGAAAAACCAAGCGAGGAGAAACCTCAGACAGAAAAACCTGAGGAAGAAACCCCTCGAGAAGAGAAACCGCAAAGCGAGAAACCAGAGTCTCCAAAACCAACAGAGGAACCAGAAGAATCACCAGAGGAATCAGAAGAACCTCAGGTCGAGACTGAAAAGGTTGAAGAAAAACTGAGAGAGGCTGAAGATTTACTTGGAAAAATCCAGGATCCAATTATCAAGTCCAATGCCAAAGAGACTCTCACAGGATTAAAAAATAATTTACTATTTGGCACCCAGGACAACAATACTATTATGGCAGAAGCTGAAAAACTATTGGCTTTATTAAAGGAGAATAAGTAAAGGTAGCAGCATTTTCTAACTCCTAAAAACAGGATAGGAGAACGGGAAAACGAAAAATGAGAGCAGAATGTGAGTTCTAGTTCTCATTTTTTTTATGAAAATGTGCAAAATATAGTAGATTGAAATTAGAATAGTATACCTCTACTTCTAAAACATTGTTAGAAATCGATTTGACTGTCCTGTTCTTATTTCATTTTATTATATCTTAACAGATAGTGTAAATAAAGATAAACTATTTACTGGCTAATTAATCAGTTAAACACTAGTTAAGGAGTAATGATAAAAAAGAACAATACTATTATTGATGGCCAGTCTGTTGGCTCTTGTCTTAGGAGCATGTGGTTTTTTGGACATATTGATCCTGGATCATTCTCATCAGGATTACTATTTACTGCTATTTTAGAAACTGGGGTGGTTTGATGGAAAGTATTGGTCTTGTTATCGTTTCACATTCCAAACACATTGCAGAAGGTGTTGTTGAACTGATTAGTAAAGTAGCTAAAGATGTTCCGATTACTTATGTAGGAGGAACCGAGGGCGGAGGAATTGGAACGAGTTTTGATCAAGTAGATAGGGTTGTTTCCGAAAATCCAGCAGATACTTTACTTGCCTTTTTTGACCTAGGTTCTGCTATAAAATGTTAAGTAAATGATTTCAAAATCAGAAAGGGATTGCTTTATGCAGTTCCTTTTTATTTTAACAGGAGTGAAACTATAGTGTTTCTAAATTGTGAATCAATCAAAACTGATTGTGATGGGGCTATTCTAGCTTTAGAATCCTTCAAAAATTAAAATTTAAGGCAATCAATTACTTGGAAGAGTATGAAAGCATTTAGTTTATAGGAATTCTAGGTCTAGAATCACATATATATTTATGAAGATGGGGTGTTCGATAGTTAGTATTGTTCTATTCTGAAAGATTTGAGCTGTCAGTTGTATAGAAAGTGTTCGAATTTTTTTTAAGTGATTAAAATTAGTTAATTGTATGAGGTGCTTTATGATATAATGTTCTTAATGAATTTTCAGAAAGGAAAACCTCAAATTGTTCTACAAATTTCTACTCTTCGACCTCGACCACACTCTTCTTGATTTTGATGCTGCTGAGGATGTGGCTTTGACCCAACTTCTAAAAGAAGAAGGAGTTGCGGATATTCAGGCTTATAAAGATTATTACGTTCCTATGAACAAGGCTCTCTGGAAAGACTTGGAGCTGAAGAAAATCAGTAAACAAGAGCTGGTTAACACGCGATTTTCTCGTTTATTTGCTCATTTTGGACAGGAAAAAGACGGTAGTTTTCTTGCCCAGCGTTACCAATTTTACCTCGCCCAGCAGGGACAAACACTATCGGGCGCTCATGATCTCTTGGACAGCCTCATTGAGCGTGATTATAACTTGTATGCTGCGACAAATGGCATTACTGCCATTCAGACAGGACGTTTGGCTCAATCTGGTCTAGTACCTTATTTCAATCAAGTCTTTATCTCAGAACAGTTGCAAACTCAAAAGCCGGATGCTCTCTTTTATGAAAAGATTGGCCAGCAAATTGCTGGATTTAGTAAAGAAAAGACGCTGATGATTGGAGATTCTCTAACCGCCGACATTCAAGGTGGCAATAATGCGGGGATTGACACTATCTGGTATAATCCTCATCACCTCGAAAATCACACACAAGCCCAGCCGACTTACGAAGTCTATTCTTACCAAGACTTGCTGGATTGTTTAGATAAAAATATTCTTGAAAAGATCACATTTTAAAGGAGATTAGCTAATGACTACAAAAAAAGCTAATATTACTATTGAAGAGTACATTGAAATGTCTGAAGTTGATTTTAATAAAGCTGTTAATTATGAATTTACATCTGACACTTGTCAATTAGCAAATAGTATTTATCAATCTCTTTTTAAGTTTTTTGATAAGAAAAATTTCTCTGGCGATTTAATTTTTACTTGGAAATCTCCATCATTAGTCAAAGAAGGGGATTATATTGGGAGAAGGGATTCACAAGTAGATAATCTTAGAGTAATAGGAAATATATTTCCGAATTATCTTACTAATCGAAAATATAGCCTCAATATGAATCGTAATGGCTGTATGGGAGATTTTCCTCATGACTTTTTTGATATATACCTAGATCATGTAGCAAAATATGCCTACGAACAAAAAGTTAATAATATTAAAGAGTATTATCCTTTAAAAAGAGCGATTTTACACCAAGAGAATGCATTGTATTTTCGATTTTTTTCTAATTTTGACGACTTTTTAGAAAAAAATTATTTAAAGACTATATGGCAAGTTTCTAAAGAAACTCCTTTTTCTGAAATGGATTTTAATATGTTTAAAAATATTTCAGAAAAGATAATCTTCGAAAGAGGTAGTAAAATGCTTAATGATTTAAAAAGTAATTATAAAAAATAGCCAGTCTTTATAAACTGTATTCACGTATTCAAATCGTATATAGTCGATTTATTAAATCTTTAGATAAATTGTAAAAAGTGGTTTCCATAGCCACTTTTTGCTATAATAGAGGCAGTAAAAATGAAGGAGTCAGCTATGGAACACTCGTCTTGGCATGCTTTGATTAAGGCGCAATTACCTGAGGGTTATTTCGGGAAAATCAATCAGTTTATGGAGCAGGTCTATTCTCAGGGGATTATTTATCCACCCAAGGAAAAGGTTTTTCAGGCTCTCTTGACAACACTGCTTGAAGAAGTTAAGGTGGTAATTCTAGGGCAAGACCCCTATCACGGACCAGGTCAAGCGCAGGGCTTGAGTTTTTCTGTACCTGACTCTATCCCAGCTCCACCATCCTTGCAAAATATCTTGAAAGAATTGTCAGATGATATCGGAGTTAAGAAATCTCATGATTTGACAGCTTGGGCTGAGCAAGGAGTCTTGCTTCTTAATGCTTGTTTGACTGTTCCTGCTGGACAGGCCAATGGTCATGCTGGTCAAATCTGGGAGCCTTTTACTGATGCTGTGATTCAGGTGGTCAATCATCTAGATAGACCAGTCGTTTTTGTACTCTGGGGAGCTTATGCACGTAAGAAGAAGGCCTTAGTTACCAATCCTCATCACTTGATTATCGAATCAGCCCATCCAAGTCCTTTGTCGGTTTATAGAGGATTTTGGGGTTCCAAGCCCTTTTCCAAGGCCAATGCATTCTTAAAAGAGACAGGACAAGAGCCAATCGATTGGCTTAGATAAGGAGAAAATATGCCTCAGTTAGCGACGATTTGCTACATTGATAATGGGAAAGAACTGCTCATGCTCCATCGTAATAAGAAACCCAATGATGTCCATGAAGGGAAATGGATTGGTGTGGGTGGTAAGCTAGAGAGAGGAGAGACGCCCCAGGAATGCGCGGCGCGTGAAATCCTTGAAGAAACAGGGCTCAAAGCCAAGCCAGTTCTAAAAGGTGTCATCACTTTTCCTGAATTTACACCAGATTTAGACTGGTACACCTATGTTTTTAAGGTGACGGAGTTTGAGGGCGACTTGATTGACTGCAATGAGGGGACGCTAGAATGGGTTCCCTATGATGAGGTTTTGAGCAAGCCGACTTGGGAAGGTGACCACACCTTTGTTGAGTGGCTTTTAGAGGATAAACCCTTCTTTTCAGCCAAGTTTGTTTATGATGGGGATAAATTGTTGGATACCCAAGTTGATTTCTATGAATAAAGGAGAAAGCAGATGCTACTAATCAAAAATGGTCGTGTAATGGATCCCAAGTCTGGTTTGGATCAAGTTTGTGATGTCTTAGTTCAAGATGGGAAAATTATCAAAATTGCGCCTGAGATCACGGAAGAAGGAGCAGAAACGATTGATGCTACTGGTCTTGTGGTTGCTCCTGGTTTGGTCGATATTCATGTGCATTTCCGTGAACCTGGTCAAACACATAAAGAAGACATTCATACTGGTGCCCTGGCAGCCGCTGCAGGTGGTTTTACTACTGTCGTTATGATGGCTAATACCAGTCCAACCATTTCAGACGTGGAGACTTTGCAAGCAGTTCTCCAGTCAGCTGCCAAAGAGAAGATTAATGTCAAGACAGTTGCGACCATTACTAAAAACTTTAATGGTAAAAACTTGACTGACTTTAAGGCGCTCTTAGAAGCTGGTGCGGTTGGTTTCTCTGATGACGGTATTCCGCTTGAGAGCAGTAAGATTGTCAAGGAAGCCATGGAGGAAGCCAAAAAACTCAATACCTTTATCAGCCTTCATGAGGAAGATCCAGGTTTGAACGGTGTTCTTGGCTTTAATGAAAATATTGCTAGAGAACATTTCCATATCTGCGGTGCTACTGGGGTGGCTGAGTACGCTATGATGGCGCGTGATGTCATGATTGCCTATGCAACTAAAGCCCATGTTCACATCCAGCATTTGTCTAAGGAAGAAAGTGTTAAAGTAGTGGAGTTTGCTCAGGGGTTAGGTGCAGAAGTCACAGCAGAAGTAGCACCACAGCATTTCTCTAAGACAGAAGCACTTCTTTTAACACAAGGTAGCAATGCTAAGATGAATCCACCGCTTCGTTTGGAATCAGACCGTCGTGCCGTTATCGAAGGTCTCAAATCAGGTGTCATCACAGTTATTGCGACTGACCACGCGCCTCATCATGTAGATGAAAAAAATGTTGAGGATATTACCAAAGTACCATCTGGTATGACTGGCTTAGAAACATCCCTGTCTCTCGGCTTGACCTATTTAGTAGAAGCTGGTGAGTTGAGCTTGATGGAATTACTTGAAAAAATGACATACAACCCAGCCAAGCTTTACAACTTTGAAGCAGGTTACTTGGCTGAGAATGGTCCAGCAGATATCACTATTTTTGATGCCAAGGCTGACCGCCTTGTGGACTCCCATTTTGCTTCCAAAGCAGCTAATTCACCATTCATCGGTGAAACCTTAAAAGGGCAGGTTAAATATACCATCTGTAAGGGACAAATCGTCTATCAAGCTTGATAGGAGTTAGAATATGAATTATTTTCGAAAACGTAGGGAGAGACAAGCGAAATCTAATAGTGGAATTTACTGTCCCGCAGCTAATCGTTCCAAAATTCAATATGAAACTAAAGAAAAAGCTGACCATGCGGTTCAATATGATAACGGAGGTTTAGTTAGAAGCTATTATTGTCGTACATGTGCGTGTTGGCATACTACTTCAAAATCTAATAAACCTCCGCTAAGTTTGAAAAACTATGGTCTGAAACTCTTTGGTTTAGATAAATCAGAATAGAAAGAGAAGTATGTATAAGACAAAGTGTTTACGAGAGAAGTTAGTATTATTTTTAAAAATTTTCTTCCCAATCCTGATTTACCAATTTGCCAATTATTCTGCCTCTTTTGTTGATACTGCAATGACAGGTCAATACAACACTATGGACTTGGCTGGTGTATCTATGGCAACCAGTATCTGGAATCCTTTCTTTACATTTCTAACAGGGATTGTGTCAGCCTTGGTGCCTATCATTGGTCACCATCTTGGTCGAGGCAAAAAGGAAGAAGTTGCGTCTGATTTTTACCAATTTATTTATTTGGCCTTGGGCCTATCTGTGGTCTTGCTGGGGATGGTACTTTTCTTGGCACCAACAATCTTGAATCATATTGGGTTAGAAGCAGCAGTAGCGGCAGTAGCGGTTCGCTATCTTTGGTTTTTATCTATCGGGATTATCCCCTTGTTGCTCTTTAGCGTCATTCGTTCCTTGCTGGATTCGCTGGGCTTGACCAAACTGTCCATGTACCTCATGCTTTTGTTACTCCCTCTCAATAGCGGATTTAACTATCTCTTGATTTACGGTGCCTTTGGTGTTCCAGAACTGGGAGGGGCTGGTGCTGGTTTAGGAACATCCTTGGCCTACTGGGTCTTGCTTGGGATTTCTGTTCTGGTTTTATTTAAACAGAAGAAGCTCAAAGCCTTACACCTTGAGAAACGAATTCCACTTAATATGGATAACATTAAGGAAGGAGTTCGTTTAGGTCTGCCTATTGGGGGAACTGTCTTCGCGGAAGTGGCTATCTTTTCAGTGGTTGGCTTGATTATGGCTAAGTTTTCGTCCTTGATTATAGCTAGTCACCAGTCAGCTATGAACTTTTCAAGTCTTATGTACGCCTTTCCTATGAGTATCTCATCGGCTATGGCTATTGTCGTTTCCTATGAAGTGGGAGCCAAGCGATTTGATGATGCGAAAACCTATATTGGTCTAGGAAGATGGACTGCTCTCATTTTTGCGGCCTTCACCCTAACCTTCCTTTACATTTTTAGGGGAAATGTGGCCAGTCTTTATGGTAACGACCCAAAATTTATCGATTTGACAGCGCGTTTTTTAACTTATAGTCTTTTCTTCCAGTTAGCAGATACCTTTGCGGCACCGCTTCAGGGAATTTTGCGGGGGTATAAGGATACAGTTATTCCTTTTTACCTTGGTTTGCTTGGTTATTGGGGCGTGGCAATCCCTGTGGCTACGCTATTTGATTCCCTAACAGATTTTGGAGCTTATTCTTACTGGATCGGCTTGATTATTAGTTTGATTGTGAGTGGGGCGCTCTACCGTTGGCGTTTAACTGTGATTATGAAGAGATTTGAATCTTTAGCAAAATCCAAACGCTAAAAAGTTTGTGAAAAAATATCCTTGACAAGAAAATCCCTTGTTTTCACGGGGTTTTCTTTTTTATTTTGTGAAATTTCTTTTAGAAAAACTTTGACAGTATTTGCCAAAAGCGGTAAAATAGTAAGGTAAGAAGAAAGTTAGAAAGGCAAGAAGATGTCAACTTTAGATAAAAATCTTTTGCTAGAAATGTTCCGTAAGATGGAAGAAATCCGTCGCATGGACTTAAAAATTGCACAATTAGTAAAGAAAGGGAAAGTGCCAGGAATGACGCACTTTTCTGTTGGTGAAGAGGCAGCTAACGTGGGGGCTATGTTAGCTCTCAATCCAGATGATCTGATTACCTCAAACCACCGTGGACACGGGCAAGCTATTGCTAAAGGGATTGACCTCAACGGAATGATGGCTGAAATCCTTGGTAAATACACTGGAACCTGTAAAGGGAAAGGTGGATCTATGCATATCGCTGACCTTGATGCTGGGAACCTTGGTGCCAATGGTATCGTAGGTGGTGGTATGGGGATCGCTGTCGGTGCAGCCCTCAGTCAGCAAATGCAAAATACCGGTAAAATCGTTGTTTGCTTCTTTGGAGATGGTGCGACCAATGAAGGTGTTTTCCACGAAGCAGTGAACATGGCTTCTATCTGGAACCTGCCAGTCATTTTCTATTGCATTAACAACGGTTACGGTATCTCTGCGGATATCAAGAAAATGACCAATATAGAACATATCCATCAACGTAGCGCCGCTTATGGAATTCCTGGAATGTTCATCGAAGACGGTAACAATGTCATCGATGTCTATGAAGGATTTCAGAAAGCTGTAGACCATGTTCGCAGTGGCAATGGTCCAGTCTTGATTGAAAGTGTAACTTATCGCTGGCTTGGTCACTCATCATCTGACCCTGGTAAATATCGTACGCGTGAAGAAGTGGAATTGTGGAAACAAAAAGATCCAATCGAAAACCTCCGCAATTACCTTATTGAAAATAACATTGCAAGTGCCGAAGAATTGGAAAAAATCCAAGCGCAAGTAAAGGAAGCAGTAGAAGCTTCTGTTAAATTTGCAGAGGAAAGCCCATTCCCACCGCTTGAATCAGCCTTTGAAGATATTTACACAGACTAAGGAGAAAGAGATAAAATGGAAACAAAAACAATGTCCTTCCGTGACACTATTATCCTTGCTATGTCTGAGGAAATGCGTCGCGATGAAAATGTGTTCTTGATGGGAGAAGATGTCGGTGTCTTCGGAGGAGACTTCGGTACTTCTGTTGGAATGCTTGAAGAATTTGGTCCAGAACGTGTCCGTGACTGTCCGATTTCTGAAGCTGCCATCTCTGGAGCAGCAGCAGGAGCAGCCATGACAGGACTTCGTCCAATCGTCGATATGACCTTCATGGACTTCTCTGTTATTGCCATGGACAATATCGTCAACCAAGCTGCTAAAACACGTTACATGTTTGGTGGTAAAGGTCAGGTTCCAATGACTGTTCGTTGTGCAGCTGGTAACGGAGTTGGCTCTGCCGCCCAGCACTCACAATCTCTAGAGTCTTGGTTTACTCACATTCCAGGACTTAAGGTTGTGGCACCTGGAACACCTGCGGACATGAAAGGCCTGCTTAAGTCTTCTATCCGTGATAACAACCCAGTTATTATACTTGAGTACAAGTCAGAATTTAACCAAAAAGGGGAAGTGCCAGTTGATCCAGACTACACAATTCCACTTGGGGTTGGTGAAATCAAACGCCAAGGAACGGATGTAACAGTTGTTACTTATGGAAAAATGCTTCGCCGTGTGGTTCAAGCTGCTGAAGAATTAGCAGAAGAAGGAATTTCAGTTGAAATTGTTGACCCACGTACCCTTGTTCCGCTTGATAAGGATATCATCATAAACTCAGTGAAGAAGACTGGTAAGGTTGTTCTGGTCAACGATGCCCACAAAACAAGTGGCTATATCGGTGAAATTTCAGCTATTATTTCAGAATCAGAAGCATTTGACTATCTAGATGCACCAATTCGCCGTTGTGCAGGAGAAGATGTGCCGATGCCTTATGCACAAAACCTAGAAAATGCAATGATTCCAACAGTTGAAAGTATCAAAGATGCAATCCGAAAAACTTATAACAAAGAATAGAGTTACATAAGATAAGTTATGTAAATAAAATAAAGCTGACGAGAAACTTTGTATCTTTTAGGTGCAGAGCTCTTCGTCATTAATATCTTAGATTAGAGCACGGGCTAAAAGCTCGGAAAAAAGATAAATCTCCTTGGCTTCATCGAAGCCATCGTCGATTTCCTATTTTTCAGTCGCTTTTGACGCCCTTTGTATCATAAATAGAATTGGAGAGGTCATGGCTGATGACAAGCTAAGAGCGACTCCTGCAGCTAGAAAGTTAGCGGATGATTTAGGGATAAACCTCTACGACGTTTCTGGCTCAGGTGCAAACGGTCGTGTCCACAAAGAAGACGTGGAAACTTATAAAGACACAAACGTGGTTCGCATTTCGCCACTTGCAAAACGAATTGCCCTCGAACATAACATTGCTTGGCAGGAAATCCAAGGAACCGGTCATCGTGGTAAAATCATGAAGAAGGATGTTTTGGCCCTGCTTCCTGAAAATATCGAAAACGATAGCATCAAATCTCCTGCTCAGATTGAAAAAGTGGAAGAAGTCCCTGATAACGTAACACCATATGGTGAAATCGAGCGTATTCCAATGACACCAATGCGTAAGGTTATTGCCCAACGCATGGTTGAATCTTACTTGACTGCGCCAACCTTCACCCTCAACTATGAAGTTGATATGACTGAAATGTTGGCTCTTCGTAAGAAGGTTCTTGAGCCAATCATGGAAGCAACTGGGAAGAAGACTACTGTAACAGACCTTCTTTCGCTTGCAGTTGTTAAGACTCTTATGAAACACCCATACATCAATGCTTCATTGACAGAAGATGGCAAGACTATTATCACTCACAACTATGTCAATCTTGCCATGGCAGTTGGGATGGATAATGGATTGATGACACCTGTTGTTTACAATGCTGAGAAGATGAGTCTTTCAGAACTGGTTGTAGCCTTTAAGGATGTTATTGGCCGTACCTTGGATGGTAAATTGGCTCCAAGTGAGTTACAAAATTCAACATTCACAATCAGTAATTTGGGAATGTTTGGTGTTCAGTCCTTTGGCCCGATTATTAACCAACCCAACTCAGCTATCCTTGGTGTCAGTTCGACAATCGAGAAGCCAGTTGTCGTCAATGGTGAAATTGTGATTCGCCCAATCATGAGTTTAGGATTAACCATTGACCACCGTGTCGTAGATGGTATGGCTGGTGCTAAGTTTATGAAGGACTTGAAAGAGTTGATTGAAACCCCAATCTCAATGTTGATTTAAGAGCAAGAGTATTCATTTTTAAGATATAGATAAAGGAAGGAAGACATGGCCTTAGAAGTAATTATGCCAAAAGCCGGCGTGGATATGACAGAAGGACAAATCGTCCAATGGAATAAAAAAGTCGGAGAATTTGTAAAAGAAGGAGAAATCCTTTTGGAAATCATGACTGATAAAGTCAGCATGGAATTGGAAGCCGAAGAAGATGGGTACTTGATTGCCATTCTCAAAGGAGATGGTGAAACTGTCCCTGTAACGGAAGTTATCGGTTACCTTGGTGAAGAAAGGGAAAACATCCCAACAGCTGGAGCAGCATCGCCAGAAGCTAGCCCTGTACCTGTAGCAAGTACCTCAAACGATGATGGTAAGAGCGATGATGCTTTTGATATCGTTGTGATTGGTGGAGGTCCTGCTGGTTATGTTGCAGCCATTAAAGCTGCCCAACTCGGCGGTAAGGTTGCCCTTGTTGAGAAATCTGAACTTGGTGGAACCTGCTTAAACCGTGGATGTATTCCAACCAAGACCTACCTTCATAGCGCTGAAATTATTGAAAATATCGGTCATGCTGCAAATCGTGGTATCGTGATTGAAAATCCTAACTTCACTGTTGATATGGAAAAACTTTTAGAAACTAAATCTAAAGTTGTTAATACTCTTGTTGGTGGTGTTGCAGGACTTCTTCGTAGCTACGGAGTTGCTGTTCATAAAGGAATTGGTACAATCACTAAAGACAAGAACGTCTTGGTAAATGGTTCTGAATTGCTTGAAACCAAGAAAATCATTCTTGCTGGTGGTTCAAAAGTCAGCAAGATCAACGTCCCTGGTATGGAATCTCCACTTGTCATGACTAGTGATGACATTCTTGAAATGAACGAAGTGCCAGAAAGCCTTGTTATCATCGGTGGTGGAGTTGTCGGTATCGAACTCGGTCAGGCCTTCATGACATTTGGTTCAAAAGTGACTGTTATCGAAATGATGGACCGTATAGTTCCAGCTATGGATGTGGAAGTTTCTAAGAACCTTCGCTTGATCCTTGAGCGTAAAGGAATGACCATCTTGACTGGTACTAAACTGCAAGAAATCATTGAGGAAAATGGTCAACTTCGTATCAAGGTTGAAGGAAAAGACGATATCATCGCAAGCAAAGCTCTTCTTTCAATTGGTCGTATGCCAGACCTTGAAGGTATTGGAGAGGTTGAGTTTGAATTGGATCGTGGTTGTATCAAGGTCAACGAATACATGGAAACTTCAGTTCCAGGCATTTATGCACCAGGTGACATCAACGGTACTAAGATGTTGGCTCACGCAGCTTTCCGCATGGGTGAAGTTTCCGCTGAAAATGCCCTTAAAGGAAATCATGCAGTTGCCAAATTGAATTTGACTCCTGCAGCCATCTACACTCTCCCTGAAGTAGCAGCAGTAGGTTTGACAGAAGAACAAGCCCGTGAGAAATACGATGTTGCCATCGGTAAGTTTAACTTTGCTGCTAACGGTCGTGCTATTGCATCTGACGCAGCTCAAGGTTTCGTAAAAGTTATCGCTGATAAGAAATACGGAGAAATCCTTGGTGTACACATTATTGGTCCTGCAGCCGCAGAATTAATAAACGAAGCATCAAGCATCATCGAAATGGAAATTACTGTTGAGGAAATGCTGAAGACCATCCACGGGCACCCAACTTACTCTGAAGTGATGTACGAAGCGTTTGCAGATGTTCTAGGAATGGCCATCCATTCACCTAAGAAAAAATAAAACGAAGATAGATTAGACTGGAAGGTTATTTCCAGTTTCTATCATATAAAGTAAAGGGATATCATGAAATACATTATCAATCATTCAAATGACACTGCTTTTAATATTGCCTTGGAAGAATACGCCTTTAAACACCTTTTGGATGAGGATCAAATCTTCCTACTTTGGATTAACAAGCCATCTATCATTGTTGGTCGTCACCAGAACACTATCGAAGAAATCAACCGTGATTATGTTCGCGAAAATGGTATTGAGGTAGTTCGCCGTATTAGTGGTGGTGGAGCTGTTTACCACGATTTAAATAACCTCAACTACACGATCATCTCCAAAGAAGATGAAAATAAGGCATTTGACTTCAAGAGCTTCTCAACTCCGGTTATCAATACCCTGGCTCAACTTGGGGTTAAAGCTGAGTTCACAGGTCGTAATGACCTTGAGATTGATGGTAAGAAGTTCTGTGGCAATGCCCAAGCCTATATCAACAGCCGTATCATGCACCACGGTTGCTTGCTCTTTGACGTTGATTTGTCAGTCCTCGCAAATGCCCTTAAGGTTTCAAAAGATAAATTTGAATCAAAAGGTGTGAAATCCGTCCGTGCCCGTGTAACCAATATTATCAATGAATTACCAAAAAAAATCACAGTCGAAAAATTCCGTGATTTACTCTTGGAATACATGAAAAAAGAGTACCCAGAGATGACTGAATACGTCTTTTCAGAAGAAGAATTGGCCGAAATCAATCACATCAAGGATACTAAGTTTGGAACTTGGGACTGGAACTATGGTAAATCACCTGAATTTAACGTCCGTCGTGGAACCAAATTCACTAGTGGTAAGGTTGAAGTCTTTGCTAACGTTACTGAATCAAAAATCCAAGACATCAAGATTTATGGTGACTTCTTTGGTATTGAAGACGTTGCTGCAGTAGAAGATGTCCTTCGTGGGGTGAAATACGAACGCGAAGATGTTCTTAAGGCGCTAAAAACCATTGATATCACACGCTACTTCGCTGGTATTAGCCGTGAAGAAATCGCTGAAGCGGTAGTTGGATAAATCAAAAAAAGAAGTTGGCCAACTTCTTTTTTTGATATTTATTTACATAATTTAAAATACGTGAAATCATAAACTATCTAGAGCATTCTTTTGTTCATCATTAACAATATGGGTATAGAGGTCAGTGACTTGTGTGCTGGCATGTCCTAGTTGGTGACTGACTAAAACTTGTGATTTAGTCGCATCATAGAGCCTAGTTGCTAGCGTATGGCGCAGTTTATGGGGTGTTACACGTACTTTAAAATCCTCTGAGTATTTAGCAACCATTTTCTCAACGCTAGAAGCATCGATACGATTAGGAACACCTCTGTAGAGAGTTAAAAAAAGGGCTGTATCTGTTTTTTCCGTTTTATAGCGTTGATTCCGAATGGCCAGATAATTCTCTAAATAAGGTTTAGCAAAAGCAGCGACATTGACTGAGTCACGTTTGCCACCTTTTCGAGTAACATCAATAACCATCATTTTTAGATTGAGATCTCTTAGATCTAGATTAACAGCTTCAGATAAGCGAACACCAGATGCCAAGAGAAGGGCAATAATGGCTAAATCTCGTTCTTTATTTTTGTTGAATGATGAGAGAGCTCGATTTGAAAGCTGTTGTGGGTGCTCTTGATCGATATAAGTTAGAAAACCTTCTGTTTCATCACCTAGAAAGAGTTTTTGCTTGATATTTTCAGCTCTGGCAGCAAGGGTTTCTTTCTTTTTCTTGGTTGAAACTTTTTTCATTACATTACGATAGAAATAAGGTTCCCCCTGATCGTTTTCAACCTCCTCGGTTAGATACTTGTAAAGACTAGAAAGTGCTGATAAGGTTCGATTGATAGTTGTCTGTGAAACACCTTGTTTTGTTGTATTAGCATTCAGCAAGGGACGTTCACGTAGATAAAGGATAAAGGATTCCATGTCTTTCTTAGACATATTTTCCAAAACTGATAAAGGAATATCGGATATTTTATCAGAGTTTGAAATACCAGACTCCAAAACCCAGCTGAAAAATCGGTCATATTCCTTAAGGTATTCGTACAGGGTTGTAAAACTGTAGGGCACAGCCAGCTTAGATTGGTAGTATTCCAGAACATACCAGGGCATGAGTTGTTTTAGTTTGTCGATTCGTTCCAGTAAAATCTCACGTTTCATGTATTTTCTCCATAAGTAAGTATACTAGTAGTATAGCATAGACTTGTATATTTTTCAAGAAAATTATAGTTTTTCAGAAAGATGTTATAGGAGTTTTTCAAAGTGATAAAAACACTTAGACCTACAAACAAAACAGAATAAGGAAAATAATGAAAATCTCACCCACTAAACTTCTGTTAATACTACATAACTGAAGAGCTATATAAGGAGCTATGAGATACAAAACACATTGTATAATAGATTGAAACTAGAATAGTACATCTGGACTTCTAAAACATTGCTAGAAATTGATTTGATTGTCCTGATTGTTTTATCCTATTTCTATTTCATTTTACTATATAATTGCTATTGTTTTCTTTTTCATGATTTTAATCTTACTGTACAGATTTGATACAGTAAACTCCTTTCTAGCTTTATACTTTATCATTTCTAACTTAATTATAGTCTTATTTTTAATAAAGTTCAATTATTTATATGTAAAATTCCTCATCAGTAAAAAATAACCGATCTCATTTCTGAGAATCGGTTTTCTAAATAAATCAAACCGATCATTTACATAACATAAATTATGTAAATGATCATGCTACAACAACAAATCTTTGACTTTTCCAATTTCACTTTTTGGAATAACCAGGTGAATCATATCACCCAGATACATTCTGGTTGAGCCGTTAACTGTTTGGCTCTTGCCATTATGGACTTGAGTTGTGATGAGGACGTTGTGTGGTAAGTTGAGTTCATGAACTTGTTTCCCAGCAATTTTATCAGAAACTGGTATTTCGATAAGTGTAACTTCTCCTTCGCTAGATACTTCTTCTGGAAGCATTTTTTCCAGCATGGCTTCATAGACTGGCGTACCTTTGAGCAAATCCATGATAATATAAGAAACAAGAGTGACAAGACCAAGTGGCATAAGGTTGCGAATATCTCCTACCATCTCAGTTACGAGGATCATAGCGGTTAAGGGAGCTTTTGATATGGCTCCAAAATAGCCACTCATTCCTAGAATGACAAATATAGGGAATTGCTCTTGACTGACAAGTCCAAGATTGACACAGATAACACCAACTAAGGCACCAAGCAAAGAACCAAGAGCTAAAATGGGGAGGAAAATTCCTCCTGGCAGTCCACTTCCATAGCTAATCATACTACAAATAAAGCGGATCAAAAAGTAAGCTAATAAAACTTGGAAACTAAAATTTTGTTCAGTTAAAGAAAGGACAAGCTGATTTCCGCCACCAATGATTTGAGGTAAGAAGATTCCGACTGGTATGATAAGAATAAAAGCCAAGATGGGATAATAAGCCCTATCCAAATGGATTTTTTGACCAATCAAGTCATAAACTCTTCCAACGTTTAATACAGCTTTCTCATAGAGAAAACCTGAAAATCCAAGGAAAATTCCCATGACGAGATATATCCAATACTGATCTAGGGTCATGGGAGGAATGTTATCTGGCATATCCAATACTGGTGTCAAACCGAACATGAGTAGAGACACAAAGTTTGCTACGATGCTGGCTGCTAGAGTTGAGACCCAGAAAAAGCGCGAAAAATGGTGATAGACTTCTTCTACAACAAAGAGAAGTGCTGCAATAGGAGCATTAAAGGCTGCGGCTAAACCTGCTGCAGCTCCACTAGCAATCAAGGAACGTTCCTCTACTGGACTGGATTTGAGCCACTTGGCAATTCCTTTACCACCAACTGCTCCAAGTTGAATGCTGGGTCCCTCTCGACCCAGCATGAGTCCACTGGCAATAGCAAGAATACCTAGCACATATTTTTTCCAAAGAATGCCCCACCAGTTGAGGGACATGAGGCCTTTCAGTTCGGCTTCGACTTGAGGAATTCCTGAGCCTTTAATATCTTTTTCTGACCGTGTTAGTTTGGCACTGAGCCAACAGATGAGTATATAAAACAAAACCAGTACAAAAAGATTGCGCACTAAGTACCCTTGATCTTGATAAACTCCTTGTATCAGGTGGAAGCCCTTTTCAATTAAGAAACGAAAGGATCCGACGATAATTCCAACGATGAGGCCGACAATGATTCCTCGACCAACTTGGGATAGTATAGTGCTGGATGCAAAGGCGAATTCTTTCTTAGAACGGACTATTTCCGACTGTTCCTCCATGGTATTTCCTTTCAATTAACTTTCTTTTTTACCTAAAACCAGTGATTTAACGGGTTCAAAGCTGGTTCGGTGAATTGGGGTAACTCCTAGTTTTGTGAGGCCTTCCAGATGTTTAGCTGTTCCATATCCTGCATTAGTAGCGAAATCATAGCCAGGGAACTGCTGATCGTATTCCTTCATCAATTCATCACGTGTTACCTTGGCTACTATAGATGCTGCTGCGATAGAGAGGGAGTTGGCATCTCCTTTGATAATGGAGGTTTGTGAAATGGGCAAGTCCAGTTTCATGGCATCAATCAAAAGATGCTCTGGTTGAGGGCTGAGCTGGGAGATTGCTTCTTGCATGGCTAGTTTGGTTGCTTCATAGATATTGACTTGGTCGATGACCTGATTATCTATGATACCAATTCCAATCGACAAGGCTTGGTCTTGAACGGCTTGGAAAATCTCCAGATGTTTCTTTTTAGGAATTTTCTTGCTGTCGTTGAGACCTTTAATCTTACAATTTTTAGGTAAAATAACGGCCGCAGCGACTACAGGACCAGCAAGAGGACCACGACCAACCTCATCAATACCTGCAATTAAGGTCAATCCTTGCTTATAAAGTTCTTTTTCATAAGAAAGCATGGATTCCAAGCGCAAATTTTCATCTAATTCAGCTTGAATGGCTCTTTTACGCTTGCTGATTTCTTTTTGAACTCCTGAGCGATTATCCTTTTCAAGATCTAAAAAAATAGGGCTTTCTAACTCCTTGACTGTCACAAGGAGTTCTTTGATTTCTTTAATCGTTGCCATCGAGGTCTTCCAATGTATCTAAGGTATAGTTACCGAGTTTGCCATCACGAACTTCCTTCACGAAGAGACTGTAAAAACGGTCATAGTCATCACGGAAACCGAGGGCGCGGGTCATATCCATAATAATCACAGACGGTTCTTCTTCAATTTTCATTTGTTTGAAGCGTTCAGCCAGCTTTTCTGGATAATGTTCTTTGAAATAATTGATACCAAAAATGGTAACCTCATCCATAGGAAGCAACTGATCCTTGATAGCTCCAGTCAATGCCAACTTAAGTGCAACAGTTTCATCCTCAAACTTAGGCCAGAGAATCCCCGGTGTATCCAAGATTTCCAGGTCTTTATTGGTTTTAAGCCATTGTTGACCTTTTGTGACCCCTGGCTTGTTTCCAACAACAGCAATCTTTTTACCAGCCAAACGGTTCATCAGAGTTGATTTACCAGCGTTTGGAATCCCGATAATCATAGTACGCAAGGTTTCAATCTGAATCCCACGTTCTTTCTGGCGAGCAATCTTATCAGCCATGAGCTTCTTGGCCGCATCTGTTACAACTTTTACAGTCACTTGCTCTTTGGAGTTGATAGCTAGCGTCTGGATTCCTTGTGATTCAAAATACTGACGCCATTCCTTGGTCATTGCTGGATCAGCCAAGTCGGCCTTGTTTAAAATCAAGAGTTTTGGTTTATCACCAACAATCTTGGTCAACATAGGATTTTGACTAGATAGAGGCAAGCGTGCATCTACTAAAATCGTCACAAAATCAACAAATTTTAAATTCTCCTGCACCTGTCGACGAGCTTTAGACATGTGACCAGGAAACCATTGAATAGTAGCCATTGAGTTTTTTCCTTTCGTAGCTCTGAAGCTGTTAATCTAGAACTAAGAGATCTCAATCTAAAAATGAATGATGTCCAAACAGTTCTTGTTTTATGACATAAAAATCTACTTTATATTATATCATGCCTTCTTTATTTTGTCCGATGATAGCCTTTTACCCTATCTTTTACCCTATATAGAAAAAAGCCATCAAATGATGACTTTTCAGAGGGAGCAAAAAACTGTTCCGAACCAAAAGAACTAAACTACCAACAGCTAATAGGCCTAAAGCTGTAAGCGCAGAAGTTGATGAACCTGTTGCAGGAAGAGTTTCCTGCTGATAAATAAGAGCATAACTTACTTCATTATCAGTAGGAATTCCTGCTTGAATCTTGGTTTGTTCTTCATCACCTTTTTAAACTTTATTTCCTAATAGTAAACACTATTTTTTATTCTCAAAAATTGAACTTCTAAAATCATTTGTTTGGTCAAGATAGGCTTTAAAGATTGCTCTCTTCAACTTATGAACGGCACTGTCGATTTCTGGATTATAATTACTCCAACGTGGACCTTCAGCATCCTTGAGAACAGCTTGGTCCATGAGGGCTTGCAATTCATCCACATTATTGATAGTCTTTGTGCCATAGCTTGGCCATGGTTTTGTCGGATCTTTAAAAATAACTTTAGTCAAATGATCAAACTGAGCAATACGCTCTTGATACATAGCTTTTTTAAAGGCTGTCCAAGATGGATACTTGCCAGAGAATATCTTTTCCAAAACAAGCTTATCTGTCACTAATCCTTGCTTTTTACCGTAAAGGTTGATTGTCTGACCATTTTGTTTAGCAATTCCTTCATATTGGTTGGAAATATATGGTACCATACCATCTTTAAATCCTTTAGCAGCTAAGAGTTCATAAGCTATCCTTCGTCCCATAAGATCTCCAGGAGTACCTTTCTCACTGCTCAATGCTGAAAAGATTGGTGCAAAGAGTTTTATAGTAAAGTAGCCATTTCTCTCATATGTACCAGCCTTATACTCACGAGCTGAAAGAATATTATTGTCAATCAAACTATCAAAACTATTCAGGTTTCGGGCCTCTTCTTCTGTCAATTCTTTGACTACGTTAGTAGCGTAAACCTCATTTCCATCAGCAGGATCTGTTAGATATTGATTCTCGATTTTTCTGAGAGCTTCCATTTTCTGAGAAACATTCAGTTTCTTAACAATCGATTGCCCTTCTAGATATTCCAACATATAGATGAGGTCAAACATGTTGTGAACATAGTTTTGAAGATCTGCTGAGTTTTGGAATCTTTCTGTCGGATCCAAGACTTGCAGACGCGATCCTTCTAAGCTATCTGATTTTGAATGTTTCAAGATAGAGTTAATGGTAATGGTCGCATCATATGGATGGTCTGGCGCTTGTAATAAACCTTTAGCAAAGAACTCAGGACCAAGACCACTTCTTCGACCATAACCTCCAAGATAAATGTCCTGATCTGAGTCATGTGTCATCTCATGCGTATAAGTAATGGCGCCGTCCTTGTCCAACATACGATAACCCATATAATAAACGGCATCCCCTGTAGCATAAGCACCATGTCCATTATGTCCAACCTTATTTCCAACAGGTCCAAAGAAATGTTTCATTGCAGGATTTGGACTATCAAAATCTGCTACTTCTGTAGCCTTTCCTTCAGTATGATCAGTTCCAAATTTATAGGCATCATAAAGCAAGATATTTCGATAAAGCTTTTCACGCCCTTTTTCATCTAGAATACGATACCAATAATCATAGTGATCTCGTTGACGCTCTGCTGTTTCGTGAGCACTCTTTTCAACAAAGCTATTAAGATCACCATTTGCTTGATGTTCTTTATTACGATAGCGATCATAAGCACCAAAACCTAGACTAGATATGGTTGAAATGACAAATACGGATCTTTCTGGCAAGGTAAGTAGAGGTAGTACCATATTACGGTATTTCCATGTGGCGCTAGTGATACGGTCATAGACACCAATAGAATACTTAGTGCCAACTAGTTCTTGCTTCGTTTTCACCTCTTCGATATTGGATTTTTCTTCGACAATGTAAGCCTTAGTCTGTGATTTAAACCAGTCATTATTGGTTTTATCTGGTAGAAAGACTTTTCGGTAATTTTCCAACGTGCTAAACAAATCTGTCGTTCCATGATGGCTGGCAAGGCTGATAGCATAAGTATCGACATTGTTTTTAGCAAGAAGATTGTTAAAGCCAGATTTACCTAACTCAATCAGAGTATCTAATGGTGAAGTATTTCCTTTACCAAAGAAGTCCGGATGATACATAACTAGGTCTTTGACATTCACTTGACCATAGCTAAAGTTATACCAACGTTCTAAATAAGTTAAACCGAGTAGTAAGGCTTCCTTATTGTTCTTGATTTTATCTACAAGATAGCCTCTGGTAACTGGGTTGTCACCAGCAAGTCCAGCATCTGCAGACAAGAGTTTTTTCAAACTGTTTGCCAAATCTTGCTTTGTTTTGGTAAATTGTTCTTCAAGATATAACTCCGTTAGCTTCACTTCTGGTGAAATTCCAAGTGTATTTCTAACAGCATCTGATTGATAATTTACTCGATTCAATTCAGGTAAAACTTGATTGATGATAGAGGTTTGGTCATACAAGAATTGATTTGGCGTATAGAGAAGCCCACTATCACCAATGCTATATTCTGCCAAATTGGCAAAATCATCCTTATACTTAAGTTCTAGTTTTTCTGATGAATGGTCCTTGTAGTGAAGCAAGAGTTTGTTTGCAGTCTGTTTGTTGGAAATAATATCTGTGATTACTTGGTCATCCTTCATCATAACTGCAGACAAGAGTTCTTTTTGATATAAGATACTGTTCTCCTTAACCAGGTTTCCGTATTTCACGATGGTCGCCTTGTTATAGAAAGGTAACAATTTTTCAATGTTCTTATAAACCAAAGCACGGTTGGCTTGATAATGGGCTATCTTAGAAAAATCACTGTCTTTCTTACCGCTTGTTGAGAGGGGTTCCACTATTGGTGGAGTGAGAAGATTGATTTCTGCTTTTTTGCTTGCAATTTGAGAAGCATCTAGCATTGTTCCTCTTTCCTCGAAGGATTCTTTGCTGACGACCTCATCCTTCTCTAAAGTGACATTGAAAACTTTATTCGCTTTATTACTAAATGCATCAGTAATTTTCATTCCATTATAATGGTAACCACTAATGGCATTTCCATTAGTTACATTGACATCACTAAGCACATTAGTCAATCTTCCAGCATGATTTTCACTATTTGATTCACGATCCCATAAGTTACCTGCTATACCAGCAACTTTTCCAAAGCGTTGGCTATTATTAATATCCCCTTCAGAATAGCTATTCTGAATATGCGCATCTTTGTCTACAAGACCAGCGATACCTCCAACGGTCTGGTCAGAACTATTTGTATTTGATGAAATGACCACTGTTGATTTTGAGCTGTTAATAGATGCTCTATCTCCAGTTAAATGTCCTACTAAACCACCAATATTATATGCTGATTTCGTTTCATAAGTATTAACAATTCTTCCAGTAAAACTACTATTTGTGATATTGGATTGATCCACTTTAGCCACTAAACCACCAATACCACGTTCACCTCCTAAGAGACCGTCAACATGAACTTCATTAATGGTTGTTCCATTTTTAGCTTCATTTGCCAATGAACCAATATCATTTTTCCCAGAAATATTAACTGATTTCAAACTTAAGTTTTCTACTGTTGCATTACTTAAACTATCGAAAAGAGATTTTTTCAAATTATAAATAGCATAATGTTTACCATTATTTTTACCAATTAGCTTACCAGTAAAAGTTCCTTTAATATAAGCGTTATCAGTATTAGCCAATTCTACTTCGTTAGCATTTAAACTTGCTGCTAAATGATAAGTTCCTGCCAGATTTTGGTTTATAGCTTTGACCAGATTACTAAAGGAAGTAAAGTTTGTTGTTTCTTCTGTTCCCTTCTTAGCTAGATAGAAGGTAAAATTATCTTTATATCTGCTTTCTATCTCCTGCTGAAGCTTCTCTACTTTTGCTGTGATTTTATAAAGGATTTTATCATTTTTTCTTTCCTCTGATATTGATGCTACTGGTAGGTATACATCTTTGAATGAAGAAGATTTCACTTTAACAAAGTAGCTATTTGGATTGCTTGGAACTTGCTCTAACGAAATGTGTTGTTTATAAGTACCATTTGACAAACTGTATAACTCTAGGTCGGAAACATTTCTTAATTCGAGTTTTTTCTCTGGATCTTCTACCTTTTTATCAGGGTCTAGTTCATTTTCTTGTTTAATTTCTTCGTTTCCATTTGAATTGGATGTGTTTGATTCGGTTGAAACATCCTCAGTTGAATTTCCGTTTGATGGTTCTGGTTCTGTTTGTCCATTCTCTGATGTTGTATTACCTGAATTTTCTGGTTTTGTTGCAGTTCCGTTTTTTTCTGGTTGATTTGATTCTTCAACTGGTGGTTTTGAATCACTAGGTTTATTGGATACTTCTCCAGTATTTTCGTTAGCTATTTTCCCAGAGTTTGTTTGTGTTTCTTCTGCAGGTTGAACTGGTTTTTCTGTTTCTTGATTTGAGGTACCTTCTACTGTGCCTTCATTTGGATTTACTGGAACTTCTTCTACAGTTTTTTCTGAATTTTCATTTTTAGAGTCATTATGTTCTGGTTTATTTGATTCTCCAACTGAGGTTGTCGAATCACTAGGATTACTGGACTCTTCCCCAGTATTTTCGCTAGATGTATCTGGTGATACTTTCTCTGAATTCGTTGTTGATTCTTCTGCAGGTTGAACTGGATTTTCTGCTTCTTGAATTGAGGTTCCTTCTGTAGTACCTTCATTTGGATTTACTGGAACTTCTTCAGTTTTTTCTGGACCTTGTTCTTTGGTCTTCTCAACCGGAGTTTCAGGTTTTACTTGCTCAATATTACCCTTATATTCTGGAAGCGGTGCTACCTGTTCAGGTTCACCTTTATCACTTACCACAGTATCTGGCGACTCTGGTTGAACCTCAGTCTCACCTTTGTCGGTTATAACTGCTTTGGACAACGCTGGTTGAACTTCTGGTACGCCTTTGTCACTTACTACAGCTTCGGGCAACTCAGGCTGAATTGCGGGTTCAACAATAGCTCCAGACTGTACGTCCTTATGTTCTACACCAGTCTCAGGTTGTTCCTTTATAACTTGAGTTTTTTTAGTACCTTTTTCGACTATTCTTGGAATAGGCGCAGTCGTTGAAGTTGAAACAATTTCTCGCGAAACTTCTTCCTTGTTTACAGAGAATATTCTGACGATTTCAACTTTCTTACCTAATTTACCTTCTTGTTTTACTCTTACAATTCCTTCAACTAAATCAGGATTTTCTTGAATTTCTTCTTGAAAATCTATTTTTATCTCTATAGTTTCCTCACGATATAAGAGTTCAGGTTTGTTCAATTGACCTGATAAAACTTCATCCTGTGGATTTAATGTATTTACCCCAGTCTTTTCTTTTGGAGAAATCTTCTCCTCTTTCTTCGTTTCTAGATTCTTATGTTCGGCTAATTGTTCTTGAGAATCTGAAGATTGTTTCTCTTCTTTTCTTGGATTGATTAATTCAGTAGAGAAAGGTTTTTCAACTACTTGAACTTCTGTCGGCTTAGTTGAAGAAACAGGTGTTTGTTCCTGAATAGCTTGTACTGTTGATGGATGGTCTACAAAATTTGGTGTAACATTATAATCCACCTTTTGTTGTTTTGTAGGAGTGGCTGCTGATTTTTCTTGATTACTTACTTCAAAATCAGAAGTCGTTTTTCCCTCTTTGATATATCCAATATAAGTGTAACCTGAAATCTCTTTAGGAAGAGGTAATTTTTCTCCAGAGGTCAATTCATAGTCCGTATTGTAATTTAGCAAAAGATGATTTTCTAAAGCATGGACTGAAACTAAGACACCATTTCCTATTCCCGCAACCAATACTAAATGTAATACCGTTTTATTCTTAACCTTTTTCTTGGAAACAGCAAAAATTAAAATTCCCAGAGCAGCTAAGCTAGCACCAGCAACTAGGGCTTGCCTCTCATTCTTGCTTCCAGTATTTGGTAATTCCGCCAGTTGATTTTGAGAATTTAACTTATAAACAAGATAATAAGTTTCATCATCATTCTCCACGTATGTCGGAATATCATAGACAAGCTGCTTCTTTTCTTCTGATGATAGCTCTGAATCTGCCACATATTTATAGTGAACTCCCGCAGTTTCTTGAGCATCCACAGATGAACTAGCTAATACAGACATAAAAAATAAACTTGAAATCGTTGCAGATACAAGTCCTACTGATAATTTTCTAAATGAAAAACGCTCTTGTTTTTCACCAAAATACTTTTCCATTATTCCTCCTTGAAATAAAATTTATATATGTTACAAAGACCTTTATTATATTAGTGTATTATCTATTATCTATAGAAAAGGCAGTATACCTTAATTATACTCTTAATTTACAAAAAAGTCTTAAAATTGAGATGCGCTTTCATACTTTGTTTTATATTATTTGGGGGTACAATAACACCTACCATGAAATTTACACGGTAGGTGTTACTCATATCACTAATCGTTCTAAAAATGGTTTGAGGCAGTTGAGGAGAATTCCTTCTATCCAGCTTCCTTGTGCTGATGAGCGATGGTCTTCCTGCAGGCTTTTTTTTAGAAAATCTCGGACTTGTTCTGGTGCGATTTCAAATTCAAAGGCTTTCATTTTATAGAAAAAGTCGATGAGATGATCTGACAGGTATTCAGTTGAAAAGGGTACTTCACCATTTTTTCGATATTCTAATAAGAGCCTAGAAAATCGAGCTTTTTCTTCAGGAAGCTCACGAAAATAGGAATTGAGGAGCCAAGTCTGCTTCTGTTTTCTTTCAATTGGATCCTGACTGGCAATTCGTTGGTCTTTTTCCAGCTCTTTTTGGTATTGTTTGGCCTTGATAGCCCGTTCTGCTCTATTTTTACCAAAAAGAATTTTTTCCCACTTGCGTTCTTCTTGAGTCAGGGTCTCTGTAAAGCCAAAGTAATCTTGATAAGCACGCTCTGCGGGTCCCATGGCTAGAACCAGATTGTCTGCATATTGCTTGGCGATTTTATCCCTCTTCTTGCGTTCTTTCTCTGCCTGGATACGGAGTTCTTGTTCGTAGTCAATTTTCTCCTTGCCTAGCTTGACAAGGTAGAGTTGGTCATCCGATTTCCCAAGTAAAAAGGGTTTGATACACTTTTCAAGGACTTCTTCCATCCGAGCCTTTTTCTTTGGTTCCGCCTTGGTCCAACTTCCTCCCTGAAAGACTTCTAGGAAAAGCTGGTAGTCTCTCTCAGGCGCAAATTGATTGCCACGATTGGGTTTGAAAACACCTTTTTCCCAGAGCCATTTTAGAAGTCGCTCGTCAAAGTTACTTTTATTGACCTTGATTTTTTCCTTTTTCTGAGCTTTTCTGGTTAGATTTTCAACCTTTCTGAGCAGTTTTTCTTCCTCTTCCAATTGCTGGTCAAGGGACAATCGATGAAAATGACGAACACAGTCGCTACCAATTGGAAAGAGGCGTTGGCCTGTGACACCGTTAAAGAGTTCATAAGCGTATTTGATGGCATTTCCACAGACACAATTGCTACGGCCGATACCGTTAAAAATCAAGGAAACTTCATTCCATTCCTTGGTAGCTTGTTCCCAAGTATCCGCTTTCGAAGCCTGTAAAACTGCATCGTGCAGGGATTTTCTAACTGGAAGTGTCATGAGGTCTCCTTTCTAATACTCAATAAAAATCAAAGAGCAAACTAGAAAGCTAGCCGCAATCAGCTCAAAACACTGTTTTGAGGTTGTAGATAGAACTGGCGAAGTCAGTAACCATATATACAGCAAGGCGAAGCTGACGTGGTTTGAAGAGATTTTCAAAGAGTATAAGTTATACTTTTACAACTTGAACCTCGTCTTTACCGAGTAAAATCAAGTATTTTTCAATATTTTCAATCGAATAGGCTCGTGATAAAGCCTCTTCGTATAGAGCTAACTGACCACGATAGCGGTCTACGAGTTGACTTGGTTCATCATAGCGGTCTGTCTTGTAGTCGAACAGAACAATTTTGTTTTCGTAAAGCAGATAGCCATCAAGGATACCACGGACAACAAAGTCTTCCTGACTCTTTTGATCTCGTTTGAGCATGGAGAAAGGTTGCTCGCGATAGAGATGGTCGGTATTAGCAAGAATTTCCTGACCGAGTACTGTGTCAAAGAAAGCAAGAATTTTATCAAGATTGATCTTGTCTCTGACAGCTTGGCTAGTTTGAACTTGTTTGAGTGTTTCTGTTAGGCTAGCAAGGGTTAGTTGCTGGCTGAGGTCAATTCTCTGCATGAGTTCGTGAGTAGCACTACCAATCTCAGCTCCAGTTACCTTTTCTTTGGTTGAAAAATCTGGCAAATCGAAGCTGATTTTCTTGCCTACTGACTGACCTTGACCAGCAATCTCGACACCTTCCATATCCATAACTGGTTCGTAGAATTTCTTGATTTGACTTGGGGTTTGAACACTAGGAAGTTCAATAGCTGCGCGGTGAAGAGTATTATAAACTTCCACCTCCTTCAGCATTTCCAGAGCTTCTTTGATGGTATCTGACTGACGATTGTCTGCTTGGGAGCTATCTTGGAGAGGACTCTTGGTTTCCAACTCTCCGATAGCTTCTCTGGTCAACTGATCTTCGTCAATAAAACGATAACTAAAGTTGAGCTTGTCCTTAGTAAACACTTTACTGATAGCCCAAAGCCAATCTTGGAAATTCCGTGCTTGCAGTCTAGTATTGCTATTTAGTTTCCCATTTTTGGCTGCTGGGTATTGCTTGGCTTCCAGCTTTTCACGAGAACCCTTGCCGACAAGATAGAGCTTTTTCTCAGCCCGCGTCATAGCAACATACAGCAAACGCATCTGCTCAGAATAGCTTGCTAGCTGTAATTCCTCTTCGTTCTGCCTATAGGTCAGACTAGGAATGGAGAGTTTGATGGTTTTAGGATAGTGGTCTTCTACTGCCCCTGTCTCCATCTTGGCAATATATTTGACACCAAGACCATTCTGACGACTGAGAATGACTTCTGACATAGAGTCTTGCTTGTTGAAATCTTGATCCATATTGAGGATAAAGACGTAAGGAAACTCCAGCCCTTTACTCTTGTGGATGGTCATGAGCTCTACTGCATCTTTTGGCGGTGCGACGGCCACGCTTGCCAAATCGTGCTGGGCTTCTAAGACTTGGTCAATCATACGAATAAAACGCGACAAACCTTTGAAATTGCTCTTTTCAAATTGATCAGCACGCAGTGCTAGGGCATAGAGATTGGCCTGCCTAGCAGGACCATTCGGCAAAGCCCCAACATAGTCATAATAAAAACGGTCGTTGTAAATCTTCCAAATCAAGTCATAGAGAGAGTGGGGTTTGGCATACAAGCGCCAAGAAGCTAGGATATCCATGAATTGCTTTAGTTTTTCAGCTAGAGCTGTGTGAATCAAGCCTTTTTGACTACTTGCCTTTTTTTGTGCATTGACCAGTTTCTCATAGAGATTTTCGTGGGCTTTATCCTCTGCTTTCTGAAGGGACAAACGTGCTAGCTCATCCTCATCAAAACCAAACATTGGAGACTTCATAAGGGCAACCAAGGCGTAGTCTTGCAGGGGATTGTGAATGACACGAAGAGTGTCTAGCATGACTTGCACTTCTAGGGATTGGAGATAATTGTTTTGCTCTCCGTCAGTTTTGACAGGAATCCCGTACTCAGACAGGGCAAGTAGAATTTGGTCATTACGATTACGACTAGAGGTCAGAAGGGCAATTTCCTTAAAGGCAACACCTTTTTCCTGATGAAGTTTAAGGATCTCCTTGATAACTAAGCGCATTTCACCTGTTAGTTTCGTTTCTGTTTGACTCTCTTCTTCCTCACCTGTATCGTCCTTGTCGTAGAGGAGAAATTCGGCCTTGTTGTCTGGATTGGGAGTCAGTTTGGTATTGGCAAAAACAAGCTGGTGCATGTTATCATAGTTGATTTCGCCGACCTCTTGGTCCATGAGACGTTCAAAGACATCATTGGTTGCTGACAGCACTTCTGAACTACTACGGAAATTTTCCTTGAGGAGAATGAGCTTGCCTTCTTGGGGATTTTGCGCATAGCGTTGGAATTTCTCATTGAAAATCTGCGGGTCTGCCTGACGGAAACGATAGATGGATTGCTTGATATCTCCCACCATAAAGCGATTGTGGCCATTAGACAACAATTCCAGCATCCGTTCTTGAATATGGTTGGTATCCTGATACTCATCGACCATGACTTCATGGAAGCGCTCCTGATAAGACTCACGAACTTGTGGGAAATTTTCTAAAATCTCAATGGTGTAATGGCTGATATCAGCGAATTCAAAGGCATTTTCCTGTCGTTTTCTCTGACGATAAGCCTCTACAAAATCGCTCATGAAAGATTGGAAGGTTTTAGCTAGCTTCCAAGTGTCTCCATGATAACGTTCTTGATAGTCGAGAATCGCTATCTGGTCTGATAATTGTCCTAGTTTAGTAAACTGGGTCTTTCTCTCTTCGTTGTAGGCATCAGCCAGGGGCTTCAAATCAGCCTTACGGCTGGCATTAGTCAGAGCACGACCGTTTTTCTCCTTAGAGATGGCGACAACACGCGCAAGTACTGCCTGATAAGCCTGACTATCGAACTCCTGATTTAGGGAGCCAATTTCATCCAGAATTAACTGAACATTTTCTAAATAGGCAGCCTTTGCAAACTCCTTGGCATCGTTATCCAGATGGTAACGGAAAAAGCTTTCCAAATCCCAGAGGGCTTGTTTGATTTGCTCAGTCAGTTTTTCTTTTTCACTGGTAAAATCAGCTTTCTCAAAGCCTTTGAGGAAAGATTCACTCAGCCACTTTTGAGGATTACTGGTGGATTGGAGGAAGTCATAGATTTTATAGACTTGCTGCCGCAGACCCCGTTCGTCCTTGCCACGCCCAGCAAAGTTTTTCAGCAAATGACTAAAGGTCTCTTTCTGTTTACCTTGGTAATGCGCTTCAAAGACCTCATGAAAGACTTCGTTTTCGAGAAGAAGTTGCTCGCTTTGGTTTTGTAAAATACGGAAATTAGGTGCAATATCAAGCAGATAACCATGTTTGCCAAGGAATTTTTGTGTGAAAGAGTCCATGGTTCCGATGGCAGCGTTGGGTAGGTCTGCCAACTGGCGACCCAAGTGTTGTTTGAGCTCGACATCATCTGTTTCTTGGATTTTCTTGCTGATTTTTTTCTCTAAACGTTCTTTAAGTTCAGTTGCAGCCTTGACGGTAAAGGTTGAGATAAAGAGTTGAGAAATTTCGACACCACGCGCCAATTGGTCCAGAATGCGCTCTGCCATGACAAAGGTCTTTCCAGAACCAGCCGATGCTGAGACCAGGATATTCTGGCCAGAAGTGTAGATAGCTTCGATTTGCTCGGCAGTTTTCTTCTGTTCCTTGCTCGAATTTGCTTCTGCTTCTTGCAGTTTTTGAATCTCCTCCTCACTTAAAAAGGGAATAAGCTTCATCGATTCAACTCCTCTCTTATTTTTTCAAGCCAAGCTTGCTTGAGTTTTTCTCCGACCAGACGCTTGCCATCAGCTAGGTCCAACTTTTCTAGGAAACGGGCTTGGCCCAGATGGTAATTGGCTTCAAAGCCTGTAATAGCCTGATGTTGCTGGACGTATGGGGCAATGCTTCTGCCATTTTCAGTATAAGGATTGATGGCGAACCGGCCTGCTAAAATCTTCTCAGCAGCTTTCTTGTAAAGATAGGCATTGTAGTCCAGTAGGAGCTGAAATTCCTCATCTGTCAGTTGATTCGCCTTGTTTTTGTTATAAAATTCGCCTAAATAACTGCTTTCTTTTTCCAAGAAGAGCCCTTGGTATTTCATAGATTTGCTGGCTTCTACCACTGCTCCTGCCAGACTTTTTACCGCCATCAGAGATTGGACAGGTTCAGCCATTTCCAAGTACATGGCGCCGAAAAAGTTCTGCTCCCCTTCTCTTTTTAGGGCAGCAAGATAGGTTGGTAACTGAGAATTGAGCCCATTAAAGAAATGAGGAAACTGGAACTGAGTCAGACTGGATTTGTAGTCTACTACTCCTATCGCTCCATTAGCTTTCAAACGGTCAATCCGGTCCACCTTGCCTCGTACAAAGACACTGCGTCCATTGTCTAATTGAATAAAGGCTTGGTCTTTTCCACCAAAATTTGCTTCTTCTTTGATGGTTTCGATGGCTGGATTGTGTCGGAGAATATGTCCAGTTGTCCGTGCAACATCAAGCAAAACTTCCTTGGTAAACTGGGCTTCCAAACTTTCTTGATAAATAGCTTCAAATTCGCGTTCTTGACTGGTTTCTTGAATAGCTTGTTCTAGACGTTGGTCAAAGGAATCTTCATTAGGTAACTGCAAGGCGCGTTCAAAGATACGATGCAAGAAATTCCCGTGACTACGGGCATCAGGACGCAAACGTAATTCCTCCTGCAAGCCTAAAACGTAGCGTAGGAAATAACTGTATTCATTGCGATAAAACTCTGTCAAACCCGACGTAGACAGGTAAAACTCCTGTTTGGCAGGATAGAGAGCTTGCAAGGTGTCCTTGGCTAAGGTCTTGCTGCTTGGACTGATTGGGATGGCTGGATTTTCCAGACCTTGCTGATCTAGTTTTTTACCTATGACACGCGACAGAACCTTGACAAAAGTCAAATCTTGCTCAGTATCGCTCATCTCACCCTGCTGGTGATAGGCAACCAGACTAGACAAAAGACTGTGATAGGACCCCATATCCTCCTTAGACAGTCCTTTGTGATTCATCCTCTTCTCTCTCCGCCTAAATCCAAAATGGATCAACTCTTGAAGATAGGCAGATTCCTTACTTTCACTTTCGTTAAAAAGGCTTGGAGCCGACAAGAACAACTGCTTACGAGCAGAATTGACCAAGGAAAGCATAGTGTAGCGATTTTTCTTGAGATTTTCACTGCTGGCAATCAGTAATTGAACGCCTTCTTCGGTCGCTTGGTTTAGATTTTGCCTTTCTTCATCTGTCAGAAGACTGGTGTTTTGAGAAATTTTTGGTAAATTGTCCTGAGTTAGTCCAATAGCATAGACAAAGTCAGCAGTCAATGGTGCAATCAAATCGTAACTCTGCACCAGAACAGTGTCCACTGTTGCTGGAATGGTACGGTATTGGGACAAACTCATTCCAGAATGGAGCAAGGCTAGGAAGTCTTCCAGACTAACCTGTGAACCAGCAAAAACAGTCGCAAATTGTTCTAAAACATGGCAGAAAGCCTTCCAAACTTCGGCTTGTCTTTCCTGTTCTACAGCTTCCAAAGTGGTTGTCAAATCTTGTAACTGCTTGGTCACAGCTCCTTCTTTTAGAAAGACACTCCATTTTTGTAGGAGTTTTTCAGCCTTTTGTTTTCGGCTGGCAAAGAGGGTTTCAAGAGGTGCTAAAATTCTCAGGCGGAGGACATTCAAACGCTCAAGATTAAATTTTCCATGGTGGGATTTGGTGAAGGTTTGCTGAAAGGCTGGCAAGCCATTGATACCAAGATAGCGGATATATTGCTCAAAAGCATCAATATCAGACTGACTGAGGTCAGTATACAAATCAGTTCTAAGAAGATTAATCAAATCCTCCTGACGAAAACGGTAACGTTTTAAAGCTAAAATAGACTCGACAAACTGAGTCAAGGGATGATGAGCCATGGCTTCGCTTCTACCAAGATAAAAAGGAATCTGATACTGGTCAAAAATGGTTTTGAGAGATAACTGGTAAGAAGCTACATCCCCCAAGAGAATACGAAAATGCTTGTAGCTCAGGTCTGAGTTCTCATGTAATTTCTGACGAATACTACGGGCTACTAGCTCCAACTCCTCCTTTTGCGTCAAACAAGACCAGATTTGTAAATTTTCACGGTCTTTCTCATCGACATCCAAAGCGAGTTCTGAAAAGTCATAAGAAGACTCCAACAAACGAGAGGCCTTGTCAAAACTATCCATCTTCTCATGAGTTTGAGAACAGTCCTGAGCAGGCGTTTGGTATTTAGAAGCCAGATGATGGAGAAATTTTACGCTGGCTTGGTAGAGATTGCCCTCGCTAAAAGGACTGGTATAGGCTTTCTTACTAGCATAAGCCCCGATAACAATCTCAACACCTTTGCCGTGAAGTAAGTCCACAACCCGCTCTTCCTCAGCAGAAAAACGAGTAAAGCCGTCAATGACCAAGGTGATTTGATTAAAATCACTACTTACCTTGTCATTCTCAATAGCCTCAATCAAATGGGACAACTGACTTCCCTGGGCTAACTGACCTTGATTAAGATAGGCTGTTACTTTCTCAAAAATCAAGAGTAAATCCGCCCTCTTATCCTCATCTGCTAAATTCTCCAAGTCCAAAAAACTCATCTGAGATTTGGTCATCTCATGGTAAAGCTCAATTAACTGCTGGATCAATTGAAGATCCTGCTTAATAGCGCCATAAACACGCAAGTCCTTGGGATTGAGTTCGGCAAGGCATTTGTAAAAGGCCAACCCAAGACCGATATCATCAAGAGTAGTTTTAACTGGTAAATCATTCAAGACCAGATAACGAGCCATTTGAGCAAAGCGCGTGACGGTAATCGAAAAAGAAGCCTGCTGGGACAAGCATTCCAGCACGGCGCGTTCCTTTTCAAAAGAAAGAGAGTTGGGGGCAATGTAGAAGACCCGCTTGCCAGCTGCAACTAGCTCTTCTGCCTCTCTTGTTAGAATTTCTGTCAAAGAAGTTCGAATATCAGTATAAAGTAATTTCATCTCAGCCTCGTTGGAATTTTTCATCACCCTATATTATACCATGATTAGCCTCGTAAATCTGTTAAAATATTTAGGCCATCCTTTCTTTTCTTCATCATCTGCTAAATCTTAAATACTTAGCTTTACTTGTATTAGATAGAATAAGTCTGGCTACTGAAAATCACATAATAAAAAAGCCTCGGTAACAAGGCTTTGAGTTTTATGATTGTTTCTTAGGTACGGAATACACTTCAATGTGTTGTCCCAGTATCTTAATGTCGACGGGTAGATTGTCTGATTTATCGCCATCAACATCGGACTCTAATTCGATATCAGAAGAAGTTTTAATATTACGTGCCTTTATATATTCAATATTCTTGATAGAATGATTGAACTATAGTAAAATGAACCAAAAATAGTACACAATGTGGTATAATCTTCTTATGGCATATTCAATAGATTTTCGTAAAAAAGTTCTCTCTTATTGTGAGCGAACAGGTAGTATAACAGAAGCATCACACGTTTTCCAAATCTCACGTAATACCATTTATGGCTGGTTAAAGCTAAAAGAGAAAACAGGAGAGCTAAACCACCAAGTAAAAGGAACAAAACCAAGAAAAGTTGATAGAGATAGACTTAAAAACTATCTTACTGACAATCCAGACGCTTATTTGACTGAAATAGCTTCTGAATTTGGCTGTCATCCAACTACCATCCACTATGCGCTCAAAGCTATGGGCTACACTCGAAAAAAAGAACCACACCTACTATGAACAAGACCCAGAAAAAGTAGCCTTATTTCTTAAGAATTTTAATAGTTTAAAGCACCTAGCACAGGTCTAACAAATGGTGAATTAATCGCTCCAATGACTTACGAAGAGATGATGACGAGCGACTTTTTTGAAGTATGGTTTCAGAAGTTTCTCTTACCAACATTAACCACACCATCGGTTATTATAGTGAAATGAAGTAAGAATAGGACAAATCGATCAGGACAGTAAAATCGAATTCTAACAATGTTTTAGAAGTAGAGGTGTACTATTCTAGTTTCAATCTACTATATTAATGGACAATGCAAGATTCCATAGAATGGGTAAGTTAGAACTTTTATGCGAGGAGTTTGGGCATAAACTTTTACCTCTTCCTCCCTACTCGCCTGAGTACAATCCTATTGAGAAAACATGGGCTCATATCAAAAAGCACCTCAAAAAGGTATTACCAAGTTGCAATACCTTTTACGAGGCTTTTTTGTCTTGTTCTTGTTTCAATTGACTATATAAATTGTCTAAGCGAAACAACCGATAAGAATTGGCACAAAAGCGACCGTATTTTTGTTACCAATACAGGAAAACCAGTTCATAGTTCTATCTTGAGCAAGTCTCTCCAGCGAGCAAACGAACGCCTTAAAAAACCAATTCCCAAACATCTGTCCCCTCACATCTTCAGACACACCACTATTAGCATCTTATCAGAAAATAAAATTCCTTTAAAAACAATCACGGACAGGGTTGGTCATTCCGACTCTGAAGTCACTACTTCCATCTACACCCACGTCACAAAGAACATGAAAGATGAAGCAATCAATGTACTGGATAAAGTTATGAAAAAGATTTTTTAAAAAAGTTTTGCCCCTTTTTTGTCCTCTAAATACAAAAATAGCCCTTCGGATAAAATCCGAGGGGCTAGAAACGTTGTTAAATCAACGGCCGAACTTTTGAATTTCATGGTTCGGGATAAAATAGTTCACTGAACTATTTTATTTTTTAAGGTTGTAGAATGATTTCAATCCACGATATTCAGCTACTTCACCAAGTTGGTCTTCGATACGAAGCAATTGGTTGTATTTAGCGATGCGGTCTGTACGTGAAAGTGAACCAGTCTTGATTTGTCCTGCGTTAGTTGCAACTGCGATATCAGCGATTGTTGAATCTTCAGTTTCACCTGAACGGTGTGATACAACAGCAGTGTAACCAGCTTCTTTAGCCATTTCGATAGCTTCAAAAGTTTCAGTAAGAGTACCGATTTGGTTAACTTTGATAAGGATTGAGTTAGCAGCACCTTCTTGGATACCACGTGCAAGGTAGTCAGTGTTTGTTACGAAGAAGTCGTCACCAACAAGTTGTACTTTCTTACCAAGACGTTCAGTAAGAGCTTTCCAACCATCCCAGTCGTTTTCATCCATACCATCTTCAATAGTGATGATTGGGTATTTGTTAACCAATTCTTCAAGGTAGTCGATTTGTTCTGCAGATGTACGAACAGCAGCACCTTCACCTTCAAATTTAGTGTAGTCGTAAACTTTACGTTCTTTATCGTAGAATTCTGATGAAGCACAGTCAAATCCGATAAATACGTCTTTACCTGGTACATATCCAGCAGCTTCAATCGCAGCAAGGATAGTTTCAACACCATCTTCAGTTCCTTCGAAACGAGGAGCGAATCCACCTTCGTCACCTACGGCAGTTTCCAAACCACGTGATTTAAGGATTTTCTTAAGAGCGTGGAAGATTTCAGCACCGTAACGAAGGGCTTCTTTAAATGTTGGCGCACCAACTGGCAAGATCATGAACTCTTGGAAAGCGATTGGAGCGTCAGAGTGAGAACCACCGTTGATGATGTTCATCATTGGAGTTGGAAGAACTTTAGTGTTGAATCCACCAAGATAGCTGTAAAGTGGGATTTCAAGGTAGTCAGCAGCAGCACGAGCTACAGCGATAGACACACCGAGGATTGCATTCGCACCCAATTTACCTTTGTTAGGAGTACCGTCAAGTGCGATCATAGCACGGTCAATAGCTTGTTGATCACGTACATCGTAGCCAATGATAGCTTCAGCAATGATGTTGTTTACGTTGTCAACAGCTTTTTGTGTACCAAGACCACCGTAACGAGATTTGTCACCGTCGCGAAGTTCAACTGCTTCGTGTTCACCAGTAGAAGCTCCTGATGGAACCATACCACGTCCGAAAGCACCTGATTCAGTGTAAACTTCTACTTCAAGTGTTGGGTTACCGCGTGAGTCTAGGACTTCGCGAGCGTAAACATCAGTAATAATTGACATTTTTTACTCTCCTTATGAGTTAAATTTTTTACACCTCTATAATACCTTAAAACCCCTCCTTTTTCAAGAAAAAACGTTATCTTTGTGCAACTTTTCCTTAACTTTATAAAGTAATCGCTTTCTTTTGTCTGTTTTATTCTAACTTTTATGATATACTGTTTTCATGACAGATTTATCAAAACAATTACTTGAAAAAGCTCATGGTGGGTTAAAAATAAATCCGGATGAGCAAAGACGCTATCTTGGTACTTTTGAGGAAAGAGTTCTTGGATATGTAGATATTGACACAGCAAATAGCCCTCAGTTAGAAAAAGGCTTTTTATTTATTTTAGAAAACCTTCAGGAAAAAGCAGAGCCACTATTTGTGAAGATTTCACCAACTATCGAATTTGATAAGCAAGTTTTCTACTTAAAAGAAGCAAAAGAAACTGATAGTCAAGCCACCATAGTATCTGAAGAGCATATTACTTCTCCTTTTGGCCTGGTTATTCATAGCAATGCACCAGTTCAAGTAGAAGAAAAAGACCTTCGACTTGCTTTTCCAAAACTTTGGGAAGTTAAAAAGGAAGAACCAGCCAAAACATCCTTATGGAAGAAATGGTTTAGCTAAATCTTGCACATATTTAATAAGTGCCCAATATTGGCAGCCGTGCGCTCCAGATAGAGACTGGCATTTTTCAAACTATCTTCTAAAGGTTCACTTTTCTCCAAAATAGAAAAGACAGCTTGGATATTTTCAAATGGTAGGGGAGGTAAATCTTCAGCAAGACTACCGCAAATAGCAATAACAGGAACTCCAACAGGGGTTCTTTTTGCAACACCTATAGGCGCTTTCCCAGCAAAGCTTTGACTATCAAGTCTTCCTTCTCCAACAACAACCAAGTCAGCATCTGAAACTTTCTTATCAAAGTTGATTAAGTCCAAGCAGGTATCAATTCCAGACACGATACTTGCCTGAGCAAAGGCACACAAACCACCAGCAAGGCCTCCACCTGCTCCTGCTCCTTTAATTTCTAATGTTGCAGGTGAGAATTTTTCATAAAAATCTTGGATCGCCTGATCTACGACTGCAAACATAGTCGGATGTAGACCTTTTTGATTGCCAAAAGTGTAAGTCGCACCTTGATGACCACATAAGGGACTCACGACATCTGCTAAAATATGAATTTGAACACCTTCAGGAATTTTATAGCAATTTTCTGTTGAAACAGAAGCTAAGTTTAATAAGGATTGACCGGAAGCAGGCAAGACATTTCCATCCCTATCATAAAATTGATAACCTAAACCAGCAGCAATCCCCAGTCCTCCATCATTACTGGCCGTGCCACCAACACCGATATAAATATCTTTAATCCCTTTAGAAATGAGATGGAGAATCAACTCTCCAATACCACAAGTTTGGATTTGAAGTGGATTTCGTTTCTCTAGCGGAATTTTTCCAAGACCAACCAAGTCAGCTACTTCAAATAGTGCCAGTTCCCCTTTTTGAAAATAGCGCATGGCTTCTTTTTGTCCAAAAGGGTCTGTCACTTGGATCCATTTTTCTTTTAGGTCAAGAGAATGTCGGATAGCATCTACAGTACCTTCTCCCCCATCACCAACAGGGCAGAGGAGACATTCTACATCTGCTATCGATTGTTGGAAGCCTCTTTTTATTGCTTCAGCTACCTGTTGAGCTGTCAAGCTTTCCTTAAACGAATCCGGTGCAATTACAATCTTCATATTTTCCCTCATTCTAAACAGTCAATCAAAGGAAGAACTTCTAAAAAATCCCTCTTGTCAACATGATGTGGTATTTCTTTTTTGAGCACTTCTTTGGCACAAAAGGCGATTCCTAACTCCGCCGACTTCAACATTAATAGATTATTGACCCCATCACCGATTGCCACCATTCTTTCTTTAGAAAGTTTTAGTTTCTTTCTCCATTTTTCCAGAGTTTCTTTTTTGACCTGGGGACTTATAATTTGTCCAACTAATTTTCCTGTTAAAAGACCTTCTTTGACTTCAAGCTGGTTGGCAGTGAAATAGGCAATACCAAGGGATTTTGCTAATCTCTCCAACTATTGGTGTAAATCCACCAGACACCAGACCAACTAGGATGCCATTCTTTTGGAGAATAGAGATGAACTCTGGGACATTTAGCGATAGATGAATTGAGTTGAAGACGTTATCAAAGACCAAAATAGGAAGACCTTCCAACAAGGACACTCTTTTTCTTAAACTGCTTTCAAAGACCAACTCTCCTCGCATTGCTCGACTTGTAATCTGCGAAATTTCCGCCTCATGACCTGCCTCTCTCCCTAAAAGATCAATCACTTCTTCTAGGATTAAGGTTCCATCTACATCCAAAACACACAAGCCTTTTACTTGAGACATCAGTTCTCCTCTCTAAACAGCCTAAAAATCGTATGAAGTCATCATACGATTTTATCTATTAATTAACTAAACTATGGTACAAGTCAAGGTATGACTTGCAGGCTGTATCCCATGAGAAGTCACTCTCCATAGCTTGTTTTTGTAGGTTTCTCCAAATGTCTGGATGGTTTCTATACAAGTCCAATGCTGTTTGGAAAGTCCAATTTAACCAATAAGGAGATAGATTGTCAAAGCTAAAGCCAGTACCGCTTCCTTCGATTGGATTGAAAGCGCGAACTGTATCTCGCAAGCCTCCAACTTCATGGACCAATGGCAAGGTTCCATAACGCATAGCCATCATTTGAGACAAGCCACACGGTTCAAAACGACTTGGCATGAGGAAGAGGTCACAAGCAGCGTAGATTTCCTGAGCAAGTTTGACATCAAAAGTGATATTTGTTGATAGCTTGTCTGGGTAAATCTGAGCAAACCATGAGAAAGCTCCTTCAAAGGCTGGATCGCCAGTTCCCAAAAGAACAATCTGAACATCTTCTTGCAAGATATGGTGAAGACTTTCGACCACCACATCAAAACCTTTTTGACGTGTCAAACGAGAAACAATTCCCACCAGTGGAACGTCTGCTCTAACAGGCAAGCCAACTCTTTCTTGCAATTTTGCCTTATTTTTGGCTTTCCCAGACAAATCTTCCTGATTGAAATGATAGTCTAAAAGAGCATCCGTCTGAGGATTATAAAGATCAGCATCAATCCCATTCACGATACCAGATACTTTACCAGACTCCATTTTAAGAATCTGATCCAAATTACATCCAAACTGACTAGTCATAATTTCATGAGCATAGCTAGGTGAAACAGTTGAAACACGGTTCGCATAGAGAATACCTGCCTTCATCCAGTTCAGACAGTTGTTCCATCGAAGGGTGCCATCAGCGTAACGTTCAAAGCCAACTCCAAACAAATCACCCAACATTCCTTCTGAAAATTGTCCTTGGAATTCTAAATTATGAATGGTTAAAACTGTTTCAATGTCCTCATAGGCTTGAATCCAACGGTATTTTTCCTTCAACAAGAAAGGAATCATAGCTGTATGGTAGTCATGAACATGGAGAAGATCAGGAATAAAGTCAATCCTTTCCATAGCCTCAATGGCAGCCAGTTGGAAAAAGGCAAAGCGTTCTCCGTCATCAAAATCACCGTAAACATGACCACGGAAGAAATAATATTGATTGTCAATAAAGTAGAAGGTTACACCATTTAATACTGTTTTCTTAATTCCACAATACTGTCTGCGCCAACCAACGCTCACCTCAAAATGAAGCACATCTTCAATCTGATTTCCAAATTTAGCCTCTACCATATCATAGTAGGGTAAAATCACTGCAACTTCGTGCCCAGCTTTTACCAGTGATTTTGGAAGAGCGCCAATGACGTCTCCCAAACCACCTGTTTTTGAAAAAGGTGCACCCTCTGCTGCTACAAATAAAATTTTCATGAATGAATATCCTCTGTTACTTTAGCACCTTTCTTAACCACAACTGGATGTTCTGCAGTTCCTCGAATCACAACACCAGGCTCAACTTCAACCCCTTTGTCCAAGATAGCATATTCGACCTGAGCCCCTTTTCCAATAACAACACGAGGGAAGAGCAGGCTATCTTTAACCAAGCTATCCTTATGGACATGAATATTACGTGATAGAACAGAATTAGCTACTTGACCTTCAATAATACTACCAGAGGCAAACTGAGAAGTGCTTACCTTAGATGTATTAGCATAGTAAGTTGGCTCTTCGTTTTTGACCTTTGTATAAATCTTTTGGTTTGGTGAGAAAAGAGAATAGAATTTTTGTGATTCAAGCATATCGATATTCGCTTGATAATAAGATTTAACAGAGTGAATATTGGCTAGATAGCCCGTGTACTCGTAGGCGAAAGCTCCCTCTTTTACAGCCAAATCCCGTAAAACATAGCGCAATTTCTCTGGATGTTCTTTTTTAGCTTCTTCTTCCAAGTGTTCAATCAACCAAGGTGTATCAACGACAAAGATATCTGTAGACATATTGAACGTTTCAGCTGTTGACTTGCTATCAAAGAGTTTATGAGAAAGAACATGGTCTGTTTCATCTACATCCAAGATTGCATTTACTTCTGAAATATCTTTCTTAGCTAGTTTTTTATAAACTACAGTGATAGGCTCTTTTGTTGTACTATGTAGGTGGAAAACTTGGTTCAAATCAATGTTAATAAGAACATCGCAGTTGAGGGCAACCGTTTGGTTTGAGCCAGAACGTTTCAAATAAGTAAGAAGCTGTTGGTAGTATTCTTTTCCAACTGTACTACTTTCTACACGGGTATTGTAAATTCCTAGATAGTAATGGCTAAGAAGGGTTGATAAGCCCCACTCGCGTCCTGAACGAATATGGTCAAATACTGAGCTGATATTATCCTGCTGGAAAATACCAAAGACACTACGAACACCTGCATTAGCAAGGCTTGAAAGTGGGAAGTCAATCAAACGATATTTCCCACCAAATGGCAAACTTGCTACTGGACGGTGGTCCGTCAATGTCGACATATTGTGAAAACCAACTGTATTTCCTAAAATGGCAGAATATTTATCAATCTTCATCTGTTGCTACCCCCACTACTTCATTATATCCTACAACTTGTACTTCATCTGTTCCATCAATTTCGACACCGTCAGAAATAATCGCACCTTCACCAATAATGGCACGTTTAATCTTAGCTCCTTGACCAATGATAGCTCCACTCATGATAACTGAATCAAGGACTTCCGCTCCTTCGCGAACTTGCGCGCCTGTTGAAAGGATAGAATGTTTAACAGTTCCATCAACGAAACATCCGTCTACAACTAATGAGTCTTCCACATGAGCATTTGCCCCGAGGAAGTTTGGTGGTGAAATCAAGTTTCTTGAGTAAATCTTCCATTGACGGTTACGACTATCCAAGGCATTTTCTGGAGAAATATACTCCATGTTCGCTTCCCAAAGTGACTCAATAGTACCAACATCTTTCCAATAACCACTAAATTCGTAAGCATAAACACTTTCACCTGACTCAAGGTAATTTGGAATGACATTTTTACCAAAGTCTGACATGCCAACCTTGCTCTTTTCAGCAGCGACTAACATATTACGAAGGCGTTGCCAATCAAAAATGTAGATTCCCATAGAAGCTTTTGTAGATTTAGGTTGAGCTGGTTTTTCTTCAAATTCAACAATACGATTGTTAGCATCTGTGTTCATGATACCAAAACGGCTTGCTTCTTTAAGAGGGACGTCTAAAACTGCTACTGTCAAGCTGGCATTATTATCCTTATGAGACTGGAGCATATCATCATAGTCCATTTTGTAGATGTGATCCCCAGACAAAATCAAGACATACTCAGGATTGACACTGTCGATATAGTCGATATTTTGGTAAATAGCGTGACTAGTCCCCTCAAACCAACGATTTCCTTCACTTGCAGAATAAGGTTGAAGAATAGAGACACCTGAATTAATACCGTCTAGTCCCCAGCTTGAACCATTCCCAATATGGTTGTTGAGAGCAAGTGGTTGATACTGTGTAACGACCCCAACATTGTGAATCCCTGAGTTGGCACAGTTTGATAGGGCAAAGTCAATGATACGGTAGCGCCCACCAAATTGCACAGCTGGTTTTGCGATGCTTTGAGTGAGTTTACCGAGACGAGTTCCTTGCCCACCAGCAAGAATCAAAGCTAACATTTCATTTTTCATTTTCTACTCCTTTTTGGTTTTTATTTGTGACGGTTTTAGTAGATTTCAAGCGACGTTTGATTTTCCATACACTTGCTCCCATAGCCGGTAGGGTAAAGGTTAAGGTCTGCTCATAATCTTTCCATAGTCCTTCTTGCGTTTGAACAGTTTGATTATGTTCTTTCCAAACGCCTCCCCACTCTTCCAACTCAGTATTCCATACTTCTTCGTAAATTCCTGCAACGGGTAGTCCGATTGTAAAATCTTTCCGCTCAACAGGTACCATGTTAAAGATACAGACTAACATTTCTCCCTTTTTACCCTTACGAATAAAGGAAAGAACACTCTGGTCTCGATTATCCGCATCAATGATTTCAATACCATCATAGCTGGTATCGATTTCCCACAGACAGCGATGATCTTTGTAAAACTGGTTTAGCTGAGAAGTGAAATACTTCATCTTAGCATTCATTGGGTCTTCTAGGTTAGACCATTCCAACTGTTCTTCAGATTTCCATTCTAGGAATTGACCGTATTCGCTACCCATGAAGAGCAATTTCTTACCAGGGTGACAAATTTGGTACGTATAGAGATTGCGCAAGCCTGCGAATTGATTGTAACGATCTCCCCACATCTTATGCATCATACTCTTCTTGCCATGAACCACTTCATCGTGCGAGAATGGCAAGAGATAATTCTCCTTGAAAACATACATAAAGCTGAAAGTCACCAGGTTAAAGTCATATTTACGATAGATCGGATCTTCTTCGTAGAAACGGAGGATATCATTCATCCAGCCCATGTTCCATTTGTAGTCAAATCCTAGACCACCAATCTCTTTCATTCCCGTAATCTTGATCGCAGACGAACTTTCTTCTGCAATCATCATCACATCTGGATATTCTAACTTAATAACCTCATTCAAGCGCTGAAGGAAATAATAACCTTCATAGTTGAGATTTCCGCCATCTTTATTAGGTGTCCATGGAGCATCATCATAGTCCAAATAGAGCATGTTGCTAACAGCATCCACACGAATACCATCCAAATGATAGACATCAATCCAATGCTTAATGCAAGAAATTAAGAAGGACTGGACTTCATTTTTTCCAAGGTCAAAATTAAGGGCACCCCAACCATGGTTATGAGCCTTATTATGGTCTTGGTATTCAAAAGTCGGTGTCCCATCATAATAGGCTAAGGCATCATCGTTGATGGTAAAGTGACCTGGTACCCAGTCCACAATAACCCCAATATTATGGGTATGACACTCCTCGACAAAATCTTGAAACTCCTCTGGTCGGCCATAAGCATGCTCTAAAGCGAAGTAACCCATAAGCTGATACCCCCAACTCAAGCCCAAAGGATGGGACATCAAGGGCATAAACTCAATATGAGTATAGTTCATTTCAACGAGATAAGGAATGAGTTTATCCTTGAGCTGGGCAAAACTATAAGGACTGCCATCAGAATTTCTTTTCCATGATCCAGCGTGAACTTCATAAATATTGACAGGACGCTCTTCAAAGCCCCAACGTTTTCTTCGTGCCAGCCAAAGTCCATCCTTCCATTTCTTCTCAGGAAGCTCTGTTACGATTGCCCCTGTTCCTGGACGAGCCTCATACCTGACAGCAAAAGGGTCAATCTTCATCAGTTGATGACCATTTTGACGTGTGACATGATATTTGTAAATATGCCCTTCTTGAGCCATATTGGTAAAGACTTCCCAGACCCCAAAATCATTTCTTACCATTGGAATCTGATTTTCAATCCAGTTGGTAAAATCACCAACCAAGTGAACAGCCTGAGCATTAGGTGCCCAAACACGGAAGGTATAGCCATGCTCTCCATTTAGTTTTTCCCTATGTGCTCCTAGATAATGTTGGAGATAAAAATTTTCACCCGTCATAAAGGTTTTTAATGCTTCTCTATTATCCATATACTCCCCTTCTCCTGTAAGCGTTTTCTATGTTTTTATTATACTACCTTTTTAGAGAAGATTCAAGTAAATTACTATACTTCTTTAATTATTTTGAAAATCTACAACAAGTTCACTTACTCGTTCAATTGTAAATCAATATTTTTTCAAAAAATTGCGAAAACGCCTTTCTTTTTCTACTATAGTGAAATGAAATAAAACATGCGCAAATCGATTAAGGAATTTAATCTAATTTCTAACAATGTCTTAGAAATCAAAGTGTACTATTTTAACTCCAATGTATTATATATAGTAAAATGAAATAATAACAGGACAAATCGATCAGGACAGTCAAATCGATTTCTAACAATGTTTTAGAAGTAGAGGTGTACTATTCTGGTTTCAATCTATTATAATACCAAAAAGTTCGTATTTTTTCTATAATTATTATTATTTTATAGCAAAAAAATAAAACCAGGAAAACAATTTCCTGGTTTTACACGTTATTTCACATCAAAAACAATGGATTTGACATTTGTCATCGCTTCAATGCTATATTTAATTCCTTGCACTCCAGCTCCAGAACCTTTGACACCAAGGAATGGGAAATTATCTGGACCACGCTGGGTTTTATTATTAATGTGGACTGTACCTACTTCAAGTTTTTCAGCAATTTCAAAGGCTTTTTTGAAATCATTTGTAAAGACTGATGATTGAAGGCCGAATTCAGATTCGTTGGCAAAGGCAATAGCTTCCTCTACACTAGCCACACGAATGATTGGTAAAACAGGACCAAATGGCTCTTCCCATGCCACTTTCATATCTTTTGTAACTTGGTCAAAAAGCACTGGCCAGAGAAGATTGCCCTCACGTTTGATTGGTGTAAGAGCCTGAGCTTCTTTTTCTTGTGCATCCTCAATCAAGCCCCAAATGAAGTCGGCTGAAGCATTGTCAATAACAGGTGTAATATCAGCATTGTCAAATGGATCACCAACTGTTAATTTAGAAACTTCTTCCTGAAGCAAAGTAGCTAATTTATCTGCTACACTTTCGAGAACAATGACACGTTTAATGGCCGTGCAACGTTGTCCTGAGTAGCTAAAGGCTCCCGCAACAATTTGCTTGGCAGCATGTTCCAAATCTGCATCTTCTAGTACAAGAGCTGCATCTTTCCCACCAAGTTCCAACATGATAGGACGCATACCAGCTAAACGACCAATACGTTCTCCAATAGGAGTTGAACCTGTAAAGTTGATGAAGTTGACTTCTTTGTGCTCAATGATATAATCCCCAATTTCTGAACCACGACCTGTAATGGTGTTGAAAACACCTGCCGGAATCCCTGCTTCTTCAAATGCTTTAGCCAACAAGAGTCCAGAAATGGAACCTTGTGTTGGTGGCTTAAACATGACCACATTCCCTGCAATCAAGGCAGGTGCAATTTTAGAAGCAGATAAATTAACTGGATAATTAAAGGGAGCAATCGCTAGCACGATACCAACTGGTTCACGACGGACAACAGCCAGTTTGTTTTTACTTGCTGCCTCAAAACCACCACCTTCCATTGCTTGTCCAGTGATACGGAGACCTTCCTCAGCAGCATAACGAATCAAGTCTGCTGTACGCACTACTTCTCCAATTGCTGCTTTAATCCCTTTTGCTACTTCTTTGGCAAGGATAGTACCAATTTCTTCCTTATCGCGTTCTAAAATAGCTGCTGTTTTATGTAAATAAGCCGCACGTTCAACTGCTGATAAAGCTCGCCATGCTGGCAGGGCTGCACGCGCAGCTTGCATAGCCTCATCAGCTTCAGTCTGAGTCATGGCTGGAACTGTACCCAATTCTTCTTGATTGATTGGTGAATAAATCGTAATTTCTTGTTCAGATGATTTCCATTTTCCATTTACTAAATTCTGATATCTTGTCAAATTCTTGTCCTCCTGAAAATGATTAAGATATATTTTACCAAATTTTCAGAAAATCACAACCCTTTTTGCAAAATTTTTGAGATTATTTTCACAAACTTGATTTTTCAAAGTATACTCAATAAAAATAAAAAAAATCCACTACGTCAAGGCGAGGCTAATGTGGTTTGAAGAAATTTTCGAAGAGCGTGAATGAGTATCATCTATAGTAAAATAAAAAAACTGAACAATTTGGTTGGGGACAGCCAAACCAATTTCTCACAATGTTTCAGAAACAAGGGTGTGCTACTCCAATTTCAGCCTACTATAACTGTCATAGATTGCTGAAACAAAGTCTAGGTAAAAGTCTTCATAATAAAAAGACCTCCTATCAAGTGTTCAAAAACTTTGATAGGAGGTCTTGTTTTGTGAAAATATTTATCAAATTTTCTATACAAGTGAGCTGTTAGCCAGGTTCTTTCTATTCTTTCAATTTCAATGAATGGATTTTTTACTAATACTCATAACTGGGAATTTGTCTGTGTAAAAATAGCGAGATAGATGGTATTTATAAAACACTCAAGACAGCTAGACTAATATCATTTAAAACATTATCTTCTTTTGAGCGACTGTTGGTTACCAACATAGCTAAATTTCCTGCATTTTCAAATTGATAGGGTTCTGATTTAGCATTCACAACCACCAAGAGGTGTTCTTTGCCGTGAACTTCATAGATAAGGTAGCCGCTATGTTCAATCGCAGAATGCACAAAGACATGATGGTAAATTTCATCATAGCTAGAGTAAGAAAAGGCACCAGTTTTTGTCTTCAATCGGATGACTTGACGGATAAACTCAATACTGTCTTGACGCTCATTAATCAAGTTCCAGTTCACTTGGTTCACACTGTCAGGAGCATTATAGCTATTCATCGCACGCTCTCTATCATCATGGGTCAACTCACCATTTTCACCAGTCGCAACCAGTTTGGTACGACCAAATTCTTGACCGATTTCCATAAAGGCCATCCCCTGCATGAGCAGATTCATGGCTGTGGCAGTTTCGACCTTGCGCATGATTTGCTCTGAACTTTGGTCTGGATGAAGGGTTGCCAATAAATCGTGAAGATTGTAATTGTCATGGGCTTCTACATAGTTAAGCACCTGATTTGGATGTGTATAGCTTCCTAATTCACGACTTCCTAGGATTGCTTTAGCTAGAATTGGCTCTGTCGCAGCACCACTGACAAAACCTGACTTGATAGCACCATAAACTTCTCCCCCTTTGACAGCATCGCGCTGATTGTCATTAAAGAAACCAATATTTGGCATCTGGTAGGCATTGTCCTTCTTGGCCTTATCATAAGGGGCAAGACCTGTTCCCATATCCCATCCTTCTCCATAGAGGATAATGTTGGAGTCGATTTCATCCAAGCTTTGACGAATCATCTGCATGGTCTTGACATCATGAATCCCCATCAAGTCAAAACGGAAGCCGTCAATATTATATTCCTGCACCCAGTATAGAAGAGAATCAATCATATACTTGCGAAACATTTCGTGTTCACTGGCTGTTTCATTTCCAACACCCGTTCCATTCTGGAAGGTACCATCTGGATTCATACGATAATAGTAATCAGGGACTGTTGTTTGGAATGGTGCATCAACAACTGAGAAGGTATGGTTATAGACTACATCCATAATGACTCCAATACCCGCATCGTGATAAGCTTGAACCATCACCTTCAAATCACGAATGACCTGAGCTGGATCATCTGGATTAGTTGAAAAACTAGTTTCTGGCGCGTTATAGTTTTGTGGATCATAACCCCAGTTGTAGGTTACATTTCCATTCTCATCGTATTCTTTATGACGGTCTGCAATTGGTTGCAATTGAACATAATTGTAGCCCAGCTTCTTGATGTAATCAAAAGCAGTTGACTGGCCGTATTGGTTAACTGTTCCAGCCTGAGCAGCACCCAAGAAAGTTCCTCGAAGATGTTCATCTACACCCGATGTAGGTGATTTAGTCAAATCACGAATGTGCATTTCACAGATAACTGCCTTACATGGATTTTCCAAGCGCCAAGTAGCCTCCGAACCGTGCTTAACCTCGAAGTTTTCAACTTGCTTTTCTACATGGCTCAGAATAGCTGAACGTTTGCCATCAGGGCTGGTCGCGATTGTATAAGGATCACGTGTCAGTGTTTGGTGATGAGGGAATTGGACTTGATACTGATAAGTCTTACCTACCAAATCTTCTTCAACATCCAAACTCCAGACACCGATTGTATTGTCCTTATGATTATAAGAGTAGCTATTGCCTCTTTTCATCTCAAAAGTCTTCCAAACGGGTGCATCATTAGCAGCTGATTCATAAACGACAACTTGCACTTCTGTCGCTGTAGGTGACCAGAGAGAAAAATGAGCCTGATTGTCCTCTACACGGCAACCCAATTCTCCTTGGTAACCCCAATGATGATCAAAACTAGCACTGTTAATGGCCTTATCAAAGGCAAAAGGATTTTGATTTTTATAGAAAGGACTGGCAATAGCAGGATTTTCAGAGTAATAAATCCTATCATCGCCTTCCAAAATCCAGACCTCTGTTAATAGGGGATAGTGATTAAAACGGATAGAATATTCTTTACTAGTTTGACCTGTATGAACCACAAAATTCAAGCTTTCTATAACATGTGAACTTGGGTGTTCAAAGCTAAATAAAGCTCCAAAATAATCTTCTTTGTAGGTTAGCAAATCAATTCGTTGATCCTGACTTTTTACAAAGGAGCAAGTGTCATATTCTCCATTCTTACGATGGTAATGAATGCGCATAGGGTAGTTATACATTTTTTATTTTTCCTTTTTACTTTGTTTCTATTTCACTAATAAATTTTTGTCAATCTCGTCTCAATTAACAGACATAGTCATATTCTCTAAACTCTGTTTTTAAACGATCCATTACAAACTTTCTAGCCATGCCTCATCTCTGACCTGGATACCAAGTTCTTGTGCTTTTTGCAGTTTACTTCCAGCGTCTGCACCTACCACGACGAGGTCGGTCTTTTTAGAAATACTACCTGTCACTTTGGCACCCAGACTTTCGAGTTTACTTTTAGCTTCTGAGCGCTTGAGTCGTTCCAATTTTCCTGTCAATACCACGGTCAAACCTGACAAGGCTGCATCCGCTACTACCGTCTGTCCTTTATAGTCCAGATTGACCCCAGTTTCTTTCAATTCTCTGAGCAGAATTTCAGAGCCTTCTGTCGCAAAATAAGTCTGAAGACTTTTGGCAATCACGCCACCTAGACTTTCAATACTAGCCACTTCCTCTGAATCTGCCTGAGACAGATTTTCAATTGAATGGAAATATTGAAGTAAAAGCTGACTAACCTTGCTTCCGACATGACGAATTCCCAAACCAAATAAGAGCTTCTCGGCAGAATTTTCCTTTGATGCTTGGATAGCCTGATACAGTTTAGCAGCGGACTTTTCCTTAACCCCCTCTAAAAGGAGGAAATCCTCTTCTTGCAAACGATAAATATCCGCCACATCCTTGACTAAATTAGCAGCAAAAAGCTTCTCAACAATAGATGGACCAAGGCCTGTAATATTCATAGCATCACGAGAAGCAAAGTGAATCAAGCCTTCCATGATTTGAGCAGGGCAACGCGGATTGATACAACGTAGGGCCACTTCATCTTCAAAGTGCAACAAGTCAGAGTTACAACTTGGACAGTTTGTAGGGATATCTAGTTTTTCTTCAGAAACCCGTTTGGACTCTACCACACGTAAAACGGCAGGGATGATGTCACCAGCCTTATATACAATGACCGTATCGTCTTTTCGGATATCTTTTTCAGCAATATAATCTACATTGTGCAGGGTCGCACGGCTAACAGTCGTACCGGCAAGTTGTACTGGTGTTAGATTAGCAGTTGGAGTTACAACACCGGTACGGCCAACTGTCCAGTCAACTGATAAGAGTTGAGCTTCTTTTTCTTCAGCAGGGAACTTGTAGGCTACTGCCCACTTTGGAGCCTTAACGGTAAAACCAAGTTCTTCTTGACTTGCTAGGTCGTTGACCTTGATTACCACTCCATCAATATCGTAAGGCAGATTTTCCCGTTCCTGTCCTACTTCTTGGATAAAATTCCAGATTTCATCTATGTTTTCAGCCAAGATTCGCTTAGGATTGACCACAAAACCTAGTTGTTCTAGGTACTTCAAACCCTTTTCTTGGCTATCACGAGTTGAAGGGCTGGCTTCTTGATAGAGAAACGTTGCAAGATTACGCTTGGCAACTACTGCTGTATCCAACTGACGCAGAGTTCCTGCTGCCGCATTACGAGGATTAGCAAATTCAGGCTCTCCATTTTCTTGGCGCGCTTGGTTAACTTGGTCAAAGGAAGCGCGTGGCATGTAACATTCCCCACGAACTGTGATATCTAGTTCTTCTGGCAAAGTCAAAGGGATGTCCTTAACACGCTTGAGGTTTTCTGTGATATTTTCACCAATTGAACCATCTCCACGTGTTACCCCAGCAACCAAAATCCCCTTTTCATAAGTCAGCGAGATAGATAAGCCATCGATTTTCAGCTCACAAATATAGGTCGGATGAGCCACTTCCTTACGAACACGCGCATCAAAAGCATCTAGCTCCTCACGTGAAAAAGCATCCTGCAAACTATAAAGAGGATACTGATGACTGTATTTTTCAAAACCATCTAAAACCTTGCCACCAACACGATGAGTCGGACTGTCTGCTAGCACTTGCTCTGGATAAGCAGTTTCTAACTCGACCAACTCACGGTAAAGGCGGTCATACTCACTGTCTGAAACCGAGGGATTATCGCTGGTATAGTACTCAGTCGCATAGCGATTGAGCAAAGCGACTAACTCATTCATTCTTTTATTCATAAGACCATTTTACCATAAAACAAGCCCTCCTCACAAACGAGAAGGGCGGAAAAAACACTTAGTTTGAAATTATTTTTGAAACTCAAGCAACCTTATATCAATTTTTCAAAATGAGTTCGAACATAAATAAACGATATACAAGACAAGATGATAACACCACTTCCAATTATCAGGAAAGAAGAGAGATGTACACTTGGCAAGACTGTCATAAATCCTTTTGCAATAGGCATAAATAGAATAGCTAAGGTAAAAATTGTACTCAGTACTCTTCCAAGAAATTCGCTCTCAACCTTGGTTTGTACTTGAGTAAAAAAGTGAATATTAAAAATCGTCATAAACAATTCACAAACTAAATTTCCAGAAAAGGAAAGAAAAGTTGGAAGTGGTAATCCCATCATAAAAACTCCGACACCTGTCAAAGCCAGTAAAATCAAAAGATTATAAATATTAGCTTTAATTTTACTAGCTAGAAGAGCCCCAATGATGGAACCAATAGCCCCCATAGTTAAAATACTTGCATAGGCTCCTTCTGACCCGTAAAGCTGATTCGAAAAGGGAAGTAGAAATTCAAAAGCTGCAAAAAAGAAATTAACGCTGGAAGCTACCAGCAAAAGGAAGAAAATTTCTTGCTGATGCCAGATATAGTGTAACCCATCCTTGATATCTACAAAAATATCTCTCCCAGTAAAAGCCTTTTTCTCTTGAACTTTTGCTTCCTCTTTTGGAAGGAAAGCCACTAGAACAAAAGCAATGAAAAAAGTCAGCGAGTCTAGCAGTAGCGTCATATGGAGACTTGCAAACTGTAAAACAAGGAAGGAAAGAACAGGAGAGCTAACACCTACAACCTGCAAAACCAGCTCTAGGCGAGAATTATAGATCACAATCTCATCTTTCTCCACCACTTCAGTTATGATAGCTTTATTGGCTGTGCGAGAAAAGGCAAAAGCAATAGCCTGCACAATGTTAGCAACAATCAAAGCGCCAATCATCCAGCTATCATTCCTTATGAAAGAAATAGCCAGACAAAGAATCCCACAAACAAGATCTGCCGTCATTAAAATCTTACGACGAGAAAAACGGTCTGAAATAACTCCGCCAAAGGGATTGACGAGAATAGATGTGACGAGCTCAGAAATCTGATACATTCCTAAAACTGTCTGTCCTATAGTCCCCATAGAAGCCAACCAGACACTATTTCCATAATCATAGAGCATATTTCCCATTTTATTGATAGCCCCACGGCTAATCAACTGCACTGCATAGCGATTCATATTAAAGCTCCTCTCAAATTTTGAAACTATTGTATCAAAACCGAAAGGAGCTTTTTATTTTTTCCCTTATTTGGGAAAATTAACTTTTGACAAATTTTTCGTAGTGTTCCTGATAATAGGCTACTTGCTCTGGAAGACCTAACACATCAAAAATATGCATGGCCTCTTGCATCTGCTTACAGCCTTCTTTACACTGTCCTTTTTGATATAAGGCAAAACCTTTTAAATAATGGAAAACATTACGCTCATAAAGCTTAATACCTTTGTCAATAATCTTCTCTGTATAAGCCTCAAAATAGTTGGCATTATAAAAAGAAGAATGCTCTAAACAATGCTGGTAACAATTGAGGGCCAAAATCAACACTAATCTCTTATGGCGACTAATCTCTTGGTAAAATTCCTCCCTCTCCATAACTTCTCTACCAATCCGAGTGACATAGTCTACATCGTAGAAACTATAGAGGTTACCGAAAAGAATCAACTCATACATGGTCCATTCTTCTGTTTTGAAGAGATAATCTGCTACCTTATCCAAATCATCCTGCTTCATATCATAACTCGCATCTCTTTGACAAATCAGACCTTGTAGCAAAATCCAGTTCAGCTCAAAATAAAGGGAAGTCGTCGAACTCTTAGACTTTTCAAGTTGTTCTCTTTGAAGCTTTTGAAAACCTGCAATATCGTTTGAATGGTAAAGTGGGATAATCTGTGCCATCATAGACACATGTTCATGATTATGAAAATTCCTTGCCTTATCCATGAAATTTTCGATTGTTACATGAATGTTATCCAAAATCTCAAAGAAACGGGAGACTGCCAGGTCAGACTCCCCAAGCTCAAAGCGAGATAACTGAGAGGTAGAGCAGGATTCGCCTGCTGCTTCCTTTAAAGAATAATTTCCACTTGTTCGAAATTCACGAAATACTTTTCCAAGATGTTCCATCTTTACACCTGATCTGATAATTCTTCCCACTCAAGCATAGCTTCTTCCTGACGATGGCTGATTTTGTCCAGCTCAGCCTGTAATTCCATGAGTTTGTCGGCATCGTTTGTTTCCAACATTTGTTCAGAAATGGCTTGGCTTTGACTTTCTAGCTCTTCAATTTCAGCTTCTAGACTTTCGATTTGTCGCATGAGTTTGCGAACTTCTTTTTGACTTTCTTTCTGGGCCTGATAGTCATTGACTGGACTTGCTTCCTTTGCTTGATTGCTAGTTGAAGCTTCCTCAGTCTGACTCATTTCTGCTGTTGCTTTCTTCTCAACATAGTAGTCGTAATCTCCAAGGTAGAGAGTTGAACCATTCTCAGACAATTCCAAAACATGAGTTGCCACACGATTGATAAAGTAACGATCATGACTGACAAAAAGCAAGGTACCATCAAAGTCAATCAAGGCATTTTCTAGCACTTCCTTACTATCAATATCCAAGTGGTTGGTCGGCTCATCCAGAATCAAAAAGTTATTGTTTTCCATAGACAATTTAGCTAAAAGCAAACGAGCTTTTTCGCCACCAGATAGCATGCCGACTGATTTTTTAACATCATCTCCTGAGAAAAGGAAGGCCCCAAGACGGTTGCGGATTTCAACTTCTGGTGTCAGTTTGAAATCATTCCAGAGTTCATCCAGCACCGTATTACTTGGTGTCAGCTTGCTTTGGGTTTGGTCATAGTAACCAACCTCAACATTAGCGCCAAAGCGCTTTTCACCTTTGATAAAAGGAATCTGGTCCACAATAGACTTGATAAAGGTTGACTTGCCGATACCATTTGGACCAACGATAGCGACAGCATTCATCTTACGAAGATCTAGGTTGATAGGTTGTGACAAGACTTCCCCGTCATAACCAATAGCAGTATTTTCAACAGTCAAAACAACATTGCCCGACGTTTTTTCAGACTGGAAGGTCATGTTGGCTGCTTTCTTGCCAGCTTCAGGCTTGTCCAAACGCTCCATTTTTTCTAGTTGTTTACGGCGAGATTGAGCACGTTTGGTCGTTGAAGCACGAACTAGATTGCGATTGACAAAGTCTTCCAGAGAAGCGATTTCCTTCTGTTGCTTTTCATAGTTTTTTGCCTCAGTAGCTAGCTTTTGCTCCTTCAACTCGACAAAACGAGAGTAATTCCCCACATAGCGATCCAAGGAATGCTTGGTCAAATCTAGCGTAATTGTCGCAACCTTGTCCAAGAAATAACGGTCGTGGCTGACGATAATGAGGGCACCGCTATAGTTTACCAAGTAATTCTCTAGCCAGGCGATGGTTTCAATATCCAAGTGGTTAGTTGGCTCGTCCAAGACCAAGAGATTGGGCTTTTCAAGGAGCATTTTGGCAAGTGCCAAACGAGTATTTTGACCACCAGAAAGCTCAGCAATTTTCATCTGCCACATAGACTCGTCAAACTTGAATCCATTCAAAATCGCTCGAATATCAGCTTCATAGGTAAAGCCACCTGCTTGGCGAAAATTCTCAGATAAGCGGTCATAATCTGACATCAGTTTATCCAAATCCTCACCAGACTTTTCACCCATCTCCAGCTCCATCTGACGCAGTTGTCTCTCCGTCCGACGCAAATTATTAAAGACATGAAGCATTTCATCGTAGATGGTATTTTCAGACTCAAAACGGCTATCTTGGGCTAGGTAAGACAGAGAAATATCTTTTTTCTTATTGATTTCTCCGCTAGTTGGCTCCTCTTCTCCAACTAAAATCTTCAAAAGAGTAGACTTACCTGCACCATTTTTCCCAACAAGGGCAATCCGATCTCGTTCATCAACCTGCAGGTTGATATTATCGAAAAGAACCTCTCCTGCAAAAGAACGTTCAATTTTATTAGCTTGTAAAATAATCATAAGAGTAGTATAGCATGTTTCCCTAAGGCATTCAAGATAATCGTAAGTCTTTTAGTACAACTTTTATAACATAAAATAAACTAAATTATGTATATTTTATATTAGATTCTTCACTATCTTGTTGGATTTTCTAACCAGCTAATCTTGTTTCAAATAGTTATCGCACAAGCCTATTATTTAATTCTTTTCATTATTTACGTACGTATAGCAGATTGAAATAAGATGAGAACAAATCGATTGGGAAAGTAAAATTAATTTCTATAAATGTTTTAGCAATTGTTTCGTACTATTTTAGATTCAGTCTACTATATACAATATTTTCGGAACATTCAACTTTTTAACTCTATTTATTACTAGATTTCATAATTAAAAAGCCTACTGACCAAGCTAGAAAGCTTGATACAATAGGCTTTTTAAAGACTGATTATTTAACAGCGTCTTTAAGAGCTTTACCAGCTTTGAATGCTGGTACTTTAGAAGCTGCAATTGTCATTTCTTTACCAGTTTGTGGGTTGCGACCTTTACGTTCTGCGCGCTCACGAACTTCAAAGTTACCAAAACCGATCAATTGAACTTTTTCACCAGCTGCAAGATAGTCAGCTACTGCTGCAAATACAGCTTCAACTGCTGCTGCTGAGTCTTTCTTAGTCAATTCTGTAGCTTCTGCTACTTTAGCGATCAAATCTTGTTTGTTTGCCATGTTAATGATTCCTCCAGATAATTTCTAATTAACAAATATAATCATATCCTAAAATCCCTTTTAGGTCAAGTTAAAAACGCTATTTCTTCCAATTTTATTTATTTTTTAGGAGTGGTAACGTATCAAAATAGCCCAAGCGTTCTCACCCGTGTGAGTTTGAATAATGGAACCCGTTTCCAAAACAGAAATTGGCTTTTCAACATAAGCTTGTAAGCTTTCTTTCATCTCTTTTGCCCAATCATCACTACCAGAATATGAAATTCCAATCTCTGCTACAGCACGTTCAGAAAGCGATGTTATCAACTCATCTAACCATTTTTTAAATGTTTTAGTTCCACGACCTTTAACCATTGGCTGCAATTCATGGTCTTTCATTTGCATGACAACACGGATATTGAGAAGGGAGCTCAACAAGCCAGTTACACGGCCAATTCGTCCACCTTTGACAAGATTTTCCAAAGTTGAAACACCAATATAAAGCTCTGTATGGTTTTTAACCTCTTCTACATGAGATAAAATTGCCTCCATATCTTTACCTTCTTGAGCTAACTTCGCAGCCTCAACAACTTGGAATTTCAGGGCTTGGTCAGTGAAGGAACTATCAACAACAGTCACATCTGCAGTAGATAGGCTAGCACCTTGGCGTGCTGCTTCTACCGTACCCGAAAGAGCATGGGACATATGAATAGCAAGAATCTGGCCACCATCTTTGCATAGGTCTTCAAAAATCTCAGCAAAGACACCTACAGGTGGCTGACTTGTTTTCGGAAGATTCTTACTTTCTTGCATCAACTGAAGAAATTTACCTTCTTCTTTCAAATCCGCATCAGAATAAACAACATTATCAATCATTACAGATAATGGAACAATTGTAATATCTAATTGCTTTACTAGTTCAGGTTCAATAGTAACAGATGAATCGGTTACAATCTTAATTTTTGTCATAGTATCAATCTTTCTATTTTAGGATTCAGATTGGTTTCCTTACTTCTAATTATATCAAAAAAAAGATTAAAAATCCTAATGGAGTCAATCAAATTTTCCGTAAAATTTGATATAATCAACTTATAAGAAAAGAGGTGTCCTATGATTAAAAAAATTTACCCCATTTTTACCATTTTACTAGGTGCTGCTATTTATGCTTTTGGACTGACTTATTTTGTAGTTCCCCATCATCTCTTTGAAGGAGGGGCGACAGGCATTACCCTCATCACCTTTTATCTTTTTAAAATCCCTGTTTCCCTCATGAACCTGCTGATTAATATTCCCCTTTTCATCCTAGCTTGGAAGATCTTTGGAGCCAAATCCCTCTATTCTAGTTTACTAGGAACCTTAGCTTTGTCCGCCTGGTTAGCTTTTTTTGAGCATATTCCCCTTCATATTGATCTTCAAGGTGATTTACTAATCACAGCCCTTATAGCGGGAATCCTATTGGGAATTGGCCTTGGAATTATTTTTAATGCTGGAGGTACAACTGGCGGAACTGATATTCTAGCTCGTATTCTCAACAAATACACTCATATATCCATAGGAAAACTGCTCTTTATCTTAGATTTTTGTATTCTCATGTTGATTCTCCTAATCTTCAAGGATTTGAGATTGGTTTCCTACACGCTTTTGTTTGATTTTATTGTTTCGCGTGTTATTGATTTGATTGGTGAAGGAGGATATGCCGGCAAAGGATTTATGATTATCACAAAACGTCCTGACCAACTTGCTAAGGCGATTAATGATGACCTCGGAAGAGGTGTTACTTTTATTTCTGGTCAAGGCTACTATAGTAAAGAAAATTTGAAAATCATCTACTGTATTGTCGGAAGAAATGAAATTGTGAAAACGAAGGAAATGATTCATCGAATCGATCCTCAAGCCTTTATAACTATTACAGAAGCCCATGAAATCCTAGGAGAAGGCTTCACCTTTGAAAAAGAATAAAAAGAGGTAATGTCGTGACCTCAAAAGTTAGACTAAATCATCTATCTTTTGGGTTACAGACAACCTCTTTTTTGTTTTATTTACTCAAGCTCTTAAGACCAATTCCGAGTTACTTCTTCATCAGCCTTTAACTGATCCACTAATTGGTCAACTGAGTCAAATTTGGTCATATCACGAATGCGATCAAGCCAATAAACCATGACGGTTTCCCCATAAATATCTTGATTAAAATCAAAAATATTGACTTCAAAACGTGCTTCTTCTCCATCAAAGGTCACATTTTTCCCGACACTAGCCATAGCACGATACTTCTGTCTTTGAATCTCAACATCAACGACATAAACGCCATCTGCTGGCATATAAGTACGGTCTAAAAGCACTAAATTCGCTGTCGGATAACCAATTGTACGACCACGAGCATTACCATGAACTACCATACCTCTTGATGGAAGCGGTGCCCCCAAAAGTTTTCCTGCTTCTTTCACATTTCCATCTAAAATAGCTTGACGGATACGAGTTGAACTAATCTTTCCTTTCTCATCTTCTACAGGTGGAACAATGATAACTTCTCCATCAAAGTAATCCTTTAAATCTTCTGCTGTTTTTTTGTCAGAACCAAATGTATAATCAAAACCTGCAACAATAATTTTGGCATTCATAGCCTTGATATAAGTTGCAAAGAATTCTTGTGCAGTGAGACTAGCGAATTGACTACTAAAATCAAGGAGATATAATTCTTCTACACCTTCGCGCTTTAATTTTCTTTCACGTTCAGCAGGGTTCAAAATATGCAAAAACAAATCTGGATGATAAGGCTCTAAAGCGATCTTTGGAGATTCATTAAAGGTCATAACGACGATAGGCAATAAATCCTTTCTCGCAGCCTTGTTGGCAACACGAAATAATTCTTGATGCCCCTTATGTATGCCATCAAAATAGCCGAGAACAACGACTGAATCAGATGGTGTGCCAATATCTTTTTGGTTTTTTATAGGAATAGTAATAATCATAAAATAATTATATCATAGCGATAGCTATTTCTGGAACAGAAAATCTGAAATGTTGTTTTTTTCACATGAAGTGTACCTGTTTTCAAAAAGCACTTTATTCTATCGTTGCTTAACTATGAACTTTGCAATATTCTTCTCAAAAACTTGTAGGACATCTTCAAAATTTTGCAAGGAGTGATTAGACTTGTTCGGTAACTATAAAGTGTCATACTATGCTTATGTATGAAAAAGCAATGCAACTAACTCCTGAGAACTTTAAATTACTAATTGGTGCCGAAAAGGTAGAATTTAGAATAGAGGTACACCTATGGCTGTAAAATTTACAAAATGAGACAACTTGGGCAAGATGTTTGAAGAATTTCCTAAACTCCCTGATTTGAAGCAAGTCACTTTCCCTGATGACAAAGAAAAAAGCCAAAGCAATAAAGAAAAACTAGATGACTGCTTTCCAACAACTCCCATCTAGTGTGCTTCAGACTGGGCTATTTTTCTCTCCATCTGTTAGCTTGGATTCTCAGACCGTTTCAGCTAAAGAATATCTTTTCCTTTATCAGAAGGAACGGCTCAAGCCATTCAGACAAGTGAAGGGACGACAAGCCAATATTTGAAACCAGATAGCAGTTCTTATAGTCAATTGAAATAAAATCTGAAGAAATCGAGTAGGAAACTCAAATCAATTTTTAGCAGTGTTCTATTCCAGATTCATACTCAATGAAAATTAAAGTGCAAACTAGGAAGTTAGCCGCAGGCTGTACTTGAGTACGGCAAGGTGAAACTGACGTGGTTTGAATTTGATTTTCGAAGAGTATCAATCCACTATACATATTAAAAAGTATGGGTATCAAAATAAAAAAACAGGCTCTCCGAAAACTCGGAAAGCCTTATTTTAAGCTGTTTCTAGTTTCCTCACCTTTACATTTCAAGGTTCGGGATAAAAGGTTCAATGGACCTTTTTATTTAGCGATTGGGTAAACAGAAACTTGTTTTTTATCGCGTCCTTTACGTTCAAAGCGTACTACGCCTTCAACTTTAGCGAACAAAGTATCGTCTCCACCACGACCAACGTTTACACCTGGATAGATGTGTGTACCACGTTGACGGTAAAGGATTGATCCACCTGTTACAGTTTGTCCGTCAGCTGCTTTAGCTCCAAGACGTTTTGCTTGTGAATCACGTCCGTTTGATGTAGAACCTCCACCTTTTTTGTGGGCGAAAAGTTGCAAGTTGTTAAGAGTCATTTTTAACATAATGTTTTCCTCCGTGTTAGTTTTCTGTGATAACTCTGGTTTGGACGAACTCAGAAGAGTTCTCCGATAAGTTTGCCATACCTAAGAAAAATGATTCAAAGAATAACTGGGTCATTTCTCTCTGGTGTGAAGGAAGATCTTTTGGTATTTCAACCATCAGATAGCCACCTTCATCTTCGTTTAATTCTAGGATTGGTTCATAGCCTGCAAATTTCTCAATAGAATTGATAAAGTTAATGGCAAGCGTAGAAACCGATGCACACACGACATCTAAGCCGTATTCGCCACTCTCGGCGTGTCCAGTAATTTCCGCACTCCTCAGCTCGCCATCTTCGGCTCTCTCAAAGACTGCCTGTATCATGTGTTCTCCTTAAAATTAAGCGTTGATTGCGTTGATGACAACTTTTGTATATGGTTGACGGTGACCTTGTTTACGGTGGCTACCTTTTTTAGGTTTGTACTTGTAAGTAACCACTTTCTTTTGTTTTCCTTGTTTTTCAACAGTTCCAACTACAGTAGCTCCAGCAACAAGTGGAGTTCCGACAACAGTGTTTTCACCACCAACAAGAACAACTTCGTTAAAAGTAACTTCTTGACCAGCTTCAACGTTCAATTTTTCAACGTAAACTGCTTGACCAACTTCAACTTTAACTTGTTTTCCGCCAGTTTTGATAATTGCGTATGTGCTCATTATGCACCTCCTATGATTTTTATGGGTTTCCCCGATTTTTTGTGAAGACTCGCCTAGCATCGTGGGACGAACCACTTAAACTTGAATAATCAAGCAACGATGTTCGTGCGGTTGCACAGGATCGTGCATAGTCAACTCTTCAAGTATAGCATATCTCCTATTTTCTTACAAGTAATAACACCTAAAATCAAGCTTTTTCTTTTACTTTTTTCTGCCAAGAGGCAAAAAGCATGCTGAGGTAAAAAACGCTCATCATAATAGGAACACCAAGAATGGTCTTTTCATGATAGAAAATCGTCAAATAGGCTGAAAAGACAACGCCAAGGACAAAACTACTAAGCAGGCTAACAAATATGAATCCTTCACGCAAAAAAGGAGTGTGCTTGGTTCGGAAATAATCTCCAAAAGCCAGCATGGTCCGTTTGATATTCCCTGTCATAAAAGCGTTATTATAGGCAATACCCGACACTTCTCCAAAAGCAGTTGTCACCAGTCCCATACAGAAGGCCAAGGGCGGCACTAGATAGATATTATCCACAGTTTGCGGCACAAAAGCAATAATGATTGATAAGATTGCCAAGGGAATCAAGGACAGAATAGGTTTTTTCACAATTCTCAATTTTTCCTTATAAATCGTTAATAAAAAGACTCCCATTATAAACGCTATTAAGGTTAAAAGCTTATCCCTAACATCCGAAACATTATTTTGTATTAGCTCTACCGAAAGAAAGACAACATTTCCAGCTTGTCCAGCTACAAGGGTATTCCCTCGAACAATAAAAGTGTAAGCATCCACATATCCAGCACAAAACGTCAAAAAAGTGCTAACCTTTTAGACTGACGTGATATTTTTCTTATAGGTAATAACCTCATTTTCCCTCCCATTGTATTTTCTCTTAGAAATATTGTACCATTTCTTTCTAAAAAATCGTAGGCTACCATTTAGATTTTACTATTAGCATAAAAATAATAATAGACAACTATTTATCCAAAAATAGATAGAGGTAACATGTTTGCAAACAAAGCATACGAACCTTTAGTAAAATCATTTCCATGAAACTAGAATAGAGCCCCTCTTAGCAAAAATCATTATTTTAATTTATTTCTAATCACTCCTTGACATAAATAACTCTCACCAATAAAAGACTATGTCTTAAAAAAATGGTATAATAAAATCAATACTTGGGCTTGATGGCTATGCTACTAATAACAATTAGGAGAGAAAATCAGGCACTTGTTAACAACAAGGATTATCCCCTTGAGATGAAAGGAACTTTAGAAATCTTATGATGAACATGCAAAACATGATGCGTCAAGCACAAAAACTTCAAAAACAAATGGAACAAAGCCAAGCTGAACTTGCTGCTATGCAATTTGTTGGCAAATCTGCTCAAGATCTTGTCCAAGCGACCTTAACTGGAGATAAGAAAGTTATCAGCATTGATTTCAATCCAGCTGTCATTGACCCAGAAGACCTTGAAACTCTTTCTGATATGACCGTTCAAGCCATCAACTCTGCTCTTGAACAAATCGATGAAACTACCAAGAAAAAACTGGGTGCTTTCGCTGGGAAATTACCTTTCTAAAAACAAGGAGCTAGAACAATACTTGTCGATAACAAAGGCTAAGAAAGGTGCAAAAATTATAAAAAACGCATAATAGCAGGTGTCAAAGCACTCAATATTATGCGTTTTCTCATGAAAAATTCTCTTTTCATACTCATTTAAAATCAAAAAGGGAATTTATCGTTTTACGGACATGTATATTACAGATTTCTATAGGTCGTGTATAGACAGGATATCATCGCATGGAAGTTTTCCTTTTTGACACCAATCAGTAATTTAGTTCTCAGGAATTAATGGCAGTGCTTTTCGTACATAGTTTCATAACTACAGTATAGCATAGTATATCACTTTATAGTTTTCACTATTGATGAACTGCTTGAGCTGCTGTGATGAGGGTCAACTTGTAAACATCGTCTGCATTACATCCACGAGAAAGGTCGTTAACTGGTTTGTTCAAACCTTGCAAAACAGGTCCTACAGCCGCAAAACCACCAAGACGTTCAGCCATCTTGTAACCAATATTTCCTGCCTCGATACCTGGGAAGATGAAGACATTTGCTTGACCAGCTACCGTACTTCCAGGAGCTTTCAGAGCTGCAGTTTCAGGAACAAAGGCTGCATCAAATTGCAACTCACCATCGATTTCAAGGTCAGGACGCAAGTCGTGAGCAATTTTAGTTGCTTCAACGACCTTATCAACGCTTTCACCAAACCCTGAACCTTTAGTAGAATAGCTCAACATGGCAATTTTAGGTTCGATGCCAAACATCTTAGCTGTGATTGCTGAGTTGATGGCAATTTCAGCCAAGGCTTCTGCATCTGGATTGATATTAATGGCACAGTCTCCAAATAGGTAACGTTCCGTACCACGAACCATGAGGAAGGCTCCTGAAGTACGAGTTACATTTGGACGAGTTTTGATGATTTGTAGAGCTGGGCGAACTGTTGAAGCTGTTGAGTGAATCGCTCCTGACACCATTCCATCAACCAAGCCCAAGTAAACCAACATCACACCAAAGTAGTTGACATCTTCAACCAAAACCTTGCGTACATCTTCTTCAGTCATTTTGCCCTTGCGACGCTCCACCAAGGCAGAAACCATTTCTTCAAATTGAGGATAATGTTGAGGGTCGATGACCTCATAACCATCCATGATTCCTTCAATTTCAAGATAAATTTTAATTTTTTCAGGATTTCCAAGCAAAACAGGAATCACTTCTGTTTCTTTTACTAAGCGTTTTGTTGCTTGAAGAATACGAGGCTCTTCCCCTTCAGGGAGAACGATACGAGCATTTTTACCAACAAGGTTGGCTTTGAGACTTTCAAAAACTTCCATGAGTTTTCTCCTTTAAGATAATAATTATACTCTGAGACAGTTTTTATAGAGTATTAGTTGATAACTGGGTAATAAGGTTACTGAAATCATCCGGCAAGGGACTTTCTAACTGCAAGTCTTGCTCTAAAAATGGATGATAAAAGGATAGGTAATGGCAATGCAGAGCCTGACGTTGAATACCATCTTCCAGACTACCACCATACAAATCATCTCCCAGCAAAGGAAAACCGATATGAGAAAAATGGACTCGGATTTGATGGGTTCGACCAGTGTGCAGGTGAATATAGACCAAGTGAATATTTCCATAAGAAGCTACAATCTTGTATGAAGTATGGGCATACTTTCCGCCTTTAGCCACTCGTCTGGTAATAATGGAATCTTCATCACGCGCAATCGGAGCAATAATTTCCCCTTCTGGCTCCAAATGTCCATCTCCCTTAACCAAAGCAAAGTAGCGTTTCTCGATAGATTTCTTCTGCAACTGCTTGTCTAATCGTGCATGGGCATAACCGTGCTTGGCAAAGATCATCAAGCCAGAAGTGTCCCTATCTAGTCTGGTAACAATGTGAACCTGCTGATTTTCATAATTTTGCTTGACATAGTAACCCTTGATAAAATTGGCAATGGTATTAGAGTGATTGACACTAGGAATAGAAGCCACTCCATAGGGTTTATTCAAGACTAGAAAGTGGTCATCCTCATAGAGAATATCTAATGGAAGCTCAATAGCCTCCAAGGTTTCAAAGCCTTTCTCAGCGGGAATGTCAATGGTAACGTAGTCTCCAACGTCCAATAGATACGTTGCATTTTGCGGTTGATTATTGACCAGAATAGCTCCACCTCGAAACTTAATCTTAGCCAGCAATCCCTTAGAAACCTCGTGCTTTTTTAAAAAGGTCTTAACCTTGACATGTTCATCTGCGATAAATTCAAACCTCATTCATCCACCTCACCGATAAAGGCATCCTTAACACGGTTCCAGAAACTGGTATGGCTAGGAGTCGCGACAAAGTGAATCTTATGATGGTCGATTTGATACTCAATACGCTCAATATTACGGAAAGAATAAACGCTATTGTCAACCGAAATAGTATGATAATCGTTTCTTGTTGGAATAAGTTCAATCTTATCCTTCTTAGGCACAATAATGGAAGAGCCCAGTGTTCGATAAACACGATTATTAAGGCTAGCAATTTCCGTTAATTGCAAAGCTTCAATGGTAGGGTGTAAAACAGCACCGCCAAGAGACTTGTTATAGGCAGTACTACCAGTCGGTGTCGAAACTGTTAGCCCGTCTCCACGAAAACGTTCAAAGGGAACACCATTTATTACAATATCTGCCACCATGGTTCGATCAGACCTGCGGATGCTGGCTTCGTTGAGTGCTCTGAAAATCTTAACTTCACCATTTTCAAGAAAGACCTTCACATTCAGAACAGGGTAAGAAACCCTTGCCCCAGTATCTAGCTGCAAATTAGTCACTAGCTTGTCCAACTCAAAATCACGATAATCTGTATAGAAGCCCAAATGTCCAGTATGAAGACCGATAAAGCGGACCTTGTCAAGCTGATTTTCGTACTTATGAAAGGCCGACAAGAGCATACCATCCCCGCCAATGGAAATGACAATATCCGGATTGGTATCATTGAGTATAAACTGATTTCTCTTCAAACGATCTCGCAATTCATACAAAACCCTTTGACTCTGCGGTTTTCTATTGGCTATCAGATCAATTCGTTTACCTGTATTCTTCATCTGTATCGTCACTGTTTCCTACACCGTCATTTAATTTTCTACTCAAAGGATCAAAAAGTGCCTGGGCTTCTTGGATATCATCACGAATTTCACCCATTTCTTCATCCAACTGATGGGCGATTCTAGCTGTAATTTCCAGTCGCTTCTTAATCTCATCTGGGAAATCCCCTTGGTACTTGTAGTTGAGAGAATGTTCTATCGTTGCCCAGAAATTCATGGCCAAAGTACGAATTTGAATTTCTGCCAAAATAGTCTTAGCTCCATTGATGGTATCAACCGTATATTCTACTACCACATGATAGGAACGATAGCCTGATGCTTTTCTATGAGTAATGTAATCTCGCTCCTGTATGATTCGCATATCCTGACGCTTGTGCAAAATATCCACTACTTCCTTGACGTCATCTACAAACTGAACCATCACACGTAAGCCAGCAATATCCTGCAAATCGTGTTCCAAGGTCGCATAAGTAATGCCACGACGAGCCATTTTTTCTTTGATGCTCTCAATTGGCTTGACTCGACCGGTCACAAACTCAATTGGAGAATGCTTATTTTGCTTACGATATTGCTTACGAATACCACGAAGTTTAATCTTTAACTCACCAACAGCTTGAATGTAAGGATCTAGAAATTCTTCCCATTCTAAGGTCATATATTCTCCCTTGTTCTCATATTATCCGTCAAAAATATCTTTGATTTTTTCTCCAGATTCATATACAATAAATACAATGCTTATTATACCATAAATCCGCTTTCAACGATAAAAAAAGGTAAGAAAAATGAAACATTTAGAAATTGAATTGAAAACACTATTGAAAAAAGATGAATACAATCGTCTAAAAGACCAGTTCACAGGTGTCACTCCTGTTCTTCAAACAAATTACTACATCGACACGCCTGATTTTGAACTGCGAGAAAAGAAAGTCGCTATGCGCATTCGAACCTTTGAAGACTGGGCTGAGTTGACACTCAAAGTCCCGCAGAGTGTTGGAAACATGGAATACAACCAAAAATTGCAACTAAAAGATGCTGAGAACTATCTGAGTAAGGAAGAACTTCCTCAAGGGCTAGTACTGGATGAATTGGCGAAACATGGTATCCAAAGTAAGAACTGGCAGGTTCTTGGTTGTCTAACAACGCTTCGCTATGAAATGAAAACAGCTATTGGTCTCATGGCACTGGATCAGAGCCGATACTTTGATATGACAGATTACGAATTGGAGCTTGAAGTGGAAAATCATGAGCAAGGCAAACAGGATTTCCGACAATTTTTAGAGAAAAATCAGATTTCCTACCAAAAAGCTCCTTCAAAATTGGTTCGATTTGTCAAAAGTATGAAAAATAGCTGAAATAATCTCCATTTTTTGGTAAAATAGAAAAGATAAAAATACACAAATCCCAGTTCATATATGTAAGGTAAATATAACTAGGATTTATAAAGTTTACAGAGGACGGTCTATAATGTCAGATAGAAAAAACATGAAACTTTTCGCACTCAACTCTAACCAAGAGATTGCACAAAAAATTGCCCAAGCTGTTGGTGTCCCACTTGGAAAACTATCATCACGTCAATTTTCAGACGGAGAAATCCAAGTAAATATCGAAGAAAGTGTCCGTGGTTATGATGTTTACATCATCCAATCAACAAGTTTCCCTGTCAACAACCACCTAATGGAATTGTTAATCATGGTCGATGCTTGTGTGCGTGCAAGTGCCCACAGTATCAACGTTGTCCTTCCATATTTTGGCTATGCACGTCAAGACCGCATTGCTTGTCCTCGTGAGCCACTTACAGCAAAACTAGTTGCCAATATGCTGGTTAAGGCTGGAGTTGATCGTATCCTGACTCTTGATTTGCATGCCGTTCAGGTTCAAGGTTTCTTTGATATTCCAGTGGATAATCTTTTCACTGTTCCCCTATTCGCAAAACATTACTGCGATAAAGGATTGCTTGGTTCAGATGTTGTTGTCGTTAGCCCTAAAAATTCAGGTGTCAAACGTGCGCGTAGCCTGGCTGAATATCTTGATGCTCCTATCGCCATTATCGACTACCCTCAAGACGATGCAACTCGTAACGAAGGTTATATTATTGGTGATGTTGAAGGTAAGAAAGCTATCTTGATTGATGATATTTTAAATACAGGACGTACCTTCTCTGAAGCTTCTAAAATCGTTGAACGTGAAGGAGCTACAGAAATTTATGCTGTTTCTAGCCACGGTCTCTTCGTCGAGGGAGCTGCTAAGCTTCTTGACAATACTAATATTAAAGAAATTCTTGTGACTGATTCAGTAGCAACAAAAGAAAAAACTCCTAAAAATGTATGCTACATCACTGCTAGTGAGTTAATTGGTGATGCTATCGTCCGTATTCACGAAAGAAAACCAGTCAGCCCACTCTTTGCCTACAATAAAAAGAAATAAGGTGATTCTTTGATTTATTTGGACAATGCTGCAACGACTCCTATGTCAGCAGTTGCTATTTCAGCTATGACCAAGGTTATGCAAGAAACCCACGGAAATCCTTCTAGTATTCATGGTCATGGTCGTCAAGCTGGCAAACTCTTGCGAGAAGCCCGTCAGGAACTAGCCCAGTTACTAAGGACAAAACCTCAACATATCTTTTTCACTTCTGGTGGGACTGAAGGCAATAATACTACCATCATTGGCTACTGTCTTCGTCACCAAGAACAAGGAAAACATATCATCACAACTGCCATCGAGCACCATGCTGTCCTTGAAACAATTGATTACTTGGTTCAACACTTTGGGTTTGAAGCAACCATTATCCAGCCAGAAAATCAAGAAATCACAGCCCAGCAAATTCAAAAGGCTTTACGTGACGATACGATTTTGGTTTCTACTATGTTTGCCAATAATGAGACAGGAAACCTACTTCCCATCGCTGAAATTGGCCAAATACTCAAGCAACACCCTGCTGCCTATCATGTTGATGCAGTTCAGGCTATTGGTAAAATCCCAATTCATTCAGAAGAATTGGGCATTGATTTTCTCACTGCTTCTGCCCACAAATTCCATGGTCCTAAGGGAATCGGTTTTCTCTACGCATCTAGCATGGACTTTGATTCCTATCTACATGGCGGAGATCAGGAACAGAAAAAACGTGCAGGAACTGAAAATCTGCCTGCCATCGTAGGCATGGTTGCAGCCCTAAAAGAAGACCTAGAAAAACAAGAAGAACATTTTCAACATGTACAAAATCTAGAAACTGCCTTTCTGGCAGAGCTGGAGGGCATTCAGTATTACTTGAATAGAGGAAAACATCATCTCCCTTATGTTCTCAATATTGGATTTCCTGGTCAGAAAAATGACCTCTTACTCCTTCGGCTAGATTTAGCTGGAATTTCAATCTCTACTGGCTCAGCCTGTACTGCAGGCGTTGTCCAATCCAGCCATGTTCTTGAAGCCATGTATGGCGCAAATTCAGAACGCTTGAAGGAATCCCTTCGCATCAGTTTGTCGCCACAAAATACCGTTGAAGACCTACAAACCCTCGCAAAAACCTTAAAAGAAATTATCGGAGGTTAGCCATATGGCATTTGAAAAAATCATTCAGTTAAAAAATTGTCGTTACGATTACACTCTTAGCCCTTCTGTTAAAAAATTCACCCTCAAAGATAACACCTTTTTTGAAACTAAGGTTGGTAACTATGAACTGACTCGCCTTTTGGAAAAAGTGCCAAACAGCGGTGAAGGCTTCCAACTCAAAATCATCATTAACAAGGAACTTACAGGGGCTAAAATCAATATCACTGACAAGTTTGGCCTTCGTCTAGTTGATATTTTCAAATCAGAAGACCACCATATTCATCAGGAAAAATTCTACTTCCTCATGGATAGCTTGGTAGAACGTGGTGTCTTTACAAAATCGGAAAGATAGAGCCAAAATGTTTGAACTGACCTATAAGGACTGCTATCATGTAGAGCGTACTCTCAAGTATGAGGATCATGAGGCTCTCATGTTGACTTTGTCAGGATGTGTAACCTTACCAGATACACTTTATGTGACTTCTCTGACTTTTAGGGGCAAAAAAGTTTATCAGGGGCTGGTCGGAGACCTCTACCGTTTTCTATCTCATGCAGATTTTTTACATCAAAACTAAGATTTTTCTTAGTTTTTTCTTATTTTTGTTGATTTTTTCACAATGTTTCTATAAAATAGAAGAATAGAAAGGTTGTGATTTTGTGAAAGATAAACAGTTTGCTATTCCAAAAGCTACAGCAAAAAGACTCTCTCTCTACTATCGAATTTTTAAGAGATTTCATGCAGAAAAGATTGAACGTGCCAACTCTAAGCAAATTGCAGAGGCTATCGGTATTGATTCAGCGACCGTACGTCGTGATTTTTCCTATTTTGGTGAACTTGGTCGTCGTGGTTTTGGCTATGATGTCAAAAAACTAATGACATTTTTTGCCGATTTGCTCAATGACAACTCTATTACCAATGTCATGCTGGTTGGTATTGGAAATATGGGCCATGCCCTTCTCCACTACCGCTTCCACGAACGTAACAAGATGAAGATTATCATGGCCTTTGACCTAGACGACCATCCTGAAGTCGGTACCCAAACTCCTGACGGGATTCCCATTTACGGGATTTCTCAGATCAAGGATAAAATCAAGGATGCTGATGTGAAGACTGCTATCCTAACTGTTCCCAGCGTCAAGTCACAAGAGGTTGCTAATCTCTTGGTTGATGCTGGTGTGAAAGGAATTCTCAGTTTTTCACCAGTCCATCTGCATTTACCAAAAGACGTGGTCGTTCAGTATGTCGATTTGACAAGTGAACTCCAAACCCTCCTCTACTTCATGCGAAAAGAGGATTAGAAAGCGAAAATCATTTTATGAAAAAACCAGTTATTGGGATTACAGGAAACGAAAAAACTCATCCAGATGATGACATCATGATGAGCTACGCAGCAAAAGGCTTTGTTGAAGGCGTTAAAGATGCTGGAGGGATTCCCATCATCCTACCGATTGGTGATCAAGAAATGGCCTGCCACTATATCAGTTTGATTGACAAGCTCATCTTGACAGGTGGGCAAAATGTCGATCCAAAATTCTATGGCGAACCCAAAACCATTGATAGCGATGATTATCACCTTCAAAGAGATATCTTCGAACTGGCCCTCATCAAGGAAGCTATTAAACAGAAAAAGCCCATTTTCTCTGTCTGCCGTGGTACCCAACTCTTTAACGTTGCCATGGGTGGAACTTTGTACCAAGATATCGAAGACCATTGGCAGGATTCTTCTGTTGAGTACACAACTCAACGCTTGGTAACAGAACCAGATACCGTTCTCCAAGAAATCTATGGAGAAATCTCTCATATCAACTCCTTCCACCACCAGAGCATCAAGGACTTAGCACCAAATTTAAAAGTTGTGGCTCATGATCCTAAAGATGGTATCATTGAGGCTGTCATGAGTACGGATGATGTCGCCTTTCTCGGTGTCCAATGGCATCCAGAACTTCTTTTTGAAAATCGTCCCAAAGATAAAAAACTCTTTGACTATGTCGTTAATGAACTTTAGATTAAATCTGTCTTTTCACGATAACTAAAGTAATTAGAATGAGAGACAATCAAATGGTCCAAGAGAACAATCCCCATCAGTTCGCAGGCTTCTTTAACAAGTTTAGTGACATGATCATCATTTTGGCTAGGCGCTACCGCTCCTGAAGGATGATTGTGGACCAAGATAAGAGAAGTCGCCATATGCTTGATTGCATAGTGAAGAATCTCTCGCGGTTCAGCGATACTACGAGTTACAGAACCGATAAAAATGGTCTGCTGATGGATGATTTGATTTTGAGTATTGAGATAGAGTGCCACCAGGTGCTCTTGTTTTTTATCCCCTAATTCCTGCTGCATCTTCTTGGCCAACTTTTGACTGCTGAGAATACTTTCCATTTCAAGAGTCTCGTGTTTGTGAATACGATGCCCCAGTTCAATCATAGCTTGTAATTCTATGGCCTTAACACGCCCAATACCAGACAAACTCTGCAATTCCTGCAGGGTCATTTTTTTCAAATCCGTTAGGCTTGAAAGATTGTTCAAGACTTTTTGGGCAATTTCAAAAACGCTAACTTGACGTGTTCCTGTCCTGAGTAAAATAGCTAGCAACTCTTGGTTACTAAGCGCTTCAACTCCTTCCTTGGCCAGCCTTTCTCTTGGTAATAGTGAATCTTCTTGGAATGAAATACTGTACATAAAAATCCTCCTCACTTTATTATTCGTGAGAAGGATGGAAAATTAGATTTTTTTCTCAATTGGAGCCACACTGGCTAAAAGTTTTTTCAAACCTACTTCTGGGAAATTGATTTTCAATTCCTGCCTAGCACCGCTACCTGAAACTTCCAGAACGGTTCCCTCTCCCCATTTCTTGTGGAGAGCAATATCACCAATGGACCAATTTGCCTCGCTAGATGCTGGTTTTGCGCCAGCTGTAAATTGACCAAATGGAAGACCGCTTGACTGGATTGATTTTGGGGCAGCACCGCGTTTACGGTTTTGAAGAGCCTGAGCCAAACTCATACCTTGACCAAAGGAAATACTACCACTGCTATATGATGCCTTAAAGCTTGTATTTGCAGGACGAGCCAGACCTTGATACTCAAGCAAGTCTGAACTGATTTCGTTAATAAAACGAGTCGGACGGTTATAATTGGTACGACCAAAAAGCAAGCGTGAGTTGGCATTGGTCAGATAGAGAATTTTCTCTGCACGCGTGATACCTACATAGGCTAGACGGCGCTCTTCTTCTAATTCATCTGGATCTTCAGTCGCACGACTAAGTGGAAAGACATTTTCTTCCATCCCAATCAAAAAGACAACTGGAAATTCGAGACCTTTGGCAGCATGCAGGGTCATCAAGGTCACTTCTGATGTCTCCTGACTACCTGAATCTGTGTCAGCAATCAAAGCCAAGTCATTTAAGAAACGACTCAGTTTGTCCAGACCAGTTTCCTCTTCTGTCACATCCGTGGTGTCATCAAAGTTCTTCGTAACAGAAAGAAACTCTTCGATATTTTCAACCCGTGCCTTGCTTTCTAGAGTCGCTTGGGCGTTAAGAATATCGACATAACCTGTTTTTTCTAGGACGGACTCAACCAACTCTGTAATGCTTAAGTGGTCTAGCTGCTCCCGCAAATCAAGCATCATATTGGCAAAATCCCAGATAGATTGGGCTGCCTTACCCTTGATACCAGACAACATAATATTAGCAGAAGCATCCAGCATAGACATATTTTGCAAATTTGCAAAATCACGGATTTTCTCAACTGTACCTAGACCAATTCCACGTTTAGGCTCGTTGATAATACGCTCAAAACTAATATTGTCACTCAAATTAGCAATAAGGTTGAGATAAGCAATAATATCGCGAATTTCCTTACGGCTGTAGAATTTGGTTCCGCCAACCATGGTATAAGGAATGTTAGACTTGAGCAGGGCTTCCTCAATTGTACGGGACTGGGCATTAGTCCGATAGAGAACTGCAAAATCCTTATGAAGGAAGTTTTGACTGCGACTAAGTTCATCGATGGTTCTGGCTACAAATACAGCCTCATCCAGCTCATCATCGGCACGATAGTAAACGATTTGCTCCCCATCAGCGTTTTGAGTCCAGAGATTTTTAGGACGGCGATTTTTATTATTTTTAATAACCTCGTTGGCCGCTTGGAGAATGGTTTTGGTTGAGCGGTAATTTTCCTCCAACAAAACAACCTTGGCTTTGGGGTAATCCTTTTCAAAGTCCAAGATATTCTGCATATCAGCACCACGCCAACCGTAGATAGACTGGTCCGCATCCCCAACCACACAGATATTTTTAAAACGGGAAGCCAAGAGTTTGACCAATTGGTACTGAGCGTGGTTGGTATCTTGGTACTCATCAACGTGGATGTATTGGAATTTTTGCTGGTAGTAGGTCAAAACATCAGGATTTTGATCAAAGAGACGCAAGGTCAGCATAATCAAATCATCAAAGTCAACGGATTCGGACTGACGAAGTTCTTTTTGATAGGCTGTATAACACTGGGCCACAATTTGCGTATACATATCGCCAGCTTGGGCAACATAAGCAACATCATCAATCAAATCATTCTTAGCATTGGAAATGGTCCCCAAAATAGTTCGTTCATTCCATTTTTTAGGATCCAAGTTCAACTGTTTGAGAATACGTTTCATGAGCGTTCGCTGTTCACCAGGATCCACAATTGTAAAATTACGATTGTAGCCAATATGGTCCGCATCTCGACGCAAAATACGCACACACATGGAGTGGAAGGTCGCAATCAGACAGTCCTGAGTAGCTGGATTGAGGCTATAAGCACGCTCTTTCATCTCACGCGCAGCCTTGTTGGTAAAGGTAATGGCCAAGATATTCCAAGGATTGACCAGCTTTTCATCAATCAAATAAGCGATACGGTGGGTTAAAACACGAGTCTTTCCAGAACCAGCCCCTGCCATGATTAGCAAGGGACCTTCTGTCGTTTGCACCGCCTCAGCCTGACGGTCATTCATTCCATTTAATAATGCGTTCATCTTCTCTTCCTTACTCTTGAAGTCAATATTTCTATTATATCAGAAATCAGGGAAAATAGAAACTTTACGGGGAGTAGCAAAATATAGTGGATTGAAACTAGAATACTACACTGTGGGTTTCTAAAACACTCGACTTTTCACCCAATTTTTTCATAAACTAGCTCAATACCTCAATAGACTTCCTGCAAAACTAGAATCCTAGTTCATGATTGATAATACCAGCAATCAAATTCATTCGTAATCCGAAGCGTTTACGATGATTTCGATAGGTTGTTGAAAACATTTTAAACGTTTTTACTTTGGCAAAGATGTTCTCAACCTTGCTTCTCTCCTTAGATAGCGCATGGTTATAGGCTTTATCTTCAGCTGTTAGCGGCTTGAGTTTGCTGGATTTACGTGGAGTTTGTGCTTGAGGATATATCTTCATGAGCCCTTGATAACCACTGTCAGCCAAGATTTTACCAGCTTGTCCGATATTTCTGCGACTCATTTTGAACAACTTCATATCATGACAATAGTTCACAGTGATATCCAAAGAAACAATTCTCCCTTGACTTGTGACAATCGCTTGAGCCTTCATAGCGTGAAATTTCTTTTTACCAGAATCATTCGCTAATTGTTTTTTTTAGGGCGATTGATTTGTACTTCCGTCGCATCAATCATTACCGTGTCCTCAGAGCTGAGAGGAGTTCTTGAAACCGTAACACCACTTTGAACAAGAGTTACTTCAACCCATTGGCTCCGACGGATAAAGTTGCTTTCGTGGATACCAAAAACAGCCGCAATTTCTTCATAAGTGCGGTATTCTCGCACATATTGAAGAGTGGCCATAAGAAGGTCTTCTAGGCTTAATTTAGGTTTTCGTCCACCTTTTGCGTGTTTAAGTTGATAAGCTGTTTTTAATACAGCTAACATCTCTTCAAAAGTGGTACGCTGAACACCAACAAGACGCTTAAATCGTGCATCAGTTAGTTGTTTACTTGCTTCATCATTCATAGAACTACTATACCATATTTTGTTTCGCAGGAAGTCTAATATTGTCAAATACTGGAACTCTCATTGCTGGGATACAGAATAAGATTGGCCCAGCTTCGATAACTGGGATACCTGGTTCAAAACCAAGGTCTGTTGCAGCGATTGGTGTAAAGATATCGTAACCTTTCATAAGGTCTTCGTTTACATCTTTCACCATGACTGCATCACAGTGAACATCGTAACCACGGTTTGAAAGTTCTTCTTCTAGAGCACTTTTAATTTGGTGACTTGAGTTAACACCTGCACCGCAGGCAGCAAGAATTTTAATCATTTGGATTTCCTCCGATTTTATTTTTTAATAGACAAGATTAAGCGATTGCTTCAGCAATGTAAGCATAAAGTTTTTCTGGTTCGGAAATTTTTGATAGGTCTTCAAGATGTCCATTTCCTGTGAAAAAGTCCATCAACTGAGCCAGAATATTTGTTTGACTTGAACTTGAATTGTTAATGATAAAGAAGAGTAGGGATACTTCTACTTCCTTATCAGGAGCTATCATATTGTGAAAAGTTACTGGTTTTTCTAATCGAACAACCACCACTTTCTCAGCTAGATTATGAACAATATCTGTATGAGGAATCGCTACATTTGGCAAGTCCTTTCCTAGAAATTCCATATCTAAACCAGTTGGAAATGACTTTTCACGCATGATCAAGGCTTCACGATAAGTTGGAGTGACAATTTCTCGTTCTTCCAATAAGCTTGCTACCTGATCAAAGAGATGTTCTTGATTATCCGCTTCTAAGCAAAACACAAAGTTTTTGTCAAAGAAATAATCTAATACCATAAGGTTTTCCCTTCTTTCCATTAACTTTATGCCATAAGTATAACACTATATGAAACCGTTGTCAATTACTTTCTGTTCTTTTTTGTCTCTTTTTTTATATTTTTGTTTTGTTTATAGTTTGTTATATAAAAATAAACACACAAACAAATACTCCAAGCATTTTTTCTGTTCTAATACTCAATGAAAATCAAAGAGCAAACTAGGAAGCTAGCCGCAGGTTGTTCAAAACACAGTTTTGAGGTTGTAGATGAAACTGACGAAGTCAGCTCAAAACATGGTTTTGAGGTTGTAGATGAAACTGACGAAGTCAGTAACCATACATACGGTAAGGCGACGCTGACGTGGTTTGAAGAGATTTTCGAAGAGTATAAAAACTAAAAAAGCAGACCATCTAAGCCTGCTTTACTATTGATTTGGCTCTATAATATTTGTAGTGGGTAAATCCACTATAGATATTATGGAGCTTATTT